>Ga0335085_10001750_pt1 | contig 43893 bp, 44 predicted proteins | sample Lox_Sample_45_FD_206712 | JGI IMG/M metagenome (GOLD analysis project Ga0335085, IMG submission 206712) | Soil microbial communities from Loxahatchee National Wildlife Refuge, Florida, United States - Lox_Sample_4.5 | ecosystem: Environmental > Terrestrial > Soil > Wetlands | place: USA... | reverse complement strand
GTCTCAAGCTCCGCCCCCAGCCCTGTGCAGCCTTCAGCTACTCAAACCCGACCTCGCCCCCGAGGCCGAGCCGGCAAGCTGTTGCTTCAGCCTTGACCGGGGACATAAGAGCTAGTCTCTTACCGGGCAACACCGACGAGTTTGTGGCCGTCGGGATCGCGCAGGTAGGCGAGATAGGCGCCGTTTGGGCGTACGCCCGGCGGGTCCTCGATCGAGGTGCCGCCATTGGCGACGCCGGCTTTGTGCCACGCCTCGGCCATTTTGGCGTCGGCCATTGAAAAGCCGATCGTGCCGCCGTTGAGAGCCGTTGCCGGTTTGCCGTCGATGGGCTTGGTCACCATGAATCGGCCGCCGTTATGCGAGTAGGCCAGACGGCCCCTGGCATCCACGGCGGCGGGCTGGGCGCCCATCGCGGTAAACAGCGCGTCGTAGAACTTCTTCGACCGATCGATATCGTTGCTGCCGATCATGATATGGCTGAACATTCCAGTTCTCCTTAGAGGGCATGCGTTTGGCCCGCCGCCGCCTCGTAGACGGCCAGTGGCATACGGGCTCGCGCCAGTATGCCGGGCGGATGATCGGCGTCGGAGAAAAATCGTCTGCGACCCTGAAGTGCTATGGCATCATCGCGCGCCGGTTTCACTTGCGGCAGGAATCCTCGCGCCTAATATGCGGTTTTAAGGGGCGGATTTGGATTGGGCACGACGGTGGGGGAGCGGGTGGCATTAGCGAGACTGGCGCGGCAGCTCTGGGGGGTACTGGCGGCCGCGGCGATTGGGTTCCTAGCCCATCCAGCGGCGGCGCAATGGTCGCCGCAATGGTCCCTGGGGCCGGTGTCGATCGGCTCCCCTGGCGGACCGCAACGCCTGGAACTGGGCGCCGGCGCCTTCGACATCACGCCCAGCAATCATCCCTATTCGGAGCCGCAGGGCGTCTTTCGCGGCGAATATCATTTTGGCGACGTGCTGATACCGTTGTTTTCGCCATTCCTCGGGGTCGATGTCACGACCAAGGGCGGCAGCTATATCTATGGCGGTTTTGGCTTTGACATCAATTTCGGTCCGAATTGGGTGGTGACCCCAAACGGCGCGGCCGGCTGGTATCAGCACGGGTCGGGAGGGACGGTGCTGGGCGCGCCGATCGAGTTTCGTTCGGGTGTTGATGTCGCCTACAAATTTGCCGATCAGTCACGGCTTGGTGTGTCGTTCCAGCACACATCAAATGCCGGGATTGGCAAATCCAATCCGGGCGAGCAGGAAGTGCTGCTCACCTATCACCTCCCACTGTCCTGGGCCTGGTAGCCGGCGCTCCGGGCTGACCGGAGGAAGCAGATGGACATTTCTGGATCAGCGGCGCTGGTGAGCGGCGGGGCTTCGGGTCTGGGCCGCGTGACCGCAGCGGCGTTGGCGTCCGCCGGCGCGAAAGTGACGTTGCTCGACATTGACGGCGACCGCGCCGCCGCCGTTGCAAAGGAGTTCGGCGGCCTCGGCTTGGCGTGCGATGTGACCCGCGCCGACGCGGTCGAGGCGGCGGTGACCGCGGCGCGGGACAAACACGGTCCAGCGCGAATCGCCATCAGCTGCGCCGGGATCGGGCGCGCCGGCCGGATCATCGAGCGGGGCGGCAATCCGATGCCGCTCGACCAGTTCCGCCAGGTCGTCGAGGTCAATTTGATCGGTAGCTTCAACCTGCTGCGGGTGGCGGCGGCCGATATGGCCAAGCTGAACCCGCTCGCCGACGATGAGCGCGGCGTGATCCTGCTCACCGCCTCGATCGCCGCTTATGATGGCCAGATCGGCCAGGCCGCCTACAGCGCGTCGAAAGGTGGGATCGTCGGCCTCACGCTGCCAGCGGCGCGCGAATTGGCGCGCTACGGCATCCGGGTCGTGGCGATCGCGCCGGGCGTGTTCGCGACGCCGATGCTCGCCGGTTTGCCCGAGGCGGCGCAAGCCAGCCTTGCCGCCAATGTGCCCTTTCCGCAACGGCTTGGCCGGCCCGAGGAATACGCCGCGCTGGCGCTGCATATCTGCGCCAACCGGATGCTCAACGGCGAGGTCATCCGCCTCGACAGCGCGCTGCGCATGGCGCCGCGTTAGTCACATCCGAAAGGGTGCGTACCCGGGGCCGCGCGAGCGCTTGATCAAGGCGTCGGCGGTTTGCGGTCGCGCTCCGGCGCGATTTCGTCGATCGCGGCGGCTTCCTTGATGTCGCGTTCGCTGAGGCCTTCTACGTCGTGGGTCGCGAGGATGATCTCCACGCGGTTGTAGACATTGAAGATCTCCGGGTGGTGATCCATCTTTTCGGCAATCAGCGCGACTCGGGAAAGAAAACCCCAGGCCTCGGAGAAATCGCTGAAGTGGTAGCTTTTGCGGATCGCGTCGCGATCCTCGACCTCGCTCCAGCCATGCAATGTCGCCAGCGCTGTGTGACGCGCCGCGCCGACCAGCTTTTCGACCATCTTGTCCTCCCGCTTTGCCGCTTCGCAGCAAGTGCGCCGCGGCGGCGGCACGGTCAAGCGGGAACATCGCGATGACCCTTCGCGTGGCGCCGTCGCTGGCCGAGATCGAGACGCTGGCAAAACGGGCGCTCGATAGGATCCCGGACGAATTCAAGCGCCATCTCGGCCCGCTGGTGATCCGCGTCGATGAATTTCCCGACGAAGAAACCGAAGACGAGATGGAGCTCGAAAGTCCGTTTGATATCCTCGGGCTCTACCGCGGGGTCGCGCTGCCGCAACAGAGTGTCGCGAACCCGCGCACCGGGATCGACATGGTGTTTCTCTACCGCCGGCCGATCCTCGATTACTGGTGCGAGACCGGTGAAGACCTCGCCGCCGTCGTGCGCCATGTGTTGATCCACGAGATCGGTCACCATCTCGGCTTCAGCGACGAGGACATGGAGCGGATCGAGGAGAGCTGAGCAGCGCCGCGACCCGCGCCTTGAGTTCGGGCAGCGCCTCGGCCGCGAACCACAGGTTTTTGCGCTCCCAGGCGGTGGTACGCCAGCTTGGATGCGGCAGCACGAAATATTCCGGCAGGAAGTCGCGCCACCGCGCGGTCATCTCGCCCAACGTCGCGCGGCGCGACTCCGGCAGGTAGTAGCGGATCGCATAGCCGCCGACGAGCAGCGTCAGACCGACCGAGCCGAATTGCGGCAGCAGCCGCGGGTGCCAGAGCGGCGCGCATTCCGGGCGCGGCGGCAGGTCGCCGCCATTCTTGTCGCGGCCGGGATAGCAGAACCCCATTGCCACTACCGCAAGCCGGTCTTCGTCATAAAAGGTGAAGCGGTCGATCCCCATCCACTCGCGTAAGCGGTCGCCGCTGCGGTCGTTGAACGAAAGCCCGGTCTCATGCACCCGCGTCCCGGGCGCCTGGCTGATGACCAAGAGGCGTGCCGATGGGGTGCCGCGCACGATCGGCCGCGGCCCCAGCGGCAAATTCGTGGCACAGACGGCACAAGCGCGGATTTCGCCAATAAGCCGCGCGAAATCGCTTTCGGCGGCCGTCACAGCCGGTTGATGGCTTTCATCATCTCGCGCTGTTTTGACTCCGAAAGCGCGAAACTTGCAAACTGGTAAGGCGCCCTGCAAGGGAAAGAGCTAATTCGCGTTTTGCGAGGACCTTACTTCGATCAACGACCACGAACACTATGCACACAAGCTATCGCGATCAAACTCAGCGCGACGTTGACGTACCAAATTCGCAAGTTTGGGAAAATAAAGCTGAAGGTTTGTTGAATACGAAACCCATACAGATACATCCCGCAAGAATAGTCGGCGCTTTTGACGATCACCGTCGGCGCCGGGTTTCTGGGGGCCGGTCAACGGACATCATCAAGCACGGAGAGCACGCCGTTATTTTGCAGCTCTGCCTGACAAAGTCTTGAGGTAGGCGATCACGTAAAGCTGCTCTGCCGGGTCACTGAGCGCTACATGCGGCATGAGCGTGCCCGGGACCTTATGCGATGGATCTGCAATCCAGGCGCGCAGATTGTCCTCTGTCCAGATCAGCCCGGACTTCTTCAGGGCATCGGAATAAGGAAATCCTGCTACGGATGCGGCGGGTCGCCCGACAACGCCTCTGAGGCTAGGACCGAGAGAAGGCGCGCCCACCTTCTGTGCGTGGCAGACAGCACAACGGTCGGCAAAAACCTTTTGACCGGCAATCTCCATAGCCTTCCCGACGTCGAAGTTTGGAAAGAGCTGGGCAAATGCCGCGGTCGAGATCAGCCCAATAGCAGATGCAATCGAAAACAAGTTGATGCGCTTCATAGGCTCCTCCGATCACCATCCGACAATGGCCCCCAAAATCTTTTGGCATCAACCGTCGTTCCCGCGAGGGCGCCTTGTGCCAGCGCGCCAAATCCCTTCATCACGTCCGGCGTGCCGGCAGGTAGCTCCTTCAGCGCGGGACCGAGCCCCGCGGTGAGCTCTGGCCAGTGTTTGAACATGCCACCCTCGCCTCATCGGACTGGTAGACATATTGCGAGCACGACCGCATGCCGACATTGAGGCAAATCAAAAAGACGAACTGGAGCCGCGGATTTCAGATAATTGCTCGACCAGGCAGGGACAGCCGGTATCCAAAGGCATCAAAAGGGGTACTTTGAGCGGGCTCGGCCGCCCAAGTTGACTGGCGGGTGTGGGTCTAATCGCCGGCCCGCACGCGAGCTGCCGGGGTGCGCCGGAAGCGACCCTGTTGGTCCATGGTCACTGGCCTTTAATCCAACTCCAATAGCATACAGGGTAATGGCTTGGAGCCCGAGATAACGCATCGCATGGCCGCCACCGAGCCGACCGAGGAGCTGTCGCGATTGTACGTGCCGCGAAGTTCGAGCGCACCCTCGCCGGCGCCGCGACAGGCTTGGGAAGATAGACGCCGTTTTATGGAGCGCCGGAAAACGCATTCAGGCCCCGACGGTATTCGATCTTCATGGCGGGGCCGAATGTTCTCGACAGCAGTACGGGTGTTTGGCCTGGGAACTCGGCTGGTGGGGGCCTATGCGGCAGGGAAGAGGAACGCGCTCAACATCCGGCTTGTCGCCTTGTCATTGTCCTTCCCCGATCTGCCGCCGAGCTTTGATGGCTATCGCATTCTCCAGCTCAGCGACACCCATCTCGATTGCCTGCCCGAACTGACCTCGGTTGCTGCCGATCTTCTTGATGGGATCGAGGTTGACCTTCTGACCCTGACCGGCGATGTCCAAGGACATCCCCATGCATCCATCATGGCGTCCACCACGCCGCTCCGCTCACTTCTCGAAGGTGTGCGGGTAAACGATCGCCGTCTGGCGGTTCTCGGAAACCATGATCCGACCGATATGGCCGATGCACTTGAGAAGTTGGGTTTCGAGGTTTTGCTTAACCACTCCACCATCCTGCAAAGGGGGGACCAGCGGATTGTCGTGACCGGGCTTGACGACGTACACCGCTTCTTCACACCGAGCGCACTAAGCGCCTTGCTCGATGCGCCCGAAGGCTTCCGTATTGCGCTTGTGCACTCCGCCGAAGTTGCCGATCACGCAGCGGCGGCGAACTATGCCCTTTACCTGTCCGGGCATACTCATGGCGGGCAGATATGCCTGCCCGGTGGGAGGCCGATCGTAACCCGTTTGCGGCGCTGTCGCCATGCGGGCGTTGGGACATGGAGGGAGGGGGGCATGATTGGCTATACAAGCTGCGGCCTGGGCGTGGGGGACGTGCCGCTACGCTTCAACTGTCTGGGCGAAGTCTCTGTCATAACGTTGCGTCGTTCAGTCTGCCAGTGACCGCAAGGGGGCCAGGCTGTGTGGAAACACCCCCACGGCCTCGGGCGATAGTGTTGAAGAAGTCGGGAGTTGTCGGGGCGGGTTGTTTGCTTGAGCGGCACGTGCCCGAGACACACCTGCTGCGATCGATCGACCGGTTTGTCGAGCTTGATAGTTTGAGGCAGGAGCTAGCCGCGATAATTCGCGAGGTGGCATAAGGAGGTCGGCGGGAGCGGCATAAGTCGTTGGATTCGTGAATGATCTGGTCGCTGAAGCCGGATCATCCGAAGACAACGGAGTTCGCGCCCGCGATGGCGGAAGGTACGGGGATTCTGCCGGGTTTGCCAGCCGTCGCGGGAAAGCCGGTACATGTCGGTTTCGAAGGGGGGGACTGATTATCTCGGACACCGGCATCCTGTTGCTGTCGGCCGTCGAGCAGCGGCTCAAAAGGGAACGTCCGGAATTCAGTGTAAGAGAAGCCGCGTCTCATTTGTTTTGAGCCTTCAGCGCGCTGAAGGCTCAAAACGCTCGCCGAGCAGAATGGCAAGTTGCCCGACCGCGGCGGTCCATTCAACCGGCCGTTTCCAAAGCAGATGTAGCTGTGGCGCGGGCTGTGCGCCGTCCGCGGCTTGCCGTCCATGGTCGGGGCAAGTTCAAAATTCAAACTATTACAACTCATCTTCGGATGAAAGACGAGGCTCAGGTCACTGACGTTCGCCGTGACGGCCATGGAATGGAGACGGGAGGTCGAACGCCGATTGGCGTAATGTGGTGCGGGTGGCCGGGGTCGAACCGGCACTTCCGTGAGGAAACCAGATTTTGCATCCCACTATGGCTTTCGCCACGCTCGCTTCGGCGACTTGCGCCTCGGCGCGCTTTGTGGGCTGGACTTTATCTTCACCCTAGGCTTTCGCCCGTAGGTGGCTGCCGTCAAGTCTCTACACCTTCCCGATTGCTCGGGCTTGGCTCGGGGTTGGCATCGTCATCAACGGAAGCGTTCTCCGAGTTTGACAGCTTACTACTGGTCCGTTTCCGGGCCAGCGACCCTACTCGAGTCTGGCGCGTCTGCCAATTCCGCCACACCCGCACACACCTCTTCTATAGCCAGCGCGAGGCAAACCGCCAAGCCCCTTCGGAGTTTCGCGTTCGCCTCGGCACAGGATGGCGGCTGTTCACTCGGCTGCGCCGAGATGATGTCGTAGAGCAGCGTCAGCCGGAGCCGGCCGCCCGGCGCAAGGCGGAGACAGAAATTCTTCGCATGGCCGTCGGTGGCTCCGAGCAGCCAGAAGACGATATGCGCGCAGAAACGTGGAACGGTCGGCCGCCGGATCGTCGCTACTGCCGAGAAGATTGAGGATCGCCGGAATACCGGGGCCGCCGTCGCTTTCGTATATGAGTGTCGAGGGAACGGAGAGCGCCTGGCTGGACTTGCGCCGTTGGGGTCGAACCGTCAAGGTGTTCGCGCTTGACGGGGTTGGGGTGGTGTGAAAATGGTGTGCGCGAGCCTGGCCCGCTCAAAATGTTGAGCAATGCTGCCGTAGCTCAGTGGTAGAGCACTCCCTTGGTAAGGGAGAGGTCGACAGTTCAATCCTGTCCGGCAGCACCATTTTCCGCAAGCGAAATCAGCTACTTATAAATCTCATCCTGAGATGCGGCGGCGCGTTTCGGCGCGCAATAGCATGAGCATTACATGAACTGACCCGCCCTGGCGTGTCAAATCGATGGAGGCGTGTTCTCTGTATATCTCCCCCAAGTCGGCAGATTCATTTAGCGGTAGTGTCTCAGTTTGGCTGAGACACTACCCGCCGAGGAGTCCTCTTTCCAACGGGTTTGCTTCGTCGCTACGCTCCTCGCCAATGACGCTGTTGGGAGAGGAACGCGATGCCAAGCTTGCAGGATAAAGTCGCGCTGGTCACCGGCGCGGGCGCGGGGATCGGCAATGCCATCGCGCTCGGCATGGCGGCGGAAGGCGCGATCCTCGTCGCCGCCGACATCGACCGCGCCGCGGCGGAGAAAACGGTCGAAGCGATGGCGACACATACCAATCGTGCGCTCGCGATCGAAGCCGATTGCGGCGATGTCGCCAGCATCAACGCGATGGTCGAGAAGGCGGTCGCCGAATTTGGCCGGCTCGATATTATCGTCAACAACGCCGGCGTTACCCGCTACGCCTATGTCATGGACCTGACCGAAGCGGACTGGGACCGCATTCACCGGGTCAACGCGAAAGGCGTGTTCTTTTGCCTGCAGCGCGCCGCCAAGCAGATGATCGACCAAGGGACGGGGGGACGGATCATCAACATGGCCTCGATTTCCGGGCGAGGCTATCGCGGCGCATCGAATGTCGCCTACGCCGCAAGCAAAGGAGCGGTGATCGGTATGACGATGCTCACGGCGCATCAGCTCGGACCGCACAACATCAATGTCAACGCGATCTGCCCCGGTGTGACCCGCACCGAACTCGGTCAGCGCAATGCGGTCGGCCGCGCTGCCGCCCGCGGCATCACCGTTGAAGAACTCCAGGCCGAGCAGGATTTCGGCATCCCGATCCGCCGCGCCAACACACCCGAGGATATCGCCGCGATGGCGGTATTCCTCGCCGGCCCCGGCGCGCGCAACATCACCGGTCAGGCCTACAATGTCGATGGCGGGTTGGTGAACAGCTGACCTCGGGTGCCGTCTCAGAACGCGAACTGGGAGCGCAGCAGCAGCGCATCAAAATTGCCGCCGACCTGAGCACCCAGCGGCGTGCCGGCGATGCCGCCGCCGGCAGCCGTCGAGAATGCCTTGTCGATCGTCCCGTGCAGGTAATCGAGCATGAACCGCATGTTTGCATTGGGATACCAGTTCAACCCGACCTGGTAGATGTTCTGCCGACCGCCGCCGACCGGGTTGGTGCCTTTTGCCGGCGCGACACCTGACTGAAAATTGTCGTTGAGGTTGATCGTAGTAAAGCGCCCTGCAAGCTCGAACGCACCCAGACCGTAGTCGCTGCTCCAAGGAGCAAAGGGGTGATCGGGAACGATGCTGCCATAGGCGCCGGCGGCGGGGATATATTTGCGATGCTCACCGGTGAGCGTCCAGCTCGCCTCGAGGTAGCCGCCATCGAAGCCATTGCTCGACAGGCCGGAACGATCGACATCGACGTGGTAATATTCGCCTTGCGCGAAAAAGCTGTCGTAGCCACCCGCGAGTTCCGCGCCATAAACCGCGGCACCGGTAACCGGGTTCGCTGCGGTGCCCAGCGCACCGGTGGAGAGGATCGAGGTTGGATCGATGCGATCTTCCGGACGATCGGACAGCGTGATCGTGCGAATACCGCCCGAGGTTGGCGGCTTTAACAAACCGCCGACATCGCCGCCGAGGTGCAGCGAGTAGTTCGGATCCTGCAGCACCTGGTACGTGGCCCGGCCGAAAGCGCCAAACTGCTCGGGAGCGCCGTGAACAAAGCCCGATTGCGGTCCGGTCGCGTAGATCCCGGCCCAGTAGCGGTCGCTGTTCGACCGCACGCCGATCGCCGAGCGGTAATCATTGGCGAAAATGTTGCTCGCGACCGCCTGGATCGACGGGCGCTCAATGAACATGATGTCGTTCGAGCTCGTCGCTTCGTCGAGCGTAAACGGCGTATCCATGTAGCCGATGTCGAAAGCCAGCTGAAACGGCCCTTTGTTAAACCCGTTATAGGTGATTTGGGCACTCTGAATGCCGCCCGATGTAACACCGCCGGTGGTGCCGCCACCGGGACCGGCGTCGTTCGAACCGCCGAAGTCATAGATCAGGGTGTAGGCCCAGTCGCCTGCGAACTTGCCGGTGACACCGAGCCGTGCCCGCCGAGCATTGACGCCGCTGTTCAGGTCGTGGGGAGAGGCGTATTTCGACGCGGGGTGGTAATCGAGGTAATCGCCGACATCGAAATGCAGCCGGCCGGTCAGAAAGATCGAGTTCTTGCCGTCGGCGCTTTCAAGCCCGAACCGGTTGCCGGCGGTCTGCACGTCATGCGGGCCGGTCGGCGGGGCGGTGGTAGGTGCAGCATGCGCGACGGCCTGTATCGCCGCTTGCGCTTGTGTCGCCGTTGCTTCGGTTTGATGCTCCGCCTGCGTCGCCGCCTGGGCCGCTTGCTGCGCCTGCGCGCGAGCGCGCTGTGCTTCGCGTTGCGACTGCCGGAGTTGTTCCTTGGTCGTGCCGAGCTCACGCTTAAGGCTCTGTAGCTGGCCCTGCAGATCCTGAATCTGCTTTTCAATCGCGCTGATACGATCGACCGGCGCCGTCTGCGCGAGGGCGCTGACCGGAGCCATCGCGACCACCGCGCCGAGAACAGCGACGTTGAGGCGCCGCTTGGTAAAGCTGCCGACCGTCTGCATGCCCTTCTCCCCAACCGATGATGGGAGTAGAGCGGTCGCAGGTGACCGCTAAATGCTCTTATTCTTTCAGGTTTTTGAATGTCAGGTTTCGAAAGTATAGTTCTTTGATGTATTATTTGAGACAATCGATTATAACTGGATGATTCCAAATAGATCAGTGCTGAATGCTTTATTTTTTCATATTTTCGTCACCAGAGCGTCACTTTTAACCCGGCGCGGGCCACGCCCCCGAAGTAGGCGTTGCCTGAAAACACTCTTTTGTGTCGCCGCGAATAATCGACAACAATAGGTTGGGCAGAATGTCCGCGCGGGAGGAAGCAGTGTCCGAGATGTTCGATTTCATCGTCGCCGGCGCCGGCTCGGCCGGGTGCGTCGTTGCGGCGCGGCTCAGCGAAAACCCAAAACATCGCGTGCTTTTGCTCGAAGCGGGCCCGAAGGACACCAGCCCGTGGATTCACATGCCGATGGGCTATGCCAAGCTCTTCGCGCATCCCAAGCTCAACTGGATGTACGAGAGCGAACCAGAGCCCGAACTCAACAACCGCACGATGTACCAGCCGCGCGGAAAGGTGCTGGGCGGCACCAGTTCGATCAACGGCATGGTGTATATGCGCGGTAACCCCGCCGACTATGACGAATGGCGGCAGCGCGGCTGCACCGGTTGGGACTGGGACAGCATCCTTCCCTTTTTCAAAAAGGCCGAGGACCAGGAGCGCGGCCCCAGCGACACGCATGGCGTCGGCGGGCCGCTGCGTGTCAGCGAGCACCCAGTACGCTGGAAACTCGCCGAGCATTGGGTCGCTGCGGCGGTCGAGGCCGGCTTGCCGGCCAATGACGATTTCAACAACGGCCATCAGGACGGTGCCGGCCATTTCCAATGCACGATGAAGGAGGCGCGGCGCTGGAGCACCGCGGCTGCCTATCTCGGCCAGGCCAAACATCGTCCCAATCTGTCGATCGCGACCGAGGCGCTGGCGACCAAAATCCTATTCGACGGCACCAGGGCCGTCGGCATCCAGTACAGCCAGCGCGGCGAGCCGAAGGAGGCGCGGGCAAACGGCGAAATCGTTGTTTGCGGCGGCGTCTACAATTCCCCGCAGCTGCTGCAGCTTTCCGGCCTCGGGCCGGCTGATTTACTGCGGCAGCACGGCATTCCGGTGGTGCGGGACATGCCCGGCGTCGGCGCCGACCTTCAGGATCATTTTTATGTACGGCTCGCCTACCGTTGCACCAAGCCGATGACCTTGAACGATGTCGGCAACAGTTTCTTTCGGCGCACGGCAGCGGGCATCCAGTATTTCCTGACGCATAGCGGCCCGCTCGCCAGCAATGGCATCTGCGCCGGCGGTTTCGCCAAGAGCGACGCACGTCTCGCGCGCCCCGACATTCAGCTCAATTTCAGCACCTGGAGCTTTCAGGGCCGCGATCGTCGGGGTGCGCTGCCGCATCCGTGGCCGGGGTTCAGCATCAGCGCCGTGCACCTACGGCCGGACGCGCGTGGCCATGTCCGGATCAAGAGCCCGGACCCCTCGGTGGCGCCGTCTATCCTGTTCAATTTCCTCAAGACGCAGTACGACCTCGATGCGCTGCGCACCGGCATGCGCCTCGTGCGCAAGATCACCGAGCAGCCGGCGATCGCCCCTTTTGTTGCCGACGAAATCCTGCCGGGCCGCGCGGTGAACACTGACGACGAATACGAAGCCTCGATCCGGGCCAATGGCCTTTCGAACCTGCATCCGGTGGGCACCTGCCATATGGGGATCGACGTGACCGCCGTGTGCGATCCGCGCCTGCGCGTCAACGGGATTGCCGGTTTGCGCGTCGTCGATGCCTCGGTGATGCCCTGCGTCCCGGCCGGCAACACCAACGCGCCGACGATCATGATCGCCGAGAAAGCCGCCGATATGATCAAAGCGGACGCGCGGGCGGCCTAGATGCGGGAACAAGTGCGTGCAAGGCGGTTGTGATGGTGCTTTCCCCACACGTGGGCGGCGATATTGCACCTCGCCGCGCGGCTGACGCTCTCCGTAACAAGCTCTGGGGAGGCTGAGCGTTGCACGACACCGCCTATGCGATTGGACGTTCTTTTTTCGCGTGCTACGTGCAGCCGGAGGCCGCGATCCTTGAGATCGGCTCGATGAATGTAAACGGCGGGCTTCGCGATTTTTGCCCAGCCGGCTCGTCCTATACCGGCGTCGATTTCACCCCGGGTCCGGGGGTTGATCTTGTCGTTGAGCAGGTGGCGAAGCTGCCATTTGATCCGGGTGCTTTCGATGCCGTCGTGTCAAGTTCGGCATTCGAGCATGACGCAATGTTTTGGGTAACCTTTCTTGAAATCTGCCGCGTCGTGAAAGAGGGTGGTTACATCTATATCAACGCGCCATCGAAGGGTGATTATCATTGTCATCCTATTGATGCTTGGCGGTTTTTTCCGGATTCGGGGGTCGCGCTCTGTACCTGGGCTCGGTTGAACGGCTACCACATGACATTGCTCGAATCGTTCATCACGCAGAACGACGCCGAGGTCTGGAACGACTGCGTGATGATCTTCGGTAAGCGGGCCTATCCTCCGGTCACTTTGGTCACTGATCGGCATCCCAACATCATGAATGTGCGAATTTGGCCGGACATCGAGACAGTTGATCGCCGCGTGGGACGGTGGCCTTGACCGGCATCGCAACGGGACGGGACGCTGCCCGCAATCGGGGGCTCCGCGCCCCGCCCCGTTGCAGCACCCAGCCGGGCTCAAATGGCCAACCGACGCTACCCATCCCTGGATGAAAGACCGGGCTCAGGTCACCGGTCACCACAGCATGCGGAACGCCATGCAGATCTCGCAAGGCTGAGCGTGACAGGTTTGTGAACGCTGGGGCTTGACGGGCGGGCCGGCCGACTTATTCTCATATCTAGCATAACCCATTAGCCGGGCGGGCACGCAGCCGTCCGGCTTTTCCAGACCGTATAAATACTCAGAATGAGTATAAGGAGGAAGCCGTGCTGCAACCCGCAACCCCGAGCCATCGTCCGACGGATCAGTTGGCAATGCTCCCGCTGCCCGAGCTTTACAGCCGCGTCGAGCGCCATGTGCCGGCGATCGAGTGGCCGGTGCTGGCCGCGGATATCGCCTTGATCCTCAAGCTGAAAAAGGAGCGGAACGCGGTCGTGCTGGCGCATAACTACCAGACGCCGGACATCTTCCACACCGTTGCCGACATCGTCGGGGACAGCTTGGCCTTGGCGCGCGAGGCGGCACGCACCGATGCCGACGTCATCGTGCTGGCCGGCGTCCATTTCATGGCCGAAACCGCGAAGCTGCTGAACCCCAAGAAAACCGTGTTGATCCCCGACATTAAGGCCGGTTGCTCGCTCGCCGAGTCGATCACTCCCCAGGATGTGCGCCTTTTGCGCGCGCGGCATCCCGGCGTGCCGGTGGTGACCTATGTCAACACCTCGGCGGCGGTGAAGGCTGAAAGCGACATCTGCTGCACATCGGGCAACGCAAAGAAGATCGTCGAAGCGCTCGGCACGCCTGAGGTCATCATGATCCCCGACGAATATCTGGCCCGCAACACGGCGGCGCAGACCAGGGTCAAGATCATCGCCTGGAAGGGCCATTGCGAGGTGCATGAGCGCTTTGGCGCCGACGAGGTCCGTGAGCTGCGGGCGAACTATCCCGGTCTCATTGTGCTGGCGCATCCCGAATGCGCGCCCGAGGTCGTCGCCGAATGCGACTTCACCGGCTCGACCGCGGCGATGGCCGATTATGTCGGCAAGCAGCGCCCGGCGCGGGTGGTGCTGCTGACCGAATGCTCGATGAGCGACAACGTCGCGCTACAATACCCCGATCTCGATTTCGTGCGGCCGTGCAATCTGTGCCCGCATATGAAGCGGATCAGCCTTGGCAATATCCGCGGCGCGCTCGAAAACATGACGCACGAGGTGACCGTGCCGGCCGAGATCGCCGCGCCCGCGCGGCGCGCGGTCGAACGCATGCTGGAACTGGGCTGACCGATGCTTCGCCTTCTTGTCGAACCGATCGTCCGGGCCGCGCTCGCTGAGGATCTCGGCAGGGCAGGGGACATCACCACCGACGCGGTGGTGCCCGCCGACGCATGCATCGATGCGGTCATCGCCGCGCGCCAGCCCGGCGTTCTCGCCGGGCTCGACGCGGCGCTGATGGCTTTCGAGCTGCTCGACCCGCGCCTCGACCTCAAGCCGCTTTGCGATAACGGCGCGCGCATCGAGCGCGGCCAGCCCGTGGCGCGGATTGCCGGGCCGGCGCGGCCGGTGCTCGCCGCCGAACGGACCGCGCTCAACCTGTTGTGCCGGCTCTCCGGCGTCGCGTCGGCGACCCGGTCGCTGGCTGATGCGATCGATGGCCACAAGGCCAAGATCGTCTGCACCCGCAAGACCACGCCGGGGCTGCGCATTCTTGAAAAAGAGGCGGTGCGGCTGGGGGGCGGCGCCAATCACCGCTTCGGCCTCGACGACGCGATGCTGATCAAGGACAACCATGTCGCGATGGCGGGCGGGGTCATCCCGGCGCTGCGCCGCGCCAAGGCCGCGGCCGGGCATCTCGTCAAGATCGAGCTGGAGGTCGATACGCTCGACCAACTCGCCGAGGCGCTGACGGAAGGCTTTGACGCGGTGCTGCTCGACAATATGGACCCACCGACTTTGCGCCGCGCGGTGGAGATGGTCGCGGGCCGGGCGATCACCGAGGCGTCGGGCCGCATCACCTGCGAGACCGCGCCGGCGATCGCAGGCGCAGGGGTGGACCTGATCTCTTCGGGCTGGATCACGCACTCGGCACCGATCCTCGATCTGGGGCTCGACGTTGCTGAATAGCGGAGGAGAGGATGCCCGTATCGCCGCAGACCGAAGAAAACCGGCCCGAGCGTTTCGCGGCTTATATCGAGGCGCGCCGCTTTGATCCGCCGCGGCCGCTCTTGCTCCGAGCCGCGCAGGCTGCGGCGACCAAGGACCATGCCCTCGATGCCGGCGCCGGCGCGCTGAACGCGACGAAATACTTGTTGTCGGCTGGGTTCGAGCGGGTCACTGCGTTTGATTCCGCGCCGGCATCGCAAAAAGCCGCCGCCGAGCTGGCGTCGGAACAGGTGAGTTTCGTTCCCGCCCGGTACGAGGATTTTCCCTATCCGGATGGCGTCTTCGATCTGGTCAATGCCGAGTTTTCGCTGCCATTCGTCAGCGGCGGCGATATCGCGGCGGTGCTTGCCGGGTTGCTCGGTTCGGTGCGGCCGGGCGGCATTTTCACCGGACAGCTTTTCGGTCCGCATGACAGTTGGAATGTGCCCGGCAGCGGCATGAACTTTCATACCCGCGCCGAGGTGGTGCAACTTTTCACCGGCTGGACTCTCCTCGAACTCAACGAAGAGGATCATCCCGGCACGACAAAGCTCGGCGAGCCCAAGCACTGGCATATCTTCCATATACTGGCGCGCAAGCCGGCTTAGCCTGCGCGTCGGGCGCCGTAGCAAAGCGGTTTGCGCCGTCTTATATTTTCGTCCGAAGCCCTTGTACGAAGGAGCAGCACAATGGCCGACGGCGCAACTCCGATCGTTCCAGAAACGCCGACCGAGGCGATGACGCCAAGCGGCATCAACCATCTCGTGATCAATGTGCGCGACATCGAGGAGTCGCATAAATTCTGGACCGAGACGCTCGGCTTCAAGCAGGTCGGCTACTCGAAGCGGCGCAACGGCAAGATGCGCTTTTATTCGGGCGACCATGACGGCCGGATGAACCATCACGACATCGCGCTGTGCGAAAACCCGAACCTGCCAAAACCGCCGGCCGATTGGGCGATGTTCGACATGCCGGTGGCGATCAACCATATCGCGATCACCCTGCCCAACCGCGAGGCCTGGCTGAAGCAGCTCGCCTGGCTGCGCGCCAAGGGCGTCAAGTTCGAGGCGCGCGTCGCGCACGGGATGACCCACAGCCTCTATATCGTCGATCCCAACGGATACGGCGTCGAGGTGCTCTACGAGCTGCCGCGCGAGGTGTGGGGCGACAACATCCAGGGCGCGATCGATTATGCCGAGCGGCTGCCGACCGAGGGCGACGCGGCGTTTGTCGACGACACCAACTATCCGCATTTCGGGACGGCGGACAGAGCTGCGCAATAGCGCCGCTCGTCCGGTGGAGGATTATCGCTTTCGGCGCAGCAAGCCGAAAGCGACCATCACAATGCCGATCGCGCCCTCGGCGCCGGAAACCTCGCCGACGGTACGCATCATCGCCGCTGGGTCATTCGAGCGCGGCGCCAGCGAACCCATGTAGAAAAAGAACCCCAGGGCCAGCACCACCATGACCGCGCCCGTGATGACCACCCGTAAATTCATCGGCGGTTCCCCCCAGCGCCATGATACGCGCGATGGTCATACCCGGTTCTCCCCAGCTGCCGAAGGGTTTGAGCGTCGCTACTACGTGCCGCTGCTGCAGCCCTGATTGACAGAATTCGTGCTTTCCTAAAAGTTGCGCGCAGGCTGCGGAGACGGCCGCATTTGGGGAGAGGGACGCAATGGCTCAATCGGCGCAGACGATCGAGGCCTATGTCGGCGACGCTATGGATAACGCCGTGATGGGGCCCATCCATTGGCGGGTGCTGGGGCTCGTCGCGGCTGGTTATTTCTGCGACGTGCTCGATTTCACGATCTTCGGCGCGTTGGTCCCCGATCTCATTCACAGCGGCTTTGTCACCCAGGCTCAGGTCCCGTGGATCGGCAGCATCACGCTCCTTGGTCTGTTTGTCGGTACGCTGGGGCAGGGCGAATTCACCGATCGGTTCGGCCGCAAGACGGTCTACCAGTTCAACCTACTGCTGTTCGGCCTGGCGACGATCATCGCCGTCCTGCCGCCGATACCTAGCATCGGCTTCTCTCCCGGTCTGGGCTGGCTGCTGACTTTCCGCTTTCTTGCCGGTGTCGGCCTGGGCGCCGAGCAGCCGCTGTGTTTTTCCTACACTGCGGAATATGCGCCAAAAGCAATCCGCGGCCGCACGATTGCGTTCATGCAGTTTCTCGGCGGCGCCTGGCCGTGGCCGGTGGGCGTCCTGTTGACCTTGGCGTTTCGGGACACGATCGGCTGGCGCGGCATCTGGATCATCATCGGTATCGCGGCGCTAATCGTTTTCGTCCTGCGCTTTTCGCTGCCCGAATCACCGCGCTGGCTGGCAACACACGGTGAAGGGCAGCGCGCGCTCGACTTGCTGCAGCGCATGGGCATCCGCACGCCGGCGCTGTCGAGCCTATCGACCGACGCGGCAAGCAACACGCATAGCGATCCGCTCGGCATCGTTTGGCGCAACTATCCAGGGCGCGTCATCGCCGGGATGATTTGCTTCTTCGCATTCTTCAGCATCGCGCTGGGGCTGGGTGCGTGGCTGCCCAACATTCTCGCGCAGCGCGGCTTCGGGATCGCCAAGTCGCTGAACTCGATCTTCTGGATGACCCTGGCCTTTCCCTGCGCCAGCGCCTTTATGATGTATGCGCTGGAGAAGTTCGGCCGCAAGCCGACGGCGGTCGCCGCTTTTATCCTGACTGGCGCGTTCGGCCTGTGGTGGGCCAACGCCAACAGCGAGGCGATGGTGCTTGCGGTCGGGTTCGGGATGATTTTTTTCACCCAGCTGGCCGGCAATTCGTCACAGATTTTCATTTCGGAGGTCTTCCCGACCAACGCGCGCGCATCCGGTTTCGGCTGCGCGCAGGCGGCCGGCCGCATCGGCGCCGCGGTGGCGATCCCGTCGATACTGTGGATCTACACCGGTTGGGGCCTCAACGCGGTGTTCGTTGCGATCGCGGTCATGGTCGCCATCGCCGCGGTCGCCGTCACCCAGATTGGCCCCGAGGCGCGCGGTCTTGCGCTCGATGAAGTCGCGCCGCCGACCGCTTAAGCCTTCGCTTGAGGAGGACGAACATGATCCGCAAAGAAACGGACGTCGATGAATTCCGCGACGGCAAGGGCGAAACCGTGCTGTGGCCCGACCAGTATAAGAACGGCGATCCGATCCTGCCCTACTCGGAGATCAAGCACTAAACTCGGTTAGGGGGTTAGGAGATAGCCCGTCGTCATCAACGTCGCGGCCGCCCGCCGGCGGTACTTAGGGACCCGCCGAGCCGGCGTTCACCGAAAAGCACTGTTTGGTAATCATCCGGCTGTCATCGGCGGCGAGGAACAGCGCCAGATTGGCGATGTCGTCCGGCATGATCATGTCGGGCAGGCATTGCTCGGCGACCGCTTTGGCGACGGCGCTTTCATCCGTGAACCACAACTGGCGCTGGCGCTCGGTGAATACCGTTCCGGGGGCGATCGCGTTGACCCGGATGCGGTCCGCTCCCACCGTTCGCGCCAACACGCTGGTAAAGCCGACGATCGCCGCCTTCATCGCGGCATAGGCTTCGAGCAGCGGGATCCCGCGCATCCACGAAACCGAGGACATGTTGATGATCGAGCCGCCGCCGTGTTCGCGCATCTGCGGCACGACTGCTTGCGCCGCGAAGAAGATGTGCCGGAAATTGATCGCGACGGTGCGGTCGAACTCGGCCGGCGTGATCGCGGCGAAATCGTAGCGCTGGTCGTTGGCGGCGTTGTTGACCAGCACCGCCGCGGGGCCGAGCGCCGCGCGTACCTTGTCGAGCGCGTCGCGCAGAGCGTCGATCTCTGTCAGGTCGCAGGGCAGGAACATCGCGCCGCTTTCGGCGGTGAGGGCGGCCCCGGCCTCTTCTTGCAAATCGAGAAACGCGACGCGCGCCTCGTTCGCGGCGAAAGCGCGGACAAACGAAGCGCCGATCCCGCTAGCGCCGCCAGTGATGACCACGGTGCGGCCCTTGAGGCTCGGATAGCGGGTGAAACTCATCTGCGGATCGTCCTTCCGTGGCGATGCGTATTCTACGCGGCTTGCCCGATCGGTGCCTGCCCGGCAGGATGCGGTCAACACCTTCCGGAGACAAATTCGATGAACGGCGCGGAAAGCCTGGTGCGCACCCTGGTTGGCGGCGGGGTCAATCTATGTTTTGCCAATCCCGGCACGTCGGAGATGCATTTTGTCGCCGCGCTCGACCGGGTCGACGGCATGCGTTGCGTGCTGGGGCTGTTCGAGGGTGTCGTCACCGGTGCGGCGGACGGCTATTACCGCATGACCGACAACCCGGCCGCGACCCTGCTGCATCTGGGGCCGGGCTACGCCAATGCCGCCGCAAACATCCACAACGCCAACAAGGCGTCCTCGGGGATGGTCAATGTCGTCGGCGACCACGCGACCTATCACCGGCAATACGACGCGCCGCTGACCAGCGATATCGAGACCCTGGTGAGGCCGAATTCGCATTGGGTCAAGACCTCGCCCAACGCGATGTCGATCGCAGCGGATGGGGCGGCGGCGATCGCCGCCGCGCGCACTCCGCCGGGCCAGATCGCGACGCTGATCCTGCCGGCCGATACCGCGTGGAACGATGGTTCCGGTCCCGTCGCGGTGCCGCCGGCGCCGGCGCGCGAGCCGGCCGCCGCGGCGGCGATCGAGGAATGCGCCAGGGTCTTGCATTCGGGCGAACCCACGATGCTGCTGCTGACCGGCCGGGCGCTGCGTGAGGACGGGCTGGCGTTGGCCGGGAAGATCTGCGCCAAGACCGGCGCGCGGCTGATCGCGCAGGGCTCGAACGCGCGCACCCAGCGCGGGCGCGGCCGGGTGTTTCTCGAACGCGTGCCTTATGTGGTCGACCAGGCGCTGAGCGTGCTGAGCGGGCTCAAGCACATCATTCTCGTGGGGGCGAAGATGCCGGTGGCGTTTTTCGCCTACCCCAACAAGCCGAGCCTGCTCTACCCCGAGGACTGCCAATCGCACGTGCTGTGTAAACTTGGCGAGGATTCGATCTGCGCGCTTGAGGCGTTGGCCGAGGCGGTAGGCGCGTTGGGGATGCCGGCGCCGGTGGTGAACGAGGCGAAACCCGAGCTGGCGACCGGCAAGATCGAGCCGATGGCGCTCGGCCGCTCGCTGGGCGCGCTGCTGCCGGAAAACGCGGTCGTCGTCGATGAGGCGGTGACCACCGGGCGCGGGTTTTTCGGCCCGACCAAAGCCGCTGCGCCGCATGACTGGCTGAGCAATATGGGCGGCTCGATCGGCCTCGGCCTGCCGTTGGCGACGGGTGCGGCGGTGGCCTGCCCCGACCGCAAGGTCGTCTGTCTCGAAGGTGACGGCAGCGGCATGTACACGGTGCAGGCCCTGTGGACACAGGCGCGCGAGGGGCTCGACGTAACGACGCTCGTCTTCTCCAATCGGACGTATCAGATTTTGAAGGGCGAACTGGCGAATGTCGGCGCCGGCAATCCCGGCCGCAAAGCGCTCGACATGCTCGACCTCGGCAACCCGAACCTCGATTGGGTCGGTCTCGCCAAGGCCATGGGCGTACCCGGCGCCAAGGTGACGACGATGGAAGAGTTCAACCTGCGCTGCGCCGAGGGGTTAGCGACCCCAGGCCCCTATCTGGTCGAGGTCGAGTTCTAATTTCACCCTTCAAAGGAAATTTCGCGGCCGCCGTTGCGCTTTTTATGGGCTGGCGGCGTTGGCAACAACGCGACGGCCCGATAGTGGCCCGATGCACCCTGGGGAAGGGGATCGACAATTCAACGAAGAGTGGCGCGGCCGATGGATGACGGCGTGCAGGTTAAGGAAAAGGTGAGAACACCTCGGACTGTGAGGCCGGCTCGCGGCGCGCGGGCCGGTCGGCAGATCGAGGCCATTGTCGCGGCGCGGCACGGCGATCCGTTCGCGTTTCTCGGCATGCACCAAAACGAAAACGGGCTGGTCGTGCGGGCCATGCTTCCTGGGGCTGACAGCGTCGCCGTCATCGACGCCGCGACGGGCGAAGCCGCGGGGGAAGGGACGCTCGTGCACGCCGATGGGCTCTTTGTCGCAAACTTGCCGGATCGAACCGAACGGTTCCGCTATCGCCTGCGCGTTCGTTGGGGCGAGGCTGAGTACGAATTCGACGATGCCTATCAATTTTCTCCGGTGCTCGGTGATCTCGACCTGCATCTGCTTGTCGAGGGCACGCATCTCGACAGCTATCGCAAGCTTGGGGCCCATGCCATGACCATCGAAGGCGTGGCCGGGGTCGCGTTCGCGGTGTGGGCGCCGAACGCCCAGCGCGTCAGCGTGGTTGGTGCGTTCGATGCGTGGGACGGGCGGCGCTTGCCGATGCGCCGGCGTCATGCCGGCGGGTTCTGGGAGATTTTCGTACCGGGGATCGGCCCCGGCGAGGTGTACAAATATGAGATCGTCGGCCCCGATGGCGTTGTCTTACCGTTAAAGGCCGATCCTTACGCCAGCCAAACCGAGCTGCCGCCCCGCACCGCCTCCGTCGTTGCCGCGCCCGACCCGTATCGCTGGCGGGACGACGCGTGGCTCGCGCGGCGGGAGATCGCCAATCATCGCGCGTCGCCGATCTCGATCTATGAGGTGCATCTCGGCTCGTGGCGCCGCAACCTGGCGGAAGGCGGACGGTATCTGACCTATCGGGACCTCGCCGAGCAGCTCGTTCCGTATGTCGCCGATCTGGGCTTTACCCATATCGAGATCATGCCGGTCACCGAATACCCGTTCGACGGATCGTGGGGATATCAGCCGGTATCGCTGTTCGCGCCAAGCTCACGCTACGGCACGCCGGACGATTTCCGGTTTTTTGTCGACACCTGCCATCGCGCCGGGATCGGCGTGTGGCTGGATTGGGTGCCGGGGCATTTCCCCAGTGACGCGCATGGTTTGGCGCGGTTTGACGGGACCGCGCTCTACGAACATGCCGACCCCCGCCAAGGGCTGCATCGCGACTGGAACACCCTCATCTACAATTACGGGCGGCGCGAGGTCGCCAATTTTCTGCTGTCGAGCGCGCTCTGTTGGGTCCGCGAATTTCACATCGACGGGCTGCGCGTCGATGCCGTGGCCTCGATGCTTTATCTCGACTACAGCCGGGAGCCCGGCGACTGGATCCCGAATATCTACGGTGGTCGGGAAAACCTTGAAGCGATCGCCTTTTTGCGGCGAATGAACGAGGTGGTGTTCGGCGAGGGGATCGGAGCGACGACGGCCGCGGAGGAATCGACGGCCTGGCCGATGGTGTCGCGGCCGGTCTATGTCGGCGGCCTCGGTTTTGGCTTTAAATGGAACATGGGGTGGATGCACGACACGCTCAATTACATGTCGCGCGACCCGGTGCACCGCCAGTTCCACCACAACGACCTGACCTTTGGTCTGCTCTACGCCTTCCACGAAAATTTCATCTTGCCGCTGAGCCATGACGAGGTCGTCTATGGCAAGCGCTCGCTGATCGGCAAGATGTCGGGCGACCAGTGGCAGCGCTTTGCCAATCTGCGTGCCTACTTCGCCTTCATGTGGACCCACCCCGGTAAGAAGCTCGTGTTCATGGGCGGCGAGTTCGCGCAGGAGCGCGAGTGGAACCATGATATCGGGCTCGATTGGCAGCTGCTCGGCGAGCCGCTCCACGCCGGCGTGCACAGGCTGATGCGTGATCTCAACCGGCTCTACCGCGAAACCCCCGCGCTCTATCAGCGCGACATGGAGGGCGACGGCTTTACCTGGATCGACGCGAATAATGGCGCCGAGAGCGTGGTGTCCTACCTGCGGCGCGGCTCCGATGATCCGGGGGCGATCGCCGTCATTGTCGGCAATTTCACGCCTGTGCCGCGCCACGGCTATCGGATCGGCGTGCCGTATCCAGGGTATTACCGCGAGTGCATCAACACCGACGCCGTCGATTACGGCGGCGGCGGGATCGGCAATGCCGGCGGTCTCGAGGCCGAGCCGTGGCCGATGCATGGGCACGCTTATTCGCTGTGTCTCAATTTACCGCCCTTGGCGGTGTTGATCTTCACGATCGGGCGGTAAGGGCCGACCGATGGTTTCACCGCGGGTCTGGCCGGGCACATCCTATCCGCTGGGCGCGACCTGGGATGGGCGCGGTGTTAATTTCGCCCTGTTTTCGGCCCATGCGGAGAAGGTTGAGCTATGTCTTTTTGACCGCACCGGTCACCAAGAACAGGCGCGGATCGTCCTGCCCGAATACACCGACGAGGTATGGCACGGCTATCTGCCCGAGGCGCGGCCCGAGCAGCTTTACGGCTACCGCGTTTACGGGCCGCACGACCCCGCCAACGGGCACCGGTTCAACCATAACAAGCTGCTGCTCGATCCTTACGCTAAGGCGCTGCAGGGCCAGCTGCAGTGGAACGATGTGGTGTTTGGCTACCGCGTCGGTGGTCCGCGCGAGGATCTTGGCTTCGACCGCCGCGACAGCGCGCGGTTCATGCCGAAATGCCGCGTGGTCGAAACCGCCTTCACTTGGCGCAACGATCGGCCGCCGCAGACGGCCTGGGAAGAATCGATCATCCTCGAGTTGCACGCGCGCGGTTTCACGATGATGCACCCGGAGGTCGATGCCGCATTGCGCGGCAACATATCCGGGTTGTCTGCGCCGGCGGTAATTGATTACCTCGTCGATCTTGGTGTCACCGCGGTCGAGTTGTTGCCGGTGCACGCGGTGGCACCTGAGCGCCAGCTGACGCAACGTCGGCTCACCAATTACTGGGGCTACAGCACGATCGGCTTCTTCGCGCCCGATCCGCGCTTTCTGCCGACGGGCCGTACCGCCGAGTTCAAGACGATGGTCCAACGCTTGCACGACGCCGGCATCGAGGTGTTGCTCGACGTGGTCTACAATCATACCGGCGAAGGTAACCACCTGGGGCCGACCCTGTCGTTCCGCGGGATTGATAACCTGTCTTACTACCGGTTGCAGGAAGATCGCCGCTACTACACGGACTTTACCGGCACGGGAAACACGCTCAATCTCGACCACCCACGCGTGTTGCAGATGGTGATGGATTCGCTACGCTACTGGGCGGGCGAAATGCATGTCGACGGTTTCCGCTTTGACTTGGCGCCGACGTTGGGCCGCGAAGGCGAAGGCTATTCACAGGGAAGCGCGTTTTTCGACGCCATTCGCCAGGACCCCCAGCTTGCCGGGACAAAGCTCATTGCCGAACCATGGGATGTCGGACCGGGCGGTTATCAGCTTGGCAATTTTCCGCCGGGCTGGGCCGAATGGAACGGCCAGTATCGCGACGTGGTGCGCCGTTTCTGGAAAGGCGATGGCGGTCTGGTCGCCGATATGGGCTCCCGCGTCGCGGGTTCGTCGGACATTTTCGGCTATCGCGGCCGCCGACCCTGGGCGAGCGTCAACTTTATCACCGCGCATGACGGTTTCACGCTGCAGGACCTTGTCAGCTACAACGACAAGCACAACGACGCAAACGGCGAAAACAACCACGACGGTCACGACGCCAACTTCAGCTGGAATTGCGGCGTCGAAGGCCCGAGCGACGATCCGCAGATCCTATCACTGCGCGACCGTCAGAAGCGCAATCTGCTGGCGACGCTGCTTTTGTCGCTCGGTGTGCCGATGCTGGTCGCGGGTGACGAGATGGGACGCACGCAGCGCGGTAACAACAATGCGTATTGCCAGGACAACGAGATCTCCTGGCTCGATTGGCAGAATGTCCGCCCAGAGGACGAGGCGCTGCGCAAATTCGTCCGTGAACTCATTCACTTGCGGCGTCGCCATCGCGTGTTTTCGCGCCCGCGTTTCTTCCGAGGAGAGGTTCTGTCCGAAGATGGACTCAAGGACATCACCTGGGTAACCCCCGCGGGGGAAGAGGCAACCGATGAGAATTGGCGTGATCCGGTGGCGCTGACGCTGGGCTACGTGCTGGGCGGTGCGGCCGGCGAATTCTACACGACGGGCGGACAGCGTGACATCGACGCGAGCTTCCTGGTGATGATGAGCGCCTATCACGATGACCTCGATTTTCGCTTTCCGCGCCTGGGCGGGTCGCTGGCGTGGGAGTGCCTGGTCGATACGGCCGAACCAAGCGGCCTCGTCGCCGACGGTAAACTCTACGTGACCGGGCATTCCTACAGATTGCGCGCGCGCAGCTTTGCATTGTTTGTCAATCGCGCCGAGACGAATGGCCGGATCGCCATGACCGAAACGATCATCAGCGACCGGCGATGAGCCGCGGCGGCGACACATTTCGCGCGGTCGCTGCGCTGCTCGGGATCGAGACGCGGCATACCGACGCTCTCGGTGTCGTCCACGAGCCCGACGACGAAACCCTGGCGGCGCTGGTGGCCGCTTTCGGGTTGCCGCCCGAACCCGAGAAGGCGGCGGCGGCGCTGGCGGAGACGCGACGCGCCGCGCCGCTTGGCCTCGATCCGCTCTACGTGGTCGCGGCCGAGGCGCCCGTGCTCAATCTGCCGATTAATGGTGCCGCGGCGGAGTGGCACCTTGATTTTGAGCACGGCGGCCACGCGGAAGGGCGGCGTGAACCTGGGGCCGATCGGCTGCCACTGCCGGCAAACCTTCCGATCGGCTATCACCGGCTGCGGCTCGCCGTGGACGGCGCAACCAGCACGGTCGACATAGCGGCCACTCCAGCCGCCTGCTTTTTACCGCCCGCGCTTGAAGCGGGGGCGCGCGGTTGGGGGCTGACGACGCAGATTTACAGCTTGCGCGATGAACACGACTGGGGAATGGGGGATTTCACCGACTTGGCGCGGGTGACGCGCGCCGCGGGCGAGAGCGGCGCGGTGACGGTTGGGGTCAATCCGTTGCATGCGCTTTTCGCCAGCGAGCCTCGGCATGCCAGCCCCTATTCGCCTTCGAGCCGCACACATCTCGACTATCTCTACATCGATCCCGCCGCAGTGCCGGGTTATGCCGGCGACGCGAAGCTGCGCGCGCTGATCCCCGAGGCGGCATTGCGCGCCGCGCGCGCCAGCGAATTGGTCGACCATGGTGCCGTCGCGGCACTCAAACGGCCGGTGCTCGAGGCACTTTTTCGTCGCTTTCGCGATGTCGAGCTGGCCAATGGCGGGACGACCGAACTGGCCGGCGCGTTCCGTCGTTTCCAGCGGGAGGGCGGCCGGTCGCTCGCTGCCTTCGCCACGTTCGAGGCGCTGCACGAGCACCTCAACAGCAATGGCCGCGGATTTGATTGGCACGGCTGGCCGCGGGAATTGCGCGACCCGCAGTCGACGGCGGTCGCCGAATTCACGGCGGCGCATCCCGAACGCGTTGAATTCTTTGAGTTCTTGCAATGGCAAGCAGACAGTCAACTGGCCGCCGCCGCGAGCGCGGGGCAGGCGGTAGGCCTCTCGCTGGGGCTCTATCGCGATCTTGCCGTCGGGGTGAATCCCGAGGGCGCCGATGCCTGGGCCGATCAGGGCATTGTCGTTTCGGATATGGGGATCGGCGCACCACCCGACGCTCTCGCACGCGCCGGCCAGAATTGGGGGCTCGCGCCGGTGAACCCGCTGGCGTTGCGGCAGCGTGGGTTCCGGCCGTTTATCGCGGCCCTACGGGCCAATATGCGACACGCGGGGGTGCTGCGGATCGACCACGTGATGTCGCTGCAGCGGCTTTACTGGGTGCCGGCGGGGCGATCGGCGGTGGCGGGCGCTTATGTCAATTACCCGTTCGCCGATTTGTTGCGTCTTGTTGCGCTGGAGAGCCAGCGCCAGCGATGCGCTGTCATCGGCGAGGATTTGGGCACGGTGCCGCCGGGGTTCCGCGAGACCATGCGGGCAGCGAATGTGTTGTCCTATCGCGTGGTGATGTTCGAGCGGCGGCTGGACGGCAATTTTATCCCGCCGGCCGAATACCCGCCGCTTGCCGCGGCGTCGGCGGCGACGCACGACCTCGCGACGCTCAAGGGCTTTTGGCTGGGGCGCGATATCGCCTGGCGTCAGCGGCTGACGCTCTATCCGGATGCGGCTGCCGAGGCGGCCGATATCTCCGATCGCCACACCGCGCGCTGGCAGCTGCTCGAAGCCCTCGAACGCGAGGGGCTGATGCCGCGCCACCGGTTTGGCGAATTCCTGCCGGCCGGCCGGGAGCCGGTCTATACGTCCGAACTGGGGGACGCGATCCTCGGCTTCCTCGCCCGCTCGCGCGCCCGGCTGATGCTGGTCCAGATCGAAGACATTGCCGGCGAGGTCGAGCAGGCAAATTTGCCTGGCACGAGCGATGCGCATCCCAATTGGCGCCGGCGTCTGACGGATACGTTGGGTGACATCCTCGACGGGGCTGAGATGCGACGGGTGGCGGCGCTGATGGCGGCGGAGCACCGGCGGGCAGTGGCATAAGCGCTCTTGCCGACTTCGTAATGTTACCGCCAACATGCGCCCGATTTTGGTGCGGGGGCGGAGCGGGTCGTGGATGAAATCGAGGCGGTGGTGATTGGCGCCGGGGTAATCGGCCTCGCCGTGGCGCGCGCCCTGGCGCTCGCTGGTAAAGAGGTCATCGTCCTCGAAAAGGCCTACACGATCGGTTTCGAGACGTCCTCGCGCAACAGCGAGGTCATTCACGGCGGGCTCTACTACCCGAAAGGCAGTCTCAAGGCGACCGCCTGCGTCGAAGGCCGCCATCGCCTTTACGCCTATTGCCGCGAACACGGCGTGCCGCACAAGGCGTTGGGCAAACTCATCGTCGCGACCAGCGATGACGAAATCCCTGGCGTCGAGAAGATCGAAGCCGCGGCCCAGGCCAACGGCGTTGACAACCTCACGTGGCTGACCGTCACGCAGGCGACCGAGATGGAGCCGGAGCTACGCTGCGTCGCCGCACTGCTGTCGCCGTCGACCGGCATTGTCGACAGCCATGCGCTGATGCTCGCTTATCAGGGCGAAGCCGAAGACAATGGTGCGATGGTGGCGTTCAAGACGCCGCTGCTCGGCGGACGCGTCGTATCCGGCGGGTTCGAGCTCGATGTCGGCGGCGATGACCCGACAACGATACGCTGCCGGTATCTGGTCAATGCCGCCGGGCTTTACGCGCCGGCCTTGGCGAAGTCGATCGAGGGGATCCCGCTCGACACGATCCCGCCCGCGTATTTCTGCCGCGGGTGCTATTTCACGCTGACCGGGAAGACACCCTTTACCCGGTTGATCTACCCGGTCCCCGTGCCGGGCGGGCTCGGTGTCCATATCACGCTTGACCTCGCCGGGCAGGCGCGGTTCGGCCCCGATGTCGAATGGATCGACGATGTCGATTACAGCCTCGACCCGCGCCGCTGCGACTCATTCTACGCCGCGGTACGCCGCTACTGGCCGGGGCTGAAGGATGGCGCGCTGCAACCGGGTTACGCTGGCATTCGTCCCAAGATCAGCGGCCCCAATGACCCTGCCGCCGACTTCATCGTGCAGGGGCCCGAGGAACACCGCGTCCCGGGCCTCGTCAATTGCTATGGGATCGAATCACCGGGTCTGACCGCGTCGCTACCCTTGGCTGATACGGTCGTGGAGAAGCTGGCCAACGGGTCCTAGAGATTTAGCGCCGTTCCGCGACCAGCAGCCACAAGGCGAGCGGCCAGATCATCACATCGCGGAAATTGACCCGAAATACGTCGATCTGCCGGCGCCAGTGAAAATCGTGCGGTGTCAACGGAAACCGCGGATGAGCAAAAATCGCGACGCCGATAGCAACATAGATCAAGGCAACAATGGCCGGGGTTTCCATCGTTTTTGGGTTCCGTCGGGAATGCGTGTGGCGGGAAGATATACTGTTCAAATCGAAGCAATGGCGTGAAAGAAAGACTGCGGCAAGTCGCCGCAAGCCGCATCGGGAACCATTGCGAAAGGGCTGGTAATTCGCGCCTTCCCCGCCGATATGAACGGCGGCGGAGCAATGGGTCCGGGCGATGCTGATCGGTGTGCCAAAAGAGGTGAAGACACACGAATACCGGGTCGGTTTGGTGCCCGGCAGCGTGCGCGAACTCGTTCATCACGGCCACAAGGTCGTGGTCGAAAGCGGCGCCGGCGCGGCGATCGGATTTGACGACGCCGCCTATGAATCAGCCGGAGCCGGGATACTGGCGCGCGCGGCTGATGTCTTCGCGGTGGCCGAACTGATCGTCAAGGTCAAGGAGCCGCAGCCTGTGGAAATCCGCGCACTGCGCGAAGATCAGCTGCTTTTCACCTATCTTCATCTCGCCGCCGATCCAGCGCAGACACAGGGTCTCTTGCGTTCCGGAGCGATCGCCATCGGCTATGAAACCGTGACCGACGCGCGCGGCGGGCTGCCGTTATTGGCGCCGATGAGCGAGGTCGCGGGGCGCATGGCGATTCAGGTCGGCGCGCATTGCCTCGAAAGGGAACAAGGCGGCACCGGCATCCTGCTCGGCGGCGTGCCGGGCGTGCCCGCGGCCAAAGTGGTGATCCTCGGCGGCGGTGTCGCCGGTACCAACGCCGCGCGCATGGCGATGGGCGTCGAGGCGCATGTCGTCGTCATCGACAAGTCGCTGCCCCGGCTTTACGAACTTGACATGCAGTTCGGCTCGCAGCTCCACACGCTGTTCTCGACGGTCGAAAACGTCGAGCGCGAGGTGGCGACGGCCGATCTGGTGATCGGCGCGGTACTGGTGCCGGGTGGGGCGGCGCCCAAGCTGGTGTCGCGCGAGCTGGTGCGCGCGATGCGGCCGGGTTCGGTGATCGTCGACATTTCGATCGATCAGGGCGGCTGTTTCGAGACCAGCCGCCCGACGACCCATGCCGAACCCACCTATATCGAGGAAGGAGTCGTGCATTATTGCGTTACCAACATGCCGGGCGCGGTGGCTCGCACCTCGGCGGTGGCGCTCAATAACGCGACGCTGCCGTTTGTCCAGGCGATCGCCGATAAGGGCTGGCGACGGGCGCTGAACGACGATCCGCATCTGCGCGAGGGCCTCAATGTCTGCCGCGGGCGGGTGATCCACCCGGCGGTGGCACGCGACCTCGGCTTGATACTTACTTCCGCCACGGAAGCAATCGCAGAATGATCACGCAAGCCCTTGAGGCTCGCTGCGAAATTTCCTATCTCAAGATAAGTTGATAGAGCGGACGCCATGACCCTTCCCCCCGTCCAGGCCGCGGTGCAATTCGACCAGCGATGGCATAGCGCCGCGGATATGGGTGAATTGGGGTTTGCCCGGGTGGACGACGCGGCGCTGGCGGCAATCACTGATCTCTACCGGGAGGTGATGCCGGAAGGCGGGGCGATCCTCGATGTGATGTCGAGCTGGGTGTCGCATCTGCCGCCGGAGATCGATTACCGACGCGTTGTCGGGCTCGGGATCGACGCCTGCGTGCTGGCGGAGAACCCGTTTCTCGACGAGTGGCGGGTTCAGGACCTCAACCGCGACCCGCACCTCAATTTTTCAGCCGGAGAATTTGACGGCGCCGCGATCTGTGGCGCCGTTCAACATTTTACCCGGCCCGCCGAGATCATCCGCGAGATCGGTCGCGTGCTGAAACCGGGTTCACCGTTGGTCGTGACTTTTTCCAACCGCTGCCTTTGTACACCGGCGACCGGTTGCTGGCGCCTCTATGACGAAACCGGGCAGCTAGGCCTTGTCGCCCGTTATTTCACCGAGGCCGGCAACTGGACCGACATCCGTTGCCTCGATCGCACCCCGCCCGGCGGCGGTGCCCCGCTTTATGCCGTGATCGCCCGCGCCGCCGGCTCCGGTTCGGCGTACGATTAGGGGAGGCGGCTCTAGATCGGTGCTGTCGAGTATCTATATCTGATGATGTCCCGTATCAGGTCGCGCGGTGCACCACCGTTCGCCGGACGGCGCCTAGGCCTAATAATCCGGCAAGTAGCAGCATCAGGGAGTTCGGCTCCGGAACATCGGCGGGTGACTGCGGCGTCGCGACAAACCCGTGGCCAGTCGTGCTGTCAAAATATCCACCTACAATCGTTCCGGTATTGTTGATGCCGATGGCGGCGGTTCCGCCAAGTGACAAATCCGCTAAGGGGTCGCTGATCGTCGTGAACACGCCGCCGACATCGAGAAAGCTTACGGGAATGTTGTTGGGGTTCGAATTATCGAAGTACTGGCCAACGAGGGCACCGGCATCATTGATACCAGAGGGAAGGGTATCGAGTCCGGGCATCGCGGGATCGGTTATCGTTGTAAACACACCGCCATTGTCGACAAAACCATGGGTGCCAGGGCTGGAGCCGTTGATGTAAAAATATGTGCCCGTGAGCACGCCATTGTCGTTGATACTAAAAACGTCCGTTGCATTTGTGCCCAGCGGGTCATCGATCGTTGTGAAAGTGCCGCCGATATCGACAAAACCGTGCTCATGCGCGAATCCATGGGCGTCTGCCGTAGCGTAGTCGCCGACGATCGCGCCAGCATTATTGATGCCGTAAACCTCCGTTGTTCCGGGCACTGCCCCAGGCACGTCGATTGTCGTATAGACGCCACCTATATCCACAAATCCATGAACTGTGAAATCGCTGTTGGTATTTAAGTCATCCACCGTATACTCGCCCGCGATCTCACCCGCATTGTTAATGCCTTGAGCAAGGGTATGGCCGCCGACGGCGAGCGGGTCCGCGATCGTTGTGAATGTGCCACCGACATCAACAAAGCTATGGAAGGTTCCGCTCGTCACTGAGTAGCCGGTGAGCACGCCAGTATCATTAATCCCGTTGATGAACGTGGTGCCGCCGGGTCCGGCGAGCGGGTCGTCGATTGCCGTATAGACATACGGATCGGCGACGGCTGACCCTACCGCGATCAACATCGCGATGAGAGACAAGAAAAGCCGAACAAGCATCGTGGCACCTTGCGAGGACTTCGCCCAGCAGCGGCAATATTTGTGCCGAAAAAATTTGGCAGTTGGATCAATAATTTAAAAATTGGCGCGGAGAGATTTGTAAAACTATCCGTCTACATCAAATAATGTAGACGGATACGGCCTCGCATGACTTTCACAGCAATGGTCAACGCGCTTCGGCTTATCCGCCCTCGGACCAGGGTAACGACAGCAGGACTCGCATAAGCTCTGCCTGGCGATGCGTCTCCGTCTTACGAAACAGCGCTGCCAGGTGCACCCGCGCCGTCGACGCTTTAATCCCTAGAGCCTCCGCTGCCTGCCCGAGGCGCTCGCCTGCCACGACCCGCTCGGCCATCCGGGCCTCGGCTTCCGTCAAACCGTAGATACGGCGAAGTATCGAGCGCGGACGCCGCGCCGTCGCCTCGGGGTCAGTGATCATCAGGCAAGCCACGGCGCCGCGCTGTCCTACCGCCTCCGACGCGATTGAGAGCGGCGCCACCACGACAGCGTAATCGCGGAAGCCGGATTTGCGCGGCAGACGTAGCGGACCTCCGCGCGGCGCTGCCGAAATCTCACTGTGGCCGCAGGCTCCCCTGATCAAGGGCTGCAGTCGCGCATCATCGACCTCGCGCAACGCCTCTAGCCGATCATGACGGAGAATAAAGCTATCGGCTTGAGCTGCCATTTCGTTGGCGGTCCGGTTAGCAAAAATGACCTTGCCGGCAGATGACAGCAAGACAATGCCGGTCGGATTGTCATCCAACAGATTGGCCATCCCCGCGTAACTGCCCCCCCATTCCTGCAGTCGGTGCGTGATTAACCCGGCGCGTCGCAGATGAGGCAAGAGCCGGGTGGCGAGCTCGATGTCGGATTTCTCAAACGCCTCCGCCGATTGCGACCGCGTCAATGAAATCGATTGGTGGGTGTGATCTTCGACGCTCAGTGAAATTCGCAGCAAGTGGAAGCTATCGCGTGGCTTTAGAAATCCATTATAATAGTCACTCCGCAATAATTCCGAAACAGGGAGAATTTTATCTCCGGTAATGATCTCGCCGGCTTGCCAAACCGGCGTGCGGGTGTTGTAAATATTCTTATCTCTCCAGACGTCGAAATACTCGATGCGATCGGCGGCGTCCATGCCGATTGCGGTTCCGTGCATCGTTTCGAGATTGCGATCAACCAGGGCCACACGATGGCTGGCGAACATCTTACCGAGAAGATTAAGCGCCCCCGGCCAGCCGTCAGCGGAAACGGCGGCGTCATAAATCGCGTCAAGCGACCGCGAGTATGTCTCCGCATCCATGTCGCAGCTCGCTGTCGTCTTACCAAATCTACCTAACAGATCGCAAAAAACTCGCCGCTTTTTCGGATTCTATCCCGCGGCTCGGAAACCGATTTATGACATAGAGTCAGCGCCGTCTTTCGCTGCCCGCTATGAATCGTAGTTTACCATTGCCGTGACCGGCACGGGGATGCGGCCGCGGCCGTTGAGGAAGTTCAGTTCGATGATGCAGGCGGCGCCGACCACGGTGCCGCCGCGTTGCGTGATGAGGTTGATTGCCGCCTCGGTCGTGCCGCCGGTGGCGATGAGATCGTCGACGACGACGACGCGTTGTCCCGGCGCGATGGCGTCTTCCTGGATTTCGATCGTGTCGCTGCCGTATTCGAGATCATAGGTGAAGCGCACGGTCTTCCCCGGCAGCTTGCCTTTCTTGCGCACCATCGCGAAACCGCTGCCGAGGGCGTAGGCGAGCGGCGCGGCGACCAGAAAACCGCGCGACTCGATACCGACCAGAAGGTCGGGCCGCTGCGGCCTTACGGCCTCGGCCATGCGCTCTACGGTCGCGCGCCAAGCCTCAGGGTGGGCCAACAGCGTCGAGATGTCATAGAACAGAATTCCCGGCTTGGGGAAATCCGGGATCGAGCGGATGTGGTCCTTGAGGTCCATGCCTGCGCCCTTGCTGCGAGGTAACCCTGCTTGCCGTTGCGGCATAGCGGCTTTTCGCGTAGTTGGAAAGGGTTAGCCTGTCGCGATAGGTTGTTTGACAAAGGCAATGGCAGCGGCCGGTACGATTCTTTCTTCCGAAGAGGATGGCGCAACGGTCTTGCGGGCCGAAGGCGAGTGGTTGGTCGTTACCGCCGCCGAGCTCGATCGCCGGCTGCGCGATCTTCGGATGCCGCAGGACCGGCAAGTGACGTTCGACCTTTCGCGGATCGAACGGCTTGACAGCTCGGGGGCCTGGCTGCTGCTGCGCACCGAGCACGAGTTGACGACGCGCGGCAACCGCGTCGAATTGGCGAACCTTCAGCCGCGCTTCGCGCCGCTGTTCGACCAAGTGCGGGCGCGTGGTGTTACCGAGCCGCTGCCGCACCCGGTGCCGCCGCACTACACGCTGGTCGGGTTTCTGGAGCGTATCGGCCGGGTCACCACCCTGCTTCTCAATCGCGTCTACGACATCCTCGGCTTCACCGGGCTGGTAACGGTGACGATCCTCAAGCTGCTGCGGCAGCCGCGCCGCCTACGGTTGGTCGCCACATTGGCGCAGATGGAGGTTGTCGGGCTCGACGCGATGCCGATCGTCGGGCTGCTGTCGTTTCTGATCGGCGTGGTGATGGCCTACCAGGGCGCCGATCAACTGCGCCGATTTGGCGCCGAAATCTACACGGTAAACCTGCTCGGCGTTTCGATCCTTCGCGAACTGGGCGTGCTGCTGACCGCGATCATCATTGCCGGGCGGTCGGGCAGCGCATTTACCGCGCAGATCGGCACAATGCAGGTCAACGAGGAGATCGACGCGCTGCGCACCTTGGGCCTCGACCCGGTCGAGGTGCTGGTGCTGCCGCGGTTGTTCGGGTTGGGGATCACGCTGCCGCTACTGGTGTTTTACGCCGACTTCATGGGTATTCTCGGCGGCGGACTGATGTGCTGGCTCGTGCTCGACATCAACATTCCGAATTTCCTTACGCAGCTGCAAACGGCAGTGAGCGAGACGACGTTGTGGGTCGGGGTTGTCAAGGCGCCGTTCTTCGCCGCGATCATCGCACTGGTCGGCTGCTACGAGGGGCTCAACGTCACGCGCAGCGCCGAGAGCGTCGGACGATTGACCACGCAGTCGGTGGTTGAATCGATTTTTTTTGTCATTGTCACCGACGCAGCGTTCTCGATCGTGTTCTCCGTGCTGAAGGTTTGATCATGGCCGCCGCCAAGGAAGACATCGTCATTCGCATCCGCGACGTGGTGAACGCGTTTGGCGACAAGATCATTCACGACGGCGTCGATCTCGATGTGCGGCGCGGCGAGGTGATGGGGGTTGTCGGCGGTTCGGGGACCGGCAAATCGGTGATGCTGCGCACCGTTGTCGGGCTGAACCAGCCGCGCTCGGGACGCATCGAGGTGCTTGGCCGCGATGTGCTGCACATGACGGCGGACGAGCGGCATGAGCTCGAAACCCACTGGGGTGTGCTGTTTCAAGATGGTGCGCTGTTCAGTTCGCTGACCGTGGCCCAAAACATCGAAGTGCCGCTCAAGGAGGATTTGCAACTGCCCGAACGGCTGATGGCGGAGATCGCGGCCTGCAAGATCGGCATTGTCGGTCTGCCGCCCGACGCGGCGGACAAATACCCCGCGCAGCTTTCCGGTGGCATGCGCAAGCGTGCCGGTCTCGCCCGCGCGCTGGCGCTCGATCCCGACATTCTTTTTCTCGACGAGCCGACCGCCGGTCTCGACCCGATTGGCGCCGCAGACTTCGATCGGCTCATCAAAGACTTGCGGTCAAGCCTCGGGCTCACGGTGTTTCTCGTCACCCATGACCTCGACAGCCTGTTCGCGATTTGCGACCGGGTCGCGGTGCTGATCGACAAGAAAATGCGGGTCGCAACGATCGAAGAACATCTGAAGGATAACCACCCCTGGATCCACGCGTATTTTCATGGTCCGCGTGGGCGCGCGGCACTGATGGCCGGCGAGCACAGCCGCTGATGCATATCTGGACGGCTTGAGAGCGGGGCGGGAGACGAGATGGAGACACGCGCGCATTACGTCGCGGTCGGCGCGTTCGTCCTGGCGATGGTGTTCCTCGCATTTGTCGCGGTGTTATGGCTGGCGGGAACCCAGTTCGCGACGACCTTCGCTCATTACGATATTTATTTCGAAGGGCCGGTGAGCGGCCTCAGCCAGGGCGGCCGGGTCGAATACAACGGTATCCCGGTCGGCACGGTGTCGGACATCGAGATTATCCAAGATCCGAAAATCCTCGCGGAAACCGGCGATAAACCGATCCGGGTAACGATCGAGATCAAAAGCAGCGTCGAAATACGCAAGGGCGCGACGGCGACGATTCAGACCAATATTTTGAGTGGCGTATCATTCATCCTGATAACGCCGGGCAAGAGCACCGAACTGCTTCTGGCGCATCGTGGCCAGCGGTATCCGGTTATCCGCGCGCGTCGCGCGACGCTGGCGAGCCTGGCGGCGCGCGGACCGCAACTGCTCGACAAGCTCGACGTGATCCTCGATCGGGTCGATGACCTGCTGAGCGACGAGAACCGCAAGTCGTTCGCCGATAGCCTCAGCAACGTGCAGAAGCTCACAAAAACCCTTTCGGATCACAGCAACGAGGTTGTGGCCAACGCGGACGACGCGCTGAAGGCGGCGACGACCTTGCTCAACAATCTCGACAACAGCTTGGAAAAGCAGGGCGGCATCAAGGACCAGCTTTCCGTGTCGCTGGACAGGGCGTCCGTCGCGCTCGCGGATTTCGACAAGCTGGTCAAAGAGCTGGAAACCTCCAATCGGCAGCTGCAGGGAACGTTGCAGGATGTGCGCCCGGGTCTGCGCAATTTCAGCCAGCGTACATTGGGTGATGTCGGTGCGCTGGTCGGCGAGGTTCGGCAGTTCGTTTCCGGCCTGGGCCGTCTCGTCTCACAAATCGAACGGGACCCGACCCGCCTGCTGTTTGGTGACCGCCGCGAAGGGTATCGACCGAAATGAACCTGCGCCACATGCGGCTCTTCCTCGTCGTTTTCGCGGCGCTCGCCGTTAGTGCTTGCGCGAAATTGTTCACCGAAGCGCCGCGCCCGCTTTACCGTTTGTCGGCACCCGCCGATATCGCCGACGGCTTGCCGCAGACCAAGGCGCAGATCGTGGTCGATGCGCCGTACGCGCCGGAAGGATTGGAATTGCGCCGGATCGCGGTGGTGCGGGCGTCAAACGGGCTCGATTATCTGGCTGACGGCGATTGGGCCGACCGCACGCCGAGCATGGTGCGCGCGGTTCTCGTCGAGGCGTTTGAGAACAGCCGCGCCGTCGGCGCGGTTGGCCCCGATACGCTCGATCTGCGCGCCGATTTTGATATTGAGGGCGACCTGCGGCATTTCGAGGCCGTTTACGATTCGCAGGGTGGCACGGCAGCAGCGCCGACGGTGTGGGTCGCGCTGGCGGTGAAGCTGATCAAAATTCCGGAACGCAAGATCCTCGCGCAGACCCTGATCAGCGCGCGCGAAACCGCGGCGGCCAACGCGACTCCGCAGATTGTCGCCGCATTCAACAAGGCGATGGGGAGCGTCGCGAAACAGGTCGTCGTCTGGACCCTCACCAACCCGGCCTTGTCGGCCTCGCGCAGATAGGTATGCTGGACCCGTTTCGTTCGCCCAACTTCTAGGTGATTGCGTGAATGGATGGGGGCGCGCGGCAAAAGCCGCGGCGATCATTCGCGGCTGCCGCAACGAGTTGGCGGCGCGCGGCAGCAATGTCGTGCAGGAGTTGCTGAGCCGATCCGGCGAGATGGCGGATTGGCGGCATTACCCGGCGGGTGACGGCTATGATCTGATCAGCCACGCACAATATTTTTTTCACCGGCATTCCGATCTCGACGTGCCTCGCGAAGTTGGCCATTTTCACTTGTTTTTGCGCGCCGAAGGCATGCCGCAAGGGACGCTGCCGTTGCTTTTGCCCGAGGCGGCGATCGCCAATCTGCCGACACCGCCGCAAGCGGCGCCATCAAAGCGCGGGTTGCGCGATGAGGTGAGCCATCTTGTCGCCATCGCTGTCGATGCCGAGGGCGAACCTGTGCGCCTCTTCACCACCAATCGCTGGGTGACGGGGGAGACCTGGTATCGCGCGGAGGATGTCATTCGCATGCTCGACCGGTTTGTTCTCGATGCGGCCGAGCCGGCGAGTTTTGTCAATTTCTGGCTCGCGGCGATCGTGCGCCTGTATCAGCCGGAGATTGCAATGCTGCTGTGCGACCGCGACCGCGCGGTGATGGACCCGCGGCGTCGCCGGCGTCGTGTCGATATTTTCGAAGACCCGAGACTCGAAATCACGTCGAGCATGACCATCGATCTCGATGCCCGGCTCGCCGCGGTCGATCGACTTGAGCCCACCGCGCCGCTTCATCCGCCAACGCCGTCGCGTCTGCCGCCAATGGCCGAAGGCTGGGGCAGCTGAATTATCCGGCTCGCATTCGCGGCGGGAATTGCTGGTGGATTTCCTCGAGACCGGCCGGGTCTTGGTGGATGATGATTTCGGCGTGGGGATAGGCGGTGCGCAACTGCGCCTCGACGCCGTCAGCGATTTCGTGGGCGCGGCGCAAATCCATGCCCCCGTCCATTTCGAGATGCAGCTGGATAAAGGCGGTTGGCCCGGCTGCCCGCGTCTTCAGATCATGCACGGCGGTCACCTCGGGCGCGGCCTCGGCGATTTTGCGAATGCGGGCGCGGTCGTCGTCCGGCAACTCGTGGTCCATCAGCTGGCTCATCGAGAGGCGGAACAGCCGGACCGAACTGGCGATGATCCACACCCCGATGGCGCCGCCAAGTAACGGATCGAGGATCGGTAGATTCATCCATTGATCGAGAAGAAGCGCGGCCAGCACCGCGCCGTTGACCACTAGGTCGCTGCGGAAGTGCAGTTCGTCGGCGCTGATCGCCAGCGAACGCGTGCGCGCCACGACGTATCGCTGATAAAGCACGAGCGCGCCGTCGAGCACGATCGACGCGATGATCACGGCGATGCCGAACCAGGCATGCGCGATCGGCTGTGGGCTGATCGCGCGATTGACGGCCTCGAATGTCAGCAGCAAGGCGCCGCCGGCGAGGAAGGCGGATTGTCCAAGCGCGGCCAACGGCTCGGCCTTGCCGTGCCCGAAACGATGCTCGCGGTCGGCCGGCTCCAGCGCGTGGCGCACGGCGATGAGATTGATGATCGACGCCACGACGTCGAGCAGCGAGTCCACGAGGCTGGACAGCATCGCGACCGAGCCGGTGGCGATCCAAGCGGCGAATTTGATGACGATCAGCCCGACAGAAACCGCGACGGACGCGTAGGTCGCACGATTTCTGAGGCGGACCTGTCCGTCGTCGATCGTCATGCGGCGATCAGGGAAAGAGCCGCTCGCGCCGCCACGATTCGCCATCGTGGACAAAGACAAGCCGGTCGTGCAGGCGCGACGGTTGGTCCTGCCAAAACTCGATCCGCTCCGGCACCAGTCGGAACCCGGACCAGAAATTTGGCCGCGGGATGGCGCTGCGGTCGGCGAAACGGCGCGTGAACATCTCCACTCGGCGCTCGAGCTGTTCTCGGCTTTCGAGCGGACGCGACTGGTCGGAGGACCAGGCAGCAATCTGGCTGCCGCGCGGCCGCGTGGCATAATAAGCATCGGCCTCGTCCTCGGAGACTTGTTCGGCGACGCCTTCGGCGCGCACTTGGCGCTTCAGCGACTTCCAGTGAAAGCACAAGGCGGCGTGAGGATTGACAAAAAGCTCGCTGGATTTGCGGCTTTCAAGGTTGGTGTAGAAGACAAATCCTTGCTGATCGACCGATTTGAGCAAAACCGCACGCAGCGATGGACGGCCGTCGAGCGTCGCGGTCGCGAGCGTCATTGTCTCGGCGAGCTCTTCGCGTTGCGCCGCAAGCGCGAACCAGCGCTGGAACGGCGCGAAGGGTTCGCTTTCGAAAATATTCTCAATCATCTGTGCTCAAGCTCCATCGCGGTCGGCGACTTTCGCTATAGATGGGTATCACTGCAAGCGCGTGATGCCTTGATCTGAATCCGGGGACGCCGCCGCCGCGACGCTTGCGCCACGCTTGGCAAGCAGGCTTGATTCGACCCATCGAGAACATCGAAAGATGGGCCAAGCACAGTCCGATGTCCGATCCTGCGGCTCATATCAGCCGCATTGTCGAGCTTCCATCCGACATTGGCGCTTTGAACCGCATCCTCCAGGGCCTGCTCATCCATTCCGAGTGGCTGACCGCCTACGGGCTTGATGCCGCTGATTACCAAGCGGTCTCGCGCGAGACATTACCGGTTGCAGCTCGCCTCGACGCCATTCTGGCGCGCGATTCTCAAGACTTGCGAAGCCCCAAGCCACCGGCGCGGCGCGCGGTTGGAACCTGCCGGGATTTCGCCCTCATGCTCTGCGCTGCTCTGCGTGCCAAGAACACCCCCGCCCGCGTGCGTTGCGGTTTCGCAAATTATTTCGGCCTATCTTGGGAAGATCATTGGGTTTGCGAATACTGGGATCGGGAAACGAGGCAATGGCGTCTGAGCGACGCTCAGCTGGACAGTGTGATCGCGACGAGATGCCGGATCGAATTTGATCCGATCGACGTTCCGCGCCGAGCCTTTATGACGGCAGGAGAGGCTTGGCTGGCCTGTCGTGACGGCACGCTCAACTTCGCTTACTTTGGCCACGCCAGTGTCACAGGCGCGTCGTTCATCAAGATCAATGTGGTCCGCGACCACTATGTTCTGAACGGCCGGGAGACATCGGAGTGGGACGGCTGGCGCGCGGCATCGGCGGGGAACCGTGTCGTGGCCGACCATGAGGTCGGTTTGCTGGATGATCTCGCCGTCCATCCGGAGCAACCGCTTGTCGAGATTGCTCCTGATTGGCTGTGATGAGCAGTCGAGGGCGCACCGCGGGCCGCCGCGATTGGCCGCGACACGCGGCTTCGTGTACGATGGGCGAAACCCAGCATAGGATAACTGGCAGGGAGCCGCCTACGCGGCCCTCGCATCTCGGAGCCGCGCCGATGAGCAATGACAACACGCTGATGGCCGGCAAGCGTGGCCTCGTGATGGGGGTCGCCAATGACCGCTCGCTCGCCTGGGGGATAGCCAAGGCGTTGGGCGGCGCGGGCGCGGCCCTCGGCTTTACCTATCAAGGCGACGCGCTTGGCAGGCGGGTACGGCCGCTCGCCGAAAGCGTGGGCAGCGATTTCCTGCTCGATGCCGACGTGACGTCGGAAGAAAGCCTTGACGCGGTGTTCGATGCCGTCGCCAGGCGCTGGGGTGAACTCGATTTTCTCGTGCACGGGATCGCCTTCTCCGACAAGGAGGAGCTCAAGGGCCAATACCTCAACACCACGCGGGCGAACTTTTTGCGCACGCTGGATATATCGTGCTTTTCGTTCACCGATTTGTGCCGCCGCGCGGTGCCGCTAATGCCGCATGGCGGCAGCCTGCTCACCTTGACCTATGCGGGTGCCGAGCGGGTGATGCCGCATTACAACGTGATGGGGGTCGCCAAGGCGGCGCTCGAAGCCAGCGTCAAGTATCTTGCTGTCGATCTCGGTGGCCGGAACATCCGGGTCAACGCGATTTCGGCGGGTCCGATCAAGACCTTGGCGTCGTCGGCGATCGGCGATTTCCGCTACATCCTCAAGTGGAACGAGCTGAACGCACCGCTGCAACGCAATGTCTCGATCGAGGAGGTTGGCGGCGCCGGGCTGTATCTGCTGAGCGACTTGTCGGCCGGGGTGACCGGCGAGGTGCATCACGTCGATTGCGGCTATCATGTCGTCGGCATGAAGCGCGTCGACGCGCCCGACATCTCGGTAGTTTAAGAGTGGCGCCATGGCCGGCAACTCATTTGGCACGCTGTTCCGCTTTACGACCTGGGGCGAAAGCCACGGGCCGGCGATCGGCGTCATTGTCGACGGTGTGCCGCCGCGTATCCCGCTGAGCGAACCCGATATCCAGCAATGGCTCGACAAGCGGCGCCCCGGCCAGTCGCGCTACACGACGCAGCGCCGCGAGCCGGACGAAGTCAAAATCCTTTCCGGCACGTTCAACGGCGAAACCACCGGCACGCCGATCAGCCTGCAGATCGACAATGTCGATCAGCGATCGAAGGACTACCGCAATATCGCCGATCGCTTCCGACCGGGGCACGCCGACTACACCTACTGGAAGAAATACGGCATTCGCGACTATCGCGGCGGCGGGCGGGCCTCGGCACGCGAGACGGCCTCGCGGGTTGCCGCGGGCGCGGTGGCGCGCAAGGTGCTGGGGCCGGGCATCGAGATTCGCGGCGCGCTGGTGCAGATCGGCCCGCATGCGATCGACCGCGCGCGATGGGATTGGGCGCAGATCGGCGAGAACCCGTTCTGGTGTCCGGATGCGGCGATGGCGGCGCGCTGGGCGGATTATCTCGATGGCGTGCGCAAATCGGGTTCATCCGCCGGGGCGGTGATCGAACTGGTGGCGAGCGGCGTTCCAGCCGGTCTCGGCGAGCCGATCTACGACAAGCTCGACGGCGACCTCGCGCGGGCGATGATGACGATCAACGCGGTCAAGGGGGTCGAAATCGGCGCCGGGTTTGGCGCGGTTTCGCTCGGTGGCGAGGTGAACGGCGACGAAATGCGCATGCGCGACGGGAAGGTCGAATTTCTGTCGAACAATGCCGGCGGTATTCTCGGCGGCATCTCGACCGGACAGGACATCGTCGTGCGCTTTGCGGTGAAGCCGACAAGCTCGATCCTCAAACCGATGCGCACGGTCGACAGCAACGGCAATGAGGTCGAGATCGAAACACATGGCCGGCACGACCCGTGCGTCGGCATCCGTGCCGTGCCGGTGGGCGAGGCGATGATGGCCTGTGTGCTCGCCGACCATCTACTGCGCTATCGCGCGATCGGCGGCGGGGCGTAGAACTGCGTCATTCAGAGTTCGTAGAAATCGAGCTCAGCCTCGACCTTTGTCATCTCATCGGCGGTAATCGAAATCTCGTAGCGAGGCTCTGCCTCGAGCACCGCGCGCCGCCAGATATACCGGCGGTCGTTCCGCCGCGACCCGCGTATTAGATCATCCGGCTGCGGCTCTGCCCAACCGCGCCAAGGACCGGCAAATTTTGCCGGTTCGGTATGCTCACCCAGCCCGTACAACGCAGTGTAGTTTATCGTCCCGGAGTGAATTAAACGACTGAGGCAGGCGGCGTTGATCATGTCGACAAGCTGCTGAAACGACATCCTGGACGTACTGACGAGCGACTGGATGCCGTGACGACTGACGCCGGCATCGGGATGGCGGAGCTTCATCCAAGGACTCGGTTTTGTCGTGCGGTATCGCAAATAGTTGATGATGGCATTACGAAACTCAGCGTAGCGGCGAAAGAAAGAATCGGCGTCCTTGACCAACCATTGGAAGGGATCCGCATCGCTGTAGTCTATCTGCGCGGGCTCCATGCCACGCATCGCATAGATGGTTGGGAGGCGTGCAACTTTGCCGATGATGATGGAAACGATTTGGAACATGAATTCTTGAAAGACGGTATTTCGTACTGACGCAGCCGCTCTCATGGCTTCGGCGTACACTTCTGTGCGAAAGACGGCCCAAAGATGAGGCTGATATCGATGCATTAGATGATAGTAACGTTGCATCGGCCATTCATCGCCAATCGTTGGTATGATGTGTTCGACTTGATAAATATCAAAATCATCGCGTTCCAACCCGAAGCGCAAACTATAGCCATGCGCTGCCACGCAATCCTCATTGTCGCGTAGGAATGCCAATGCCGAATCGACGGCATGCGGAAACATAATATCATCGTCTGGCATGACGATTATATATGGGGTAGTCGTAAGCTGCCCGATCTTCGCCAATTTTTCATATTGGCCTATCTGTGAACCGAAATATTGATAGCGTGCCAAATCTCCGATTTTATCTTGTAATGCGTAAGCGGTGTCCTCGCACCACAGCTCTGGCCGCTTGACGTTTTCCGCGGCAGCCTTGTGGCGGTGATCAGCGGGAGCGGGTTGCGCGGCTGCGTCTGCCAGGCTGGCGGGCTGGTTCGGCTGCG
>Ga0335085_10001749_pt1 | contig 43903 bp, 43 predicted proteins | sample Lox_Sample_45_FD_206712 | JGI IMG/M metagenome (GOLD analysis project Ga0335085, IMG submission 206712) | Soil microbial communities from Loxahatchee National Wildlife Refuge, Florida, United States - Lox_Sample_4.5 | ecosystem: Environmental > Terrestrial > Soil > Wetlands | place: USA... | reverse complement strand
GCGGCAAATCCGGATAGAAATAGTTCTTCCGGTCGAACACCGACTTTAGATTGATCTTGGCTTTCAGCCCCAGCCCGGTGCGCACCGCCTGCCGCACGCATTCGGCGTTGATCACCGGAAGCATGCCAGGCATGGCGGCATCAACAAGCGATACGTGCGAATTCGGCTCGCCGCCAAACGCGGTCGAAGCGCCGGAGAACAGCTTGGCTTGCGAGGTCACCTGGGCATGCACCTCCATGCCGATGACCACTTCCCAGCCGTCAATCAGCTTCGATTTACGTTGCGCCGGTGCATCCATGGTGAAGGTCGGTTACGCGTTTAGCTGGCCCATCGCAAGTCCCGTCGACCGTGTAGTTGCTGCCCACCCTGCCTCACCGCGATCGAAACGTTGCGTTGCAACTTCTCGGCTTTAGACAAGAGCCGACAACGCGGCCTATGCTCCGATCATAAACCTAACAACACTGGGAGGCTTCTATGAAACACGTTCCACCGATCTTTGCCGCTGCCGTCGCGTTGCTCGCAGCGACGAGCCTGCGGGCCGAGCCGCTTTACCCCGACGTCGTCAACACCTCGCATGCGACGCCCGAAGCAGCCTCGTTCTTCAAGTCGTATTTCACTGCCAAGAGCGAGCACAAGCCGGTGCCGACAACGGACCACTTCTCCGACGCGCATCTCACCTATATAGACGCGGCGCTCGGTTGGCCGTTCTACAGCAAAAAAGGCATGACCGACTTGTTCGAGCAGTACATGCCGAAATGGCCGAAGACCGGTCTTTCTTATCCGACACGGATTACCGGCAACACCCATTCTGCGCTGGTCGCCTTCACCGATACGCCTGAATTGTTCGGCGGCGAAATTCGCATTCTGGCCGCGATCGATTTCAAGGACGGCAAGATCGTACGCTGGATCGACTATTGGGACGGCCGCTCGTTCGGCGCCGAGACCGCCGCCAAGTTCCGCACGCCGACGGACAAGTTCCCCACCAACTTCGACTATGACGTCGTCAGCGACGGCGCCTCGGCGAAGATCAAAGAGGTGGCGCAAAAACTCGCCGCAGCGTTCGCATCGGGCGATGCCAAGGCCGCAGATGCCTTGTTCAGCCCCGACGCGGTCTACCTCGACCGCGCATTGCGGGTACGCGTCCTCGGCAAGCTCGCGATCGGCAAATACCTGTCGCGCGTGCTGGCGACCGTGCCGTACGGCAAGGGCGCCAAGCTTGTTCATGTCGTCGGAAGCGATCAGGGCGGCGGTTACGAATGGACCAATGCCGACAGTTCGGTGAAGCGCGGCATCGTCGCCATCGAACTCGACGGCGCGGGACAGATCGACCGCCTCGACACAACCTGGGACAATGCCGTGATGAGCGACGCCGACCTGCAGGCGCTCGTGCTGCAATCGATCGAGAAGTAGATCGCTTCCCGATTGAAGTCGTGGCCCCCGGGCTTTGGCCCGGGGGTCCTTGCTGATTTTCAGAAAAGGAAGAGCGGTGGCGTTTATTGCCCGGTCAAGCCCGGCAACGACGACGGTTTTTCTATTTTCCCTCACGCCAGAGGCCGAGCGCTTCCTGCGCCGGGCGGTCGGAAATCGAGAACAGCACCGATTGTTTCGACGCGGAGTGGGAGTAGCGCTTCCACGACGGCACCACGAAGACGTCGTTTGGTCCCCATTCGAGCACGTTGCCGTCGACGGTGGTGGTGCCCTCGCCCTCCGCGCAGGCGAAAATGGTGCCGTCGGTCGAGCGATAGGGTTCGCCGCGGAAACCCTTCGGCAGCATCGCAAGATAAGCGCCCATCGTCGGCAGCACCGGCCCGCCATTGATCGGATTGGCGTAGCGCACCCGCGCGCCGTGGGTTTTGTCGATGTCGCCCGCCTGCATCCGGCGCTCGACGATCGGACGGGTGCGGGCGTAGGTGTAATTGATCACCGGCGTGCGGTTCATCGCCGTGGTGCCGTCGGGCAACACGCCCGAAGCATAGAAGCTCAATGAATCGCCGTCGTGCCGCGTCGTCGTCTGGGTCGGGGTGTCGAAATCTTCCGCGAACGAGGTTTCGAAGAAATTGACGGCCGGCACGTCGAGCACGTCGAGCCACAGCATCGGCTTGTCGGAGGTGTTGCCGTGATCGTGCGGCGCCCAGTTGGCGGTGATCAGGAAATCGCCGGGCGACATGAAAGCCTTCTCGCCCTCGACCGCGGTATAGGCGCCCTGCCCGTCCAGCACGAAGCGAATGGCCGACGAGGCATGGCGATGAGCCGGCGCGATCTCTCCCGGCATGATCATCTGGATGCCGGCGAACAGCGTGTTGGTGACGCGCGCCTCGCCGGGCAATGCCGGGTTCTCAAGGATCAGTACGCGGCGCTTGGCCTCCTCGGCGCTAATCAGCCCGGCCGATTCCATGACCAGCGATTTGACGTCGCCGAAATGCCAGACCGCGGGCGCACAGCGTGTAACCGGTTCGTCGGGAATGAGCGAACTCATCACCGTCCACAGCGGCGTCATGCCATGCCTGGCGATGCGGGCGTAATAGTCCTGCCGCATCGCATCGATGTTGTGTTTGCGGTCGGGCTGGTCGTTTGCCGGCGTCTTTGCGGTTGCGACCGCCATGGCGTCCTCCACCAAAATTCGGGTGCTTTAACTCAATATAGTGAAAGCGGCCGGGCGCGGAAATAGCGCCTCAACGCCGGCGCTGCGGGGCTGCCATGCCTTTGGTAACTGATCGTAGGTAACCGATCGTGGCGGCCCTGAATCAGGTGTTGGAATTGCCGCCGTCGACCAGGATGTTCTGCCCGGTGACGAAATCGCTGTCGGCGCTGGCAAGAAAGACCAGCGCGCCGAGCAGATCCTGCGGGTGCTGATCGCGCTTGATCGAGCGCGAAGCGACCACGCGGTCGCGCGCAGTGGCGATATGGCCCGGGTTCTCGGACATCAGCGTTTCGCTCATGGTCAGCCCGGGCGACAACGTGTTGACGCGGATGCCGTGTTCGCCCAGCTCCAGCGCCATCACCCGCGTCATGGCCAATATTCCGCCTTTGGATGTCACGTAATGCAGCATCCACGGAATGCCGTGAAAGATGCTGCCGGAGCCGATGTTGATGATCTTGCCGTAGCCCTGCGCCGTCATCTGCGGGGCGACGTGCTTCACCATCAGGAACGGCCCGCGCAGATTGATCGCCATGACGCGGTCCCACAATGCCGCGTCGATCTCGGTACACTTGGTTTCCTGCAACGGCGCGAACAATGCGGCGTTGTTGACCAGCACGTCGATCTTGCCAAAGCGCTCCATGGTCTGCGCGACCAGCGCCTCGACCGCGCCTTCGTCGCTGACATCGGTGATCGAACTCGCTACCGAATTGGCGCCGTGGTCGCGGGCGATCTCGTCCGCCACGTCCTTGCCGTCGGCAAGATCGGCGATCATCAGCCGCGCACCCTCGGCAGCAAGCGCCTTCGCATAGTGCCGGCCGATGCCCTTGGCGCCGCCGGTGACAATGGCGACGCGGCCATCCAATCGCGCCATGAATCAATCCTCCCCCTTTGTCCCTCCGATGATTCCCCGCAAGCGGGTCAGGAGCGGAATTAGACTTTATTTATCGCCTGGCGTTGCTCGATGAATTTCGCGAATGCTGCGAGCTGCTGGCGGATGAACTCGACGGTTTGCTGATCGGTGATCTGCCCGGTCTTGGCGTCGAACCGCGTCGAGGCATTGCCAATGAAAATCTCCGGCTTGTTCAGTGTGACGGCGTCGAGAAAGATCATCGACCGCCGCAAATCGTATTGCATCCGACCGCCGCCGAGCGGGCCGTTCGCCGCCGACTGCAGCGCAATCGGCTTGCCGGCGAACGGCTGATTTGGCACGCGCGATACCCAATCGATGGCGTTCTTCAAGCCGCCGGGAATCGAGAAGTTGTATTCGGGAGAATTGAAGATCACGCCGTCGGCTGTGCGGATCGCGTCGGCCAGCTTTTGCACCGCCGGCGGGATGCCGCTCGCCTCCTGCACATCGAAATTGTAGTTCGGGAAGTCGGCGAACGACGGCGCCTCCGCAAGCCTCATGCCCGCCGGGGCCAAGCCAGGAAGCGCATTCATGACCATGCGATTGTAGGAGCCTTTGCGCAGGCTCCCGCAAATGCAGACGACGTTGACGACTTTGTCGGCCACGAAATCCTCAGGCCACCTTTTCGTCGGCGATCGGGTTGTGCAGCACGCCGATGCCCTGGATTTCGACCTCGCAAACATCGCCATTCTTCATCCAGACCGGCGGCGTGCGGGCGAAGCCGACACCTGAAGGCGTGCCGGTGAAGATGACATCGCCGGGCTCGAGCGTCATGCCCTGGGTGACGTAAACCAATGTCTCTACCACCGGGAACATCATGTTGTCGGTGTTGTCGGACTGCATGACCTTGCCGTTGAGCCGGGTTTCGATCTTCAGGCCTTTACCACCCGGCGGCAGTTCGTCGGCGGAAACGAGCCAGGGGCCAAAGCCGCCGGTGTGGTCGAAGTTCTTGCCCATGTCCCATTGCGTGGTCTTGCGCTGGAATTCGCGTACCGAGCCCTCGTTGCCGCAGGAATAACCGGCGACGCAAGACAATGCGTTGGCAGCGGTCAAATGCTTGGCGCGCTTGCCGATAACGAGGATCATCTCAGCCTCGTAATCGAGCGTCTCGGTCACTTGCGGCCGCACGATCGGCTGGCCATGCGGCACCAACGAAGTCTGGCCGCGCATGAAAATGGTCGGAAACTTTGGAACGTTGTCGCGTTGCCCGCCTTCCTTGACGTGCTCGAGATAATTCAATCCGAGACACAAAATCTTGCCGGGCCGGCCAACCGGCAGAGCATAGGTCAAGCCTGAAAGCGGCTTGCGCGCGCTCGCCGGTGCTCGTTTGGCAAGTTCGGCCAGCGGCTTCAAGTCGCCGTTATTGGCTTTCAGCCATTCCCCGAGATCGGTCGGCACCTTGGCGTCGGCGGCCTGCAGATCGATCACCTGATCGCCTTCGACCACGCCGAGCCGCGATCCACCCTGCCCTGCAAACGCAACAATTTTCATGAGCTATTCCTTCCTTGAACCAATCCCTGTCGTTCCGCGGGCGGCGACTATAACGGGCCGTAGTGGCGCGATCTACCGTCGCGATCCGGGATCGCTGCCGCGAAGAAAATGCTCCTTCAACAGCTCGCGCGCGGCAAGCGCGGCCGCAAGATCGAAACCATTGACGACGGCGAGACGAAAGCCGCCCGGCGGCATCGCATGCCGTTCCGGCGGCAACTCCTCGTGGAAAGTGATCTGTAGGCTGCTGATACCGGGTACACGCTTGATCTCGTCGAGCAGCGACGGCGGCGGGTGACGATAACGGATGCCGTTTGGGCCGAACAGCACCACACTATAGCCGCGCCGCCGATCAGTATCGGAGAAATCCCAGATGCCGCTCTCGTAAAGCCGTGCAACGGCCTGGACCCAGCCGGCGCCGTAAAGATCCGGCCATTGGTCGGCAAAGCGCAAATGCACCTCGATGATCACGGTGCCGATGGTTTCGAGATTGAGCATGCCAGTGTAGCCGGCGAGATGTTTTTGCACCCAGGCGCCGGCGCGCCGCTCGATCTCGGCGTCGGGCTCGGCCTCCACGATCCAATAATCGAAGGTACCCTCGCCCGCAGGCTTGCCGGTCACATGCCGCCACCAGCGCGGCTCGCCATCGACCAGAACGAGATCCGACGAGACATGACGACCCTCCAGCAGCGTCATCCAGAAATGGCCCGGTGCGTAATGCCGCTCGTACTCGGTTTCGGAATGCAGCACGCGGCTGCCAGCGCCCATGCCCTTGAGATTGATGATTGGCTTGGAGAAAACCGGGAAGTGCGGCGGCGGGGTTCCATGCGGGCCGGCGTCGAGACCTTGGCTCAGCGCCACCGCAAGCTTGTCGTAGACCCAGCGATGCGCCGGGCACCATTGCCAGGCGTCAGCGTCTTCCGTGGCGATGTCGGCGGCCGTCTCGACCTGGGCAAAATATTGCAGACGCCAAGGATCGGCTTCGTGGATGGGCATGTGAGAAACCACAGGGTCGGCAGCAGTGATAACCGAGAGCAGCCGTCTCTGCCACTTGCCGTTTGCCGGTCACATCAGCCGCAATCGACTTCTCAGCGGGTCTGCGCCGCCAGCGCGTCGCACGCGAGCCAGAAACTCGCCGCCAGTTCGTCAGACATGACCCGTAGATCACCCTGCAATGCGTGGAGAGAATCCTCAGGCGCCGGACCGGGCTCCAGGCTGAATGTCGTATCGGGATTGTCGGCGTCGGAATGCGTCAAAACGATCTGCCAGCGCCTGGATAGTCGCCCGGCATTGAACAATCGATTGGTCGCATCAGCGAGACCGCGGACGTGAACGACGGAATCCGCGTAAAACCAGACCCGCGGAATGTTTCGCACTTTCCCATCCTGATCGGCGTGCCCCTCACACGACCAGCACGGATAGAACACGCCGAGCTTCTTTAATTCGAACACCAGCGGTGCGACCAGCGGCTCAACCGGACTTTGCTCGCCTTCGCTGGACAAACGCCGCGGTGCCGCGGGGCAAAAGCGATGGCAACGGCTCGACGGCCCGTAATCCGGGCAATTACGGCAGCACACCGGATCGGGCATCGGTCCAAGCGTATGCGCCCGCCGGACTTCATGTACGACGTGGCTTTTCTTTGCCGTTGGACGGGGCCCGATGCGCAAGTCTGTCTCCCGGAATTCAATTACTACAAAGAAATCGTAAATGAATTGCGGATGTTACAGCGACAAGCTCATGTGTTAGCGAACGCGCGGCGAACCTGGAAACAGGCCCGCTTTCACTTGGCGCCCCAGACTGCGGCGGCCAGATCGAGTGGATCTGGCGGAAACGACTTCGGACGGGAAGCTACTTCCGCCGCGTGCTCGTCCGCGCGGCCTTTTTGGCGGCGGCAGAACGGCCGGCCGCACTCTTGGTGCGTACTGCCTTGCGCGCTGTGGCGGAGCGCTGTGCCGCAGTGCGCTTCGACGCGGCGCTTCGCACCTGCTGCGAAAGCGCCTTAGGCGAAACCGTGTTGCGCGGTTCGCGCTTAAGGGCTTTGGTCACGGCACGAGATACCCGGGGCCGCCGTTTCGGCTTGCGCTGGCCCTGACCCGCCTCATAGGCGTATTCCGCGCTCTTTCTTGTTCGCTCGCTGGTTTGGCCGCGCTTTGGCGGCGGCAGGTCGACACCGGCGCGGCGCGCCTCGGACAACCCGATGGCGATCGCCTGTTTGGTCGAGCGCGCGCCGTGCTCGCCATGACGAATTTTGTCGATCTCCTCGCGGACGAACTCGCCAGCCTGGGTCGAGGCCGATTTGCCTTCGCGCTGATCCCGGCGCGCCTTGTCGATGGTTCGCTTCAGCGGCATTTCCTTCTCCATTGACTGCCAGCCGCAGCGACAACTCTGCTGCGCGCTCATGGTTCGGAGCTCGGATCAGACGTCGGTCATCCGTAACGCGTGAACGCTGAACAGCCCGTCCGTCCACGCCGTAATCGGCGACCAGCCGCTGCCATGCGCGAGCGCCTGAAATGATTCAATCGAATATTTGTAGCTGTTCTCGGTATGGATGGTTTCGCCGGCGCGGAATTCGAACGTGGCGTCGCCGATGCGCACTTTTTGACGTTTCGTGCTGGCGAGATGCATTTCGATGCGGCAGCGCTCGACATTGTAGAAGGCGTGATGCTCGAAGGCCTCGAGATCAAAATTCGCGCCGAGCTCGCGGTTGATGCGCGCCAGCAGGTTGAGATTGAATTTGGCGGTAACGCCTTCGGCATCGTTGTAAGCGCGATAGAGAATGTCAGGCGCCTTGGCGAGATCGACCCCGACCACAAAAACTGCACCAGGTCCCAATATCGCTCCGGCCCGGCGCAGAAATCCCGCCGCCTCGTGCGGCTCGAAATTGCCGATGGTCGAGCCGGGAAAGAAGCCCGCGCGCGGCTTGCCTGCGATCTCGGCCGGCGGCTCCAGCATCGTGGTGAAATCCGCGACAACCGGATGGATCGCAAGATGCGGCAGATCGCGGCGCAGATACGCCGCATCCTGTTGCAGAAAATCGCCGGAAATGTCGATCGGTACGTAAGCTTCGATACTCGTCGCAGCGCACAACAGAATGCGCGCCTTGGTGCTGGCGCCGGCGCCGAATTCGACCAAGGCACAGCAGGGCGGAAACAAAGATGTTATCGCCGGCGCGTATTGCTTCAAAAGTCCCAGCTCGCTTCGGGTCGGGTAATATTCAGGCAGGCGCGTAATGCGCTCGAACAGCGCGGAGCCGGTGAGATCGTAAAAATATTTCGGCGGCAGATGCTTTGGCTTGGCACTCAAGCCGGCGATGACGTCGGCGGCGAAGGGATTGGCCGACTCGATCGGTCGGCGAGCACGAACAGCCGTCTGCATAACCATTTTGAACGCCTAGCGCTCGAATTCCGCCAGCCGCAATCCGCTGAACTGCCAGCGCGCCGACGGATGAAAGAAATTGCGATACGTTTCCCGCGAATGATTTTGCGGCGTCGCCAGCGACGAGCCGCGCAACACCATTTGATTGACCATGAATTTGCCGTTGTATTCGCCGAGCGCGCCAGTCTCGGCCACATAACCTGGATAGGGCGAGTATGCGCTGCGAGTCCATTGCCAGACCATGCCGAAGGCGTTGTCCAGCGCGCCGGCGTTTGCGGCAACCTCCCATTCGGCTTCGCTTGGCAGGTGCTTGCCGGCCCAGCGCGCGAAGGCATCAGCTTCGTAATAGCTGACGTGGCAGACGGGCAGCGCCGGGTCGACTGCGCGCAGTCCGCCGAGCGTCATCGAAAACCAGGCACCGTCGATGTGCTGCCAATAACCGGGAGCCGATAGGCTCTCCGACTCCACTTCGTCCCAGCCGTTCGATAACCACAGCGACGGCGTGCTGTAGCCGCCGTCGGCGATGAACTCGAGCCAATCGCCGTTGGTTACGAGGGCTCGCGCAACACGGACCGGCTGCAGCAGCTCCTGATGCGCCGGCCGCTCGTTATCGAAGCAGAAACCGGTGCCGGGATGACCGATCATGTGGACGCCGGCGAGAACACACCCCGCGGCAGTCGCCGAATTTCGGCTCTGCGGCCACTGCCAAGCCGTATCATAGACCGGGTTCGTCGCATTTTGGGCGAACGCGTGCAGAAGGTCGGTCAGCAGCAATTCCTGGTGCTGCTGTTCGTGATGAAGTCCGATCTCGACGATCGGCCTCACCGCTTCGAAATCGTTCGTGGTTTCGATCAGTGCCTCTACGGCAGCATCAACATGCGCACGATACGCTGTCGTCTCGGCGACGCCGGGACGCGTGATCAGGCCACGTTGCGGCCGCGCGTGCCGTGGCCCGGCCGCCACATAATATGAGTTAAACAAAAACGCGAAGCGTTCGTCGAACGGCCGATAGGACGGCGCGAATGGCCGCAGCAGAAACTGTTCGAAAAACCATGTCACATGCGCCCGATGCCATTTTGCCGGGCTGGCGTCCGGCATCGACTGTACGACCTGATCCTCGGCGGAGAGCGGCGCCGCGCGGCGTTCGGTCTCGGCGCGCACGTCGCGAAAAGCGTCGCGCCAATGTTGCCGGGAATCGCCGGGAGGCTCTGCGGCGGCATCCGCACCGGCTGTCTCGTGCAGTCGAACGGCAGGGCGTGGCATTAGTTAGGTCCGGAGAACCCGAAGGAGACGAATACCTGAATGACAATAGCTATGGTGGTAATCGGTCCGTACAAGGATAGTTCCATACCTATTCATACGGCCGGGGCAAAGGCCCCGCTTCACGTTTAACACGGATGTGATGAGCTAAAGAATCTCGGCTAAGGGATTGACGTTGCCGCGAAATTACCTATCGGATCTCGCGCCTGCCGACGCGCAATAAGGGAAATGAGGGGAGCAAATGATGGCGAACGCGATGCTGCCGCGCGAACGCTGCGACTACTCGGCCATCGTCGATCGGCCGCCGCTGAAACTTCCAGGCGGCGCGCGTCTGGTGCTGTGGACCATCGTCAACCTCGAAGTCTGGGACATCCGCAAGCCGATGGCGCGGCAGGTGATTGGTCCACCCGCAGGGCAGTTGCAGCTTCCCGACGTGCCCAACTGGAGCTGGCACGAATACGGCATGCGGGTTGGCGTCTGGCGCTTCTTCGATCTGTTCAAGCGCCTGAACATCCGCCCAACGCTCGCACTCAACGCGCGCGTCTGCGAGGATTACCCGCGCGTCGCCAAACAGGCGCTCACTGACAAGTGGGAATTCATGGGCCATGCCTACGAGCAGGGTCCGATCCACGCCGAGCCCGATCAAGCGGCGATGGTGGCGCGCACGCTCGACGTCACCGAACGCTTTTGCGGCAAACGGCCGATCGGCTGGCTCGGACCGGGGCTGACGCAAACTCTCGATACGCCGGAAATCCTCGCGGCGGCGGGAATCAAATATATCGGCGATTGGGTATACGACGATGAGCCGACGACCATCCGCACCGCTGCCGGACCGCTGGTGACGCTACCCTACACGGTCGAACTCAACGACATTCCGATGATGATCATCCAGCATCACGAGAGCGACTATCTGCTCCGCCGCGCCATCGACCAGTTCGACCGGCTCTATGCCGAGGGCGCCGGACGCGCCAAGATCATGGCGCTCGCCATCCATCCCTACATCAGCGGCCAGCCGCACCGCATCAAATATCTCGAAGCAATCTACGATCACGCCCGCCGCCACGACAATGTCGTCTACTGGACCGGCGAGGAGATTTTGCAGTGGTATCTGAAATCCGGCGCCGCCGACGCCTAATAGCGATTGGGATTGTTGAGGTTGTAGGGCTCTGGCGGCGGTTGAGACGCCGATGAGTCAAAGCCGGCGGCCGGTCCGTGGATGAACGGCGATTGTACGCCCGGCTGCATACCGAATTGCAAAGTCGGACCGCCTGAGCCGAATGGCCGCACACCCTGGCCGTTGGTCTGATCGTCGGAGAATCTCGAACTACCGCTGGCATCGCCGCCGATGGTCTCAAGGGTGAACGCCCGCGCGGACGGCGCCATCAGCGACACGATCGCGACCGCCATTGCCCCTGCTGCCAGACGAAGCGGCGTCACTCCGAGCATCATGATCCCCTTCCCTCGCGGCGAACCAAGTGTGACGCGAAGTATGAGCGCATCATACCAACGGTCAAGTCATACCATGCCCGATGGTGTCTTGCTTGGAAATCCGCCACAATGTCGCAAAGCCGGTCGCCGGCGGCGAAGCAGTAAAATGCGGAAGTGGCGTGTCGCAGCGAATCGAGAAATCCTGGGTGGTGCTCGTGAGTCTTGAGAATTTCGAGCATGATCGATGCGTCGACCTGTTCGCGCGCCGCGATGGAAGCTACGGATTCGAAGAATTCAGGCGCGACGTCGAAGACCGAGGCGCCTGGACGCCCGTCCAGTTTTACTCGGGCGCGGTCTATCCTTCTCGGGAGGCAGCGCTCGCCGCAGCCGTTCGATCGGTTGCCTGGTTGCCCGATGCCATCCGGCAAAATCCCGCCGCGCAGAAATTACTGCCGCAAAATGCGAATTAAATCATTACGCCACGCTGTCATAAGGAGAATCCATGCGTAACAAGCCAAGCCTGACGTGGGCCGATGTAAAGACGATGCTGGGCGCCTGCGAAGCTGAAGCCACCAAGAACAACTGGGCGGTAGCGATCGCCATCGTTGATGATGGCGGTTATCTGCTCGGGTTCGAGCGCATGGACGGCGCGCCGCTGATTTCGGCCGAGGTTTCGCTTGGCAAGGCGCGTACCTCGGCCATGACCAAACGTCCGAGCAAATTCTTCGAAGACCGCGTCAAGGACCGCCCGGCGTTCGTCACTTTTCCTGCCGGCCTCTTGATTCAGGGAGCGCTGCCGATCATGCATCAGAACGAGTGCGTCGGGGCAATCGGCGTCTCGGGTGTGCAATCGCACGAGGATGAGCAGATCGCGCTGGCCGGCGTCAAAGCGATTGGCTAGCGCCTAACGCTAAGCCCGCCTAACGCCAGCCTTCAGGCGTCAAGCTCCTTGAAGTAGCGGTAGATGCCCCATTGGCTGAACGGGATGCGGCGCTTCGAAGTCATGTAGGCTTTGATACGCGGACGCTTCGCAACGCGCTCGTGCAACGCAACAATGCCCGGCACCTTTTTCTCGAAGCGCTTCATCCGCTTGGGAAAGGCGTAACGCAGCCCCTCGACGATCTGGAACAGCGACAGATCGACGTAGCTCAAGCGGCCGCCAACCAGGTAGCGGCCGCCGTTTCGTTGCAGCACGCGCTCGAAATATCCCAGATATTTCGGCACGCGGTAGCGCCAGAAATCCCTGGTGCGCCGCTTCGCCGCCGGCCGCTGCTCCTCATAGTAAAGCCATGAGGTGATCGGATGATGAGTGTCGTGAATCTCGACCACGAGATCGGTGATGGTGAGCTGCAATTGGTGTGCCCACAGCCGCCCTGCTTCGTCTCGCGGCGCAAGTTTAAGATGCGGCCCTAAATAAAAGAGAATATTGGCGGTTTGGGCGATAACGAGCTTGCCGGCCTTGAGAAATGGCGGCGCGAATGGCGGATGCTTGCCGCGCTTGTCTTCGATGATCTTCCACATTGCCAGTACGCCGGCTTTGCCTTTGCGGCGCGCGACATCGACGTAGTCGGCGCCAGCCTCCTCCAGCGCCAGTCGGACGAATTCGCCACGCCCCTGGACCGTCGGATGGTAATAGAGTTCGTAGCGCATCGGTCACTGCTCCCGCGGGAAATCAGCTTCGGCCTAAAGATCCGACCCCATCACTTTCGTGTCGCCTGCCACGTCCCGGCGCAATGACCGTCGGGTCCGACGCCGCTCCAGGTACCATTGCCGTGCGTCATGGTCATGCGTCCGTGCGCCTCGCCGCGACTTGTACCGGCCGTCACCCGCACGAACGTGGCGCCGTTCGCCGCGACGCGTCCGGTTATTTCGAGAGACCCGTAGGCGTAGGAGATGTCGCCGTTCACGATTTGCCCGCTGAAGCGGTAGGACGGATCGCATGGACCGGTCGTGGTGTAGACGGCGACGCTCCAGGGGCCGTCAAATTTGCTCCCCGCAAGCGCATTGCTCGTTGGCGTCAAACCCGAGACGATGAGGGCTGCAGGCACCACAACTGCCAGGGCAGAATTGCGGATCATAATTCCTCCAAAGCTTTCCGATGACCCGGCCGGCCGCTGAACGTCATGCAGCTTTATATTGTTCGTCGGTGACTTTCTCCATCCAGTCGACGAATTTGCCGCCGCGGACTCCGGTGATGGCGATATGCACCATTCCAGCGACCGGACTGGCGCCGTGCCAGTGCCTGGTATTCGGCGGAAACCAGACCACATCGCCGGCGCGGACTTGCCGCACCTTTCCGCCCTCGCTCTGCACCCGGCCGATACCGGACATAATGTAAAGAGTCTGTCCGGCTGGATGGGTGTGCCAATTGGTCCGGGCGCCGGGGTCGAAGCGCACCAGCGTAGCGCGCACGTCTTCCGGCGGCAGCGGCGCCTCAATGATCGGATCCTGCCAGACGGTGCCGGTGAAATATTGGGGCGGCGCCAAGCGCGACGGTTCCGAGCCGCAGGGGCGGATGTCCATATTGTTTTCCTCTCTAGTTTGGGCCGACGAGCCACAAATCCGTGGGCGCCGGCGGTTCGGGCGGTAAGATAATGGAAATTGACGGGCGATACGCTCCCTATATCGCGGCCGCCGCAACAAGGTCGCAGTCGACCGCTATGGGGAACAGGATGCGGGGCTTGATGCAACACCGGGGTGAGCGATGGCGGATCGCGTGGCCCGCGCCGAATGTCGCCCGCATCATCGCCCACCACACGCTGCGGCTGTTCGTCGTGGCGGCATTTGCTCTGACGCTTGCTGCCTGCGACAAGTGCAGCGTGCCGGTCTGGCGGCACGATACGCCTGCGGCCCCGCAATCCTGTCACGACGACGCGCCGGCACCGCGATAAGCCATCACGCCGCGAGCGTTTCCTTCACGACAGTAACCAGATCTTTCAGCGTGAAAGGCTTGGGCAGGAACGGGCATTCGCCCAGATCGGCAAGGCTCTTTTCGAAAGCGTCCGCCGCGTAGCCGGACATGAAGATGATTTTCAGGTTCGGATGCCGGCTGCGCAATTCCCGCAGCATGGTTGGCCCATCCATCTCCGGCATCATGACGTCGGAGACCACGAGATCGACGGGTCGATTGGACTTTTCCAGGACTTCAATGGCCTCGAAGCCGTTGCCGGCTTCGAGCACGGTGTAACCGCGCGATTTCAGGCCGCGGGCGTTGAGGGCGCGCAAGCCTTCCTCGTCTTCGACCAGCAGGATGGTCCCTTGGCCGGTGAGATCGGCGCTGGCCGCGCGCTTGACTTTGTCCGTCGCGGCCAAGGCGTCAACAACTGCCAGCGCTTCGGCACCTGTGGGCTCAATGGATCGTTTCGGCGCCGGCTCACGAACGTCGGCAACATGCCGCGGCAAGAAGATCCGAAAGGTGGTGCCCGCGCCTTCGACCGAGTCGAAATAGACAAAGCCGCCGGTCTGCTTGATGATCCCGTAAACCGTGGCCAGTCCGAGGCCGGTGCCCTTGCCGACGTCCTTGGTGGAGAAGAACGGTTCGAAAATTTTGCCGCGGATGGCTTCCGGGATGCCGGTTCCGGTGTCGCTGACTTCGACCAGAACGTAATCGGCAGCCGGCATGCCCTTGCTCTGGTAGCGCGCGCATTCCTTGGCGGCGACGTTGGCGCTGCGGATCTCAAGCCGGCCGCCGCCTGGCATGGCGTCGCGGGCGTTGACCGCCAAATTCATGATCACCTGCTCGAACTGCAGGTTGTCGACCTTGACCGGCCAAAGATCGCGGCCGTGCACCACGTCGAGCGTGACCTTCTCGCCGATCAGCCGGCGCAGCACGAGGGTGAGATCGCTGAGCACTTCGCCGAGATCGAGCACCTGAGGACGCAGCGTTTGCTTGCGCGAAAAAGCCACCAGATGCCGCACCAAACTCGCCGCCCGGTTGGCGCTTTGCTTGATTTCGATGATGTCCTTGAAGGACGGGTCGGTCGGCTTGTGGGCGTTGAGTAGGAAATCGGTAGCCAAAATAATGGCATTGAGCATGTTGTTAAAGTCATGCGCCATGCCGCCGGCCAGCTGGCCGATTGACTCCATCTTCTGCTGTTGAACGAGTCTGTTCTCGAGTTCACGCTGCGCGGTGGTCTCAAGCGTATAGACGATAGCAGCTTCCTGGTCGCGCTCCGCCTCCTCGACCGGGGTAACGTAGAAGCGCCCGAACCGCTCGCCGTCTCCCGCGAGCGCGGCATCGACCGGAGGGATGACGCCCTTGCCTCCCGCCGCGGCCGCGAAGGCGTCTTCGAGGGCCGCACGATCACGTTCAGCGACCACCGCGTCGATCGAGCGGGCGCCGCCTTCAGTGCTCAGCACATTGTGGAACAACCGCGCGAACAGCGGATTGCTGCGCACAATACGGCCCGCCCGGTCCACGGTGGCAATCGCCATCGGCGTGTTGTGGAAAAAACGCATGAAGCGGATTTCGGCCGCGCGCTGCGGATCGGTGCCATCATCGCGCGCGCGATTGAGAACCAAAGTGCGCGAAGCGCCGGGCGTACCGTCCGCACCGAAAGCAAGTTTGTGAAACAGGCGAACCGGGAGCGTGCGTCCGCTGCGGGTCTTCAGATCAAGGTCAAGCACCTCGGTCTTGATCTCGCCAGCCGCCGCGCGCAGCGTCGTGAGCAGCGCAGCGCCGTCGCCGGCAACAAGGTCGGTCAGCTTGAGACCGCCTGATCCGACCTGGGCCAGATCCTGATCGAGCCAATTGGCCAGCGTGGCGTTGAGATAGACGACGTCGCCGGCGGCATTGACGGAAAAAAAGCCGGCCGGCGCGTGATCGAGATAATCGATGGCGTGCTGCAATTCCTGAAAGACGTTCTCCTGGCGCTCACGCTCGCGGGTCACGTCAGAGAGCGACCAAACGGTCAGGCGGCGCGCCCGCCGCGCTTCGCCAAGCGGCCGGACCCGCATTCGTAGCCAGCGCGCCGGCCGGCCCTTGATCCCGGCGACACGAACTTCCTCCTGCAGCCGTTTGCCTTCGTGCGCCGCCTTGAGCATCCGATAAATAGCCTCGGATGCGTCCGCGTCGCCGATGAACACGCGTTCGACCGGCCGCATGTCGTTGACGTTGGTCGCATCGATAAGGTCGAGATAGGCCGCATTGGCATAAACAACCCGCCCATCGCTGTCAGTGACAAGGATGCCGTCGACCGCTTCATCGATCACCGACTTGATCAGCGGGTTGGCGGCTTCCGCCGCCGACAGCCGCAAAATGCCCGCGGCGAGGGCGAACAGCGAAAACACGCCGACCGTGGCGAGCAAAGCCAAAAAGCCGAGGATGTACGGCTCGGCGTTGCCGCGCCCCAGCACCACGAAACCGGTGGCGGCAGCGACCAAAAGGCCGGCAACGAGCAAGACCAGGACGATACTGCCCGAACGCCCGCCGCCGGCGCTGCGGTCGACCGCTCTGCGAGCGTTGCCGCCGGAATCCTGGACCATGCCCTGGGATGTCATCGTGCTCCCTTCCTACCCCGCAAAGCGAGTCGGGAGAATCTCTCGTGCCTCGTAGGCGGCGTGCGCGCAAGAGGCTTCAGGCAGCACCTCACCGCAGCCCCGGTCGGCCAACCAGGCCACGCAGCCGCATGATGTAGCCGATGATTTCGGCCACGGCGCGATAATGTTCCTGGGGAATTTCCTGATCGATCTCGACGGTGCCGTGCAGCGCCCGCGCCAGCGGCGGGTTCTCGACCACCGGCACGTCGTGGGCTTCTGCGACTTCGCGGATCTTGCGGGCGATCAAGTCGACGCCTTTGGCGACGCAGATCGGCGCATTCATGCCACGTTCGTACTTCAGCGCGACGGCAAAATGGGTCGGGTTGGTGATAACCACCGAAGCCTTTGGCACCGCCGACATCATGCGCTTGCGCATCCGCGCGATGCGCAATTGCCTGAGTTTGCCTTTGACGACCGGATCACCGTCGGTCTGCCGGAATTCCTCCTTCATTTCGCGCAGCGACATTTTGTGCCGTTCGAACCATTGGCGATATTGGAACAGGTAGTCGGCAGTAGCGATGATAGCGAGAACGGCGACCACCGCGCCCAGCATTTGCATGACCAGCGAGCGCGTGAACGGCAGAATAGAGTCAGGATCGTAGGTGATGAGACCGCTTAAGAAACGCCGCTGTGGCCACAACAAGGCCGCCATGATTGCGCCGACCAGAAAAAGCTTGGCGAGGCCCTTGGCGAAGTTCGCAAATGCCTGACGCGAGAACAGCCGCGCGGCGCCTGCCAGCGGTGAAATCCGCGACAGCTGCGGCCTGACCGGCTCGACCGAAAACACCAGGCGATGCTGAATGACACTGCCGGCAAGCGCCGCAATCATCAGCAGTATGAGCGGAATGCCGAACGCACCAACCACATCCACTGCCAGCGTCTTCACAAGTCCTGCCAAAGCGGGGCCGTCGGTAGGAATTTGGTAGGAGTTGGCGAGCAGGCCACGGAACGTAGCCTGGAGGCTCGTTGCCATCGGCTCCGCAAACAGCATGATCATCAGCGCACCACCGGCGATCATGAACCAGGTATTGACTTCCGGGCTCTTGGCGACGTCGCCACGCCGAATGGCTTCCTCGAGCCGCCTCGGGGTCGGGTCTTCTGTGCGTTCGCTGGCGTCGCGTTCCTCGTCGGCCATCGCCGGGGCTTATCCGTGCGGAGCGAGCGCGTGCATGACGCCGCCGGCATAGTCGAGAAAAAATCCCATCATCCCGCCGAGCACCACCACCAGACAGACAAGCCCAAGCAGGATCGACAGCGGCAACGCCACGAAGAAGACCTGCATTTGCGGCATCAGCCGCGACAGCACGCCAAGCCCGATATTGAACACAAGCCCGAATACCAGAAATGGCGCCGATAGCTGGATACCGATCCGAAAGGCGCCGGAGACCGTCCGGGTAATCAGCGCCGCAGCATCGCCGGTGGCCGGCATCTCGCCCGGCGCGAACAGATTGTAGCTGTCGTTGAGCGCCGCAATGACCAGGTGATGCATGTCGGTGGCGAAAAACAGCGTGATGCCGAGCATGGTCAGGAAATTGCCGACAATGAGACCCTGCGTCCCCTGGGTTGGGTCGACCGCGGTGACAAACCCGAGACCCAATTGCTGGGCAATGACCGAGCCTGCTACCTCGAGCGCGGAAATGGTGAGCCGCGCGGTGACGCCGAGCATCGCACCGATCAAAATCTCCTCGACCAGCATGACCAGAGCTGGCCCAAGTGCGGCAGGGTCGATGTGATAGGCATTGCGATGCAGCGGCAGCATTACAGCGGCAAGAACGAGCGCGAATGTCAGCCGCATGCGCGCCGATATGTTCTGCTCACCCAAGCCCGGCAGCAGCATCAGCATTGTTCCAATACGCGCGAACACCAGAAGGAAGGCGGCAGCAAGCGCCGGCAGGAATGACAGGTCGATCCGCACGCGCCCTCCCTACACTGCTCGCTCAGCCGCCGGTGATGTGAGCGGTGATCCGCATAAAGCTTGCGTGCAAGACGTCGGCCATGAACGGCAGCGCGATTAAGAGCGTAAGAAAGATCGCCAGGATTTTCGGCACGAAAACCAGGGTCGTTTCCTGGATTTGCGTGAGCGCCTGAAACAGCGATATCGCGACGCCGACAATCAATCCCACCAGCATCAACGGCGCGGAGACAATGAGCAGCGTCACGATCGCATCACGCCCCACATCCAATACTTCCGGTCCGCTCATTTGCTCCCCTTATTTCGCCTTCGTTCACTTATTGAGGCCTGCCCGCGAACAATCAGATCGGCATCTTTAAGATTTCCTCGTAGGCTGCGATTACCTTGTCGCGCACCGATACCAGCGCCTGCACTGCGGTCTCGCTCTCGGCGACCGCGGTGACGACATCGATCATGTTGGCCTTGCCCAGCGCCACGGCATTTGCCTGCACGTCCGATTTGCGCCCGGCTGCGGTTACGCCGTCCATCACGTCTTTAAGCATCGTGCCGAAATTCGGACCGCCCTCCTGGCCGGCGGCGTCACCGGCAAGAGACCTGGTTTGCTCGCCCATGCGCGCAAGCGCGGCATAGGCGTTAGCAGCGGCGGCCGGTGTCGGCATGGTTCACCTCAAGTTTTGATAATATCGAGGGTGCGCTGAAGCATGCGCTTGGTGGCGCTGATAACGTTGAGATTGGCTTCGTAGGAGCGCTGGGCGTCGCGAAAATCGGTCATCTCGATCAGCGGGTTCACATTCGGATATTTGACGTCACCGTTGGTGTCGGCGGCCGGGTTGCCGGGTTCGTGTCTGACCAGAAAATCCGAGTTGTCGGGAGCGACGTGGCCAATTGCGACCACGTTCGCGCCAAGCTCGTGGTCAAGCTCGGAACGGAAGGTCACGATCCGGCGGCGATAAGGGTTGCCGCCCGCCGTCGTCGCGGTCGAATCAGCATTGGCGATATTCTCGGAAATGATGCGCATGCGACCGCCCTGCGCGCGCATTCCGGTAGCGGCAATCGCAATCGATTTGATGAAGTCCATCATGATCGCGCTCTCCGTATTTCTTCACGAACCCCGGTTTGCTGCACTATCGGACCGCGGTTTTGATCAAAGCAAGGCTGTGCGTGTAGATCGATGTCACGGCGTCGTAATCCATCTGGTTGCTGGAGAGCTTGAGCATTTCTTCTTCGTGGCTGACGGCGTTGCCGCGCGGGCGGACCTCGAAGTGCGGGTCGTTGGCTTCGGCGAACGGCAAGCCGCTGCCGCCGGCGCCAGCGATATGACCGGGCTCGGTGGTTGCCAGCGGCAGTGAAACGGTTTGCAGCGCGCTTTCGAAGTTTGGCGGCGCCAGATCGCGCGGCCGGTAGTTCGGGGTATCGGCGTTGGCGATGTTCTCGGCAAGAACCTGCTGGCGCTCCTGATGCCATTGCATGCGCGCGCGCAGCATCGACAGAATCGGGATATCGGAAATTGGCATGGCCCATGCCCCAGTGTTGATTGCGCTGGGCAGACTTTGCCGATCGCATGGTTAATGGCGGGTTAAAGGCTGCCGCCGCCCTGATTTGCCATTAAACCGCCGTTTACCATGAGAAGTGTTGTGCCAGCGGGATTGGCCGTGATTTCGCTCCGGTGCCTTAATTCTTTGTTAGTATTCAGCACGGCAAAAGTTACCGGCGCTGTTAACCATTGGGTTCTGATGGGCGGCGGCGGCGACGCGGGGAGTAAGGCGGATGTTCGACTTGTTTGGCGCGGAAATGCCACTCGCCGTGCGGTTTTTCCTGGCATTCCTGATTGTGCTGGGGCTGATCGGTGTGACCGCGTGGTTGGTGCGCAGGTTCGGTGGCGGCCGACTCAGCAACACGACACGCGGGCGCCAGCCCCGACTCGCGGTGATTGATTACGCCAGCGTCGATGCGCGCCGGCGGCTCATTCTTGTTCGCCGCGACAATGTCGAGCATCTTTTGATGATCGGTGGACCGACCGACGTTGTCGTGGAAGCAAACATTGTGCGGGCAACACCGGCAGCACGCGATGCGGCGACGGCGCGCCCGGCGGTCGCCGGTGACACTTTGCCCCGGGTCATTCCACTTCCGGAAGCGCCATCGAACGGTTCTTGGCCGCTGCAACCGGAGCCGGCAGGGCCGCCGATCCCGCCGATCCCACCCGCACCGCCGCGGCGGGCGCCGCGCGTGGAACCGGTCCAAGAAGAGCCGCGCAACTTTCCGCCACCCCCGCCGCCGGAGGTAGCCCCACCTCGCCCATCGCGCGAGGCGCTGGCGGCACTCGCGGAAGATCTCGCAGCGGGTTCAACTCCACCGATGCCGCCACGCAACCGGGTCGCCGGACCGCCGCGACCGCAGCCGAATGAACAACGCGCAGACATGCGCCCTGAGCCGCGCCTACCGCCGCCACACGCCGACTCGGAAACCCCGTCCGCGGTCGATCAGAACCTTGCCGAAATGGCGCAACGCCTCGAAGCCGCGTTACGCAAGCCGAAGTCCCCGGAGGCGCGCGAGGCTCCAGCACCATTGTCGCCTGCGCCCGCGATGCCGCCAGTTGCCGCGACCCCACCACCGCCGCCGCCTCCAGAGTCCGCTATCGAGGCGGACGCAGCACCGGAGCCGCCTCCGCCGTCACCACCTTCCCCGCCGCCGTTGCCACGCACTAGCCGCCCCGTCGAATCGCGGCCGCTGCGATCCGCTCCTAAAGCAAAGGAAGGCAACGCGATCTACGATACCCTCGAACAAGAGATGGCCAGTTTGCTTGGCCGTCCACCGGGCAAAACGAACTGATGAAATCATTTTGGGGCCGCCGCGTCCGTGTACAAACGGTGGCGGCCTCAGTAGCGGCCCTCATAGTTTCGGCGACGCCGCTCGCCGCGCAAGACATCAGCATCAATCTCGGTCAGGGCGCCGCCACGGGCGGGCTGAATGAGCGCATCATTCAGCTGATCGCGCTGATGACGATACTGTCGCTCGCGCCGTCGATCCTGGTGATGATGACCTCGTTTACGCGGATCGTGGTGGTGCTGTCGCTGTTGCGCACCGCGCTCGGCACCGCAACCTCGCCACCCAATTCGGTCGTCATCTCGCTTGCCTTGTTCCTCACTGCCTTCGTCATGGGGCCGGTGCTGACCCGTGTCTACGACGCCGGCGTGAAGCCGCTCATCGCCAACGAGATTACCGTCCCGGTAGCGCTCGAACGAGCATCGGGACCGCTGCGCTCCTTCATGGAGAAGAATGTCCGCGAGAAGGACCTGCAATTATTCGTCGACATGTCCGGCGAGAAACAGCCGCAGAGGCCCGAAGATCTGTCGATGCGCGTGCTGATCCCGGCCTTCATGATTTCCGAGCTCAAGCGCGCGTTCGAGATCGGTTTTCTGCTGTTCCTACCCTTCCTCATTATCGATCTCGTAGTCGCCTCGGTGCTGATGTCGATGGGCATGATGATGCTGCCGCCGGTCGTGGTGTCGCTGCCGTTCAAGCTGATCTTCTTCGTCTTGGTCGACGGCTGGACGCTGGTCGCCGGTTCGCTGATTCAGAGCTACGGGACCTGACGACCGGCGATCGACGCCGGCTACGTATTCCTCGGCTTGCCGTCGCTGCTTATCCCCAAACCTGACGCGCGACCTCGACGACACGCTCGAGCTTTCGCTTCTGATCGTCCGCACCGAGCAGATTGCCGATCACGTCGGAGGCAAAGCCGCATTGTGGCGAGATCGCCAGTTGCTCGAGCGGCAGGAAACGGCTTGCTTCATCAATGCGCCGTTTAAGCTCGTCGACGCTTTCGAGCTCGGGAACCTTGCTGCTGACGAGCCCCAGCACCACCACCCTGCCCTTTGGCACAAAGCGCAGCGCCTCAAAGCTCCCGGCGCGCGGTGAGTCATATTCCAGCAAGAAGCGCTGGTGCGGCAGTTCGTTGAACATCCGCTCGGCGATCGCGTCATAGGTCCCCTCGCGGTGCCACATGCTGCGCTGATTGCCGCGGCACAGGTGGACGCCAAAGACAATGTCGGGGTAATCAGCGATGACCGCGGCTTCAGCCTCGAGCGAGCGCGCGAGATTTTGCTCCGGGTCTTCACCCCGGGCTCGCATCTGCTGAAGCGACGGCTCATCGACATAAGCCGTAAAGCCCGGCGCATCGATATGGATGTAGCGGCATCCTGCGCCGACGAGACTGGTCACGATCTGCCGCTCGATCGCCACCACATCCGAAAGGAACGCGTCCATGTCGCGATAGACCGCCGTGGAACTTTCGTAGGCAAAACGTTGGGAAATGCGATCCGGACCGATCAGCGAAACCTTGGCCGGCTTGCTGGCGACCTCGCGGACGAAGAGATATTCGTCGAGCGGCACATTATGCTGGAGCGTAAGACGCGCCTTGGCCGGCCGGCGATGCGCAACCGCGGTTCCAGCGTGACTCATGGTCGGAATATCCCAGCGCTGGCCTGGCGCTGCACCTTCAATCCGCTGTTCGTACACCTTCAAAGTCGAGCGCTCGGTGTCGTAACCGGCGACCGAGGCACCAAAACTGTCCTGAAAATTCAGCCGGCGCATTTCGCCGTCGGTGACGACATCGAGTCCAAGATCCTCCTGTAGCCGCACCGCGTCTTGGACCGCTTCGTCTTCAATGGCCCGCAACGCTTCGAGCGAAAGTCTGCCGTCATCAAAGGCGACGCGCGCCTCACACACGGCAGCCGGCCGGAGCAGACTGCCGACGACGTCGGTGCGGATGTTTGCCAGATCGCCTCCACTTCGCATTCCAGACCGATCTCCACTCATGCTTCCTCGCTTGAACTGCGTCTTTTCCAATTAGGCAAAGCAACATAGCGCATCCGGGCAATCTGCGCGGCGTTACGAACGCATCTGCGCCTCTTTTTGAGGTGGAACTCGGACGGCCAACCGGCGTTGTTATGCCAACACCAAATTTTGCTGAGGAGAGACCAACATGGGTTTCGGACGTGGGTTATTGCTTTGGCTGCTTGGTATTCCGCTGCCAATCATCGTATTGCTGGCGATTTTCATGCACCACTGACGGTGTTGAAACGAACCGACGGCAGATTTCTGCCGCGTGATGCCCGCGCTTGTCGCGGGCATTTACGTTTCAAAATTCACCGCTGGGCAGTTCGCGATTTGGCGCGCGTGGATCGCGTCGGCAACGATCCGGTCGTCGCCGGTCGAGTCTGCGGTGGAGCAGAAGTAGTTGGCGCGCCAGGCTTAGGCGCTGGCGAAAACGGGCTAGCCTCCGGATAGCGCGCACGCATATCGCGCAAGAAGCCCTCCAGCGTATCCCCGGATGCCGCCTCATGGGCGATGTTGCGGAATTCCGCCCCGCTGGTGCCGAGCGGTGCGGAAACCACCTGGAAGTCGCGCGCATCGGGTGTCTGCGCCATCTTTGCCGCGTATTTTTCGCGGAAGCGGCTCAGTCCGAGCGCGTCCTCGCCGAGCGCATAACCAGTGGCGGCGCGCAAAATGTCCGAGCGCTCGATTTCGTTTAACGGCTGCCAATCCTTCCAGCGGTCGCCGTAATAGAGCTCGATTTGCTCCGCCGCCGGACCCCAGCGCCGCGCCGCCCACAAAATATCGGAGCGCAATCTGATAACCTCACGGCCTTCGAGGTGGGCGATCACTTCGAGCGCCAGATCATGCCTGCCAAGGTCTGAAAGCGCGCGCGCTTCAAGGAGCAGGCGCTGGTTGCGCAGCTCGTTGGAGAGATCGCCGCTGCGGCTTGCTTGCAGCGTCGCCAACGCGCGATCGGGTTTGCGATTCATCAGATAAATGACTGCGAGCCGGGTCGCCACCTCCGCACGCGCCGCGCCCTGCAGCCGGCGGTCGACTTGGTACTGCAAGAGCTCGGCCGCCTGGTCGAGCAGGTCAACAGACACCAGACGGTCGGCGAGCCGGCGGATCATCTCGTCACCGCGGCGGCCGATCGGGGTCAGCTCGCGAAAGTCATAAAACAGCGCAAGCGCGTCGATGGCCGGCAGGCGGTCGCCTTTGCCGCTGAGAAACAGCGCCTCGAAGGTCGCGGCCGCCTCGTCCTCGATGCGCCGGGTCATGTCGGAATTCGGATGCGCCGCCATGGCGCTGCGCATGACATAGAATGAGTCGCGGTAGCGGCCTTCCTCGGTATAGAGCCGCGCCAGAATTTTCATGGCTTCGACTTCGGTCTCATCGCCGCGCCAGATTGTGGTGAGTGTTTCCAATTGGGAGATGACATCTTCGCGCTTTAAGTCGCCGAGCGCATAGCGCAAGGCGACCTCGCGCAGCTTGCCCTGCGCTGCGGCAGGTCGATCCCAGGAATCAGCCGCCGTCTGATAAGCTGCGACCGCATCCTCCTTGCGGCCCATCCCCTCCGATAACCGTCCGATCAGCACTGACATTGCAGGCTGCTGCTCGCGCGGAAAGCCGATTGTCTCAAGGTCGTTGAGCTGGTCGGCGGCGGTAGAAAAATCACCCACCTCGATGGCGGCGCGCATCTCGTCCTTGAGCGCGGTCCGTTGCAGCTCGATCGGAAGCGTAGCGATGGTCGCTTCGACGCTCTTGAAGTTTTCGCGTGCCCGAGCCCACTTGCCCTGGCACGCATAAGCCAGCGCACGCCAGAGCGGCGCATCGTGCTGATCGCCGATTGCGGGCGCAGAGAGGTCTTTGAGAGCGTCGTCGGGCCTGTTCATCATCACTTCGGCGACGGCGCGAAGTACGCTTGCGGTAACATCGCCCGTTGCTTTGTGATCATCCGACAAAGCCACATCGAGGACGCCCTTGGCCTCCGGATACATATCGCGGGCGATGTAAAAGCGCGCGAGATCAAGCCGGGGCAACAAACGCTTGCCCGGCGGCGCCGCAGCCGCGGCATCGATGAGATGCTCCTGCCGTTCGATGTAAGTCGACTCCCGGTCAAATCCCCAGAGCTGCGAATCGAACATCACCGGCCGCAACCCGCTGCCACGAAGCACATTGTGTAATGCGCTCGAAAGCGTCAGGCCGCCCGGCCGGGCAACGACAACCTTGTCGCGCGCAATATCCACACTCACGTCATCGGCAAGCGGCTCGACCACCACGCCCTGGGTGGACGCGAGGACATGGAATTCGATGAAATCCTGCTCATTGATGAACCCGCGTACCGGCCCGAAGCCCGTGACCACCAGGAGGTCATCATCGGTTTCCGGGTCGCGGATGCGGTGGCTCTGATGGGGCTCGTCGAACGGAATCGTAGCACTCGAATGATTGGCGCTGATCATGCGGATCAGCTCGAGTGCGCGAGTGCGCGCGAATGTCGTATCGCCGATGGATATCGTCCACCCCGCTCCATCGTTCGCGACGCTCGACAAATGCGGACGGTCAAGACGGATGCGCACCACGGCCGCGTCTGCCGTGTGGATAAACTCGGCGCTGCGGATCGTCCGACTTGGTTCGCCGCTCAAAGCCGAAAGGTCGATCGAGGATTTTGTATCAAACACAACCCACAAGGTGTCGGCACGGTTGAAAACCGCGGCGGCGGTGTTCGCCCTGAAGGGAAATGACAATTTTAGGCTCGTACCATCCCGCAATAGTTCTACGGCGATCGCGTCTCCCGCCTTGCCGGGCGCCGGGGGCGCGGCAGCTGCCGAACTGGCGGGCTGAACTGCGGGCGCAGGCATGTCGGCCGCTTTGCGATCCGCAGCGTCTGGCGGGGCCGGGACAGGTTTTGCTTTCTGCGCCGTAGGCTTTGCTTCCGGCACGGAGGGCGCAGCCACCGAACTGGCTGGTTTAGCTACCGGCGCGGGCGAGCCCTCGGCCGCTTTAGGTTCCGCAGCCGGTGCCGGGGTCGGATTGGCTGGTTTCGCTGCAGGCGCGGGCGAGCCCTCGGCCGCTCTGGGTTCCGCAGCCGGTGCTGGGGTCGAATTGGCTGGTTTAGCTGCAGGCGCGGGCGAGCCCTCGGCCGCTTTAGGTTCCGCAGCCGGTGCCGGGGGCGACGAAGGCTTTGGCTCCTGCGCCGTGTGCTGCGCTTCCGGTACAGCCGGTGCGGCGGCCGCGGCGGCCGGAAGAGGTTTCGTCTCTTGCGCAGCGGGTTTTGCCATTAGCTGACGAAATTCGGCTTCCTGTTGCCTAAGCTGTGCTTCCTGCTGACGAAGCTGTGCCTCCTGTTGCCGCAGCTGCGCTTCCTGCTGACGAAGTTGCGCTGCCTGCTGTGAAACCTGTGCCTCCGCTGAAGCGGGTTTTGGCTCCTGTGGAACAGGCTTCGCCTCCTGTAGAACAGGCTTCGCCTCCTGCGGAGATGCCATCGGCGGCGCATTTGGCCGCGTCGAAACATCGGCGGGGACTGGAGCAGGAGAAGCAGCCGCTGTCTTTGCGACGATGGTCGCTGGCGCTCCGATCTCTGGCTTTTCTGCAAGCGCTGCGGCAGCTGCCGCAACGGCCCGCGATGCGGCCTCCTCGACCGAAGGTTTCTCCGGGGGAGCGGCTTCAAGCGCCAATGTCGGCGGCTTGCCCGCGCTCGCGCCGTGCATCTGCGGCCTTTGCTCGGGGATCACGACATCGACGTTGTAGCTCTTGCCGTCCCGGAAGGTGCGGACGTCAACCTTGGAAAGGAAACCGAACCGCACCAGCGTCGAATCCTGCTCAACTTCGGCATTGAGCGAGGCAACCGAAGGCGGCTGAGCTGCTTCTGCGTCGGCGAGATCAAACGCGATCGGGGTATCGAAGGTCAGCGTCAGCCGATCTTTGGCACGATCGGCGCTCACCGCGGTCTGCTCGGGCACGTCGAAGACGTAGCGAACGAAGGTCGGCTGGCTCGCCACATGCACGCGCACCGACGGCGGCTTCTTCGCCATCGCGCTTTGGCGCGCCAGGCGTTCCAGCCGCTCGCCTTCGCGCGCGCGTCGCGCCAATTCATCGACGACGTCTTGCGGAAGTCCGGGCGGCGGTCCGTTCCAGGTGTCCGGCAACAAATCGAGAAAGAACTGCTCGCCGGCCCTGATCGAATTGAGCTTTACTTTGCGCGCTATCGCCATACGCACGGCCCGGCCGTCCGGATCACGCCGCGCCGCGCCGATGTAGTCCGGCGCCTGTGCGGGAAGGCGATCGATGGCCGCAGGCGTCGGCCGCGAAAAGCTGACAATCAAAACATTATTGGCCAAGCGCGCGGTGGCGTCGACGTCATCCTTGACTGAGAAAATGAGGCGGGCGTAACCGCCGCTGACGTCTACCTTGACTGCGCCATTCGCCGGGTCGGCCACGGACGGGGAAACAACACCAAGCGCCATCGCGAAAGCGGCGAGACCGAGCGCAAACGCCCTTCTGATGGTGCCACCGCACGCCATACTCGAACTCAACCGACGCCACATACACGAAGAGGTGCGCCTTCACGGCGCGATGCCCGGCGCGAAATGCCGATCCGAGTCTGAAAGTAAGGCGGCGCGTTTAACGCCTGATTAACGGCTTTTCCAATGATTCCATAAGCTTATGGGAACGCGACAGGATGTCCGGCAGCAACCCGGCCGCCGCTTCCCTGTCCTCCATTCGCGCTGCGGCGGAACCATTGCTGTCGGCGCAACGTTTCCTCAACACAAAGCTCCATTCCCTCAAAAGGATACCTCCATGTCAGGTTCGTTGAGATACACCCGCGCCATGCCTGCGGAGGTCGGGGAAATCGAGCAGCGCCTACGATCGCTTGAGAAAATTCTGGAGAAGATCGGCGCCCGGGCCTCGACCAATGCGAGGGACACCGCTGAGGGTCTTGGCGACACAATTGCTTCGGCATTGTTCGGATGGGCTGACCGCTTTCGCCAGAGCGCGAGATCGGTAGGCGATCAGTCGGCGTCAATCGGCCGGGATGCAGCCCAATATGGGGCCAAGTTCGGGGCCACGCTCGGAAGGAGCGCGCTGACCAAGGTCTCCGACGAGACCGAACGGCATCCGTTATTTGCGCTGGCGGTGGCGGTCGGCGTTGGCGTGCTCATAGGCATGGTGAGCAAGAGCAGAGACTGAGGGCTTCGATCGCGGCTGCTCCCGAAATGGGTACCGCGCCTGCGCGGGACCGTATACATCCATGCGCCAAGCACTCCTCGGACGGTCAATCATGCTCGGCGCTTACCCCTCCCCCCGTGCCGACGGCACATCGCTCAAGAACGCCGCTTGGGTCGACCTCCTCGACCCCACCGACGCGGAACGCTCAGCGTTCGAGCAAGCCTTTGGTTTGCACGTGCCGACCAAAGAGCAGATCGTTGAAATTGAAGCCACCAGCCGCCTCCGGATCGAGAACGATGCCCTCTATCTAACCGCGCCGCTGATCTTTGCGGCGGACAATGAGTGGATCGTAGTTCCCACCGGCTTTGCGCTTGCCAAAAACGTTCTGCTCACCGTGCGCTTTGCACAATCAGTGGCGTTCGACGCCGTGATCGCCGAGTTGGGCGCCAGCGACCAGTGCTCGCCGGCGTTGGCTTTCGTGCGGCTCCTTGAAGTGCTGGTCGATCGCATGGCCGATTTGCTCGAGGGCAGCGGCCACGATCTCGATGATGCATCGCATGTGATATTCCGGCCAGGCGCTCCGGAGCTAAAGCTGTCGCGGGAAACCGCGCTGCTGCGCCGGCTCATGATCCGCACCGGACGGACCAGCGAGCGCATGGCGCGCATCCACTACACCCTGGTCTGTCTCGACCGGATGGCCAAGTTCACCGTCGAACGGGGCCGCGATTGGATTGCGCCCGATCTGACAAATCGGCTGCAAATCATCAGCTCCGACATCGCCTCGCTGGTGCATTTCGCCGAGGGTCTCGTCAGCCGGGTGCAATTGCTCCAGGATGCTGCGACCGGCATCATCAGCATCGACCAGAACGAGGTGATCAAGGTTTTGACCATTGCCTCGGTCGTGGGAATTCCTCCGGTTCTCATCGCCGGTATCTACGGGATGAACTTCAAGGGCATGCCGGAGTATGATTGGGCATGGGGTTATCCGTATGCCTTGGCTTTGATTGTCGTCACCGGACTTTTGCCGCTGGTTTGGTTCAAGTGGAAGGACTGGATTTGATCGTGCGGCGATTCCTTTCACCAAGCGAATCGTGGAGCATGTGATGGAAATGCGTGAACTCGGACGCTCGGGCCTGAAGGTTTCGGCGCTCGGGCTCGGTTGCATGGGCATGTCGGAATTTTACGCCGGCCGCGACGACGAGGAGGCGACCGCCACCATTCATCATGCGCTCGATCGAAGCGTAACGATGCTCGATACCGCCGACATGTACGGCGTCGGCCGCAATGAAGAACTGGTCGGCCGGGCGATCCGCGGCAGGCGCGACAAAGTCGTGTTGGCGACGAAATTCGGATGGGCGCGCAGCCCCGAGGGCGCGATGCTCGGCGTACGAGGCGACCCGGACTATGTACGCCAGGCGTGCGAGGCGAGTCTGAAGCGCCTCGGCATCGATGTCATCGACCTTTACTATCAGCATCGCGTCGATCCCAAGACGCCAATCGAAGATACGGTTGGCGCAATGGCTGATCTGGTGCGTCAAGGAAAAGTCCGCTACCTCGGTTTGTCGGAAGCGTCGCCTTCGACCATCCGGCGCGCCGTCGCCGTTCATCCTATCGCTGCGTTACAGACCGAATATTCGCTGTGGAGCCGTGACCCGGAGGGAGAACTGCTTGCCACTGTTCGCGAGCTTGGCCTTGGCTTTGTCGCCTATAGCCCGCTTGGCCGCGGCTTCCTGACCGGGCGATTCCAAAAGCTTGACGATCTGGCAAGCGACGACGCGCGGCGAAACATGCCGCGCTTTCAAGCAGAGAACTTGCAGCGCAACGTCAGCCTGATCGGCAAAGTCGAGCAACTGGCTCGCCGCAAAAATTGCACGCCGGCACAACTCGCACTCGCCTGGGTTCTTTCCAGGGGAAAGGATATCGTGGCGATCCCTGGCACAAAGCGCCGCAGCTATCTCGACCAAAATCTCGGCGCGCTCGACATTCGGCTGACGCCCGAGGATCAAATGGCGCTCGACGACGCGATCCCGGCCGGCGGCGCGGCCGGCCAGCGTTACCACGACGGTGGGATGCGAACGGTCAATCTCTAGGGAATGGAAGGCGGCGCTGTTCGCTGCAGCTTGAGCCTGAAGTCATCGCGCCTTCGCAATTATCGGAGTGATAACCTCAACTGCTGGAAATGGAAGGATTGGATTTAACCGGCGGCAAATCGCCATATTTGTAGGAATCCGCAACGAGTCAGAAGCACCGACGAAAGCACAGGTCAAAACCGTGAAGAACGCCGTCACCGCCAAAATGGGCTTTGTGTTCGTCCTGTTGGTCCTCCTGCTGCTTGTCGGTCTGCCGATCGCCGTGTGGTTGGACCTGCACAGTCTGGCCGACAGCAACCTGCGCCGTCAGGCCAGCGACTTGAATTCGATCATCACCAGCGTCCGCGGCTACTACGCCAGCAACGTTGTCGGCCGCATTCTGGCGGCCCCGCCCGGAACCGTTACCCGCGTGGTCCACAATTACGAAGACTTTCCGGGCGCGATTCCCATTCCGGCGACGCTTTCGCTGGAACTCGGCAAAGTGATCAGCGAACAACAGCACAACATCGGCTATCGCTTCGTATCCGACTACCCGTTCACCAACCGCGCGCCGCACCCGCTCGATCAATTCGAGACTGACGCTCTTCGCCGCCTTCGCGACAATCCCCATCAGATGATCTCGCGTTCGTCGAACTCCGCGTTCGTCGACCAGGTTCGCTGGGTGGCGCCGGTTATCATGAGCAAGGCGTGCGTGAGCTGCCACAACACCCACCCGGAAAGCCCGAAACGCGACTGGAAGGTCGGCGATGTGCGCGGCTTGCAGGAAGTCACCATCAGCCAACCGATCATCGGCAACATCTTTGCGTTCGACTACCTTTTGGCCTATTTCGCGCTTGTCGCGCTGGTCGGCTTGATCTTCATCGTGTTGCAGCGGCGTCAGGCTGCCGTGATCCAGGCCATGAATGGCGAATTGGAAACGGCAAACGAGTTTCTTGCCACGCTGTCGATGAAGATCTCGCGTTACCTGTCGCCGCAGATCTACAAGAGCATTTTCAGCGGTCAGAAGGACGTCACCATCCAGACCGAGCGGAAAAAGCTCACGATCTTCTTCTCCGACATTCAGGATTTCACGGCGACCACGGAGCGGCTGCAGCCGGAGGAGATCACCGCGCTGCTCAACGAATATTTCACCGAAATGTCCAAGATCGCGCTCAGCCACGGCGGCACCATCGACAAGTTCGTGGGCGATGCCATGCTGATCTTCTTCGGTGACCCGGAAACCAGGGGCGACGCCGAGGATGCCAAAGCGTGCCTGCGCATGGCGATCGAGATGCAGGATCGTATCGCCGGGCTTAACGCCAAATGGCGCAACGCCGGCATCGAGCAGCCGTTCCGCGTCCGCATGGGCATCAACACCGGCTATTGCAATGTCGGGAATTTCGGCAGTGACGACCGAATGGATTATACGATCATCGGCGCCGAGGCCAATCTCGCGGCGCGCCTGCAAGCCGTGGCGCAGGCCGGACACATCGTGGTCAGTTATGAAACCTACGCGCTGGTCCGCGACGCCGTTGTCGCGCAGGCACTGCCGCCGATTACCATGAAGGGGATCAGCCGCGAGGTTGTGCCCTATGCGATCAGCGGCGTTTTCGATTCAACCGGCCAAACCGTCCAGGTCTTCAGCGAGCATCAAACCGGGCTGGATTTCTACCTCAACGCCAACATGATCGACGCAAGCAATGCGGCCCATATCCGCAAAGTGCTGGAGGATGCCCTCAAGGCTCTCGACAAGAGCGCCGCCATACAGGCGGCGAGCTAGCGCATCAGTGCGCCGCCATCGACGCTGATGGTCTGTCCGGTGACGAAATTGCTGTCGTCGGAGCACAAATAGAGCAGCGTCGAAAGAAGATCGGCGGGCAATTGCTCGCGCTGGATGGCGCGGGCCGCGATACCGGCGGCGCTGGCCTTGCCGGTCCACTCCGGATTGATTTTGACCTTTTCGCTCATGGTCAAGCCCGGCGCGATGGCGTTGACGCAGACGTTATGCGGGCCGAGCTCGCGTGCGAGCGAACGGGTCATCGACACCACGGCGCCTTTCGAGGTCACGTAGTGCAGAAGATTGGGCGTGCCCTTAAACGCGGTGCCGGACGCGATGTTGACAATGCGACCCTTGTTGTTCTCGATCATGACCGGCGCAACGGCCTTGGCGCATTGGAAGGTGCCGCGCACGTTCACCGCCATCACCCGGTCCCACTCGTCTTCGTCGATCTCGAGAAACGGCTTTTGGTGAAGGTCGGCAAAGAGGCCGGCATTGTTGACCAGAATATCGACGGTGCCGAACTCCCGCACCGTATCCGACACGAGGTTCTCGACCGATTTCTTCGAGGTAACATCGGCGCGGACGTAAATCGCCCGCTTCTGGGTTTCGGCGATGCGCTCGGCAACGGGACCGCCGTCGAGCACGTCAGAAACGACCACCGTGGCACCGGCGGCCGCCAGGCCTTCGCAAAAGGCCGCGCCGATACCACGCGCGCCGCCGGTCACGATCGCAACTTTATCCTTGAGCCGCGTGTCCATGTTTTCCTTCCCTGAATTGTTGCGCAGTGTACGAAGCGACCCGCACTGCCCGCAAGGCTTCAGCCCGATATGCAAGACGACGATTATCGCGACGTGGAATCAATTGATGGCCAGCGCATAGAGCGCAGACGCGGCAAACCTTTCAGCCGCAAAAAAGCCCGGCCGCGGTTTCCCGCGGCCGGACCTCATACGCCAGCTAACGTGCGTCGCCCTGAAAGACCTAAAGCGGCCGGTGCATACGGCCCAGCAACCAGCCGATGCCAAGCGCGATAGCGGCAGCCGTATAGGGCTGCGTCTCGATGGTGTTGCGGATTGCCCGCTCGAATGAGCCGACGGTCTTCCGGGCTGCCGTCTGTGCGGTATCGAGTACGTCCGCCGCGCTGTCACGCGCCTGACCGTACACATCTTCCGCCGCGTCGGTGAAAGCATCGGCCACGCCGCCTGCCTGCTTCTTGGCATCGCCCAGGGCCCGATTGAAATCCGTAGGTTTTGTCGAGGCTTGCGCCATTGTGTTCCTCTTGGAAGTGCGGTCGCGTGCGTCAACGCGCTGGGCCGGCCAAAGTTCAAAACCGCGCCGAATTTTTCCGGCGCGGTGTGTCGGCTGGCCAAGACCGGCATTCAGAGTGTCGGGCCAAAGCTCGCAAAAGTGGCTATTCTCGGTGCCGGGCCGGGCCGGGATCATTTTGCCCGAGACGCCGTCCCGCGAATTTTCGCAATTCGAAGCAAGCTTGGTCGGTTGTCGTACGGGGACGAGCTTTGCGCAGTCGGACGCCATCTGCAAAGCGGTTAAGCGCGATTCCAAGCTGCGCCGGTTTGATGACGCGGCTTTGTTGCGCGCATGCGCAAAATGCCGGCATTGACGTCGCGCCGCTGCTGCGGCGCTGCGGCCTCACCTTGGGCGACATCGAAGACGAGAATGTCAAGCTCAGCGTCGCTTCGCAGATCAGATGCGTCAACTTGCTGGCCCGAGCCCTCGACGACCGTCTGCTCGGTTTCCACGTCGCCTTGGACATGGATCTCCGGCGTACCGGCTTTCTGTATTACGTCGCGGCATCTTCCGCAGTTCTGGGCGATGCAGTGCGTCGGATCGCCCGCTACTCGACGATGTTCAACGAAGGCATCAAGCTCGAAACCGACTTGGGCGACGTGCTCCGGATTGGCTTCGAATATACCGGCATATCGCGCCGGTCGGACCGGCATCAGATCGAAGCCTGGATTACGGCCATCACCCGTTGCTTCCGGGAGATCACCGGACGCGAATTGCAACCCCTCGAGGTCAAGATCATCCATCAACGCATCCCGCAATCCGCCGAGATCGACGGCTTTTTTGGCCGCACCGTCGAATTCGGAGCCAACGCAGACGAGGTGGCATTCGCGGGCGAAGCGGCAAAACTGCCGATCGTCAACGCCGACCGCTACCTCAACAAGCTGTTGATCGGATACTGCGAGGACGTGCTGGCGCGCCGAAAGGCACGATTGGGCGCGGTCCAGGCGGACGTGGAAAATGCGCTCGCCGCGCTGTTGCCGCACGGTCAAACTGGAATGGAAAGCGTTGCTCGGAAGCTTCGTATTGGCCCGCGGACCTTGCAGCGCAAGCTCGCCGCCGAGGGCGTCACCTTTGCCGGGATTCTCGAGGATTTGCGCTTTGCACTGGCCAAACACTATCTGGCAGAACAGGATCTGTCGATCTCACGGATTGCCTGGATGCTCGGCTACACGGAGGTCAGCGCGTTCTCCCACGCGTTCCGCCGCTGGAGTGGCCGCCCGCCGCGCGCGGTTCGCTCGCAACAGCGACGGCCGGGTGTGCCTGTGCGGGCGGGTCGGCGGGCGCGACACTAACGCCACGCCAAATGCTGTGCTTTTTGGCACTGCAAAGCAAGTTTTTGTCCCCGGATCGCAAGTTTTTGCCGACCATCTGCATTACCTGACGACCACACCAACAAATCTTAGACTCGACCGGGACCACAATGATGGACACTGTGACTTATCTGCGCGAGATCGCGCAGACGTGCACGCGGCTGGCGCGCACCTGCCCGCATCTGGCAACTGCACACGGGCTGGAGGAGATCGCAGTCGATCTGATGGCGAAAGCGAAGGAACTCGAGCGCCATTACAGCGAGTGACGCGCGGCCGGTATCGCGGCGGCCCTTTCTGCGCGAACCAACGCAGACTGTGCAGTGGAACCCGCACCATTGCGAGAACTGGCGCCGCGGGCAAAAGCAACGCCGGCGACGGCGGGAGGCCGTCGCGCCGCTGCCCGCTACGCGGCCGAAAACATTTCCACAAATGCGCTGATCGTTCCGGCCACTTTTTCCTCGGAAACGTGCCAGGCGGCGCCGTCGTCTGCCGCATAATAATTGCTGCAATTTGAGCCGGCCCATCTGAAAATCTCAAATGACGGCCAGTACAGAATATCGGAAATATCCGAGTCGTTGACCACCTCATGAGCAACCAACCGCATCGTGCTTTTCGACAGACAATCGGCTTGGACGGCCGATTCATATTCGAAGGAAGCCAGAAGCGGCACCGGCGAGACGGTGATGACAATTTTTATTGTTGGCGAAACGCTCCTGATAAATTTTATTACATGAAGCACATTATCAACGTTCTCTTTGACACTGGTTGTTCGGTACACGTATTTTTCCGCCAGCACCCGAGAATTCAACGCCGTGCGCCGCGGCAAAACGAACTCGCCGGTCGACCTGTCAAAAAACGCAGGCGCGACGCCGAGCGTCAAAATGAACACGTCGCTGTTCCTGATTACTTGCAGCGTATTTTCTTTGCTCCAACCCGACGGGAGCAGTTCGGCGATCCTCTCGCCTATTGCGTGATCAATGCTGCGGTCGCCCAGCCATTCGACAAATACCTTGTTCGCGAAAGTCGTATTGATGACTTCCGAGATTTCCATGTGATTGCTGCGATAGCCGCGACTGCTCAAGCTTTTTGACAGATTTCTGGCGAAACAGGAGCCCATCGTAAAAAACCTGGTGCTCTTGCTCACGAACCTATGCTCATTGTTCAAATTGACGGCGATGTGGTCCGTTATCAGCTTTTGAAAGTCGCCCATAAAATCTTCCGTTTGTGGATAGCGACCGATCCTTTTCTTGCTGCTTTTGCCGGCGATGTTGGAAGTTGCAATCCTCAAAGTCTCTCTATTTGCCGCAGTGTCATAAGTTGCAGGGTCAAGGGCTATGGCCTTTTCGAGACTTGAAACCGACTCTTCAAGAAAATTGCCCTGAGTTAGAATTTCGCTCAGCTTAAAATAGTCAGCCGCCTTGTTCGAGGCTGGCGCCAGCTTGCGATAAAGTTCGATTGCTCTGGCAAGCGGGCCAACGTGGCTGCATCGTTCTGCCGCGCCTCTTATCAGATACAAATTATCTTCGCTGGGATTGTCAAATATTTCCGGACGCTCGTCCAAAATAGATAACAGCAAGTCACGCGATTCGGCGCGCTTCTTGTGTGTGCCATCCTCGATGAGATGCGCGTATATCAGTCGAGAATTTATGTCTTTCTTGTCCAACTCGAGTATTTTTTGAAAAGCCAGCTTGGCGCTGATGTAGTCTTTCTCGTGGATAAATTTTGACCCCATCTCGCGCAGTTGGCCAAGAAGGACATCAAGCGGTTGGGAAGGAGCAAGTGTCGTGGTCATGTTCAAGACGCCTTGGCGGCCTTGTTGCGTGAACTGTGAATTTGCTGTTTGCCTCGACGCCCTTCCTCAACGCAACTGGGCTTCGTTCGAGGAACGCGCGAGAACATTTGAACTAATGAAATAGCTGCCGGGCGAGCGATTCGCCGGCGCCGATTCGGCCATGACAACGGTTAATTTAGAGTAGGCGTACCGCCAGCTTAGCCATCTAGGCCGGCAGAATAAAGCAAACCGAGCCGTTTGGTCCCAAGACCGTTTAGTTCGGACTCAAGGCCGAGTGGCTGGCAGCCCCAGCATTATTTGCGCAACGGGCGACGCTCCAGCGGCGGAAGGATCGTGTCGGCGCGCATGGCTTCCAGATGCCGCGTCAGCTTTTCGGCAAACACTGCGGTCGCGATCGGCAGCGTGCGCCCGCGCAACCTCCCGAGCACCAGATTTGAGCGCGGCACGTCGCGGCCATCGATTTCGCGGGCGATGACGCCGAGTTTATTGCCGACCGGCAAGGTGCCGATGCTGATCTGGAACGAGATCAGCCCGGCGTGAATGACCAGACCGCGCAGCATTTCGAACGAGTTCGCCTCGGCAGCGATCTTGAAGGTCAGGCCCGTTCGCGCCGACACTTCATCCAGCAATTGCCGGCCGCCGATCGCGCGCGACGGCAAGGCAACCGGATACGCTGCGCAATCGCTCAAGCGGAGCACCCGGCGCGTGGCCAGCGGATGGTCCTTGGCCATGACCACCACCAATTGCTGTTCGAGCGTCATCAGCGGCTGGAAGGTGGCGAGAAAGGGCGGTCGAAAAACGATTACCAGGTCGACTTCGTACGCCGCCAGCGCCGCCATCGCCCATTCGTGGTCGACTACTTGCAAATCGAACGACACCAGCGGATGCGTCTTGCGGAATTCGGCGATCTGGCGCGGCAGAAAATCAAGCGCCAGCGCCTGACTGCAGGCGATTCGCACGGTGCCGCGTCGCAGTCCTTTGAGGTCCTCGATTTGCGATTTCATGCGCTCGACTTCGCCGTTCTGACCGCGCAGATAGTGCACAAAGACTTCGCCGGCGGCGGTGAGCCGGACACCGCGCGGACGGCGATCGAATAACGCGGTCCCCAGTTCGTCTTCCAGATCGGCAATCCGGCGATTGACCGCGGACGCGGTGACGTGAAGCCGGCCGGCCGCCTTACGGATCGAGCCGGCACGGGCAACTTCATCGACGTAGTTGAGAATCCGCAGATGCTTCATGCTGTTACCGTGGTCCGTGAGCGGCGCCTTTTCGGCATCACTCTAGCAAGAAATCGGCGGCAGATGGGCAACACTGACTTTGGCTAGGCTGCATCGCACCAGGTGCTTCGCGATCAGTGCCGATGAAATCCGCGCCGCCAACGCAGTCAGCGGCGCTGACGAAATCGCCGGGGGCTGACGCTAGTGACCAGTCGCCAACCCAACAGGACCCAGTCATGACCTCGCTTGCCCGCCGCTCCGTCATCGCGCTCGGCGCCGCCCTCGCGATAGCTCCGCTGGCGAACGCCGCGCCGGCGTTCGCCGAAACCAAGCTGAAAATGGTGCTGAACTGGAAATACCAGGGCCCGCAGGGGCCGTTTTTTCTGGCCGATGACCGGGGCTACTTCAAAGCCGCAGGGCTTGAGGTCGCGATGGATCAGGGCAACGGCTCCGGCGCTCCAATCCCGCTGGTCGCCAATGGCACCTATGACGTAGGCTTCGGAGACATCAACGCCTTGATCCAGTTTGCTGCCAAAAAGCCTGAAGACGCGCCAATCGCCGTCTACGTCATGTTCAACCAGCCGCCGTTCACCATCGCAGTAAAGGCTGACGGGCCGATCAAAACGCCGAAGGACTTGGAAGGCAAGACGCTGGGCGGCTCGACCAACGATGCCGCGCTCAAGCTGTTCCCGGCTTTTTGCAAGATCACCAAAATCGACTGTAGCAAGATCAGCATCACCAACATGCAGCCGAACCTGCGTGAGCAGATGCTGATGAAGGGGCAGATCGACGGCGCCTTCGGCTATGTCAACACCATCCGCTTTTCCGCCAAACTGATCGGCGTCGATGTGGATAAGGAGCTGCGATTCATCAATTACGGCGATTACGGCATGGACCTTTATTCCAACGCCATCATCGTCTCAAAGAAGCTCGCCAAGGACAATCCGGCGGCCGTGCGCGGGCTCGTTGCCGCAATCAACCACGGCATCGAGGATGCGCTGAAGGATCCCGACGCCGCCGTTGCCGCAGTTGCCAAGCGCGAACCGCTGATCAAAGTAGCGGTCGAACGCGAACGCCTTGACGCGACGCTGAAGCTCGAGATGAACCATCCCGAAATCGCCAAGATTGGACTCGGCAATGTCGACATGAGCCGGCTGAAGCGGTCGATCGATATTCTGGTCGAAGCCAATAATCTGCCGCGCACGCCGACGCCGGAGGAAATTTTCACGCCGGCCTTCCTGCCGCCGGTCGACGAGCGGCCGAAAAAGTTGTTCTAGGCGGCTCGATGCGGCCGCTTCGTTGGGGGCGGAGCGGCCGCATTTCTGCAAACGCATTTTTTTCCGCGGCAGGACACGACAATGGATCTCAATCTCAACGGCAAAGTGGCCCTGATCACGGGCCCAGCGAAGGGAATGGGAGCGGCGATCACTAACGCCTTTGCTGCCGAGGGCGCGCATCTGGCTCTCGTTGGCCGCGACAGCGCCGCCATCGAACCCATCGCCAGGACCATCAAGGCGGCCGGCGGCGGCGCGATTGTCGTTCCTTGCGATCTCACCAATCCGCGGCAATGCGAAGATGCTGCGGAAAAGGCGAAAGCTGCCTACGGCGGCCGCATCGATATTCTCGTCAACGTCGCCGGTGGATCGGGCCCAATCGGCAAGACCGGAGTGGAAACCACGCCTGCCGAATTCGACGACATCATCAAGCTCAACATGAATGGCGCGTTCCACATCATGCACAGCGTGCTGCCGGCCATGATCGGTCAGCGCTATGGCAAGATCGTCAATGTCGGCGGCACCTTCGGCATGCGCGGACGCGCCGGCCGCATGGCCTATTCGGCGTCGAAATGGGGTCTGCGCGGGATCACCAAGAGCTTCGCTCTCGAAGTCGGGCAGTACAATATCAACGTCAATTGCGTGGCGCCGGGGATGGTCGATGGACCGCGTTTCCGCGACAAAGTCTGTGCCGATATGGCAAAGCGCCTCAATATCAGCGTCGAAGAAGCGATGGAGCGGCACGCCGCGGACTATGCACTCAAACGCGTGACGGTCGACGCCGACGTCGCCAACGCCTGCCTTTTCCTCTCAAGCGACGTGTCACGCCAGATCACCGGTATTGATCTTCCGGTCGATGGCGGCTGGGCCATGCTGTGAGCCAATTGTGAACCAAGCGCCGATGGCCGCACTCACCGCCGACCTCGTCATCCGCAATGGCATTTTGGTGTCCCACGACGGCATGACCGCCGGCAGTATCGCTATTCAAGACGGGCGCGTGCTGGCCGTGGGCGCAGCCGAAGCCATGCCGCCGGCGCGCGAAACCTTCGACGCAAGCGGCTTGCACATTCTTCCCGGGGCCATCGACGTCCACGTGCACTTTCGCGATCCGGGCTATCCGCACAAGGAGGATTGGGGAACCGGGACCGCCTCTGCCGCGTTCGGCGGCGTTACTACTGTATTCGATATGCCGAACACCGTTCCGCCGACCGGCACCGCCGACGCGCTCGCCGCCAAGCATGCCATTGCCGCGAAAAAGGCCTGTGTCGATTTCGGCCTTTATGGCCTTCTGGGCGAGGACACCATCGCGAATGTCCCCGAGCTGATTGACGGCGGCGTCATCGGCTTCAAGCTCTACATGGGCAATACTTTCGGCAAGATCCCCTCGCCTTCAACCGGCGCGATGCTGGAAGCCTTTGAAGTGGTGGCGCCGACCGGAAAGCGCATCTCGCTGCACGCCGAGACCAACTCGATCATGGAGCGGCGGCAAGACCGGCTGACGCGCGCCGGCCGGCGCGATCCGCTGGCGCACATCGACTCGCGGCCGGCAATCGTCGCGGTCGAAGCCGTCGGCCGCGCCGCCCTGCTCGCGGAATGGACCGGCGCACGTATTCACATCCTGCACATTTCGTCGGCCGAAGAGTTGCGGCCGCTGCGCGAAGGCAAAGCGCGCGGCGTGGATATCACCGGCGAAACCTGCCCGCACTATCTGCTGCTCTCAACCGACGACTACCACGACCTCGCCGGCATCATTCGCGTCAATCCGCCGGTGCGTGAAGCGCGCAACCACGAACCGCTGTGGGCGGCGCTGTCGGACGGCACCATTGACATGATCGCGACCGATCATGCCCCGCACACCCCGGAGGAAAAAACCCGCAACGACATCTGGGCGGTCGATTGCGGCTTCCCCGGCGTCGAAACGCAAATGCCGCTGATGCTGACGCAGGTGAACAGCGGACGGATGTCGCTGTGCGACTATGTGCGTCTGAGCTCGTTTAATCCGGCAAGAATCTGGGGCCTTTATCCACGCAAGGGCGCGATTGTGCCGGGCGCCGACGCCGATCTGGCATTGGTCGATCTGGCGTGCGACCACACGATCGCCGATGCCGAACTGCATTCGCGCTCAAAAATTTCGCCGTGGAATGGCCGCCGGGTGAAAGGATTGCCGCTGCACACTTTGGTGCGTGGACGTTTCGTCATGAAGGACCGGGCGCTGACCGAGGGTGCCGCGGGTTGGGGCCGCTCCGTGCACAACATTCAGCAGATGTCGCCGCCGGCGCCTCTTCACACCGATCAGACCATGGCAGCGATCGTGCACCGGGGCAGCGGTCACAATCTGGAGCACTGACGTCATGACAGCGCCCGTCGATGCCCAACCACATTCTGAGTATTTTGTAGAACTTGAGGAGGTGACACTAAGTTACGGGCGCGCCGATAAGAAAATCCACGCGCTTGGGCTGACCAACTTGCGTCTAAAGCAGGGCGACTTCGTCGCTTTGGTCGGACCCTCGGGTTGCGGCAAATCGACGATCCTCAAACTCGTCAGCGGCCTCATCAACGCCAGCACCGGCTACGTCTACGTCGCCGGGCGCCAGGTCGGCGCCGAGCCGGTTCGCGTCGGCATGGCGTTCCAGAATCCGACCATGCTGCCTTGGCTGACGGTACGTGAGAACGTCATGCTGCCGCTGAAAATCGTGGCGCCGTTTCGGCAGGACTATCGCGCTAAGCGCAAGACCGAATTTCGCGATCGTGCGGATGCGCTGCTCAAGGAAGTCGGGCTCGCCAATTTCGGCGACAAGCGTCCCTGGCAATTGTCCGGCGGCATGCTGCAGCGTGCCTCGCTGTGCCGGGCGCTGGTCCATGAGCCGCAGCTTCTGATGCTCGACGAACCGTTTGGCGCGCTCGATCAGTTCACCCGGGAAGAGCTGTGGGCGATCATGCAGGAATTGTGGATCAAGCTCCGCCCCACGGTGCTGTTGGTCACCCACGACCTCAAAGAAGCCGGCTATCTCGCCAACCGCATTTGCGTCATGCGGGCGCGGCCCGGGCAGATCATCGACAACGCCGAAGTGCTGTTTCCGCGACCGCGCACCATCGAAATGTCTTATACGCCGGCGTTCGTGACGATGACGCAGCGGCTGCGCGAGCTCATCGTTTCAGCTCGTCCGGTGAAGGAAGCGGCGTGATGGACGCGCAACTCCGCCGCCGGATCGCTTCCACCCTCTTCATTGTCGGTTTCTTCGTGCTCTGGGAAGCGCTGTGCTGGCTGTTTCACGTCAGCGACATCGTGCTGCCCAAGCCCAGTCAGATCATCGTGACAATGATCTCGCAAATGCCGGCGTTGTGGCCGCACGTGCTGCAAACGCTGTACACGACGCTGATCGGATTTGGGCTCGGCATCGCGATCGGGATTGCGCTTGGCGTGGCGATCGGCTCGTCACGGCTCGCTTACGACGTCGCTTATCCGCTGCTCATCGGTTTTGCGACCATTCCGAAAGTCGCCGTGGTGCCGATCTTCGTCCTCTGGTTCGGCGCCGGCGGCGTGCCGGCGGTGCTCACCGCCATGATCATGTGCATCTTCCCGATCGTGGTGAATGTGGCCACCGGGCTTGCCACCACCGAGCCCGAGCTTGAAGACGTGATGCGGGCTTTGCACGCGAGCAAGCTCGAAATTCTCTGGAACGTCGGCCTGCCGCGCACCATGCCGTATTTCTTCGCCTCGCTGAAAGTCTCGGTAACACTTGCGTTCGTCGGCACCGTGATCTCCGAAACGGTCGCGTCCAATCGCGGCATCGGCAATGTGATGATGATCGCCAGCTCCAACTTCGACGTGCCGCTGGTTTTTGCCGGACTGTTGATCCTGGCGATCCTCGGTGTCGCGCTCTATGCGATCTTCTCGGTGATCGAAAGCAACGTCACCGGCTGGGCGCATCGCAAGGACGAGCTGGCGATGGGCTGATTATGCCAGGCGTTGACACCGCGAGGCACTCAGCAACTTACTGGGTCGGCCGGCCTTCGATCTTCGGCAGTTCGCCGCCCGGCTTTGCCGCTGCTTTGGCGCGGCTTGCAAGCTCGACGGTCAATCGCTCGGCCGCATCGGCTGACATCAGCGCCAAAATCTCCGCCATTTGCCGTGGCTTGATTTGCGCGGCGACCTCCAACAATACGCCCATTTCCAGGTGGTCGAAAATCTTGGCCGCGTCGCGGGCTTTCATATCCTCGTACATGGTGACGAGAGCTTTGAAGCGGGCGGCTTCGGCCTCGTCCTTCTTCTCCGCTGCGGTCGCGAGCTGCGCTTCGCCTTGCTTGATTTCGGCGAGATGCGCATCGATGCGCTTTTCGGCCTCGCCAATCAGACCCTCACGAATATCAAGCTCGCGGGCGCGTTTGTCTAATTCCTGCCGGCGCTCCGACAATCGTTCGAGCAACGCGCGTTCGGCAGGCGACGGCAAGGGCTTGTTTTCCGGCAGTATGACCTTGCCGTTCGGCGGTGCGGGAGCAGGCTCTCCCTTGCCGGCCGCCGCGGGCTTGTTGTCCTTGCCGGGCGTTGCCGGCTTTTCCCCTTTGGCCGCCGGGCCAGCTCCCTCACCTTTTGGTTTAGCCTCACTCTTCTCCTCGTTGACG
>Ga0335085_10001748_pt1 | contig 43926 bp, 39 predicted proteins | sample Lox_Sample_45_FD_206712 | JGI IMG/M metagenome (GOLD analysis project Ga0335085, IMG submission 206712) | Soil microbial communities from Loxahatchee National Wildlife Refuge, Florida, United States - Lox_Sample_4.5 | ecosystem: Environmental > Terrestrial > Soil > Wetlands | place: USA... | reverse complement strand
GCCGCTCGCGCCGGGTGCCACGCGAATGCCGAATGGCGAAGTGCGCGTGGTGGTCGCCTCGAAGCCTTGCGCCTTGAGGGCGCTGAGAACATCCGCGCGCGTCGCCTTCAGCCTGTTGACGCGCAGATCGACGGACGCGCGGCCCTGCATCGCCACCATTTCATCGAGCAGATCGGGACCAAGGGCGCGCGTGAGTTCCGGTTCCAGCCATGGCGGAAATCCGCCCTGCACCGCGAGCGGCGGATCGCCCAGCGGCGGCGACCGGATTGCCGATGCTTCTTCCTCGCTCAGCGGCGCGGGACCATAGCCATCACCGGAAAACAACGCGCGGACGGATTCGAGATCGCCGCCATCGCGCAGCAAGGTGCCGATCACCAGCGCGCGCGGAGTCTCGCTGCCCATCCGCCACGACAGGAACGCGCGGTGCCGCAGCACATCGAACACACGCTCGGCAATGCTGGCGCGGTCCTTCGATCCGGCATAGCGGCGTCTGCGAAACCAGTCGCGGATGAAGCGGTCCGCCGGCATCGGCGAACCTTCCATGGCGTCCAGAATCTCGATGGCGGCCTGCAGCCGGGCGGCGGGTGTCATGGGGAATGACTATATTATAAGTGAGAGTCGCGCATCGCCGCGATTGGAGCCATGGCGGACAAGGGCAGCACGCAACGCGTCGTCATTATCGGCGCCGGCTTTGCCGGCATCGAAGTGGCGCGCGGCCTTGGCAAGGCCGGCGTGCCCGTCACCCTGATCGACCGGCAGAATTACCACCTGTTCCAGCCGCTGCTCTACCAGGTGGCCACCGCCGCCCTGTCGCCGGGCGACATCGCCGAGCCGATCCGCAAGATGCTGCGCCGGTATCGTTCGGTTGAAGTGGTCCTTGGCGACATCACCGGCATCGACCGCGAGGCGCGCACGGTCGCGCTCGCGGACGGGACGATGATTGCCTACGACTGGCTGGTGCTCGCCACCGGGTCGATGCACAGCTATTTCGGCCACGACGACTGGTCGGTGTCGGCGCCCGGACTGAAGACGATCGAGGACGCGCGGAGAATCCGCTCCCGTCTCCTGCTGGCGTTCGAGGAAGCCGAAATGTCCCGCGACCCGGCCGAGCAGAAGCGGCTGATGACCATCGCAGTGATCGGCGGCGGGCCGACCGGGGTGGAGCTTGCCGGCTCCATCGCCGAACTCGCTCGCTACACCCTGGCGAAGGACTTCCACCGCATCCATGCGGAGGCCACGACCGTTCTGCTGCTGGAGGCCGGCGATCGCATCCTCAACGCCTTCCCTGCATCGCTGGCTGCGTACGCCCAACGCAAGCTCGAACGGCTCGGCGTGACCGTGCGGGTCCGCGCAGCTGTCGAGCGCGTCACCGACCGGAGCATCCTGCTGGCCGGAGAGGAAATCGGCGTCGGTTTCACGATCTGGGCGGCGGGCGTCAGCGCGTCGGGACTTGGCCGCCTGTTGGGCGTTCCAACCGATCGCGCGGGACGCATTGCCGTCAATGGGGATCTGTCCGTCCCCCAACTCCAGAACACCTACGTTCTCGGCGATCTCGCGGTCTGCAAGGATGAGCATGGCAATCCCCTGCCCGGACTCGCGCAGGTCGCCAAGCAGGAGGGACAGTATCTCGGCCGCGCGCTGGCAAGGCGGATTCGCGAAGGTCTTTCGCCGCCGCCGTTCCGCTTCCGCAATCGCGGCAACACCGCGATCATCGGCCGCCACGCCGCCGTGTTCGATTTCGGCTGGTGGCAGTTGCGCGGCTGGATCGCCTGGGTCTTCTGGGCGCTGATCCATGTCTACCTGCTGTCGGGATTTGAGCACCGGCTGCTCGTGGCGGTGCAATGGCTGTGGCGCTATCTGACCTACGAACGCGGCGCGCGGCTGATCGTCGAGCAGCCGAAGCGTGAGTCCGGCTGATTACTGCGCGCCGGGATAGTTGGGGGATTCGCGCGTCACCACCACGTCGTGCACGTGGCTTTCGCGCATGCCGGCGCCGGTGATGCGCACGAATTTCGCGCGTGTGTGGAAATCCGCGATGGTGCGGCAGCCGGTATAGCCCATCGCCGCGCGCAATCCGCCGATGATCTGGTGCACCACATTGGCGACCGGTCCCTTGAACGGCACCTGCCCTTCCACGCCTTCCGGCACCAGCTTCAGCGCATCGCGCACTTCCGCCTGGAAGTAGCGATCCGCGGAGCCGCGCGCCATCGCGCCGACAGAACCCATGCCGCGATAGCCTTTGTACGAACGGCCCTGATAGAGGAACACTTCGCCGGGCGATTCTTCCGTGCCGGCGAGCAGCGAGCCCACCATGGCCACATGCGCGCCGGCCGCGATGGCCTTGGCCAGATCGCCGGAATAGCGGATGCCGCCATCCGCGATCACCGGGACGCCGTGCTTCGACGCAGCTTCCACCGCGTCCATCACGGCCGTCAATTGCGGCACGCCGACACCAGCCACGATACGCGTGGTGCAGATGGAGCCCGGGCCAATGCCCACCTTGATGGAATCCGCGCCGGCATCGATCAGCGCCAGCGCCGCTTCGCCGGTCGCCACATTGCCGGCGACGACCTGCGTGTAATTGGATTCCTTCTTGATGCGCGCAACCGTATCGAGCACGCCCCGGGAATGGCCGTGCGCCGTATCGACCACGACCACGTCGCACTCGGCATCGATCAGGGCGAGCGCGCGGCGCACGCCATCTTCGCCGACGCTGGTGGCGGCGGCGGCACGTAAGCGTCCCCGCTCGTCCTTCGCTGCGTGGGGATGGGCCTGCGCCTTTTCGATGTCCTTCACGGTGATGAGACCGACGCAACGATACGCATCGTCCACCACAAGAATCTTCTCGATGCGGTGCTGGTGCAGCAGGCGCTTGGCCTCTTCCGCGCCGACGCCTTCCTTCACGGTGACGAGCTTGTCTTTCGTCATCAGCTCGGCGACCGGCTGGCGCTTGTCGGTGGCAAAGCGCACGTCGCGATTGGTGAGGATGCCGACCAGCTTGCCGGCACCCTTGGCGTTGGCGTTCTCCACCACCGGGATGCCGGAAATGCGATAGCGCTCCATCAATTCAAGTGCGTCAGCGAGCGTGGCGTTGGGTCCGATGGTGACCGGATTGACCACCATGCCGCTTTCGAATTTCTTCACCCGGCGGACCTGCTCGGCCTGCTCCTCGATGGAGAGATTGCGGTGGATCACGCCCATCCCGCCTGCCTGTGCCATGGCGATGGCAAGACCCGCTTCCGTCACCGTGTCCATGGCGGCCGAAATCAGGGGTATGCCGAGCTCAACGGTCTTGGTGAGGCGGGTGCGCGTATCCACTTGTCCGGGCAGCACTTCGGAGGCCGCGGGGACCAGGAGGACGTCGTCGAAGGTGAGGGCTTCGCGGATGGCTCCGCGGGCGGATTCGCGGGGAGGATCGTGCCGTTCCATGGCGGGCCATATCAGCACCCCACCGATTCTGCAAGTGCTGCCGGAAGTTGCAGACCTAGTGCGGCAGGCGGACGAACAGGAGCGCGATATAGCCGCTATAGGCCAGCAGCGACGCTGCCGCGATGATCTTGTGGATGACGTTGCTGCGGGAGATCAGCCCCGTCAGCGCAATGACCCCGAAGACGATGTGTCCCAGCAGATCGAGACCTTCCGGCGGGCCGCCATTGGTGACGAAGTTCTTGGCGAAGCTGATGGCGAGCGCAAACAGGATTGAGCCGAAGAACCACCGGCATTCGCGGAAGTACGTCTCGCGCAGGTTGATGGCGCCGGGCTCGTCCAGATCCGGTGTGATCAGCGCGGCCATCAGATAGACGCTGACCGGCTGCATCAGCACGACCAGGAAACTCTCGAACGTCCACACGCGCATGCCGCGCAAGCCGAACAGCGCCCACCAGATCTGCACGCTGATGAGGAACACCACGGCCATCTGCACCGGCACCGGCCAGTACATCCTGATCCGCTTGCGCGTGCGAACCAGACCCGCGAATCCGGCCAACACCTGCGTGACACCGAGGCCAAGCACGATGGAGATGAGGACAGAGAGATAGTCGAACGGACTCATGCGGTTTGCTTCCCCCTTCGCGAGCGGCGGCTATGCGCGCCTCAACGCCCGCCCGGCCCGCGCATCCGTCGATTTGCCGTTATGCACCGTCAGCGCCCCATTCACATACACCGAGACGATGCCTTTCGGCAGCCGCTTGGGGTCTTCGAACGTGCCGCAATCGATGATCGTCTCCGGATCGAAGAGCACAAGGTCGGCTTTCGCGCCGGTGCGCAGCACGCCGCGATCGGTAAAGCCGAATTTCTTCGCGGGAAAGCCCGTCATGCGATGCACGGCCTGTTCGAGCGGCATGACACCCTCATCGCGGGCATAGTGCCCGAGCACGCGCGCGAAGGTTCCGTACAATCGCGGATGCGGCTTGCCGGAAAGCGTGGGCAATCCGTCCGAGCCGATCATCGTGCTCGGATGGCGCATCACGGTGCGCACGTCGTCTTCGCACATGGTGTGCACGACGACGGTCGCGTCCGGTGCTTCCGCCAGCATCCGTGTCACGGCTTGCGTGGTGTCGCAGCCCATCTGTGTCGCGATCGCGGCGACCGAGTGGCCTTCCCATTCCCGCTTGGCGCGCGCCGACGCGATGACGATGTTTTCCGGCGCCGTGAACCAGAAGCGCCCGTCGCGAAACATCGCCGACAGAATAGTGCTACCGGCCGTGTACGGATATTGATCGGCATGCACATCGAGGCCGCGGGCTTGCGCGTTCTCGATCAGCTTCAGCGATTGCGTGACGAGCCCCCATGCGTCGCGACCCGACGCCTTGTGATGCGAGATCTGCACCGGCACGCCGGCCTGCTCGCCGATGGCGATGGCTTCGCTGACGGACTCGAGCAGGCCCTTGCCTTCATCGCGCATGTGTGTGGCGTAGAGTGCGCCCGTGCCGTGCATCAGCGATGCCAGTTCGACAAGCTCCTGCGTGCGCGCGAAGCGGCCGGGATCGTAGATGAGGCCCGAGGAAAGACCGACCGCGCCGGCTTCCACACCTTCCGCGACGATATCCTTCATCGCCTGCATTTCAGCGCCGGTTGGTTCGCGCGCATCGGTGCCCATGACGGACAAACGCGCCGTACCGTGCCCGATCAGTGCTGCGACGTTCACGGCCGGCGGCTGCGATTCCATCCGGGCGAGATAACCGCGATAGCCCTTCCATTCGGGCAGTGGCTCGGGATGCATGTTGCGCGCCATCTGCGAGGCCGCCGCCCACGGTGCTGCGCCCATGCCGCAATTGCCGACGACGCAGGTGGTCACGCCGCCGGCCGTCTTGAACGCCATGTCGCGATAGAGCACGGCAGCGAAATCGTCATGCGTGTGCACGTCGATGAAGCCGGGCGCCAGCGCCAGCCCGCCCGCGTCGACGGTTTCATGTGCGGCACCGGAGACGGCGCCAACGGCCGCGATGGTATCGCCGTCCACCGCGAGGTCGCCCCGGACCGGCGCGCCCCCGAGTCCGTCGTAAATCAAGGCATCGCGAATGATGAGATCGTGCATGACCCGTTCCTGATGTTCCCGCCAAGATAACCCGGTTCGCCATCGTGGTCGCAAGGTCTTCGGCCAGCCGCCACACCGCCGATGATGACGCGGCATTGGACCACCGCCCAATAGGGCGCCCACGCGGCAATGCTCTAAGGAGGATGCGCGATGCGGAAATCCGTTCTTTCGATCCTGTTGGGCCTTGGAGCGATCTCGTTCGCGGCTCCAGCCGACGCCCAGGTTATCAACCGGCTCTTTTCACCCGTGGAGGCCGCGCGCGCCGCCGGGCGGACCGTCTTCGCCGAACACTGCATGGCCTGCCACGGCAAATCGGGCGTCGCCGCGGGCTACGCCCCGTCGCTCATCAATGTGGTCGGCAGGCGCGCCGGATCGGAGCCGGGATTTGCCTACTCGCCGGCGCTCAAGAACTCAAAACTGGTGTGGTCGGACGATACGCTGACGAAATGGATCACCAATGCGCCGGCGACAATTCCCGGCACGCAGATGCCGCACGTCTCCATCACAGATCCCGCAGAACGACAGTATATCATCGCATATCTGAAGACGCTTCACCGCTGAGGAAGCGCGTCTGCCGTCAGATCTTGTCGGCGTAGATCAGACAACCCGAACCGATCTTCGCGAGCACTTCCGGCAGGCTCGAGCTTGCGACGGCGAAGCATCCTTCGCTGCGGCCGAGGGCGCCATGTGTGCGCGCCATCTCCGGGCTCACATACCACGCCTCATGCACGACAATCGCGCGGCTCTCCGCATTGCTATTTGTTGCATCGAGTCCGGTGAGACGGATCGAGCGTCCATGTCCGCCGACATAAAGACCATCGGTGCGAAACGCACCAGCTGACGTCGCATTCGATCTTGGTGCGTTTGAGAACTGGTGCAGCCAACCGGTATGCGCAGGATCGGACCCTCGACCATGGGCCACTAGATGCGAACTGACACGGCCACTAACAACATCGACCAAGTGAAATCTCGGTGTGCGGGAGGGCAGCGAGAAGTCGGCAATAGCGAGAGTATCGCGGGTTGGAATGACAGAACGGTGTTTATCGAGCGCAGCTAGCGCGCGCTTCAGCATCTCCGGCGAAACGCCCGAAGATGCAGCAAAAGATGAGACAGGATGCAGCAACGCAGCCGCGGCCATGCCGCCGGTGGCGGCAAACAACGAACGTCTCGACACCATCATTTGCTACGCAACTCCACGCCGCCCAAACACACGAGCGGCTTTCAAATTGGGTTTTGATAGAGTTCGGCCCCAGCTGCGGGCGCTGCGAGAACACTATCGCGCAATCGCGCGCATGCGAACGTGGTTCAACGCCGCATTATCTTTTGTTGTCGTGCTTTCGTTGCTGGCATTGGCAAATCGCGCGGGCGCGCAGGAAGAAGACAGTACCGGAACGATGCCCTCCGAACCGGGCTGGTTCACGCCGCCGCCGGGCTATGCGCCCTCAACGCCGCCGCGCTCGATATACAGCATGACGATCGATCTGCGCACGCAGCACGCGGTCGTTTATCGCGACGGCGTTCAAGTCGGCGCGACGCGCGTCTCGACGGGCAAGCCGGGCTATCGCACGCCGACCGGCGTGTTCAGCGTTCTGGAGAAGCAAAGGATTCATCACTCCAATCGCTACGACAACGCGCCCATGCCGTACATGCAACGTCTCACCTGGTATGGCGTCGCGCTTCATGCTGGCCACGTGCCGAACTTTCCGGCATCGCACGGCTGCATCCGCATGCCGGTGAAGTTCGCACGCTGGCTCTATAGCGAACCGACCATGGGCATGACCGTGACGATCACGGAAGGTGAGCCGCGGGCGATCGCGAGGGAAACTTCAACCATCACGACCACTCCGGTTGCGGACGACACGTCCCAGTAGAGCGCCTCTTTCGTCCCTTCTGAATTCCCTGCCCATTGCTGGCATGAGGTCTTCTGCTACGCTGGGCGTGCTGGGGGATTCATATGCACGTTCATCTGCCGAAGCCGTTGCACGGCTGGCGCGCATTCGTGGGCGAAGTGGGCATCATCGTGCTCGGCGTGCTGATCGCGCTTTCCGCCGAACAGGCGGTGGAAGTCTGGCGCTGGCAGGAAAAGGTTGCCGTGGTGCGCAAATCGATCATGGGCGAACTCGCAAACGATCGCGCCCGGTGGGAAGTGAACGTATCCAATTCGCGCTGTGCCCTGCGGGAGATCGAGAAGCTCGATCGCTGGGCGCAAGATGGTGCACCACCCGGAACGGCACCGCACCTCTCGTTCCTTCCCGCCGCGCAGGGATTTTTCTGGATGCATTCTGCGAACTGGAGCCTGGCGATCAGCAGCCAGGCACTCGACCATTTCCCGGTCGAGGAGCAGCTTGCCTTCGCCAGCCTGTATGACGGCATTGCCCATCGGGAAGTCGATCTCGAGAAGGCAAGCGATTTGATGGAACGGGTGTTGTCCCTCATCCCGCTGGCCGCTGACTCGGAAACCCGGCGCGACCTCCGGGTTGCGTTCGGAGATCTCAAAAGCCGGGTTCGCACGCTGGTGGACAACAACGGATATATGGAACGCCATTTCGACACGGTTGGCGTGAAGCCGGATCGAGCCGACTTCGCTGCTGATCTGGCGCGGGCAGTATGTAAGTCCTGAACAGGGGAAGACTCTTCGTGCGTATTCATCTGCCCAAACCGCTGCACGGCTGGCGCGCATTCATCGGCGAGGTAGGCGTCATCGTGCTGGGCGTGCTGATCGCTCTCGCCGCCGGACAGCTGGTTGAGACGATCCACCACGCCAATCAGCGCGCCGAGCTTCGTGAGGCGCTCGACACCGACAGCCGCCAGGCCATTATCGATGCCAGGCGCAGCGTGGATGGGCTGGATCGGATGACGGCGTGGTTCAATTCGCGGATCGGGCAGGCGCGCACGGCGATTGCGACCGGCAGTGCGATCCCGCAGCCGTCTCCTCCGCCGAAAATCGATTACGATATCGTGGTCGATCCATCGTTTCAGGCGGCCAAATCATCGGGACTGCTGACGCTGCTCTCCCAGCGCGAGATCATCGCGTACTCGGAAGCCGACGCCGTCACCACCGATCTCAGCGCAGCCTATGAACAGTTGAAGGCGGAGCGCTCGGCGCTGCAGCAATTCGCCTACCGGTTTCGGGCGGCGAACGGCATGACCGACTATTCCACGGCCACGCCCGACGAAAAGCGCCGCTATCTCGAGCTGCTGATCGGCCAGCTTTCCGGTCAGGTCAATTTCCGCTTCTACAACAATGCGGAGCGCGGCCTTCAGGCCGCCTTGCTGCGCGGCGAGCGCGACCTCAAGGCTCTGCAGAAGTCGGAGCGCACCTTGAATAGCCCGGCGCCTGGAACAAGATTGAACAGGATGTAGCCGCAGCGCGCTGCAAGGGCGCGCCCGCATCTAGCAGCTTGATTTTGCAGACAGAAATAAAGACGGGCCGACGCAAGCACTGTCGCGTCGCAAGCATTCGCGATGATTACCGAAGCTTTTGACGGGATTGGTTGGCTCCCGGAACTGCTCATTCCGCGGTCAAGGATTCCAGTGCAGTTAGACCAATGTCCCCTATCGACAATCGGCTGGTCTCTGCTTCTTCGCGCGGTCTGCAATGTGCGGACAAGGGATGGCGCGTAACCGCGCCACAACAATCGGAGTAACATCATGCATAGTTCGACCAATCGGGGGATTGTGCTGTCGATCGCAGGACTTGGTCTTCTGCTTTCGGGTTGCGCATCCGATGACACCGCCGTGACCACGGCCAACCAGGCATTGCAGGTCGCCCAAGGCGCGCAGGCAACCGCCAGCCAGGCGTCATCGGACGCTCAGCAGGCCCAGCAGACGGCAGTGTCTGCACAGCAAAGCGCCGACCAGGCCAAGGCTCTCGCCACCCAACAGGCCTCCTACCGAAAAGGCCCGCGGGGATAGGGTCTTTCGCCACCAGGTTAATGTGACCTGGCTACGATGCGAGGCCGCTGCGGTCGCCCTTGGTCCGGCCGCAGCCGGCTCGCTTGCGTCTGCCTGACTGCTGGGCCAATTGATCAACCGACCACAATCCGTCAGCATCGAACCTGTTCGCGGCAGAATGGATGGAAGCCATGCGCGTTTTGTTGAGTGTCGTTTTGTTGAGCGCGGCAATCGCGCCCGCATTCGCGGGCGTCGCGGTTGATCCGAACGGGCCATGGCCGGACCGGATCAACACCTGCGTGGCGCTATGGTATGACGCCACAAAGGTCGAGCAGGGGACGATGAGCTATCGCCAGTTCATCACCAAATGCGTGGGCGGCCGAACCGCGGCCCCCATCAAGACGAATGCTCTCTGCGTGGATGGCACCAGCGGCACCGGCCACACACCCGGCGGCGCCTGCGCGGACAATGCCGGCGTCGCGCAGTGGCTGAACTAGCTGCCGGTCAGCCGATCAGTTCGCCAAGCGGAACGATGTCCGTGGGTGGCGAGGTCGTCGCGAGGTATTGCTGAAAGGCTGTGGAGTAGGCAGAGCGGCGGTTCGGCCACCACACCTGTTTCACGCCTTCGCTGTGGTAGAAAATCCGCGTAACGGTTTCCCATCCCGACCATTGGTCCTGATCGAGCACGCCCGCTTCGCGCTGAAACCATGCCATTTCGGCGAGCTTGAACCAGGTGAACAGGAAATAGTGCGAAACCGTCTTCTGTTCGTGCGTGGCGGCGTTCCAGTCCTTCATGACGCTGGCCAGTGCGGTGCCCAGCTCCGGCGACGACATGGCCGGTACGTTGATCGCGGCGATCGCGCCGGCCAGCGACTGCACCGCCAGCACCTTCTGCGATCGTGTGTTCTGGCGGATCGAGACGATGAGGACGATCAGCGTCAGCGTTGTGGCGATGGAACTGACGATCCCGGTGAACGCAGCCGCTGTCTGCAGGTCCATGCTCTCATTCCATATCCGGATACGGGCCCTTGCCGCCTTCCGCGATGAAGCGATCGATGCGCTTCGTCAGCACCGGCAGCGGCACCGAGCCAAGTTCCAGCACCGTGTCGTGGAAGGCGCGGATGTTGAACTTCGCGCCCAGCGCCTTCTCCGCCTTCGCACGCGCATCCAGAATCGCGAGCTCGCCCAGATAGTAGGAGAGCGCCTGCCCCGGCCACGCGATGTAGCGGTCGACTTCGGTCTCCGTCTCGTGCACCGGCAGCGAGGTGTAATCCTGCAGGTATTTGATGCCCTGCTCGCGCGTCCAGCCCTGGCTGTGGATTCCGGTGTCGACCACGAGCCGCGCGGCGCGCCAGATCTGCCAGCCGAGCATGCCGAAGCGATCGTACGGTGTTTCGTACATGCCCATCTCGACGCCCAGCTTCTCGCAATAGACCGCCCAGCCTTCACCGTAGGCCGAGATGTAATCGTGGCGGCGGAATTCCGGCAGGCCCTTGTGCTCGAGCGCGAGGGGAATCTGGAAAGCATGTCCCGGCGCGGATTCGTGCAACGTGAGGGCCGTCAGATTGTAGAGCGGCCGGTGCGGCAGATCGTAGGTGTTGACGAGATAGACGCCGAGCCCGCCGCGGCCTGACGTGTAAAACGGCGCGATGTCGGCGGGAACGGGAATGATGGCAAAGCGCGAGCGCGGCAGCATGCCGAAATACTGCGATGCCTTGCCGTCGAATTCCTTGGCGATCCAGGCCGCGCGGTTGAGCAGGTCCTGCGGCGTCTTCGCGTAGAATTGTGGATCGGTGCGCAAATATTGCTGGAACGCGGCGAAGTCGCCCTTGAACCCGGTTTCCTTCATCACGTCGATCATCTGCTGGTGCAGCTTGGCGACTTCGGCCACGCCCAGATCGTGGATGGCGGCCGGTGTCATATCGAGCGTGGTGAATTCCTTGATCTTCGCCTGGTAGTAAGCCTTGCCATCGGGAAGATCGTACGCCGCCAAGGTCGTACGCGTGTGCGGCACATATTCATCGCGGACGAATTTCAACAATTCCGCATAAGCCGGCTGCACAGAATCGTGGATCACTTTCAGCGCCTCGGCGCGCAAGGCCGGCTGCTCGCTTGCCGGGATTCCGGCGATGAAACTCTTGAACGGCGTGTAGAACAGCGTCTCTTCCGGCTTGGCATCCACGATGGCCGAAATCGATCCGTCGCGTCCGGCAAAGGTGACTTGCGGCGGCGTGAAGCCGCGCTTCAGGCCGGCCCGCATGTTCGCCACGTTCTCGGCGAAGAAGCGCGGGATATCGCGCATCTGCGCGAGCCAGTTCTTGTAATCCGTCAGCGAGCGGAAGGGTTTGCGGGCGGTATAATTGAAGTCCGTCCAGAAGGCCGAGTCGGAATTGGCGGGCGCTTCGTAGTCGCGGAATTTCTGGTTGGCGATGAACTGCTCGATCTCCGGACGATAGACATCGTAGTTGGTCTGCTCGTCCTGCGAGAGCTGCGCGCGATTGATGCCGTCGAGCTTGTGCAGCACGCCTTCCCAGTATTTCAGGCGCATGTCCTGCGTGGCGGCATCCACCTTCGGCAGGTGATCGGCGACGGGCTTGCCGGGATCTTCCTCGTCGGGGAATTGCTCCTTCCGCCACGCCCATTCCTGCGTGTAGATGGCGCGAAGCTGCTCATCGGCCGACGAAGTCTTGGCGCCGGCGGGCGAAATCATGGCAATCGCCCCGGCAAGCACGAACACGCAAACGATGGAACGGAACATGGCAACGCAAGCCCCCAGCTTTTTCGATGGCCGCAGACTAGCCTCGAAAACCCGTCGCGACCAAGTAGAGTTCGACGGATTCCGCACGGCTGGCCGGCGGCTTCACATGCTTAACCTCGGCAAAGCGCTGCTTGACGCGCGCCAGCACCTCGTTGGTGGCGCCACCCCGGAACACCTTGCCGACGAACGCGCCGCCGGGCTTCAGCATCTCGCCCGCGATCTCGAGCGCCGCTTCGAACAACGCGAGCGTGCGCAGATGATCGGTGGCGCGATGGCCCGTGGTGGACGCCGCCATGTCCGACAGCACGACATCGGCCGCGCCGCCCAGCGCCTCTTTCAGTGCGGGCCATTGCGTGGGATCGCTGGCATCGCCCTGGATGATGGTGACGCCGGTGATCGGCTCGATCGGCAGAATGTCGATGGCGACGACGGCGCCGGACGATCCGACCTTCTTCGCGGCCACCTGACTCCATCCGCCGGGTGCCGCGCCGAGATCGAGCACGCGCCCACCGCTCTTCAGGAAGCGGAATTTCTGGTCCAGCTCGATCAGCTTGAACGCCGCACGCGAGCGATAGCCTTTCGCCCGCGCCTCTTTGACGTAGGGATCCTTGTGCTGACGATCGAGCCAGCGGCGCGAGGATTCCGTGCGAGGCTTCGAGCGGCTTGGGCGGGCGGATTTGGATGTCATCGGGCTGGCTGCGACGCTAACAGACTTTGCGGCCTTGCGTCATCGTGGCGGATTTGACTACCCAAGGGCGTTTCGGGGTATAAGGCCCGCCTTCCCGTTGGGGGATCGTCTAACGGTAGGACTGCAGACTCTGACTCTGCCTGTCTAGGTTCGAATCCTAGTCCCCCAGCCACCTAGCATTCGTTGGCGCACGAAGTGAGCTTACGAATGCTGCTGTCCCCGCGCAGGCGGGGACCCATCTTCAGCGAAATTTCCGGCGCAGCGTCTAGTCGACGATGTGATAGACGGGCGCCTTCTCCATCGCCCATTGGCCGGTCTCGCGGTCGTATTGCGAGAGCGTGAAGCAGTGCCAGTCCTGATCGTCCAGCTTGGGATGATCGGCGCGATAGTAATAGCCGGGCCAGCGCGTTTCCGTGCGGTAGAGCGTGTGTTGCGTGACGGCCTCCGACGCCAGAACGCGATGCTGCAGCTCCCAGGTGCGCTGGAGCTGATGCAAATCCTCGGCGCCGATCTGCGCCAGGTCTTCCTTCAGCATGCCCAACAGTTCGAGTCCGCGCGTCAGCATCGGCTCGTTGGTCGTGTAGCCGGTCGAAATGCCGCCGACATATTCGTCCATGATTTTTTCCAGCCGCTGAAGCCCATGGATCGGCAGCAGGTAGCTGGGCGACACCGTGCCGGCGACGATCTCGTTGCGGCCGACGGCATAGGTTTCGAGCGGCTGATAGACGGTTTTCTTCAGGCCTTCGACTTCCGCTTCGCTGACCTCCGGCTGATCGCGCAGATCGAGCACGTAGTTCACCGCGGCCTTCGCAGCGATGCGCCCTTCCGTGAAGGAGCCGGACGAGAATTTGTGCGCCGTGCCGCCGATGGTGTCGCCGGCGCCGAACAGGCCCTCGACCGTCATCATGCGGTTGTAGCCCCACTGATATTCGTCCGGCGCGTAGTCGGATGGACCGCTTGCCCACGCACCGGAGCACGTCGCGTGCGAGCCCATCACATAAGGTTCCGACGTCGTCAGTTCCGGATTGATGTGCTTGGGGTCGATGTTCTGTGACGCCCACACCACCGCCTGCCCGATGGTCATGCCGAGGAAGTTCTCCCAGCCCACCGTTTCCTTGTGCGGATCCTGGAAGGCTTCCTTCGTCACCATGCGGATCGGACCGCGGCCGGCTTTCGTCTCTTCCAGGAACGCGTGATTGCGCAGGCAGGTCGGCACCGGATGGTGATCGACATAGTCACCGATGGTCTCGCGCAACTTGTCGAACCAGCGCGTCTCGTATTCCTCGCCATAGGCGTTCTGCGTGTAGGTCTTCAGATGCAGGAAGTACGCACCGACGGGGCCATAGCCGTCCTTGAAACGGGTCAGCACGATGCGGTTTTCCATCTGCATCATCTTGGCGCCGGCCAGGATCGGCAGCGCGTAGGCCGAGGCACTGCTCCACGGCGCATACCAGGTGCGGCCCATGCCCTCGCCCACAGCGCGTGGCTTGAAGATGTGCGATGCGCCGCCGGCCGACACGATCACCGCTTTGGCGCGGAAGACGTAGAAACCGCCGGTGCGCACGTTGAATCCAACGGCGCCGGCGACACGATTGGCCTTCTTCGCATCCATCAGAAGATGCGTGACCATGATGCGGTTGTAGACCTGGGTGGCCGCCTTGCCGGCCGCTTCCGCGACGATGGGCTTGTAGCTCTCGCCGTGGATCATGATCTGCCATTTGCCTTCGCGCTGATACCGCCCGGTGGCCGGATCGCGCATGATCGGCAAACCCCATTCCTCGAATTTGTGCACGGTGGAGTCGACGTGGCGGGCGATGTCGTAGCCGAGGTCTTCGCGCACCAGTCCCATGAGATCGTTGCGCGCATAACGCACGTGATCTTCGGGCTGGTTCTCGCCCCACTGCATGCCCATGTAGCAGTTGATGGCGTAGAGCCCCTGCGCCACCGCGCCGCTGCGCTCGATATTCGCCTTCTCGACGCAGACGATCTTGAGATCGCGGCCCCAGTAGCGGGATTCGTAAGTGGCGCCGCATCCGGCCATGCCGCCGCCGATAACGAGGATGTCGGAATCGACGAAGTGCGTCTTTCTTCGGTTGAACAGGCCCATCAGGGAAGCCCGCGCTTCAGTTTGTTTGGCGCGATCGCCGGAAGCCGTTCGATATGCAGCGCGTCCGGTTCGTGCGCCAGTTCCTGATTCTTCAGCGCTGCGGCCGGCGGCCGTTCGTATTCACCGGCCGATTTGATCGAGCCCCAGGGCGTGGTGCGGATCGGCGACACGAAATCCTTCTCGCGGCCGTCGCGGAACTTGATCTTCCACGACACGGTGCCCTTCGCTTCCTCGCGCAACACGCGAACGCTGTGGCCGAGCGGCGCGAAATCGGCATAGCCGCGCACATCGATGGCGTTCTGCGGGCAGGCCTTCACGCAGGAATAGCATTCCCAGCAGAAATTCGGCTCGATGTTGAAGGCGCGGCGATAGGTCTCGTCGATGTGCATGATGTCGGACGGGCAGACATCGACGCAGTAGCCGCAGCCGTCGCATCGCGTCATGTAAACGAATGTGGGCATGGTGTTCGCCGATCAGTAATGAGACGGTTGGGTTCTGGCGCTGCCGAGTGTCGCTGGCCTTTCGGCAGGCGGCGGAAGATTGGCGCGCGAGCCGCTGGCGTCCTCGACGCGCTTCTGGAATGCGGCCGCCGGCTTGTAGAACATGTGCGAGAATTTCGACCACGGCACCGAGCCGAACAGCACCAGCGCCGATGCGAGGTACAGGCCGAGTGCCACATTGGACCAGTCACTGCCGTGCGATTGCGCCCACGACCAGATCAAGGCCAGGGTCGAGTTGGCGAGAAGCGAGAGAATAAAGAGATCGGCGCGCACCACACGGAACGGCGAATGGCCTTCCGCCGAAACGTCGACGCGGATGAAGAACCAGAACCAATAGCCGCCGATGCACACCAGCGCCGCTCCGATGTGCCAGAGCAGCGGCCAGACCGCGGGCGTTTCGGTATCCGCGGTTGGGAAGCCAAATACCATCACCAGCGTCGCGATCACGTAGGCCAGGAACCCGTACATCGTGAGCAAGTGCGCCAACCTGCGCTGCGTGCTGCAGAACTCACCCGCCGCCAGCCAGTCGATCAACACGGTCCTGAATCCCAGCGCGACGCGCTCGCCGCCGCCAACCGTCCGATTTCCGCGATTGCGGCGCGCGCTCTCGAAGAAGTACCGCGCGCTCTTCTTCTGAATGAGATCGGCGAACGTGCCCAACGCCACAAGCGCAATCATCGCGATCACGAAGGCCTGCATAAGCGTAGGAGAAACCGAACCGGACTGCGCTGAGAATGGATTGGTCTCGAACATCGCCCCTCATGTGCGGCGCTTTTCGTGGCGCCCGCGAGCAGGGCACTGTCTAGCCGATCACAATGGAAAATACAGGGGAAAAAATGTTCTTCCCCAGGCTATTGATGATCAGGCGCCGCGCCGCCGCCCACCGGCACGTCGCTAGCCTGACGATGCACCGACCCTAGAACCGCTGCGACCAGGTCAACCCGATGGTACGTGGCTGAACCGGCAGGATGTAGGTCTGGAAGCCGCAGACGCCGGGCGTGCATTCGGCGTACCGGTCAAGTTCCGCCCGATCGTCGAAGGCGTTCTTCAACGAAAGCTCAAGCGCCCAATTGTCTCTGTCCACGCCGGCCGTGAAATCGAGCGTGGTGAAGGCGCGCGCCTTTCCCAACAAGTTCCGCTCAACCAGCCTCAGATCGTCCCACCGCCCGCTCTCGTAAACCAGCGAGCCCTGGACATGCGCGAGGAAGTCGCCAATGTTCCATTGATAGCGCGCCGTTCCGTTCAGCTTCCACTTGGGCGTGATGGGCAGCTGGGTCCCTTTCGGCGCCAGGACCGGAAAGGCAGAGCAGTCGCCGTTGCAATAGTCGGTACCGAGATCCGCTTCGGTATAGGCGGCCGCAGCGTCCAGCGTCAGATTGTCGATCGGCAGCCACGAGATGTCGCTTTCGACGCCTTTGGATGTTGCATTTCCCACATTCGAGATGATGGTGACGGAATTGGGACCCAGGAACGGGAACTGGAAGTTGTTCCAGTCTTCCCAGAAGAAGTCACCATTGAATCGCAAACGGTTGTCGTTCCAGCTGGTCTTCCAGCCGATCTCGTAATTGTCGAGCGTATCGGAATCGTAGGGCCCGACGCCTGGAATATCTGTGCGTCGGTTGACGCCTCCGGGCCGGAAACCGGTCGAATAGGTGAAATACAGCATACGGTCGTCATCGACCTGCCAGGTGAGATTGACACGGTGTGTCTCGCCGGTCTCCTTCACTTCGGCATTCAAATCACTGCAATGACCGTGGTTGCTGAGCCCGTTGGCGGGATTGCATCGCACTTCATAGCTCTGGAATCCGAACCAGCCGTTCAGCGAGTTGTCCGCTTTGAATACTCGCACGCCGGCTGTCAAAGTCAGGTTGGGCAGGATGTCAAACGACGCTTCGCCGAACGCCGCATAGTCGCGGTCGACGCGCTCCTCGTCGGTCAGCCACAGTGTATCGGGAAAGCCGGTTACGGCGCAGACGATGCCGAATGTCGCGCAGGCCGCCGGATCGTCAGCTAGGTTCTTGACCACATAGTCCTGGAAGATCGCATGGCTCTGGCGCTCGTAAAACAGGCCGGCGACGAAGCGCAGGCGGTTGTCCTTCGAGTTCGAGATGCGCAGCTCCTGGCTGTCCTTGGTGAAATGATCCTTGCCAAAGATGTTCTGGGTCGGATCGATCTGGTTGTCGTTGTTGTCGAAAAGATCAACATAGGATGGAACGAACTGATCGTACCAGAATGTGTAATCGCTATAGTCGGCCTCGGAGCTGATCTTCCGGTCCATGTAGCCGCCGGCGTAGAGGACATCGAGATTGGCGATCTTGCCCTGAACGGTCAGCGCGGCCTGATAAAAGAAGTCCCTCGAATATTCCGGAGAGAAGTGCGCCACTTCGAGATCGCCAAGCGGCTTGTTGTAGCCGAAATCGCCCTTGTTGAACGCGAACACGCCGTTCGTGTTCTCCTGCTGCATCATGAGGCTCGGCGTGATCGTCCAGCTGTCGTTGAGATCGATGCCGAGCGCGGCGCGCATGCCGTATTTGTCGACCGTGTTGTAATTGTTCTCGGCGCGGTTGGCATTGTCCAGCGTGACAGGGGGCGCTCCGGTGTCGAACGTATACGTTCGCGTCCGGTGCACGTTGTCGATATAGCCGGCATCGTGCTCGACCCAGGCGACAGCACGGAGCGCGACGTTGTCGCTGATCGGCTCGTTGACAAAGCCGTTGGCGAGATAGCCGACGCCGCCGTGATCGACCGCATTCACTTCCGCCTGGTAGCCGGCTTCGAAGCCGCTTGGATCCGGCTTGTTGGAAATGATGCGGATGACGCCCGATTCCGCGCTCGCGCCATAGAGCGTGCCTTGCGGACCGGACAGCGCCTCGACGCGCGCGATGTCATAAGTGGGAATATCGAGCGTTCCATTGATCGTGGTGATCGGCTGCTCATCGAAATAGACGCCGACAGTCGGCAACGGACCGGAGTGATTGCCGTTCTGGTCGCTCGCGATGCCACGCATCGTGACGTTCACGTAGCCGGGGCCGCCATTGCTGCCCTGCCCGCTCTCGGCATAGGTCACGCTCGGCATGTAGAGCTGGAAATCGGTGAAGTTCTTCAGGTGGAGTTCGTCGAGCTTTTCGCTGGTGATGGCCTGCACATTCATGGGAACCTTCTGCAGGTTCTCCTCGCGCTTCTGCGCCGTCACCGTCACGGTTTCGAGCGTGCTTTGGGTCTCCGCTGCAAGCGCAGCCGGCACACCTGACAGTGCCGTGGAGCCCAAGAGAAACGACCCCCAGAACGGCAGCGATCTGCGCTGAAACGGCCCCATGACACCCCCAAATGCCCGCACGATTCCCGAGACTAGTGAACCCCCGTGCGCGGCCTGCCGTCAATGACAGTTTGGCAACAGTTTGGGACAGGAAATTCAATCGCTTAAGGTCGGAGCGGCGGGATAATAGTCGAGCACGGGACCCAGCGCCGCCTTCAACGCGCCCAACCATGGTTCAAAGTTTCGCCAATGCTCCAGGTTTTCAGATGAGAGCGGTTGGCGAACCTGCTCCGAGCTCGCTGTGCGGATGGCACGATCGGTTTCGTGGAAGCGGAGGCACTGTTCCTCGAACGGCAACCCACAGTAGTCGAGTATGCGCCGGATCTCCTGTTCCGGATTGCGGACCAGATCTTCATGGACCACGCGATGGACACGGCCGGGCAGCACGGCATCGAAATGCGCCATCAGGCGAACGTAGTCAGCGTAATAGCGCCCCATGTCCGCAAGGCTGTAGGAGAACCCCTGCCCGCGCGCGAACAGTTGCTTGAAATTGGAAAAACAACAAGCCAGCGGATGACGCCTGGCATCGATGATCCTGGCATTGGGAAGGATGCTCTGGATGAATCCGACATAGGCCCAATTGTTGGGCATCTTGTCGACGAAATGGGGCCGCCCCAGTTTGCGCTGCACGCGGGTTCGCGCGAGGTATTCGGCACCGATGGATTCGAAGGTCGCGGCATCCAGGCCTTCGAGCGTTGCCGGGTAGGTTTTGTCTTCCTTGCGCTTGCCGGAAAAGCGTCGGGCGAGCGCAATGATGTCCGGCAACTCCATGGTCCCTTCGATCATCGAATGGCTGGCGAGAATCTGCTCGAGCAACGTCGAGCCCGCCCGGGTCATACCGACAATAAAAATGGGATCGGGCGCTTTGCAGCCCCAGCCTTTTCTTCGCGCGAAGAATTCCGGCGTGAAAAACGCCCGGGATCGTTCGACCAGACCGCTGATGTCCTGCGGATCGTAGGACAGACCTGCCTGCCGCAGGGCATTGCCCTTGTCGTATTGTTCGAACGATTCCCGATATTCACGCGCATCCTCCAAGGCCTTGCCCAGCGCAAAATGCAGATGGATGCGATCTTCCTCGTCGAGATCGTCGCGCGCCAATTGTTCCCGCATGGCAAGGATGTCATCGGCTTCGAAGCGCACGGTCTTGAGGTTGGCAAGGCTCCAATAGGCCTCGCCCAGACTCGGCAGCAGCGCGATGCTCTTGCGGTAGGCCTCGATGCCGTCTGCGGTTCGTCCAACCGTCTTCAGCGTGTGCCCATAGCTCATCCACGCCTTGGGCTGATGCGGGTACTCCTCGAGTAGCGTCACGTAGAGTTCGATGGCTTGCTGGTAATCGCCGACGCGGCCGAGCGCGGCGGCCTTCAATGTGCGATAGGTGGGATTGCGCGGGTCCTTTGCCAGCAGAATCGCGATTTGCTCCAGCGCCTCGACCGCCTTGTTCTGGCGATAGAGCACGGTGGCATAGTTGTGGCGCGCCGGCGTGAAGCTTGGCGCCAGTTGGAGACAGCGGAACAGCAGTGTCTCCGCGTCGGCATAGCGGCCGAGGCGTGTGCCGGTCTCCGCCAGCATGCGGATCGCGGCCACATCGGTCGGATGCTCCTTGAGGAACTCGCGGAGCAACCGTTCGGCGACCGCAAGCTTCCTCTCACAAAGTGCGGCCGCGGCCTGCAGCAACTGCGGATCATTGACCGATGCCTCAATGTGCCGCGCGTAGGCATCGTCCGCTGCCGCGGTGTTGCCCAGCATGACGTGGCAATCGCCCAACTGCCGCCAGGCTTGGGCGTGCCTCGGCTCGAGCTGGACGACGCGGCGCAACGCGACGACAGCATCACGCGTGCGGCCGGCATCGCCAAGCGCGAGCGCATATTCGAGCTGGATAGCGGCAACCGACGGCCGGTTCTTCGCAAGACCGGACAGGATGTCGACGGCTTCAGGAACCCTGCCTTGCAGGCGCAACGCGGATGCCAGCAATCGCAAGGCTTCCGGGTGGCCCGGCACGACCTTCAGAATTTCGCGTGCCTGTTCCTCGGCGAGAACAGGATCGCGTTCAATCAGCTGCGCAGCATTGGTCAGTGCCGTCGCGAGATTGCCGGTTGTTTCGGCTTCGCCGCTCATGGTCGTGCCTTCTTTGGCCTCAGGAAGACCATCTCCTGCATGTTGCCAACGAAGGCCGGAAGGATTTGCAGCACGTCGAAGTATTTCGACCACCGCTCGCGAATGTAACCGTGCGTGTGATAGGCGTTTCGATAGTAAGTGTCGTCGGACGTCACGCCGCGATGCGAATGTTCGGCACCGGTATCGCAAAAGCCGCTTTTCAGGAGGATGTCGATCACCTCCGGGAGATTTCCGGCATTGAACAAGGACGTCGCGCCATTGACCGACACGGCGACAAGTCCATCGGGAGCCGCGATCCGGCTCAACTCGGCGAGCCAGGCGAACTGGTCTTCCTCACGCAGATGCGTGAAGACGGAAATCCCGATGATGGCGTCGAAACTGTTGTCGGCAAATTCGGCGTGCGCTGAAAGCTCTTGCAACGCGAACCGCGCATTGGGGATCGACGCGCGGCACCAGCCGATGGCTTCCTTGTCGATATCGATGCCGGTGTAGTCGAATTCCCCGGCGAGATATTTGGCCATCCGCCCCGCGCCGCACCCCCAATCCAGCAAGCGCAGTTTTCCTTCCCGCTTCGGGAGGAACGGCTTGGCCGCCTCTTCATATTTGTGCTTCAGGGCATAACCTTCCTTGTCGAACGTCGCCGGGGAAAGCCAGATCGCGCGTTGCGTCAATTTCGCCGGCGGATACGGAATGGGCGATTTCCTGCCAGGCTTTGCCAGCCGGTATTGGTCCCAGTCACGCACGAACTCCGATTTCGTCGCATCCATCACGCGCAGTTCGATTTCGTCCGCTTGTCCAAAACTCGACGCCGCCGGAAGCATCGCACGGAAATTGATGGCACCGGCATCGGGCTGACGAAGGTAATCGACGGCAGCGCTGATCTTGCCGTTCACCGCAAGTTTGTAATCGCCTCTGGGCGGCCAGACCGGCGGACGAATGACGCCGTTGAGCGACACGACCGGCCCGCGCTCCTCCACTTGCGTCACCCACCAGGCGAGCTCCGGCTCGCCGATCTCGTATCCCGCCATGAAGCGATGATGCCCCAATCGAAGAAGATGCGTCAGATGGCCTGTAAGCCGGGTTCTGTCCATCCTGCTTCGCTCTTTCGAGCTACGCAGGACTGGATGGCTATTCCTCTGGGATGGCGATTGCTCGCCACCTCACGCGACCAACCCGGACGACGATCCGGAAACCGATCACCTGCCGTCCCTATTCGGTCTTGCTCCCGGTGGGGCTTGCCCTGCCACTCCCGTTGCCGGGATTGCGGTGCGCTCTTACCGCACCATTTCAACCTTGCCGGGCCTTTAGGGCCTTAGGCGGTGTCATTTCTGTGGCGCTATCCCTGGGGTCACCCCCGGCGGATGTTATCCGTCACCGTGCTTCCGTGGAGCCCGGACTTTCCTCCAGCCACCCTCGCGAGCAGCCAGCAGCCATCCGGCCATCTGACGCCTTGGCAGTATCGGGAAAATGGCCATCCCGGGTCAAGGCGGGCTGAACGAGCGTAAGTCGCTGTTGTATAAGGTCGCAGAGCGGGCCGCCGGCAGCATGACCGGACGGCTTTTGGGGATGGGGATGCCGAGTTTTCACTTCCGGGCGATGACGACATCCGGCGCGATCGTGACGGGTGTCCTCGATGCCTCGAGCGAACGCGACGCCATTCAGGCCATTCGCGGCATGGGCCATTACCCCATTGCCGCCGATGAAGACGGCAAGCAGATCGGCCACGCGCCGCGAAGCCTCGCGAGCCTTTTTCGCCGTCCGGTTTCGGGGCGGACGCTCATCTCCGTGACGCAGGAGCTGGCGACGCTCCTGCGCGCCGGCGTCGAACTGGATCGCGCTCTGCGGATTCTGCTCAGGCTGGATGAAACGCGGCAGATGCACGCCGAACTGGAAGGCGTTCTCGAACGCGTGCGCGACGGCGCATCGTTGGCCGACGCCGTGGCCGCGTCGCGCGCCTTTCCTGCCTTCTATGCAGACATGGTGCGGCCGGGCGAACAGACCGGCCAACTCGCTGCGATCCTCGAAAGCCTGGGTGCGTACCTCGCGCGCGCGCATGCCATTCGCCAGACGATTGCGTCCGCGCTCGTCTATCCAGCAATCGTCACCGCAACCGCGGGCTTCGCCATCGTCTTCGTGCTGACGTTCGTCCTGCCGCAATTCACGCCGCTGTTCGCGGAAGCGGGAAAGGCTCTGCCGCTCTCGACGAGGATTGTGATGGCGGCGGGGAATGTCCTGGTGGATTGGGGATGGGTACTCCCGGTCCTCGCACTCGTCGCAGTCGTATTCCACCGGCGCGCCATGGAAGATCCGGCCAACAGGCGCGCGCGCGACAGGTTGTTGCTTCGTGTGCCCGTGTTCGGAAACCTGATCCGCAAACTCCAGATCGAACGCTTTGCGCGCACGCTTGGAACGCTGGTCGCCGGCGGTGTTTCGCTTCCGCAAGCGCTGACCATCACCGCGGAAACACTGTCCAACACGGTTCTGGCCGACACGGTCGGCGGTGCCTCGACCGCGTTGCGCGAGGGCGACAGTCTGGCGAGCCAGCTTGCAGCAAGCGGCAAATTCCCGCCGCTCGTGCTCGATCTCATTCAGGTGGGCGAAGAGAGCGGCCAGTTGCCCGCGATGCTGCTGCGGGCGGCGGAGATCTACGAACAGGAGACCCGCCATACCGTCGACCGCCTCGTCGCGATGCTGGTTCCCGCGCTGACGGTCATCATGGGATTGGTGGTGGCCGGCCTGATCGCCTCCATCATGACCGCGGTTCTGAGCGTCAACGATCTGGCGGTGTGAGAAATGTCGCTTCGGGACAACCACGCGGAAAGAGGCTTCACGCTCGTCGAGTTGCTGGTCGTGCTTGCCATCATCGGATTGTTGACAGCGGCCATGCCGGCCATTTTGCGCACAGCCAACAAGAAACTCGAAGAGACGGCAGCGGTGCGCGCCCTCGCGGTCGATTTGCGATCGGCGCGCGAACTGGCGCGCGCGCGCGGCGCCGAGTCGCGCGTGATTTTCGATGCGGCGAAGCAGACCTACACGATCCTGCCCGGGAACATCTCCGTGCGTTTGCAATACGGCGTGCCGTTTTCCTCTTCGGAGCGCATGCCGGAGATCGACTTCTTTCCGGATGGCAGCGGCGACGCTTCGCTCATCACAATCGGCAGCGGGTACAACGTAACGGTCGACTCGTTGACCGGCGAAGTCGCGATCCATGAGTGACAAAGACCGCGGATTTACGCTGATCGAGGTGCTGATCGCGCTGGTCATTCTGGCGGGCTCGCTCGCGGTCCTGCTCGCGGCGATTTCCTTTGCGCTGGACCGCCGCCGGGAGGCGCGGGCCGATCAAGCCGCAACGCTTCTCCTCCAATCACTGATGACGAGGGCGAGCACCGAACGACCTGTTCAAACGGGAGAGACAAGCGGCGAAGTCCCCGGTGGCATCCATTGGGATGTTCGCGTCTCGCGATACGGATCACAGAACGATCGCGCATCGTGGCCCGTGAATGCCTATTCCGTGCGGGCAAGTGTTCGCTGGCATGGCACAAGCGGTGTTCGCGAGAAGAGCCTCACGACATTGCGGATCGCGCCGCCATGAGCGCGCACAAGGAGAGCGGCTTTACGCTGGTTGAGCTGCTGGTGTCGCTGGCCGTCCTCAGCCTGCTCGCGCTCGTGCTGTTCGAGGGTCTGAGCTTCGGCGTGCGCGCCTGGGAGCACGACCAGCTCGCATCGGCCAGCGAGGACCACATCGGGATCATTCAGACCTTGCTGAGGCGCTCGCTCGAACGCAGCTGCCCGCGGCGGCTTGCAGCCAACTCGGGAGAGATCCCCAAAATTCTATTTTCCGGAACATCCGAGAGAATGCGGTTTCTCGGACCGGAACCGATGTCCGCAGGCGGGCGGTTGTGCGCTCCGCTCGGAATTGTGAGCCTGACCGATCGCCGTGGGTCGCAACTCGTGCTGCAGCGGCTGGACGGCAATGGCGACATTGTCGAGCAGCGCACGCTGCTCGACCATCTGGCCTTTGTGCGGTTCAGCTATCTCGGCGATCGTGGATGGCGCTCAACCTGGACAGGACAGACCGCCCTTCCCGCCTCAATCCGCATTGCCGCGTCCTTTCAACGGAACGATTTGCGGACCTGGCCCGATCTTTTTGTTTCGCCACGGATTTCAGCCGAGGCCGATTGCACCTATGATCCCGTGATCAAGGGTTGCAGGGGGCCGTAGCCAAGTGCAGTTGCAGGGTAGCAGCGCAATTCCGCTGGATTTGCTCCGCCGCGGCTTCGTCTGGTGGGTCGACGAACTGGCGCGCCTCGTTCCTGCGCAGGTGCGGGACTTTTTCACATCCGGCGATGCGACAATCCGGATCGCGCTGTCCGGCGACGACATCGTCGTTTCGGAGCACGCCCAGCATCGGCAACGGATTCTGTCGCGCATGTCACGCAGCGATTTCCAGCCCGGAACGCTGGCGGCGGCGCTTCCGCCTCCGTCGCCGTGGTCGCGCTGGCTGCCGGACCCGATCCTCCTTGAGCTTCCGGCGCACGAAGTGCTGCAGCGCGACCTGACCTTGCCTTCCGGCGCTGGCAAGGATCTTGCGAACATCCTGCGCCACGAGATCGAGCGGCAAAGTCCGATCGAAGCCGCCAGCGTCTACTACGATTATCGGGCTCAAAGGTCGGCAGACGCGCTGCTCGTCCATGTGCGGATCGTCCGGCGTGACATCATCGACGACGCGCTGTCGTTTTGCCGCTCCGAAGGCATCGATCCGTCGGCCATCGTGTTCAGCGGCGATGAACGCCCCGCTGATGGAGCAATCTTCCCGGTCGACCCGAAGGCAAAGGCGCACCTCAAGCGCAGCGGACAACTGACCGCCGTTCTTGTTGCGCTAGCCGCGGTCCTCACGCTTTGCGTGATTGCGGCCACTTATCTGAAAAAGGAATCGGCCATTGATGCGCTGGAGACGCGGGTCGCGACCGCACGGGCAAATGCATCGCAGGTCGAACTCCTGAAGGCGGAGATCCGGTCACTCGAGAAGAGCGAGACATTGCTTTCGCAGCAAAAAGGCGTTCCGGCGACGATCCAGGTCCTGGCGGAAGTCACGCGCGTTCTGCCGGACGACACGTCGATTTACGAACTCGAGATGTCACAGGGCGAAGCACGCATCCATGGTTTCACCAAGGCCGCGGCATCGCTGATCGCGTTACTTGACGGCTCTCCGCTGTTTTCTCACGCCCAGTTCCGTTCGCCGCTCATGCAAGGCCCGCGTCAAGACCTCGAGCGTTTTGACATCTCGTTCAAGGTGGGAGCGCCGCGCAAATGACGCTCGAGCGGTGGAAGCAACAGGCGCTGGCGGCCGGGATTTTGCTCGGTTTGGCGCTGATCGCGTGGTTTGCCGTGATCAATCCAATCGCCGGCGCCTTCCAGGACCAGCGCGAGCGGCAGGATCGCGCATCGCGCTTGCTTGCGAGCTACCAGGCGGAGCTTGCTGCGCGTCCACAGCTGGAGGCGCAACTGGACCGGCTGAAGGAAGGACAATCCGCAACCAGCCGGCTGGTTCAGGGGCAGAACGCGGATCTGGCGGCAGCAAACATGCAGAGCCTCGTCAAAGCGCTGGTCGCCCAGGAGACCGGACAAATCCGAACCGCGCAGAACCTCGACCCACAGTCGAATGACGGCCTGGAGCGGATAGCCATTCAATATGAGATATCGCTGCCCGCCGCCCGGCTGGAAAACACGATCTACCGTGTCGAAACGGATTCCCCGTATCTGTTCCTCGACGATGTCGACATCCGCATGCCGGAGAGCTGGCAGACCGAGGGTGCCGCGGGCGATCCTCCGCCGGTCGAAGTGCGCTGGACCGTTCGCGGATACCGCAACATGGGATCGCCATGAACAGAAGAGTCGTCATGGGGCTGGCTGTGTTGTGCGGCGGGCTGACCGTCGCGCTCGCCTATGAAGGGCTCGCACCGGCCGAAATTCGTAGCGTTCCCATCAAGCCGGTCCCGCAAGTGCCAGTCGATCCTCCCCGTGCCATGATCGCACTGCCGGAGCAGGATTTCGCGGTCATCAATGAACGCCCTGTGTTCAGTCCGGCGCGAACGCCCTTTGCCGACACAATGGTGACCTCATCGGCGCAAGGGTCGGCGTCAGACCTGCAGCTGGTGGGCGTTATTCAGGGACCTGAGAAATCGATCGCCCTGCTGAAGAATACGGCAACATTGCAAACCGTAAATGTTTCCGTCGGCGATTATGTCGCGGGCTGGCGCATTCAGGCGATCACGCCGGTCCATGTCATCCTGTCGTCGGCATCCGGAAATGTCATGCTGCCGCTGAACGATCCGAGCGTGGGCGCTCAGTCCGGCGCCGTTGCAGCGATGTCATCGCAACCTGGAGAGGCTATGCCTCGGCCGACGGCGCCCACGCCGAGCGCACCGGCCATCCCCGCACCGCCACGGCCCTCGGCGGTTGCGACAATCACGACACCGCCAAAAGCCGCTCCCGCAAATGCGGCCTTGCCTGTGCCGACTGCCCATGGAAGCATTGCCCCAGAAGCACTTAGGTCGGCCCCGATCGATCCATCGACCGGGGAACCGACCCTCTAGCGCGAGCGGCGCAGAGCAGGGTGGGGGCCGTCATGGAGTTGATCGCCGACGGGGCGAACCCGCGGACATTGCTTGTGTTGGCAGTGCTGGCTGCACTGCTCGCACCGGCGTGCGCGTTCGCGCAAGACGCGAGCACCGCCAAGCCCGCATCGCCACCGGCGGTATCCTCGAATCTCGATGCCGCGCCCAACGAGCAAACACCTCCGCCTCTCGAACAAACGCCTTCGGCCAGCGAGATCATTCGCGGAAACGGGCGAATGGTCCGGACGCCAGCCTCGCATGTCGCCTCGACATCGATTTCCGAGGAAGGACAGATCACGCTCAATTTCGTCAACGCCGATGTTCGCGACGTGGCGAAAGCGGTGCTGGGGGATTTTCTCGGACTGAATTACGCCATTGGCTCGACCGTGCAAGGCACGGTCACGATCCAGACGAGCCGCCCGCTGGGCCGCAGCGAGATCCTTCCCGTTCTCGAGCAGACGCTTCGGCTGAACGGGCTCGCCCTCGTGCGGACCGGGAATGTGTACAAGATTCTTCCCGTCGCCGACGCGCCGCGCGAAAGCGCGACCACCATGAACGTCGGAGCCTCCGAAGCCGGCTATGGCAGCGAGATCGTTCCGCTGCGCTATGTGGGCGCGGTGCAGATGCAGCACCTGATCGAACCGATGCAGCCGCAGCAGGCGATCGTCCATGCCGACCCGACCCGCAACGTGCTGATCATCCAGGGCACGCAGGCCGAACGCGCCGCGATCGTGAACGAAGTCACGCTGTTCGATGTCGACTGGCTGTCGGGCATGTCGTTCGAGATGTTCACGCCGAAATACACCGACGCCCGTGGCCTGACGCACGAATTGTCCCAGATCATCGGCGGCACCAACAGTCCGCTTGGCGGCGTCGTTCGCATGGTGCCGATCGATCGCCTCAACACGGTGCTCGTGATTTCGCCGCAGCCGCGCTATCTCACGCAGATCGAACAATGGATCCAGCGGCTTGATCACCCCGGCGCCGGCAATCAGCGGCAGCTCTACGTCTATGCGATGCAGAACGGCAGGGCAGCCGATCTCGCGAGCACCCTCAAGAAGGTCCTCTATGGCAGCGGCAAGGATTCGAAGGATGTCGGCGACGATCAGTCCGATGCTTCCGGCGATGCCGGGCCTCCGCCCGGTGCGCCGCCGCAGGGCGGATCGGCACCGCCGCCCTCCGCTGCCCCGCCACCGATCCTGAATTCCGGCGAGGGCCACGACCACGATGACGCCTTGCCGAATGGTGTCAGCATCACGGCCGACGAGGCCAAGAATGCACTGCTGATCTATGCCAAGCCGCAGGATTACGCCGTCATCGAAAATGCGATCCGGCAACTCGATACCGTGCCGCTGCAGGTTCTCCTGGAAGCCGTCGTCGCGGAAGTGACGCTGACCAACAATCTTCAGTACGGCGTCCAGTACTTCTATCAGCCGAACAGCCAGAACACGCTGGTACTGTCGAATTCGACGAGCGCTTTGATTGCGCCAACCTTTCCCGGATTTTCCTACCTCTTCTCGCAAGGCACCAACATCAAGATCGTGCTCGACACGCTGTCGTCGGTGACCCATGTGGAAGTCGTGTCGTCGCCGGAAGTGTTGGTTCTGAACAATCACACGGCGACCTTGCAGGTCGGCGACCAGGTCCCCATCGCGACATCCCAGGCGGTCAGCACCTCCTCTGGCGACGCGCCGCTGGTGAACACCATCTCGTATGAGCCGACCGGCGTGATCCTGAAGGTGACACCGCGCGTGAATCAGGGCGGCATGGTGATGATGGATATCTCGCAGGAAGTCAGCGACGTGTCCGGTGAGAGTTCGCCGCTCAACTCGCCGACCATCGCCGAACGCAAGATCGAAAGCTCGATTGCCGTGCAGGACAATGAAACCATCGCGCTGGGCGGCCTGATCAGCAATTCGACGACCAAGGGCAGCGACGGAATCCCGTTCCTGTCGGAGATTCCCGTGCTTGGCGGCCTGTTCGGAACGAAGACCGACAACGGCACGCGCACCGAGCTGATGGTGCTGATCACGCCGCATGTCGTCGACAATCTGGAGAAGGCCCGCGCCGTGACGGACGAACTTCGCCGCAAGCTTCCGTCCGTGCAAAACCTCCTGCCGGCCCGCCGATAGCGATGCGCGCGCGCAGCCAGCGCGGATTTGCCCTGCTGGCCGTGCTGTGGGTGGTCGCGCTTCTTGCGATCATTGCGATTGCAATGTCGGCGGCCATGGTCGCGACGTCTCGCATCGATCGCACCGCGTGGACATTGGCCCGCACCGAGACCATTGCGGATGCTGCGGTCAACCGGACCGTGCTCGCACTGCTGGATACGCGGCCCGGCGCGCAAGGCCGCGTGGACGGGGTGGAACGCGATGTGACGTTCGATGGCGTCAAGACCCGCGTGTGGGTTCAGGACGAAGCCGGCAAGATCGACCTGAACACGGCCGACAAGACCGTGCTGGCAAGCCTGTTCGCGCGATCCGGCCTGGGCCAGAGCCAGGCCGACGCGCTAGCCGACGATATCGCGAAGGTTCGCGATGGCCGCGCACCGGCGGTCGCGTTCCGGACCGTGGACGAGCTGCGCAGCAGGCCAGGCGTAAGCGCCAGATTGTTTGCCCGCATCGCGCCGCTGGCGACGGTCTATTCGCACAATGCCGGCGTCGATCAATCCGTCGCGCCACGGGCCGTCCTGCTTGTGTTGCCGGACATGGATGCTGCCAAGGCCGATCTTCTTCTGTCACAGCGCAACGATGCCTATGCGAAGGGAACGCCACAAGCTGTCGACATCGGCGCCGGTCGCGCCTTCATGATCTCCGCGGAGGTCGATCTGGAAAACGTTCGCTTTGTGCGGCAGGCCGTCGTGCAGATGACGGGAGACAAGGACAAGCCGTTCTGGTTCGTCTCATGGCAGTGACCAGAAAGGCCCGTACAGCCAGCCGATCCAGGCCGCCGCCGCGAGAGAGGCGCCGACAAAACGGATGTCAGGTGCCCGGTCGTCAGCGGGCACAAACATGCCGGCGAGAAAAAGCGCGGCGCCGATGGTGAGCACCGGCGGAAGTCCCTGCCACGACACCCACGCGCCGATGGCGGCGAGCAGCGCTGCAACCTCCAGCGCATAACGGGTTCGCAGCCAAAGCCAGACGCTGGCCGGAAGCGCGAAGCCGATCGCCGCTCCGAGCAGATGCATCACAGGCGGTTGTCCAGCAAAACGGGCCGCAAGCAATCCCGCACCGGCAAGCGGAATGGTGAGCACCAGCGGGACCATCGCGGAGCGGACATCGAGCAGCGCCAGAGCCAGCAACGTCCAGCCGAAGACACAGCCCGCGAACAGGTGCTCGCCACTGGAAACCGTGGCGGCCCACAGAGTGACAATCAACGCTGCGATTTCGATTGCCGGATGGATGGCCGAGATGGACGCGCCGCAATGCCGGCATCGCCCCCGCAACGCCAGAAAGCTCGCGATCGGGAAGAGTTCGAGCGGACTTAACGGCGTGCCGCAGGACTCGCAATTCGATCGTCCCCGGACAACCGTGCGCCCTTCGGGCAGCCGGGTGACGAGGACACCGAGAAAGCTGCCGACAAACGGCGCCGCGATCGCGAGTTCGATGGTTGCGAGATTCAATCGGATCAGAACATCCCGTTGGTGTTGGCGGATTTCTCGGGCACGGGCTGGACGACGTCCCAGTGCTCGACGATCTTGCCGTTCGCGACCCGGAAGATGTCGACGACCGCGAAGCCCCGGTCCTCGGGCTTGAACTTCGTCAGATAATGCACGGCCACCAGGTCGCCATCGGCGAGAACCTGGCTCACCTTCACGCTCGCCTGCGGATTGCCGGCATAGAATCCCTTGAAGAAATTGCGCATCGGCTCGGCGCCGGTCGCCGCCATGGGATTGTGCTGGATGTAGCCAGGATCGAAATAGGTATCGACCGCCTGGTCGACCTTGTGCTGCACGAACAGGAGGTCGAACGCCGCCATCACCAGCTTCTTGTTGGCGGCCGGATCGGCCTGCGCGAAGGCCGGCATCATCACGAAGGTCGCGGCAATCGCCATTTGAAGTGCGCGTTTCACAATCGCCTCCCTTTGTCTCAATCAGGCCAGATTGAACAGCTTCTCGGCATTGGTCTGGAAGAATTTCTTCTTGGCATCGGGCGAAAGCGCGAGCCTGTCCTGCGCGACCACTTCGTCCGCCACGAACTGATAGGGATAATCCATGGCATAGAGGACGTGGTCCATCCCCAGCACCTCCTGGCAGAGCCGGATGGATGGCTCGAAGGCCATGCCGCTGGTGGTGACGTAGAGATTTTCCCGCATGATTTCCGGGATCGATCGCTCGAGCGGCTTCAGGCTTTCATAGCGCTTCGCCGCCACGCCGGCCCGGTGCATGTAGTCGATCCGGGAAATCCAGAACGGCAGCGCTTCGCCCAGATGGCCGAGGACGAATTTCAGCTTCGGAAAACGATCGAACAGGCCAGTCACCATCAGCCGCAGCGTGTGCAATCCGGTGTCGACGCCGAAACCGTACACCGCGCCGTCCAGTCCGCGCTCCAGCATGGGCCTGATGAGCCCGGGATGCGGTCCGGTCGGGTGAAGGTAGATCGGCACATCGAGCGCTTCGCAGGCCTCGAAGATCGCCCAGAATTTCGGATCGTCGAGATACTGCCCACGCGTGTGGCCGTTGAAGATGGCGCCCTTCAGGCCGAGCTTCTTCACGCCGCGCTCGATTTCCTTTGCGGCATGCGCCGGATCCTGCGGCGCGAAGGCCGCCAATCCCGCAAACCGTGTGGGATGGCGCGCAATCGCCGCCGCCAGTTCATCATTGCTGGAAACCGACAGGGCCCTGGCGACATCGGCCTCGAACATGTTCACGCCCGGCGCGGTCAGCAGCAGCAGCTGCATGTCGATGCCGGTCTCGTCCATGTCGGCGAGGCGGCGGCCGTCCAGATCGAGCAGGCGGGCGCGGATCAGCTTCGGCCGCTCGGCCTCGCTGCGCAGATAGAAGCCCCACAGACTTTTGAATCCCGGATCGTCGTAGCCGCTGTCGATCAATTTGCCGAATTCGGCAAACTGATCTTTCGTCGCCCACGCTTCCTCGGTTGCGATGCGCTTGTAAGGCGCGGGACCTACCGCCGGCATGTCGGGCTCAGCCTTTCTTGACCTGCTGCGGCACCATGGGTTTGCCGCTGACCGGGTGCGGATAATGGAAGGGGATCACGGGCGTCTCCGGCCACAATTTGCGATGCGCTTCGTGGGCGATCTCGTCTGGCCCGAGCGGGTCTTCCGGAAACGTCGTGCTCGAATAGGGATAGGCGTTGGCCGGTTGATGCGCCCAGCCCTTGTCGAACATGCCGTGCCAGATCGGATTGTAGTCGAGCACCTTGATCTTCCAGGTGCCGTTCTCCTTCACATATTCGTTCTCGTAGATGCCGCCTTCCCACCATTGCCGCGGCAGGGTGCCCTCCGCCGTCACGCTCTCATGCCGGCCGGCCTGCATCAGGCTGCGGCCACGAACCTTCGCCGTTCGCCCGTCGGGCGCCACATGGATCACCATCTGCAGCTGGGGATGATCGAGCAGGAAGCCGAAAACCGGACCGTTGAAGTCGTTGGTGAAGTTCTTGCGGAAGCGGCCGATATAGAGCCGGCGCAGGCCCGCCTTGCCCTTGTAGATGCCGCCCATGAAGCGGACTTCGCCGCTCTCGGAAAACAGATCGACGGTCTCGTCGTACATGCATTTGTCGATCAGATAGCCGTAGGTGTACTGCACATTGCGGATGGCATTGGCGTCTTCCAGCAGACCCACCTTGCCGCGGAGCTCGCGGATGGCGGCTTCCAATTCCCCAATCTTTTTTTCCGTATCCATGGTCTTCGCGTCGTCCTTGCGCAGGATGAGAGGTTTTCCGGCGATGATCTTGTCGCTGCGAGGAGCTGAAAACAATTGGGGCGCAGATTGCATTTGCATGCATCCTGCGCCCCGAAAGAAGGCGATGTAGACTGGATCAGAAGGCCTTTCTGACCGTCAGCATCCACTCGCGCGGCGGGCCAGGCTGGGCTTCGATGGTGCCTTCGCCGAAAATCGCGAGATCGAACATGTCGTAGAAGTACCGCTTGTCCGTCAAGTTGGTGACCGCAAGCGAAGCCTGCCAGCCACCCTCCGGCGCGTCCCAGGTAACGCGGGCATCAAGCAGGCCGCGGGCTGGAATTTCCGTGAACTTGTTGTTGTTGGCATCCTCGTAGATCGTGTCCTGCCAGTTGTAATCCAGCCGCGGCGTGACGGTGCCGTAACCCTCCATCGGAATCGTGTACATGATATCGAAGTGGGCCTGGCTTGCCGGGAACAGGATCGGGTTGGAGCCCTTCCTGATCGTGCCCGGTGCAACCTGCGGACAGATGCCCGCCGCAAACGCCGCAGGCGTACAGCCATTCAACCACCCTGTCGGAGCTCCCGGAGCGGCATTCGAGCTGAGGTCTGTTACCGAATAGCTCGCGTCGATCAGCAGGTTGTCGATCGGTGCGGCCGTCGCCTCGAGTTCGATACCCCTGTCCGTGGCGGTACCCAGGTTCACATAGTGGGTCCAAGGCAAGCCCAAGGCATCGGTCTGCGCCAGCGGGGTGATGATCCTCGAGTAGTCGCTGGTGTAGAGAGCCGCGTTGAAGCGCAGGCGGTGATCGAAGAATTCTGTCTTGGCACCGATTTCATAGCTCTTGAGCTGTTCCGGCCCGAAGCCGCCCAATTGCAGCGAGTCGAACGGGCGCGAGTTGAAGCCGCCCGAACGATAGCCGGTCGAGAACTGGAAGTACGCCATCACATCGTCAGTGAAGTGATAATCGACACCGGCGCGCCAGTCAGGCCGCGATGCCTTGGCGATGTTCGGAACCAGCGCTGCGTTTCCTGGGCACTCCGGCAGGAACAGCGCAAACGTACAGTTTGTATCGACTGTGTCGCGGAAGTAGCTGCTACCCGGATAGCCCGGCACCCCAAAGAGGTGGTTGAAGAAGTAGGTCTTCTTCTCTTCGGTGTAGCGGAAACCGCCGAACACCTCGAGATTGTCCCAGATGTGATAGATGCCGTGCAGGTACACTGACTTGTTCTGGTCGTCGTATTTGTCGTTCTGTTCGAACACCAGCGGCACGCCGATATCGCGGAAGATATCCAGCACCACCGGACCCTTCGCCACGTTGACGCGATAGTAGTAGAACGCACCGGCGGTCCACTCCAACGCGCCGTCGAACAGCGAGCCCGTGAAGCGGGCTTCTTCCTGCCACTCCTTGTTTCCGGGGTAGGTCGTCGTCAGTTCGAGTGACATCGGCGACACGTCCGAGTCATTCGAATAGGCGCCATTGTAATAGCGGTAGCCGGTAATGTTCTCGAAGTGGACGTTCGACAGGATGTCCCAGTCGAACTGGTTCGTCACGCTCCACTGATGCATCATCTCGCCCTGCGAGTAATGCTGCCCGGCCTGATCGTAGTAGTCGCCGAACGTGGACCCGTAGATATCCTTCGTGATGAAGCGCTGGTCCCACGGGATTCCAAACGTCGGAATGTTGTAGACCGCGTTCCACACCGGGTCGAGCGACGGCGCGGCGATGTTATTGCCGTCGGAATTCAGCCCGAAGAACTGATCCCGGCTCACCGATTTCACGCCGCCGCCCCTGTTGAAGTAGACGGTACCAGTGCCCGGATCGGCGCCAAACAGGACGTCTGGCGCAAGCTCGGAATTGTCGCGGATCACACTCGCCGTGAAATTGTCTTCCATGCCGTTGAAGATGACGGCCCGGAACGCAACACGCGCGGCAGATACGTCAGTGCCACCCTGCGTGCCATTGTGGCAGTTGGGCTGTTGGGTACGGACCGGAAGCGTTCCTGCCGTTGCCGGATTCAAGCATGCGTAGTCCCAGGCAGTGAGGAATCCGTCCTGATTGCGTGACGTGGCCGAAACGCGCATGAACAGATGACCTGGGATCACGGTCAGGTTCATGGCGCCCTTGACGTTCACTTCGTTGAAGGAGCCGTAGGTCGCTTCCAGATAGCCGCTGTTGTCGTCGGTCGGCTTCTGCGTATGGATTTCGATGGCGCCGCCGATGTCATTCTTGCCGCCGAGCACGCCCTGCGGGCCCTTCAAGATGTCGACGTGCGAAATGTCCATGAGGTCCAGGATCGTGCCGGACATCGTGCCGTAGTAGATGTCGTCGATATAGATGCCGACGCCGGGCTCGCTCGCGAACACCGTATCGTACTGGCCGATGCCGCGGATGTAGGTCTGCACGGCGTTGCCGAATGCCGCCGGCGCTTTCGTGAGCGTCAAGCTCGGGACCGATGTACCCAGCTGGGAGAGATCATTGATGCCGCGTTCTTCCAGGTCTTGTCCCGTCACCGCCGTAATCGACAATGGCGTGTTCTGAAGGTTCTGCGACACGAACTGCGCCGTCACCGTCACGGTTTCGACACCGGACTGCGACGAGCTGGTCGTCTTTTGAGATGTAGTTGCCTGCGCCATCGCCGGCGACACCGCGAACGCCGCAACGATCGCGACCGTCGAAGCTCCAATGGCGAGCGACCGCAACACGCGCTGCGCACGCAAATGTGACGTGAACTCAGTCCCGAATGGCATCTGCCCCTCCCCTAGACGGCAATGACTGCCCGTGCCGGATCGCACGTTCCGACTCTATGGCTCCAAAATAGCATATTCGGCGGAATCGGGAAGGCTCTGTACGTTGCGCTTACAATCGAAGCGCGCCAAATTTCTTAATTCGTTAAAGCGCTTCGGCGGGGCCAGGGACACGGGCTTCGCAGCCGGAAACCTCGGCGTTCGCACCCAGCAAATGATTTACCATGGCTCCACCAGTGGTCGCACTCGGGCGCAGGAAAACCTGCCTGCCATCCACAACAGTTGCGGAAAAGTCGCGCCGGGCGGATTTGTGCATTCCACGGCCTGCAGCCCTCCGGCGCGTCCGCACAGCGCGATGAAAGGCGACCGCTGACGAACAGTCAGTACGCGATGGTGAACCGTCGCTTCAGGTGCTTGCCCTGCTCCAGCTCGGCGACGAGCGCGATCGCGTAGTCGTCGTAGGAGATGCGGCTCTTGCCATTCGCGTCCGTGACGAGCTGGTCGCCACCGAGGCGAAACTTGCCGGTGCGCTCGCCGGGTCCGATCTCGGCCGCCGGCGAGAAGAAGGTCCAGTCGAGATCCCGTTCGCCGCGCAGACGTGTCAGCACGGCCGACGCCTCATCGAGAATCTTCTTCACCGGCTCCGGCAGCGTGAGCGTGTCCTTCAGCATCTTGCCGGGCGCCACTTCGAGCGAGCCGGCGCCCCCCACCATGATGTAGCGCTTCACGCCCGATTTCTTCACCGCCGCGACGATTTTGTCCGACAGGCCGGGCGCAAACGGCAAAGAGCTCACGACCGCATCGTGGCCTCTCAGGACCGGCGCAAGCGCGTCCGCATCGTTGGCATCGGCGCCGACCACCTTCATCTTCGGGCTGGCGGAGATCTTGTCCGTGTTGCGCGCGATGGCGGTGACGGAATGGCCGCGCGCAACCAATTCGGCGAGCACCTTGCTGCCGATGTTTCCGCTGGCGCCGATCAGGGCGACATTCATCTCAGCCTCCTTTCGACCGCTGCTTGATCGCTTCGGCAAAGATCGGATTGCTCAGCAGGAACGGCACCGCGGCCATGAACTCCTTGTTGAACGGCTTGTTGGGCACCGCGGCCATGATCGCATCGCCGCGTTCCTTGATGCCGGGGCCGAATTCGCTGTGCGTGAAGATGTAGAGCCAGTTCTTGCGCACGCCTTCGAGCACGATCTCGCCCACTTCTACCGGATCCATCCAGAGCGCAGGATTGAGGCCCGATCCGGACGCCCGCCGCTTGTCCCACTCGGCGTAACCGGTGTTGGCGAGACTGGCCGGACGGTTCTCCGCGCTCTTGCCGATCTGGCTGCGCACGGGACCAGGGCAGAAGGCCGACACGCCGACATTGTCGGCGGCCAGTTCGGTGCGCAGCACTTCCATCATCGCGACCACGCCGGCCTTCGCGACCGTGTACTGGATCGTGTTCGGGTTGGGCATGATGCCGGACATCGAGCTGGTGGAGACGATGTGCCCGCCTTCGCCGTGCTTCAGGATACGGGGCAGGACCGTCACGACGCCGTTGACCACACCGCCGAGATCGACGCCCAGCACCCAGTCCCAGTCCTCATAGGTCGCGAACTTCGCAGGTCCCGCCAGCCCGATGCCGGCATTGTTGCTGAGCAGATGGATCTTGCTGAAGTCGCGCTCCACATCGTCGGCAACTTGCGCGAACTGTTTGCGGTCGGTGACGTCGAGCTGATAGCCGCGCACGCGATTGTCGGCGTTGAGTTCATGAAGCGCCGCGTCGAGATGGTCGCGGCGAATGTCGGCAATCGCGACCTTCATCCCCGCATTGAGGAAAGCCTTGACCTGGCCGAGTCCAATGCCGCTGGCGCCGCCGGTGACGAGTGCAACCTTGCCTTCAACTTGTTCCATCGCGATCTCCGAAGCTGGCGCCGAAAGCATTTGGGATTGCGCGTGGCAAGGCTACTCCACTGCGCGCGAAGTGAGAGGCGCTTCCTCGCGAAGCCATTGCACGGCCACGAAAATTTGCTCGCGTTGCCGCCGATGCAAGGTACAGTTCCCACATGCGTGAGCGGCCGCAAGAGCCGCCGATTCGAACGCGTTCAGGGAGATACCAGCAATGGTCGACGTGATCGGGGCAGAGGCAGCCGAGGCTACCATCGAAGCGCAATCGGCGCCGTTCGTCGCCGAAGGAGACTTCACCCCGCGCAAGCTGAAGGTCGCGGCCGGCATTCTGATCGGGCAAAGTTTCGGCACCAGCATTCTTCCCTACAGCGCCATGATGCTGATGCTCATGCCGTTGACGCATCAGTTCGGCTGGACGGCGCAGCAATTCTCGTGGGCCGTCACGTTCCTGTTCGTGTTCGGCGCGCTGAGCCTGTGGCCCATCGGACGCATTGCGGACAAGGTTGGCGTGCGGCCCGTTCTGCTGACCGGCACGATTGTTGTCGGTATCATCACGCTCGCGATGGCGTTCCAGACCGCCAGGCTGTGGCAGTTCTATCTGTACTACGCGCTGCTCGGCATGTTCGGCTCGACCGGCGTCACCTACACGAAGGTCGTGGCGGCGCTCTTCACCCAGCATCGCGGCAAGGCGATGGCCATCCTCACGGCCGAAACGACGCTCGCCCGCGCCGGCGTGCCCCTGTTCGTCAACTGGCTGCTGCTCACGCAAGGCTGGCACACGATGTATCTCGTGTTCGGCGCCATGATTCTGGCCTGTGTCCCGGTGCTGTTCTTTACACTCGATGAACCGGGCCGCATGCCACAGCGTCCGGGCGCGCCTGCACTTACGCAACCGTCAAAGATCGCGTTCGAAGGAATGACCATCAGTCAGGCGGTGCGCGACTGGGTGTTCTGGCTGACCACCGTCACGGCGTTCATCGGCCTCTTCATCTTCAACGGCATGTTCCCGCATATGGTGCCCGCCATCGTGCAGAAGGGCTTTTCGCAGACCACGGTGGTCGCGCTGCAATCCGGTGCCACCGTCATTGCATTCAGCGGCGCGCTGGTCGGCGGATGGGCCGTGGACCATTTCCAGAGTCCGAAGGTCGCGTTTCCGATCAGTCTTGTGTCGGCGCTTGGCACATTCCTGATCCTGATCGTAACGCCAACATTCGGCGGCGTGTGGATGCTTGGCGGAGCCTTGCTGTTGGGGGCGCTCTCCTTCACCGCGCTGTTCCCGATGGGCCAGTACTTCGCCACACGCTTCTTCGGGCTGAACTCGCTCACCGAGATCATCGCGGTTCAGTTCATGATCACGAACCTGTTCGCCGGACTTGGTGCGCCGCTGTTCGGATGGATCTTCGACAAGACGCACTCCTACAGCAGCGTGTTCATGATCACGACAGCGCTGAACCTTCTGGTGGCGTTCGTCTGGCTGGTGCTGCCGAAATACCGTTATTCGAAGAACATCGGACAGATGCCGGCTGCCTGAGGAGAGGGCTGACCTCGACTTCAGACCAGCTTGTTCGCGTGGTTCCGGATGAATTCGCGGTCACGCGCGAATCTGGCCTCGATCCAGGCAATCTGCTCCGGCGTAAGGTCTGATCGCGACAATCCGGCCGGGCTGCTGTTGACCCTCGGCAATTTGAGGAGATCCGGAGCGTTCAGCCGCTCAGCCACGACGCGCAGGCCTGCGTCGAGCTCTTCGTATGAAATCAGAAAGTTCGTGACCAGCCGTCCCTCCGAGCTGACGAAGCGGATGTGCTGGTTCCTCAGCTGGTCGGCATTTCTCGGCACCCACTCCTCGATGAACTGCGCGAAATCCAGGTTGCCGGTGTAGAGGCGGGGATTGTCCTTGAAGCGCTCCTGGCGGTGCGAGTTGAAGACACTCACCACGAAGTCCACGGGATCGCGGATGACCCCGAAAATGAAAAGATCCTCGATTTTCGTGCAGCTCAAAAGCCACCGGAACCGCTCGGCGAATTCCACAAAGGTCTGGTGCTTTCCAAAGTTCGATTGAACCAGTCTCAGCTCGCAGTGAGGCGCCAACACGCGCTCGATGGCCGTGGATGCAGTCTTGAGATTGGCGATGAAGAGAAACTTCTTGGTCAAACTTAGCAGCACATGGGTCTCCTCGCCCGACTCGGCTCTGTGGGGCGATTTTCTCACAATTCCGGAGATCTGCCCGAATAGCGATGCGCTCGACTTAACAGGCAGGCACCAGGTGACGCCTGCCGGAGCGGACCCTACTTGTTACACGCTCGTGCGGTCCAGTTCCTAATCGTCGCTGGCACGGACAATATCCCGGCGCGATAATCCCTGAATTGCGAATGATTGTTGCGTTGCTGAGCATCGCCGGCGAACAGACCAACCAGTTTTCTTAACAACCTCACTAGACTGCAGGCATAGCGCTTGCATCAGGTGTGGAGCAGGAAATCCGCCTTCGGAACCGGCTGCAGGACGGAAACATCGCCAATGGCGAGCGCCTCGACCATCTTCAGCCGCCCGAGCAAATCGTCCTCACGGCAGGCGTAGAACCAGCGCACCCCGATGCCGCATGTACGGAAATCGATGCCGTTCGTCGCGCGGCTGAAATCCGTCGAAGCATCGCAGGCGAAGTTGATGACGATCAGCCGCTCCTCTTCGCTCGAAGGCCGCAAGGCCAGCGACACGACTTTGTTTTGCTCGGCAGCCAGCGGAACCGAGAGCGTGTTTCCGCCATCGGCCTTGATGGTGCAGATGCTGCTTTTGCCCTGGATACCACGCAGACCGAGATAGATCTGAATTCCCGCTCCCGCGACTCCTTCAAGCAGGAACGCAAGCATCGCCGGTCCCTGATTCTTGATCCAGCAGCCCCAATGCTCCGGCCACCACCAGCCGGGTCCATTGCGGTAGATTTCGCCGCTCTTCAGCCCGGCCCACAATGTCGAACTGGTGTTGCTTGCCACTGGATGCAGCACGCCCATCTCGGCTTCCAGCGGCCACACGCCGGGCGGCTGCCCCGGGCGCGGCTGCGCAGGAGGCGGCGCGGTCTTCTTCCATTCCCGCAATTGCCCGATGATCTGCGCACTGATCGCGGCCCATGTGCGGGGGCGAAACTCTTGCGCGATCTTGTTCTCCCGCTCGGAGCGATACTCCTCGTCGTAGACGATGCGCTCGACCGCCTCGAGCAGGTCCTTCTCCGACTCCACATCGAAATATTCGGCGAACGGACCGCCCGCTTCCGGCAGCGACGACACCTTCGAGACGATGGGGACCTTGTGATAGCAGAGCGCTTCGGTGACCGGCAGGCCCCAGCCTTCGTAGGAACTGGGATACAGCGTGCAGACCGCGTTCTCGTAGAGCACCGACAGCGCGCCGTCGGAGATCTTGGAAAGCATCAGCACCTGCTCCATGAGCAGCTCGCTCGCGGCAAGCTTGCTGTAGGCGGCATCGTTCAGCCAGCCGGGATTGCCGACGCAGACGAGCTTCGGCGTGTTCTTCATGCCGTGCTTCTTGATGAGCTTGAGCCAGACGGAAAAGGCGGCGATGTGGTTCTTGCGCGACTCGATGGTCGACACGAACAGCACGTATTTCCCTTTCTCCAGGCCCATCGCGGCCAGATACGCATCCGGATCGCCGACCTCGTCCCAGATCGCGTCTCCGGTAAGAGTCTTGCGGAAGTCCGCGTCGAGCGGAACGACGGCCGCTTCGCGCGCGCCGTAGCCGAGCTTCTTGGAGACGGTTTGCAGATCGGCCAGCGTTGCCTTCGAGTTGACCAGAAAATGATCGGCGTGGTCGAAGGCGCCGATGGCCCAGGTGATGAAATCCTGGCGCAGCTCGGACACGCAATGCTCCGGCGCCATGACCGGGATGAAGTCGTGCACAAAGGGAACGTACTGGATGCCGAACAGACTCTTGGCCAGCCGCACATTGAGAAAATAGTTTTGCAGCCACCACGACGTTCCGAGATTGAGTAGCACGGTTCCGCGCACGAAACTGAAGTATTGTTTTCCCGTCAGCGTGGCATCGAGTGCCGCCAGCAATGACAGCCATTCGGGCGCCTGATGATCGCCGCCGGCAACCGCCTGGTTCGCGAGCATGTTGAAGAGGGACGGCGGGATCTCGATCCAGAAATCGGTTTCCTTGGTGAAACACACGATCGAATACTGGATTCCGGGCTCTGCCGCTTCCAATGCTGCGCGGATCACTTCGATCTGCACGCGCTGAATACCCGTCGGCAGGCGCGCATTGCGGAAATAGTGCATCAGATCGCTGACATCGAAGGCGATGTAGAGCGTCTTGGCGTCGGCGGTCTTCGCCTGTTTCGGATATCGCGCAGGGGCCGGCGTGAAGGAACGCGGAGCGGCCGCCTTGTTCGTGCTGATCTTTGTTTTGAGTGCCTCGATCTCGTTGCGCGCATCGAGCAGGCCGGGCTCGAGCGCCAGCGCCCGCGAATAGGCTTCCATCGCGCCGGCCAGTTGATTCCTGATCTTGAGCAGATGCCCCAGCTGAAGGTGGCCATCCGCATCGTTCGGCTTCAGCTTCAGCGCTTCGCGATAGGCGGTTTCGGCAGCGGCGTGATCGCCCGATTCTTTCCGCGCGTGGCCCAGTTGAATCCAGATGTGCTGCAGGGTCGGATCGAGTCTGAGCGCCTCTTCATAACCGGCGCGCGCCCCTGCCCAGTCCCGCATGTCGCGACTGCGGTCCGCTTCGCCGATCAGGCGTTTCGTCGCCTCCCGAAGGTCTGCCTTCAAAGCAACCTTCGGATCCTTTCGCACGGTTTCGGCGGTCGCTCCACCGGTCGCCTGCGCCGGAAGATCGTCGGAGGAAGATAGCTCTTCGGCATCAAGCCCGGACTCGTCCGGCTTGGCCGTAAATTCGTCAGTGACCTTCATCGGTGGCTCGCAAAGGGGGGTAACCCCAATCTAAGCCATCAGATTTCCGATTGCCACAGCCGCTTTGCGCGCCCGCGTCTGGAACGAACGCCTGAAGCCTCAGGCCGCGGCAGCCAACTGCTTGCCCATGATCAGATCGGCGCCCTTTTCGCCGATCATGATCGTCGGCGCGTTGGTGTTGCCCGACGAAATGCGCGGCATGATCGACGCATCGACCACGCGCAGATTTCCAATCCCGTGCACGCGCAGCTGCGGATCGACCACCGCCATCGCATCGTGCCCCATCCTGGCCGTGCCGACCGCATGATAGAGCGTGGCGCCGGCCACCGCCGCATACCCCAGCATCGATTCGCGCGTGTCGCCGAACGGATCGCCCGGCTGGGCGAGATATTTCACGATCGCCGGCTGGTTCATGATCTTGCGCGCCCATTTCAGGCCGGCGATGACGCAGTCCTGATCGATGGGATCGGACAGGTAGTTCGGCGTGATCGCGGGATACGCCGTCGCGTCCGGCGACTTGATGTGGATGTGGCCGCGGGACTCGGGCCGCACCTGACACGGCGTGCAAGTGAGCCCCGGTTCCTTCTCCAGCACCAGCGCCTGCTTCTTGCCGAGGATTTCCAGATCCATCGACGCCGCCATCATGTGGAACTGGATGTCGGGGTGGGCCAGCTCGGGGCGCGACCGGCAGAACGCTGCGATATGAGCAACCGGGAAGGTCAGCAGGCCCTTTCGTGTCGTGTAGTACTTGATCACCTCGCGCCACAGATTGATGCCGTGGGAAAGCTCGTTGACCGTGGTGCATTCCGGCTTCAGCCGCCACTGGCAGCCGACCATGTAATGGTCCTGCAGGTTCTCGCCGACGCCCTTCAGCTCCTGCACCAAGGGAATGCCATACTTCTGCAGGATATCGCCGCGGCCGATGCCGGAGAGTTCCAGCAATTGCGGCGAGGCCACCGCGCCGGCCGCGAGGATGACTT
>Ga0335085_10001747_pt1 | contig 43943 bp, 42 predicted proteins | sample Lox_Sample_45_FD_206712 | JGI IMG/M metagenome (GOLD analysis project Ga0335085, IMG submission 206712) | Soil microbial communities from Loxahatchee National Wildlife Refuge, Florida, United States - Lox_Sample_4.5 | ecosystem: Environmental > Terrestrial > Soil > Wetlands | place: USA... | reverse complement strand
CGTCGAGCGCCGCGTCAGCGATCTGCGCGGGGGTGACCGGCACGTGCTCGCTACGGCCCGCCGTGTCGCCCGCGCCGGTAACGGCGCAGGTGACGAACGCCTGCCAGTTCACCGGCAGCCTCGTGCGAGATGTGAACCGGCTGTGCACATAGCGCGACGTCGGGATCGTACGGGGGAGCCGGCGATGCCGTCAAGCACTGCTTGACCGCTGTCTGCGGCGAGGGCTAGTGTGCGCCATGCTCGCAGGAGGTTCACACTATGCACGCGACCGCCGCCCCGTCCCGCGATCTCGACGCTTTGCTCGCGACCGCCCGCGCGTTCGCCGAGCAGGAGCTGCGGCCGGTCGCGCTCCACTACGACGAGACCGAGGAGTATCCGCTCGAGCCGCTGCGCCGCGCTGCCGCGCTCGGGCTGACGTGCTACGACCTCCCGTCGGATTACGGCGGCGGCGGCGTCGAGCGCCTGCGTGACCGCTGCGCGGTGATCGAGGAGCTCTCCTGGGGCGACTCCCCGCTCTTCTGGACGATCGGGCAGCCGGGCTTCTTCGCCGGGCCGATCCTGGCGCTCGGCTCGGAGGAGCAGAAGCGGCGCTGGCTGCCGCCGCTCGCCGGACCGGAGCCGCCGGCGTGCTCGGTCGCGATCACCGAGCCCGAGCACGGCTCGGACTCGGCGGCGATCGAGACCACCGCGCGGCGCGTCGATGGCGGCTACGTCCTCGACGGGCGCAAGAAGTTCATCGGCAACGGCGAGATCGCCGACGTCTGCATCGTCTTCGCCACCGTCGACCCGGGCAGCCGCTCGAAAGGGATCACCGCCTTCGTCGTCGAGCGGGAGGATCCCGGCTTCGTTCGCGGCCCGCGCCTGCCGAAGATGGGGAGCCGCTGCTTTCCCGCGGCCGAGATCGCCTTCGCGGACTGCTTCGTGCCCGAGGACCGGCTCCTCGGCGGGGAGGGGCAGGGCTTCGCCGGCCTGATGCACGTCTTCGACGTCGCGCGCGTCCAGCTCGCCGCGAGCGCGCTCGGGCTCGGCCGCGCCGCGCTCGAGCTCGCCGTCGAATATGCGTCCGAGCGCGAGGCGTTCGGGCGGCCGATCCACGAGTTCCAGGCGGTCTCCTTCAGGCTCGCCGACGTGAAGGTCAAGCTCGAGCAGGCGCGGCTGATGACGCTTCACGCCGCGGCGCTCGCCGACGAGGACAAGCCGTTCTCGACGGAGGCTGCGATGGCGAAGCTCGCAGCCTCCGAGGCGTCGGTCTTCGCTGCCTCCGCCGCGCTCCAGACGCTCGGGGGCGCGGGCTACATCCGCGACTCGCTCGCGCAGAAGTGGTACCGCGACGCGAAGCTCGACGAGATCTGGGACGGCACGAGCGACATCATGCGGCTGATCGTCTCCCGCAGCCTCTTCCCGCGTTGAGCGCGCGCGATCCTCGTTACGACGTGCTCTTCGAGCCGGTGCGGCTCGGGCCGGTGACGGCGCGCAACCGCTTCTTCCAGGTGCCGCACTGCAACGGCATGGGCCACCGCGACCCGACCGCCCACGCCGTGATGCGCGGCGTGAAGGCGGAGGGCGGCTGGGCCGTCGTCTGCACCGAGGAGGTGGAGATCCATCCCGAGTCCGACGTCGGCGGCTTCGTCGAGGGCCGGCTCTGGGACGACGCCGACATCCCGGCCCACGAGCGGCTCGTCGAGCAGGTGCACGTCCACGGCTCGCTGGCCGGAATCGAGCTCGTGCACAGCGGCAGGGCGGCCGCCAACCTCTACGGCCGCATCCCGCCGCTCGGGCCGTCGCACCTCCCCGTCGAGGGCTACGAGCCGATCCAGGCGCGCCGGATGGGCCGTGACGACCTCGCGACCCTGCGCCGGCGCCATCGGCAGGCGGTCGTCCGCTCCCTCCGTGCGGGCTACGACGTCGTCTACGTGTACGCCGCGCACGGCTTGACGACGCTGCAGCACTTCCTCTCGCGCCGGACGAACGACCGCTCCGACGAGTACGGCGGCAGCCTCGAGAACCGGGCGCGCCTGCTCCGCCAGGTGCTCGAGGAGACGCTCGAGGAGTGCGAGGGCAGGGCCGCCGTCGCGTGCCGGATCGTCGTCGACGAGCTGCTCGGGGCGGAGGGGATCGAGCGCGGCGAGATCGACGAGCTCTTCGGGCTTCTCGGGGGGCTCCCGGATCTCTGGGACCTGATGGTCGGCTACTGGCCCGACGACTCCCTCACCTCCCGCTTCGGACAGGAGGCCTGGACCGAGGAGCACTTCCGCGGGCTGAAGCAGCTGACGGGAAAGCCGGTCGTCGGCGTCGGCTGGCTCACGTCGCCGGACACGATGGTGCGGCTCGTCCGCGGCGGCGTCCTCGACCTGATCGGCGCGGCGCGGCCCTCGATCGCCGATCCGTTCCTGCCGCGGAAGATAGAAGACGGACGGCTCGAGGACATCCGCGAGTGCATCGGCTGCAACGTGTGCGTCACGGGCGACTGGACGGCGACCCCGATCCGCTGCACCCAGAACCCGGCCATGGGCGAGGAGTGGCGGCGCGGCTGGCACCCGGAGCACTTCCGGCCGCGGGGATCGGAGGCCAAGGTGCTCGTCGTCGGCGCGGGTCCCGCAGGACTCGAGGCGGCGATGGCGCTCGGCAAGCGCGGCTACGAGGTCGTGCTCGCCGAGGCCTCGCGCGAGCTCGGCGGCCGGGTGCTCGCCGAGGCGCGGCTGCCGGGGCTCGCAGCGTGGATCCGCGTCGCCGACTACCGCAAGGCACAGCTCGCGCGGCTGCCGAACGTCGAGGTGGCCCGCGAGAGTGCGGTCGACGCCGACGACGTGCTCGCGTTCGGCTTCCAACATGTCGCCGTGGCGACCGGAGCCCGGTGGCGGGCGGACGGGGTCGGGCGCCGCCACCGGCGTCCGCTCTCTCTCGCGGGCACCGAGGTGCTGACGCCGGACGGGCTGCTCCGCGGGGAACGGCCCGCGGGCGAGCGCGTCGTCCTCTTCGACGACGATCACTACTACCTCGGCGGCGTCCTCGCCGAGCTGCTCACGGGCGAGGGGCGCCGGGTGACCCTCGTCACGCCGGCTCCGAGGGTCTCGGAGTGGACCGTGAACACGATGGAGCAGGAGCGGATCCACCAGCGCCTCGTCGAGTGCGGGGTGCAGCTCTCGACCGGCCGTGATCTCGTTGCGTGCGAGGGCGGCACGGCGCGGCTCGCCTGCGTTCTGACCGGGGCCGAGGAGATCGTCCCGTGCGACGCGGTCGTCCTCGTGACCGCCCGCCTCCCCGAGGACGCGCTCGCCGAGGCACTGCTCGAGCGCCGGAGCGAGTGGGAGGCCGCGTGCCTCCGCTCGGTGCGCGCGGTCGGCGATGCCCTGGCGCCGGGCACGATCGCCTCCGCGGTCTGGGACGGGCGCCGCTTCGCCGAGGAGCTCGACGCCGACACGCCCGGCGACGCCGTGCCGTTTCGGCGCGAGGTGGTGGCCCTCGCGCGCTTGTGAGCCTTCACGTTCGCACTGTGCAACCATGACGCGTATGACGCACCCGGAAGACTCGAACGGCGACACCGGCCCGCGCTCGCGCACGATCCAGTCCGTCGACCGCGCCGCGGCGCTGCTGAAGGCGATCGCCGACACCTCGAGGCCACCGACCGTCCTCGAGCTTGCCGACCGGTGCGAGCTGAATCGCAGCACCGCCTGGCGGCTGCTCGCGACCCTCGACTCGCACGGGCTCGTCGAGCGCGACCCCGTGAGCCAGCGGTACAGCCTCGGCTACGCGCTGCTCCGGATCGCGGCCGGCGCGGAGGTCGATCCGCTCGTCCGTCGCGCGCGCCCCGTGCTCGAGCGCCTCGCGCGCGAGACGGGCGAGGCGGCAAACCTCGCCGTTGCGAGGCGCTTCCACCTCGTCTACGTCGACCAGGTCGATCCGCCGCAGATCATGGCGCCGAACTGGTACGGCCGGGCGGTGCCGCTCCACGCGACCTCGACCGGCAAGGCCTACCTCGCCTTCATCTCGTCCGAGGAGCGCAAGGCGGCGCTTCCGCAGCGGCTCGAGCGCTACACCGACTCGACCGTCACCGACAGACGCCGGCTCGACCAGGAGCTCCGGGACGTGCGGCGCGACGGCTGGGCGATCTGTGTCGGCGAGCTCGAGGAGTCGCTCTTCGGTGCCTCCGCGCCGGTCCTCTCCGAGCAGGGGCGGCCGGTCGCGATCGTCAGCGTCTGGGGCACCGAGCGCCGGCTGCCGCGGGAGCGGCTTGCCGAGATCGGCCGCCGGACGCTCGCAGCCGCGGCGGAGATCAAGGAGCTCCTGCGGTGAGCGCCCAGCTGCTCGGAGTCGAGCGCGAGCAGGGGATCTGCGTGCTCCGGCTCTCGCGGCCGGAGAAGCTGAACGCGATCTCGGCGGCGATGGAGTGCGCGCTCGGCGAGGCGCTGGCCTCCGACGCGGTGCGCACGAGCGCGTGCGTCGTCGTCAGCGGTGAAGGCCGGGCATTCTCCGCCGGGGCGGACATCGGCGAGTTCGAGGACCGCTCGCCAGAGGACGTGCTCCGCTACTACCGCGAGACGGGCGGCGTCTACGAGGAGCTCGCAGCGTTGCCGCAGCCGACGATCGCGGCAATCCACGGCTACTGCCTGGGCGGCGCGCTCGAGCTCGCCCTCGCCCTCGACTTCCGGATCGCGGACGAGACCGCCGTGTTCGGCTTCCCCGAGGTCGGGCTCGGGATCCTCGCCAGCTCGGGCGGCGTCCATCGAGCGACGAGGCTGCTCGGGCCAGCGCGCGCGAAGGAGCTGATGCTGCTCGGCGAGCGTTTCGGGGCGGAGGAGGCGCGCGCCGCCGGCGTCGTCACCGAGGTCGTCCCCGCAGGGCAGGCGCTGCCCCGCGCGCTCAAGCTCGCACAGCGGCTCGCCGCGCTGCCCCCGGACGCCGTGACGGTCACCAAGCAGGCGATCGACGCCGCCGCCCACTCGCCCCGCGAAGCCGCTCTGCTGATCGAGCGGCTGGCTTACGCGGCGCTCGCGCAGACACAGGCGGCACGCGAGGCCGCAAGCGGGTTCGGACGCTAGGGCTCCGTGCAGCACGCGAAGGAGATCGAGATCCGCTGGAACGATCTCGACGTCTACGGGCACGTCAACCACGTCGTCTTCCTCACCTACCTCGAGGAGGCGCGGGACGAGTGGCTGCAGGCGGTGCTCGGCGAGCCGGGCGCGGTCTGGGACCACGTCGTCGCGCGCGTCGAGATCGACTACCGCCGCGAGCTGACGCTCGCAGACGACCTCGTGGTCGCCCGCTGCGGGCTCGACCGCATCGGCACCTCGAGCATCGTCACGGCCGAGAGCGTCGAGACGCGGGCCGGCGAAGTGGCCGCCGAGGCGAAGGCCGTGCTCGTGGCACGCGACGCGGAGACGGGCCGGTCGCGACCGCTCTCCGACGCCGACCGGGCCGCCTTCGAGCGCGCGCTCGCCTAGCCAAAGGCTCGATGTGAACTTCCCGCGGCAGCGGCTGCCGCAGGAGCGGCTATTTCACATCGAGCCTCCCCGGTTCAGCTCCGCGAGGCGGCGTGCGACCGCCGCCGCGGCACGCGCGAGCGCCGCACCCGCGTCGGCGTCGGCCGCGACGCTCGTGGAGAGCCGCGCCGCGAGCCGCTCGCCGAGCACGGCAGCCTCCTCCGCTGCCGCTGCGATCAGCTCCGGCACCTCGACGATCCGGCGCCGCGTCTCCTCCGTGCGTGCGGACATGAAGGCCGTGTATGCCTCGACGTCCTCGTCGGCGAGCCGCTCCAGACGCGCTACGAGGGCGTTCGCGCGGGCCGCGGCCTCCCCGTCACCGGCGAACCGGGCCGCAAGCTCCGCGAGCGCGGCACCCATCGCGCCGGTCAGAGCAGCCGCGGCGCCGCTCGCCGGCGCCGGCGTGCGCCCGCCGAGCGCCGCGAGGAACTCACCGATCGGCTGCCGGCGCGGCATCGAGGTGACGGTGGAAGGCCGCCTCCGACGGGGGTAGGGGCGTGCTGCCGCGGATCAGGTCGGCCGCCTTCTCGGCGACCATCATCACCGGTGCGTAGATGTTCCCGTTCGTCACGTACGGGAAGACCGACGCGTCGACGATGCGCAGACCGTCCAGACCGTGGACGCGCATCGTCGCAGGGTCGACGACCGAGAGCGGATCGGTGCCCAGCCGGCAGGTGCACGAGGGATGGAGCGCCGTCTCGGCGTCGCGCGCGACCCAGTCGAGGATCTGCTCGTCCGTCTCGACCGACGGGCCGGGAGAGATCTCGCCGCCGTCGTAGGGGCGGAAGGCGGCCTGGCCGAGGATGCGCCGAGCGACCCGGATCGCCTCGACCCACTCGCGCCGGTCCTGCTCGGTCGAGAGATAGTTGAAGCGGAGCGCCGGGTGGACGCGGGGATCGGGGCTCGTGATCTTGACCGAGCCGCGCGCGTCCGAGACCATCGGCCCGACGTGTACCTGGTAGCCGTGGCCGCTCGTGGGTGCGGTGCCGTCGTAGCGGATAGCGAGCGGCAGGAAGTGGAACATCACGTTCGGATAGGCGACCTCATCGTTCGAGCGCACGAAGCCGCCGGCCTCGAAGTGGTTCGTCGCGCCCGGCCCGCTGCGCAGGAAGAGCCACTCCGCCCCGATCAACGGCCGCTTCCAGCGCTTCAGCGCCGGCTGCATCGACACTGGCCGCGTGCAGGCGTGCTGCACGTAGACCTCGAGGTGGTCCTGGAGGTTCTCGCCGACGCCTCGCAACTCATGTACCACTGATATATTTAATGCTTCCAGGTCCGCGGCGTTGCCGATCCCGGAAAGCTGCAACAGCTGCGGCGAATTGATCGCGCCACCGCAGAGGATCAACTCGCCGGCACGGACCATCTCGCCGTCCACGGTGACGCCGACCGCGCGCGTGCCCTCGAAGACCACCCGCTCGACGAGCGCCCGCGTCCGCACCTCGAGGTTCGGGCGGCCGAGCGTGGGGTGGAGGTAGGCGCGCGCGGCGCTCAGGCGGCGGCCGCGGTGGATCGTCCTGTCGAAGCGGGCGAAGCCCTCCTGGCGGTAGCCGTTGACGTCGTCGGTGAGCGGGTAGCCGGCCTCCTGGACCGCGGCGAAGAAGGCAGCGAAGAGCGGCGTGGACGCGGGGCCGCGCTCGAGCACGAGCGGCCCGTCCCGGCCGCGCCACTCGTCTGCGCCGGCGAGACAGCTCTCCATCCGCTTGAAGTAGGGGAGGCAGTGCGCGTAGTCCCAGCCGGCCATGCCCGGATCGGCCGCCCAGCGCTCGTAGTCGAGAGGATTGCCGCGCTGGAAGATCATTCCGTTGATCGAGCTCGAGCCGCCGAGCAGCTTGCCGCGCGCATGGTAGATCCGCCGTCCGTGCATGCACGGCTCGGGCTCGCTCCGATACATCCAGTCGTAGCGCCTGTTCCCGATCGGGAAGGAGAGCGCCGCCGGCATGTGGACGTACACGTCCCACGGGCTGTCGCGGCGGCCGGCCTCGAGCACGAGCACTCTCGTCGAGGCATCCTCGGTCAGCCGCGCCGCGAGGGCGGAGCCTGCGGAGCCTCCGCCGACGATCACGTAGTCCCACGAGCGACGATCTCGCTCAGCGGCCTGCACTGAGCACCACGGTCTGCAGCTCCGAGAACGCTTCGAGCGGCGCTGCGCCGCCGACGCGGCCGATGCCGCTCGCGGTGCCCGCACGGCCGCCGAACGGCAGGTGCGTCTCCCAGTAGTTCGACGACTCGTTGACGTTGACCCAGCCGGTGCGTGCGTGGTCGGCGAAGTGGAGCCCCTTCGCGAGATCGCGGGTGAAGATCGCGGACAAGAGGCCGTACGGCGAGGCGTTCGTCAGCTCGATCGCCTGCTCCAGCGAGTCGACCGCGACGATCGGCGCGATCGGCCCGAACGTCTCCTCCCGGGCGACGAGCGCCTCGGGCGCGACACCGTCGAGCACGGTCGCCTGCCAGTAGAGCCGGGTCGGGAACCCGACCGCGCGTGCGCCGCCGCTGACCACGTTGGCGCCCCGCTCGACCGCGTCCGCGACGTGCTCGTCCATCTTCTCGGCGACTCCGTCGTTGTTCAGCGGGCCCATCGTCGTCCTCTCGTCGAAGGGGTCGCCGAGGACGACGCGCTCGGCGACGAGCCGCGCGAGGTGCTCGAGGAACGCGTCCTTGACGTCGCGGTGCACGAGCAACCGCTCACCAGCGGTGCAGCTCTGCCCGGCACAGAGGAAGCAGGCCGTGACCGTCGCCTCCGCGGCCAGCTCGAGATCCGCGTCCTCGAGGACGACGATCGGGCCGTTGCCTCCCAGCTCGAGCACCGCCGCTTTCCCTACGGCCGCTTCGGCGACCCGGCGTCCGGTCTCGGTCGAGCCGATGAAGCCGACGCCGTGCGTGCCCGGATTGCGCGCGATCTCGTCCCCGACGACCGCGCCCGGCCCGGTGACGAGGTTGAACACGCCGCCGGGCAGATCGGCCTCGACGACGCACTCGGCGAGCGCGACCGCCGCGACGGCGGTCGTGGAGGCAGGCGTCCACACCACCGTGTTGCCGGCGGCAAGTGCGGGCGCGATCAGCTCCGCCGGCATCGTGTACGGCCAGTTCCAGGGCGTGATCACGCCGATCGTGCCGCGCGGGCGGCGAACGAGCAACACCCGCTTCTCCGCGGAGAGCGAGTTTCCCAGCCTCCCCTCGAGGCGCTTGCCGTCCTCCGCGGCGGTGCGCCAGTACTGGCCGAGCTCCTCGACCTCGTCGTGCGACTCGCGCAGCGGCTTGCCCTGGTCGAGCGTCAGCGTGCGGGCGAGCGCGTCGCGACGGTTCTCGACGACGTCCGCGACGCGATGCAGCGCGCGCGCCCGGTCGAAGGGGGAGAGCGCGGCCCACGCCTCCGCGGCGCGGTTCGCGGCGGCGATCGCCCGCCGGGCGTCGTCGCGGTCGCCCGTCGGCACCTCGGCGATCGACTCGCCGGTCGCGGGCGACTCGGCGGTGAACGTCTCGCCGGAGCGCGCGGGCGTCCACTCGCCGGCGACGAACATCGAGACAGTGGCGGCCGCCGTGCCCGGAGCCTGTCTCATGATGCGGCTCCTCGAACCCGGTGAGCTCTACACACCGCGCGGGGCCTCGTCGTCGATCACGACCCGCATCAGGTCGCGGATGGAGACGATTCCGATGGGTCGGCCGCCCTCCATCACCGGCAGGTGCCGGAACCCGCCGTGGATCATCAGCGCCGCGGCGCGTCCGGTCGTGTCCTCGGGCGCGATCGTCTCCGGATCGTGCGTCATCCAAGCACCCACCTGCGTTCCCTCGACGCCACCGCTTGCGACCGCCCGCAGCACGTCTCGCTCGGTGAGGATCCCGGAGAGCAGCTCTCCGTTCAGGACGAGTGCGGCACCGACGTGTCGGGCGTCCATCTGCGCCGCTGCCTGGGCCAGCGGCTCGGTCGCCTCCACGGTCAGAAGCGTCGTCGACATCACGTCACGCACGGCCGTCATCTCAGTCACCCAGCTCCTTCCTCCGCCGGCCGACGAAGGCCCTCAGCTCCGCCTTCAGGTCGTCGTCGAGCGGCGGCTCCTCGTACTCGTCGAGCGTCTTCTTCCAGATCGCCGAAGCCCGTGCGGCGGTGTCGTTGCCCCCGCCTCGATTCCAGCGCTCGTAGTTCTCGGTCGAGGAGACGAGCGGCCGGTAGAAGCACTCACGGAAGCGCTCGAGCGTGTGCGCGGCCCCGAGGAAGTGGCCGCCCTGCCGGACCTCCTCGTGCGCGGAGTAGGCGAGCGCCTCCTCGTCGATCCGGAGCGGCTTGAAGACCTCGTGCAGCATCCGCAGCTGCTCGACGTCGACGACGAACTTCTCGTAGCACGAGACGAGCGCCGACTCGAGCCAGCCCGCCGCGTGCAGGACGAAGTTCGTCCCCGCGAGGAAGGTCGGCCAGAGCGACATCATCGACTCGTACCCGGCCTGTGCGTCCACGACCTGCGACGAGGTGAGCGCGCCGCCGCTGCGGAAGGGAAGCCCGAAGCGCCGGGCGATCTGACCGGTGCAGAGAAGACCGGTCGCCGACTCCGGCGTGCCGAAGCTCGGCGAGCCCGACTGCATGTCGGTGTTCGAGAGGAAGCTCCCGAATACGACGGGCGAGCCCGGGCTGATCGTCTGCACGAGCGCGATTCCAGCGAGCGCCTCCGCCATCTGCTGGGCGAGCGCAGCCGGGATCGAGACCGGCGACATCGCCCCCATGAGCAGGAAAGGGGTGATGATCAGAGCCTGGCGCGCGCGCGCGTACTCGAGCAGCGCGGCGAGCATTCGGTCGTCGTAGCGGAGCGGCGAGTTGACGTTGATCAGCGAGATGACGGCGGGCGCCTGCTCGAGCGCCTCGCGGCCGAAGACCAGCTCCGCCATCGCGATCGTGTCGGCGGCGTTCGGGCCCGAGGTGACGGATCCCATGAACGGCTTGTCCGAGAGCGTGACGAGTGCGTAGACCATGTCCAGGTGCCGGGAGTCGAGCGGGCGGTCGTTCGGCTCGCAGATCGTGCCGCCTGGTGAGTCGAGCTGCGGGAACGACTGGGCGAGCCGCACGAGGTTCTCGAAATCGGCGTAGGTCGCGTCGCGCCGTTCCGGCCCCTCCCGGACGAACGGACAGCCGTACACGGCGGCGAAGACCATGTTGCTGCCGCCGATGCGGACCGTGCGCTCCGGGTTGCGCGCCTGGAGCTCGAACTCGGAGGGCGCCTTCGCGACCTGCTCGAGGATCCAGTCCGGGTCGAACTTCACGAGCTGGCCATCGACGTGCTGGCCTGCGTCCCCGAGGATCTCCAGCGCGTCCTCGTGGAGGAAGTCGATGCCGAGGTCGCTGACGATTCGGCGCCAGCCGCGCTCCAGCTCATCCATCGCTGCCTCGTCGAGGATCTCGAACCGCGGCAACTCGTTCGTCAGCATGTGCCCTCCAGGAGTCGTTCCAGTGCCCGTTCCAGTCCGGTGTCGCCGGTCTCGCGCACCTCGAGCGGCAGGCCGAGCAGCGCGGCCGCCCGCTCCGCCTCGGTGCGCAGCTCCGGCGTCGCGCTCTGTGCGAGCCAGACGACGCGCGTGTAGTTGCGAAAGTACTCGTCGCGCAGCTCCGGGTGGCGGTCGAGCCCGAGGGTGGAGACGACGACGCGCTCGAAGGCGCGGACGAGGAAATCGGTCAGGTAGAAGGTCCCGGGCTCGTCGGCGGCGAGGGTGCCGTCGGCGAAGAGCTCGTAGCAATGCGCGCCCGGGAGCCGCGTGGTCCCGTCGAGCGCGCCGCGCGTGCCGCAGTCGGCATAGCCGACGAGCGCCTCGTCGCCGTCCGCCGCCTGCGCGACCGCGGGCGCGATCAGCTCCGGCCGGCTGTGCAGCTCGGGCGGCAGCGCCCGCACGTCGAGCTCCCAGCCCCGCCGCCTCGCGATCTGCCTGACGTGCAGCGCGAGCGCCCCGCAGGTGACGAGCACCGTCCTGCGCGGACACGGCCCGGGACCTGGTCCCGGGCCGTGTCCGTTCCAACCATGGCGGCGTCCCGACCGTGCTCTCCGTCCAGTTTGTGCGGGCGTGGCGGCGCCGGCTCCGGAGGGGCGCTTGTCAACCGCGGCCACGTCTCGGGACCAGGTCCCGGGACGTGTCGGCTGGGGACGGGGACGGGCGGTCATCCCGGGAACCGAAGCTGGTCGACGAACAGGTCGTTGAAGTCGGGGCGGCCGGAGAGCTCGACGTAGCGCACCTCGTCGAGCACCGCCTGTGCCGCTGCGCGCTCGCTCACCGAGAGTGCGGCGATCTTCGCTCCCTCGCCGGCGACGTTGCCGGCGGCGACGATGCGCGCGAGCGGCAGCTTCGGCACGAGGCCGATCCGCACCGCGCTCGCGGGCGTCAGGTACGAGCCGAACGAGCCGCCGAGCAGCACCTGCACGACCTCCTCCGGCTCGATCCTCATGTCGCCGCAGAGGATCGTCCAGCCGGTCGCGATCGACGCCTTCGCGAACTGGAGCTCCCGGACGTCGCGCTGTGAGAGGTAGACGCTCTCGGCGAGGTGGAAGACGGTTTCCTCGCCGACCTTCCCCAGACGATCCGACGACCCCGGCACGAAGCGGCCCGAATGGTCGAGGATCCCGGCCCCCACCAACTGGGCCACCGCGTCGACGAGCCCGGAGCCGCAGAGCCCGACCGGCTCGACGTCGCCGATCACCGTCAGCTCGACGGCGTCGTCGTGGATCTGGACGCCCTCGATCGCACCTTCGGCGGCCCGCATCCCGCAGCGGATCTGCGCCGCCTCGAAGGCCGGGCCGGCCGGAGCCGCACACGCGAGTGCGCCGCCCGAGGAGCCGAGCACGATCTCGGAGTTGGTGCCGACGTCGATGAAGAGCCGGACGCGGCGGTCGAGCGTCAGTCCGGTGGCGAGGATGCCCGCGACGATGTCCGGCCCGACGTAGGCGCCGAGCGCAGGGAAGAGGACGGCCGGCGCGCGCTCGTGCACCTCGAGGCCGAGGTCGGCCGCCGCCGCCTCGGGCAGCGTCCGCGCCGCGATCGTGAACGGCGCCATCGAGAGGGGCTCGGGATCGATCCCGAGCGCGAGCTGGAGCATCGTTACGTTCCCGGCCACGACGACCTCGTACACCTCGAGCGGATCCACGCCGGCCTCGCCGCACACCTCCTCGGTCAGCTGCCTCAGCGTCTCGTGCGCGCGCTCTCGCAGCACCCCGAGCGCGTCCGGGTCGAGCATCGTCGCCGAGATCCTCGAGATCACGTCGGCACCGAACGGCTGCTGCGCGTTCAGCACGGAGCGGACCGCGAGCGGTTGTCCTGTCTCGAGGTCGAGCAGCGTCGCGACGACCGTCGTCGTCCCGAGATCGAATGCGATCGCATGTCGGCGCGCCGTCGTGTCGCCGGGCTCGACGGCGGTGAGCACGTCGTCGACGAGCACGGCGGTCACCTTCCAGTCCGCTTCGCGCAGCGTCGCTCCGAGCCCGCGGACGACGGCGAGCGGCACGCGGGGCTCGACGTCGTCCATGGCGGCGAGTACCCGCTCGAGATCCGACGTCTGATCCTCGAGCGTCGGCCCGGACAGCTCGAGATAGCGCTTCTGGACGGCCGGGCGGAGGATCACGTGGCGCCCGACTCCGGCAAGCGCCGCCTTGGGCCGCGTCTGCAGCGGCGGCACCTCGACCGTCAGATCCTCGAGCGCGGTCGCACGGCACGCGAGCCGCCAGCCGCCCTTCAGCTCGTCGACCGAGAACGCGCGCGGGTCGACTGCGCTTACGGCGGCCTCGCCCGAGACCACGCGCACGCGGCACTTCTTGCAGGTCCCGTGCCCCCCGCAGGTGGAGTCGATCGCGACGCCGTTCCAGCTGGCCGCGTCGAAGACGGTCGTTCCGGCGAGGACGCGCGCCTCCTTGACGGCGTGGTCTTCTGCGACCTGGAGAAAGCGGAGGCGCACCCGGTCCGGATGCGGCGACTCCGGCAGGTCCTCGAGCGCGCTCATCTCCCGCTCCGCCGCCGGCGGAGCCGGCACCTCCGCTCGCCTGCTCCGTCGAGCCTACGCATTTGCGGCAGCGGCCTGCTTCGCGCGGTAGCGGGCGATCCAGGCGGCACCCCACTCGTCCCTGCCGAGCAGGAAGTCGGTCGCCCGAACGGCCTCGACCGTCTCGTCCCGCCGGGCGTCCATGATCGCGCTCGTCAGGCCGTGGCTCTGCGCGACGGCGAGGAAGGCAGCGCCGAGGGTGTGCCTGCCCGGCAGCCCGAACGACGTGTTCGAGGCGCCGCAGGTGGTGTTGACGCCGAGCTCCCCCCGGAGCAGCCGCAGCGTCTGCAGGAAGAGCGTGACCGCGCGCGGCTCGGCGCCCACCGGCATCGCGAGCGGGTCGATGACGACGTCCTCGGGCGGGATGCCGTGGTCGCCGGCTGCGGAGACGATCTTGCGCGCCACCTCGAGCCGCCGTTCGGGCTCCATCGGGATCTCGTCGTCGTTCGCGAGCCCGATCACCGCGGCGCCATGGCGCGCGACGATCGGGAGGATCGCCTCGAGCCGCTCGTCCTCGCCGGTGACCGAGTTGACGAGCGCCTTCCCCTCGTAGGCCGCGAGCCCCGCCTCGAGCGCCTCGATCACGGAGGAGTCGATGCAGAGCGGGAGCCCGCAGAGACCCTGCACGAGCGGGACCGCCGTCCCCATCAGCCCGACCTCGTCCGCGAGCGGGTCGCCGACGTTGAGGTCGAGCAGGTCGGCGCCGCCCGCGACCTGCTCGGCCACGTCGACCTCGAGCTGGGAGAGGTCGCCTGCCTGGAGCTGCGCCTGGAAGGCCTTGCGGCCGGTCGGGTTGATCCGTTCGCCGATCACGCAGAACGGGCGCTCGGGCCCGATCACCACCGTCCTAGACGGCGACTGGACGACTGTCTCCACGGGTCTCCCTCTCTCCTCGTGTGGGCACGCTCACGCGGACACGAGACTCCGCTTGCGCTGGATCAGGTCCTTCGCGAGCCGTACCGCAGTCGAGGCGTCCGCGGCGTAGCCGTCCGCACCGACGGCGTCCGCGTACTCCTGGGTCACGGGCGCGCCGCCGACCATCACGATCACCTCGTCGCGGATCCCCGCCTTCTCGAGCGCGTTGATGTTGGCCTTGAACATCGGCATCGTCGTCGTCAGAAAGGCCGAGAAGCCGACGATGTCCGGCTTGTGCTCGGTCACCTTCTCGACGAAGACCTCCGGCGCGACGTTGACGCCGAGGTCCCAGACCTGGAAGCCGGCGCCCTCGAGCATGATGTTGACGAGGTTCTTGCCGATGTCGTGGACGTCACCCTTGACCGTGCCCATCACATAGGTGCCCACCTGCTGGACGCCGGTCTCCGCGAGCAGCGGGCGCAGGATGTCGAGCGCACCCTGCATCGCGCGCGCGGCGATGAGCATCTCCGGGACGAAGAAGTCGCCGCGCTCGAAACGCGCCCCCACTTCCTCGAGCGAGGGGATGAGCGCGTCGTAGAGCATCGACTCCGGCGGCAGCTCCGACTCGAGGCCCTGCTCGACCAGAGCCCTCACCTCGGGAGCGTTGCCCACGAGCGTGTTGTCGTAGAGCCCCTGCAGGATCTCGTCGTGCGTCATGCGGCACCTCGCTTCTCGTCGCGGTGGCCGAGCCGCCGCGCGAGCTCGGCGCACTCCGTGACGAGGAGCGGCCCGAGCGTCGCGATCCGCTCGGAGGTCAGGCGGGCGCTGGGCCCGGAGATGGAGAGGGCGGCAACGGCCCCGCCGCCGGCACCGAGCACCGGCGCCGCGACGGCGGAGAGGCCGTCCTCGAGCTCGTCGATCGACGTCGCCCAGCCTCGGACCCGGACGCGGCGCAGCTCGTCGTCTGCCTCGGCGCCGGCGAGGCCGAATGCGAGGAAGCACTTCCCGTTCGCGGCGAGCTCGAACGGAACGCGGCGACCGACCCAGTCCGTGACGCCGACCAGATGGGCCGTGTCCTCCTGGGCCAGATGTGCGACCCCGTCCGAGCCGGGAACGGCGAGGTTGATCGTCTCGCCGGACGCCTCCGCGAGCCGACGCAGGCCGGGCCGCGCCAGCTCGATCAGCGTCGCCGCGCCGTCGCGGTCGGCGAAACGGAGCAGAACGGGACCGGGCCGGACGCGGCCGCGCTCGCCGAGCCGCTGGACGAGCCCCTGGCGCTCGAGCGCCGCCACGAGACGGGAGGTCGTGCTCTTCGGCAGCTCGGCGTCCCCGGCCAGCTCGCCGATCGAGGGCGGGAAGGGCGCCTCGACGACGCGCACGAGCAGCTGCGCCGCGCGCTCGATCGCCTGGGTGCCGGAGGGCTCGCTGGGCATGTCCACCATGTGGAACGAGCGTTCCAAGTGGGATTGTGGCGCCCCGAGCCCGCCGCGTCAACTCTAGGCTTTCGGGATGGGCTCGCCGCCGCGGGTGGTCGTCGTCGGTGCCGGCTTCGCCGGGCTCGCGGCCGCGGCGACGCTCGACGGGCAAGGAGTCCAGGTGGAGGTATTGGAGGCGCTCGAACGCGTCGGCGGCCGCGTCTGGAGCGACCGCTTGCCGGCCGGCGCCGTGATCGAGCGGGGCGCCGAGTTCGTGACGCGCGGCTACGAGCTGATGGAGCGCTACGCCGTCGAGCTCGGGCTCGAGCTGGTGGGGATGGGCATCCGCTACCCGGAGCGGCGCGTCGTCCCCGATCCGGGCCTCGACCGGGCCGCCGTCCTCGCCGCCGTGGAGGACGCGGCGGCGGCGGCAGCCGACGACCTGGACCGGCCCGCCCTCGACGTCCTCGCCGCAACGGTCGCCGACCCAGACGTCCGCGAGCTCCTTGCCGCCCGGCTGCAGAGCTCGCAGGCCTACCCGGTGGCGGAGCTCGAGGCGCGCTTCCTCGTCGACCTCTCGGGGCTCGTCGACGACCACGAGACGCGACGGATTGCCGGCGGCAACCAGCTGCTCGCGATACGGCTCGCGCAGAGGGTCCCGGTCCACCTCTCGGAGCGAGTCCGCCGTATCACGGACACCGGCGCCGCAGTCGTCGTGTCCACGGACACCGGGGAGCTCGAGGCCGATGCCTGCATCCTTGCGGTGCCCGTGCCCGCACTTCTCCGGCTCGGGCTGTCGCCGCCGCTGCCGGAGCCGGTGCGCGCCGCGTACGACCGCGTGCGAATGGCCGTCGCGGCCAAGCTTGCGGCGCCGCTCGTCGCCCCTGTCGCCCCCGACGCGGCGATGTCCGCGGTGGAGCGCTGGTGGACGTACACCACGACGAGCGACGGCGTCGGCGGCCGCACCGTGGGAGCCTGGGCCGGGGCGGCGCCGGTCGTCGAGCTCGTCGGCGCGCGTGAGGGCCCGGAGCGCTGGCTCGATCGCATCGAGGCGCTGCGGCCCGAGCTCCGGATCGAGCGCGAGTCGGCGGTCGTGACCGTCTGGGACGAGGACGGCTGGGTGCCGGGCGCGTACTCGGTCCAGCCGCACGCCTCCGACGGGGCGCGTGGCCCGCTGGAGGGGCCCGTCGGCAGGATCGTCATCGCCGGCGAGCACACGGCGCGCGACTGGGTCGCCACGATGGAGGGCGCGCTGCGCTCGGGGGAGCGGGCCGCCCGCGACGCGCTCGTGAGGGTCGGACAGGGCTAGGCGAGCAGAGCCATCTGCTCGCGGACGCGGCGGAGCCGCCGGTCGACGGTCACCGGCCGTCCCCGTCCCAGAGGACGTCGAGCCTCGGCGGCTTCCGGAAGACCAGTCCCTGCGGGGCGGTCCGACGCCGCGGGTCGAGCCGAAGGCCCCGGAGCCGGTCGAGCAGCCGCCCGGCCGCCACGGTCGCCTCGAGCCGCGCGAGATGCATCCCGATGCAGACGTGCGCTCCCTGCGCGAACGCGAGGTGGTGCCGGGCGTTGCCACGGCGAACGTCGAAGCGGTCCGGATCGGGGAAGAAGGCGGGATCGCGGTTCGCGCCTGCGAGCGAGACGATCATCAGCTCCCGCTCGGCGATCCGGGCGCCACCGAGCTCGACGTCGCGGGTCGCAAAGCGGTCGACGACGGCCGCCGCGGGCTCGAGCCGCAGCGACTCCTCGACGGCGCTCGCGAGCAGCCTCGGCTCCGCCCGGACGAGCTCGAGCTCGGCGGGACTCGAGAGCAGATGGAAGACGAGGTTCACGATCATGGCCTCGGTCGTCTCGATCCCGCCGAACATCATCACCGCCGCGTTCGAGACAGCCTCGGCGCCGCTCAGGTCGCCGACCCGGCCCAGACGGGGCCCGACCGACGCGCTCAGCTCGGCGAATGCAGTCCGTCCCTCGCCGCTCGGAGGGCGACCCGCTGTGATGCCGTGCACCGAGGCGACGATCGCGTCGTACCAGCGCAGCACGGTGGCGGTCTCGGCACCGTCGAGGCCGAGGAGCTGCGTCACGACCCGCACCGAGAGCGGGCCGGCGAGCTCACTGCGGAGCTCGGCCCGCCCCGTGGGGGCGAAGCGGTCGATCAGGGCGTCGACCTCGGCCCGCACGAGTGACTCGTAGCGCTCGCGAACGGGCGCGAGCCGGAGCGATGGCGCGAACGGCTCGCGATGGCGCGTGTGCTCGCCCCCGTCGCGGCTCAGCATGCTCGGCCCGACGACGCGTCCGGTCGAGAACCGCGCGTCGTCGACGGTGAATGTCTCCGCGTCGCGGAGCACGTGCAACGCGAGCTCGCGGCTCGTCACGAGCCAGCCGCCGAGCGCGGGAACGAATGCCACGGGCTCGGACTCCCGCAGCCGCGCGAGCACGGGGTGCGGGTCGCGCTCGAGCTCCTCGACGGTGATCGCGGCTGCGGGCGACTGCGTCACGGCCGTTCGGCGTCGAGCGCCTCGACCAGCAGCGTCGCGACGTCGGCGACCCGCATCTCCGCCCCCGTCTCGCGCACGCCGTCGTCGAGCATCACCGTGCAGAACGGGCAGGCGACGGCGAGCGTCCCCGCCCCCGTGGCGACGGCCTCGCCTGCGCGCTCGAGGTTGATCTGCCGGTCGCCACCCTCCTCCATCCACATGTGGGCGCCGCCCGCGCCGCAGCAGAACGTCTGACGGCCGCGCCGCTCCATCTCGACGGGCTTCCCCACGGCCGCGACGAGCTCGCGCGGCTCCAGGAGCACGTCGTTGTGGCGGGCGAGGTAGCAGGAGTCGTGATAGGTGATCTCACGCTCGCCGGCGACCGGGGAGAGCCTGCCCTCGCGGACGAGCTCCGCGAGCAGCTCCGAGTGGTGGACGACCTCGTAGGTGCCGCCGAAGTCGCCGTACTCGTTCGCGAGCGTGTTGAAGCAATGCGGGCAGCTCGCGACGATCTTCCGCACCCGCTGCTCGTTCAGCGTCGCGACGTTCTGCTCCGCGTAGGCCTGGAAGACGTATTCGTTTCCGATCCGCCGGGCCGGGTCGCCCGTGCAGGCCTCCCGCGGGCCGAGGATCGCGAAGTCGACGCCGGCGGCCTGCAGGAGCCTCGCCGTGGACTGCGCGGAGGCCCGGGCCCGCTCGTCGAACGACGCCGCGCACCCGACCCAGTAGAGGTACTCCGGCGCGCGGTCGCCCGGCTCGAGCATCCGCACGCCGAGCTCTGCCGCCCAGTCGGCGCGCTCGGTCTGCGGCTTCCCCCAGGGATTCCCGGCCCGCTCGACGTCGCGGAGCATCGGCTCCGCCTCGGCCGGGAAGGCGGAATCGACCATCACGCGGCTGCGGCGGAGGTCCACGATGTGGTCGACGTGCTCGATCGAGACCGGGCATGCCTCGACGCACGCGCCGCAGGTGACGCAGTCCCAGATCATCTGCTCGGGAACGCCGTTGCCGAGAATCGGCGCTGCGCTCTCGGCGAACACCTGGTCGCGGACGCCCATGATCACGAGCTTCGGCGAGAGCAGCTTGCCGGTCGCGTACGCCGGGCAGGCGTCCTGACAGCGTCCGCATTCGGTGCACGAGTACGCGTCGAGCACCTGCTTGCGGGTCAGGTCGGCCACCGTCGCCACCCCGAAGCGAAGCTCGTCCTCCGGCACGTCGAACCGGAGCGGCTCGAGCCGCCCGCGCGCGCCGGTGCGCGCGAACCAGACGGTGATCGGGGCGGTCGCGATGTGCAGGTGCTTCGAGCGTGGGAGGTAGAGCAGGAAGGCGAGGACGATCGTCAGGTGCGCCCAGACGAAGACCCGCTCGGCGTGCCCTTGCGACGGGAAGAGCGAGGCGAACGCGCTCGCGATCGGCCCGACGTGGTCGTTGTAGCCCTGTGCGTGCGCGGCGGCGTGCCAGCAGAGCAGTGTCCCGATCACGCCGAAGATCAAGAGCAGGATGACGTAGGCGTCGCCCGCGTGAGAGCCGCGGAAGCGCTCCGGCCGGAGAAAGGCGCGGTTCACGGCGGCCGCGGCGATCCCGGCGAAGACGAGCACGACGAACACGTCTGCCATCCAGCCGAACCAGGTCTGACGGGAGAGCCACGGCAACTCGGCGGTCGGACTGACGGCGGCGATCATCGCCATCAGGATCGTCGGGAAGAGCACGAGGAAGCCCCAGAAGACGAAGGCGTGGAGGAGCCCGGGCCCGAGCCGCTGCAGGAGCTTCCGCTGCCCGAGCACGATCTCGAGCTCTGCCCGCGTCTGCCGCGCGGGATCGGCCGGCCGGTCGTTCGGCCTCGCCCGCCGCACCTGCCGGGCGAGGAAGCGCGTCCGCTGCCAGGCCGACGCCCCGACGACCGCGAGCAGCGCGCCGAGGACGACCGCGCCTACCGGCCTTGCACCCTTCTCAGCTCGGCCGAGATGGCGGGCACGATCTCGTGCAGGTCGCCGATCACCGCGTAGTCGGCGTGGGCGAGGATCGGGGCCTCGGGATCGTCGTTGATCGCGAGGATCCGCTTCGCTCCCTTGCAGCCTGCGATGTGCTGGGTGGCGCCGCTGATCCCGCAGGCGACGTACAGGTCGGCGCTGATCTTCGTCCCCGTCTGGCCGACCTGGTCGGTGTGCGGCCGCCAGCCGGCGCTCGTGACGACCCGCGAGCAGCCGACCGCGCCACCGAGCAGCCCGGCCAGCTCCTCGATGATGGCGAAGGCCTCGGCGGAGCCCACGCCGCGGCCGCCGCCGACGACCACCTTCGCATCGCGCAGCGACACCCCGCCGCCGGACTCCTCGAGTCGCTCGAGCACGCGAACCGCCGTGTCGGCGCCGGCCGGCAGCCCGAGCTCCTCGGCCTCGACCGGCTCCGCAGCCGGCTGGGTGTGCGGTGCGACGGTCAGGATCTTCGGCGAGCCGTGCAGGCGCGCCTCCTCGAGCAGGCTGCCGCCCCAGCGCAGCCGGGTGACGACGTCTCCGTCGAGCGCGGTCACGTTCGCCGCGAACGGCTGGTCGAGGCGGGCCGCGACGTGAGCGAGTAGCTCGTTGCCGCGGTCGGAGCCCGCCGCGACGACCGCGTCGGCGCCCTCGGACGCATCTGCGAGCGACTCGGCCCAGGCGGCGGGGGCGTAGTCGCCGTCGAGCGAGACGGCGCGCACCTTCCCGAGGCGCTGCGCGAAGCCGAGCGCCTGGAGGGACAGCTCCTCGCCCGGCTCGACGAAGAGGAGGACGTCCGCCATCAGGCGACCCCCAGCTGCTGCAGCAGCTCGACGACCTTCGGAGCGGCGGCCGGGCCCTCGCCGAGCACCTCGGCCTGCTTGCCCTGGCCAGGGGGAAGCACGAGCCGGACCTTCTCGAGGCGCTGCTCCGGCCGCGCCGGCTCGCTCACCGCCAGCGGCTTCGACTTCGCGCGCAGGCGGCCCGGAACCGACGGGTAGCGCGGGAGGTTCAGCCCCTCGAGGACCGTCAGCACCGCGGGCGTCGGCAGCTCGTAGGCCTCGCGTGCGCCGCCGGTGTCCCGCTCGACGCGGACGCCACCGTCGCGCGGCTCGATCTTCTTCAGCCCGGTCGCGACGGGCAGGCCGAGCGTGGTGGCGACACGGATCCCGACCTGGTAGCCGCCCGCGTCGGCCGACTCGTTGCCGAAGAGGATCAGGTCGAACGGGTCCTCGCTGCGGATCGCGTCGACGAGCGCCGCGGCGGTCGACTGCGCGTCCCAGTCGGCTCCGTCGGTCTGCAGCAGGATGCCGCGGTCTGCGCCGATCGCCATACAGTCGCGGAGCTGCTCCTCCGCCTCGGCGGGCCCCAGCGTGAGCACGACCGACTCGCCACCGTGCGCCTCGACGAGGCGAACCGCCTCCTCGACCGCGCACTCCTCGTGCGGGCTGATCGTGAAGCCGAGATGGCGGGTCTGGATCTCCTGCTCGTCCTCGGTGAGGACGATCCGGCCACCCGTCATCGGCACTCTCTTCACGCAGACGAGGATCCTCACGAGCGGATCCTCGCGTTCTCGGGGTCGAAGATCGCGCGCGACCCGGCGACCCGCACGGTCACGGGGTAGCGTTCGCCCATGTACTCGACGAGGAGCTCCTCGCCCTCGACCGCTTGCTCGGGCGGCAGGTACGCCATCAGGACGTGCATGCCGACCGACGGTGCGGCACCGGCGCTCGTCACGTAGGAGCGGCGGCCCTTCGCATCCTCGAGGGGCGTGCCCTCCTTCGAGAGGACCGGCTCCCGGCCGAGCATCGTGCGCTCGACGCCGCTCCTCGAGGTGTGGTCTTCGACCGTCAGCGTGCAGAGGAGGGCGACCGGGTCCGCCTCACGGTGCGAGACGTAGGCCTCCTTTCCGACGAAGTCCTGCTCCTTGACCTTGCCCCAGGCCATGTCCGCCTCGACGACCGTGTAGTCGGCGTCGAGCTCGAAGCCGAAGGCGCGGTAGCACTTCTCGAGTCGGCCGGTCGTGCCGTAGACGCCGATCCCGGCCGGGACGACCCCGTGCGGGCGGCCTGCCTCCCAGACCAAGTCCCAGAGCTCGAGCCCGTCGGCCATCGGCGCGTACAGCTCCCAGCCGAGGTCGCCGACGTAGGAGATCCGGGAGGCGAGGACGTCGAGGCCGTCGAGGGCGACGGTCTTGAACGTACCGAAGGGGAAGCCCTCGTTCGAGACGTCGTCGCTCGTAAGCGAGGAAAGGACGTCGCGCGCCCGGGGCCCCCAGAGGCCGATCGTCGTCCAGGTCGACGTCAGGTCCTCGATGCGCGTCTCGCCGTCGGCGGGCAGGTGGTCGCGGAACCACTTAAGGTCGGCCATGCCGTGCGCGCCTCCCGTGACGACGCGGAAGCGGTCCTCGGCCATCCGCATGATCGTCAGGTCGCTCTTGAAGCCGCCCGCGTGCGAGAGCACCGGCGTGTAGACGTTGCGGCCGACCTTGACGTCCATCTGACGCATCGCCACCTGCTGGACGCAGTCGAGGGCACCGGGGCCGACGACGTCGAAGATGCAGAAGGCAGTGAGGTCGAACATCGCCGCCCGGTCACGCATCGCGAGGTGCTCCGCGTTGATGATCGGGGACCACCAGCGCGCCTCCCACTCGTGCTCGCGTGGCCGGACGCCGTACTCCTCCACGAGCGGCGCGTTCGACTCGTACCAGTGCGGACGCTCCCAGGCGGCGGCTTCGTAGAAGACCGCGCCGAGATCGCGCTCCCGCTCCCAGAACGGGGCCGTGCGGATGCCGCGATTCGACTCCCACTGCTCGGACGGATGGACGATCCCGTACGTCTTGTTGAAGCCCTCGGCGGCGCGCCCCTTGACGTGCTCCGGCGTCCGCTGCTCCGGGTAGAAGCGCGCGATGTCGGAGGACTGCAGGTCGATCTCCGGCTCGCCGAACACCATCCACTCGGCGACCGACTTGCCGACGCCGGGCCCCTCCTTCACCCAGACCGCCGCTGCCGACCAGAGCCCTCTCACCTCCGGCGTCTCGCCGAGCAGCGGCAGCCCGTCGGGCGTGAGCGAGAGCAGGCCGTTGATCGCGTACTTGATCCCGACCGACTCGTCGCCGAGGATCTCGGGCACGAGTTCGAGCGCGTCCTGCAGCTGGGGCTCGAAGTCCTCCTGCGTGAACGGCAGCTCGGTCGGGGTCAGCGACGCCTCCTCGATCGACGGGATCTCGTCGGGATCGTGGAGGATCGGCCGATGGGCGTACGAGCCGACCTCGAGGCCCTGGCCGTCCTGGCGCTCGTACATGTTCGTGTCCATGTCGCGGACGATCGGGAACTCGATCGAGGTCTTCGACGAGAGGAAGCGCGGCACGGGACCGACGTCGATCATCTGGTGCACCGCCGGCGTGAGCGGGATCGAGGCGCCCGCCATCCGCGCGATGCGCGGGCTCCAGACTCCGCAGGCGACGACCACCACTTCGGTCTCGACGTCGCCGCGGCTCGTCCGCACGCGGCGGACACGCCCGTCCTCGACGTCGATCCCGGTCACCTCGGTGTTCGCGGAGACGTCGAGCGCACCCGTCGCTGTGCCCCGCTCCCGCATGATCGTGCCGAAGCGGAGCGAGTCGACCACGGCCACGGACGGCGTGTAGAAGCCGCCGAGCAGGATCTCGTCGTTCACGAACGGCACGAGCTCCTCGATCTCTGCCGCCGTGACGAGCCGGCAGCCCTCGACGCCCCAGGAGGTCGCGGAGGCCATGCGCCGGCGCAGCTCCTCCAGCCGCTCTTCCGTGCGCGCGACCTCGATCCCGCCGCATTCGATCAACGTGCCCGCCTCGCGGTACTGGCGCATCGACTCGAGCGTCAGCTGGGTCATCTCCTTCGAGTGGTCGACGGGGAAGATGAAGTTCGAAGCGTGGCCGGTCGAGCCGCCCGGGTTCGGGAACGGGCCCTTGTCCAGCAGGAGGACCTCGCGCCAGCCGAGCGTCGTCAGCCAGCCGGCGAGGCTCGAGCCGACGATCCCGCCGCCGATCACGACCGCGCGGGCGGAGGAGGGGAGGGAGCGGGACTCAGGCTCGGACACGTGCGACGCCTCCGGCGGTCGAGAATGCGAGGAAGATATCACTCATATATCACGTTCGAAGCAGAGCCGGTCTCATCGCCCGCTCGAAATCCCCAACGTGCTTGCGCATGATCCGGGCGGCTGCGTCGGCGTCGCCCCGGACGATCGCGCTCAGCAGCCGCCGGTGCGACTGCACGGCGGCGTCGAGCCCGCTCGCCCGGTCGAGCGCGAGGTGCCAGATCCGCAGCGCGAGCACGTAGTACTCGCCGAGGGTCTGGTCGAGGAACGGATTGTGCGTGCAGCGGTAGACGGCGCGGTGGATCCGCTCGTCCAGCTCCATCAGCTCCCGCTGGTCCGGTTGCCCCTGCCTGCCGAGCTCCTCGATCAAGGCCTGCAGCTCCTGCAGCTCGTCCAACGTCGCGCGCTCCGCAGCAAGATGCGCGGCGTGGCTCTCGAGGACGGTTCGGACCTCGCACAGGCTGGCGAGGTCGCGGATCTCGACCGCGGTGACGAACATACCGCGCCGCGGGTAGACCTCGACCAGCTGCTCCTGCGAGAGCCTGCGAAGCGCCTCGCGAACCGGCGTCCGGCCGATCCCGAGGCTCTCGGTCAGGGCCCGTTCGTCGATCACCGCTCCAGGAGGCAGCTCGAGCGAGACGATCCTGCGCCGGATCTCGTAGTACGCCTTCTCGGCGAGGGACGAGGGCTCGGCCGGAAACGGATCGGCTTCCGCCATCCAGATACATTATTGATATCTCAGCTGGCGGTGACGGAGGGCCGGCCAATGCCGGCCCTCCGAGAGCATCAGGTTGCTGCGACGCCTGCGACCGGAGCGCCTGGCTCGGGCGGCATCGTGGGCGTCTCCTCGCGAAGGTGTATCGGCAGCTTGTCCTGCACGACCCGTCGGTAGACGTAGAGCACGAGCGAGATGACGAGGATGCCGATGCCGATGAAGAAGTCCGTCCAGTTGCCGTAGCCGTTCAACTTCGGGCTACCCGCCCCCACGACGAGGAAGACGGTGTTGGCCGCCGCGATCACGACTGCGATCGGAATCCAGATCGCCGTGACCCTGATCGGCCGTGGCCAGTTCGGCCGATCCCTGCGGAGAAGCAGGAAGCCGGTCATCGCGAAGATGTGCGCCAGCACGTACCCGATGTTGCTCATGTACAGGATCGCCAGGTTGCTCGAGACGAAGAGGACGAGCCCGACGTTGACGACGAGGTCCACGGTCATGGCGCGGGCCGGAACGTGGAACCGGTTCAGGACGCCGAGCTGTTTGACCGTCATGCCGGCACGCGAGATCCCGTAGAGCGCCCTCCCTCCGTCCGCGGTCGACGAGTTCATCGAGAGCACCAGGCTCAGGATCAGGCAGACGATCGTGAAGGTCGCGAAGCCGCTGCCGACCAGACTGTTGATCAGCGGCGTGTAGAACTGCCCCTCGGCGCCGTTCTTGAGGATGAAGGGGACGCCGGTCGCACCGGTCACGGTCATCGGCAGCAGCACGTACACGATCAGCGAGAAGCTCGCCGCCGAGCGCAGCGCCAGGGCGGTGTCGCGCTTGGTGTCGTGGTACTCCGGCGCGAAGCTGGCGCAGACCTCGATCCCGTAGGCCGACCAGCACATGAGGAACAGCCAGACGAACGCGGTCCGGAGCCCGCCCCACTGGCCGTTGATCGACCAGGTCATGTTCGAGCTGTGCCAGTCGCCCTTGACGAACGGCATCACGATCAGCACGAAGAGGGGGATCATCAGCAGCGCCCCGGTGATGTAGCCGACCCAGAGCGACGGTTTCACGCCGAAGATGTTGAAGAGCCACACGGCCACGATGAGCCCTATCGCGATCATGGCCGACAGCCCGAGGTGGTTCTTGCCGATCGAGAAGTACACGTCGCTCGCCGAGCCCGGGAACCATTTCGAGACCACGAGGTCGCCGATCAGCTTTCCGAAGATCGAGAGCACAACCGACCAGCCGATCCAGTAGCCGAAGGTCGCGACCGGCCCGACGAGCGAGAAGTGCTTGCGCCAGCCCTCGTGAGCGTAGAGCGAGATCCCACCGGACTGCTCGGGGAACATCGCAGCAGTCTCCGAGTAGATCCAGTTCGACAGGAGCCCGATCGTCGCCGAGATGCCCCACAGACACATCGCTCCCCAGCCACCGAGGGCGCCGACGGAGAAACCGAGAGAACCGATCAGGAAGCCGGGATTGCAGAGAGCGATGACGAACCCGTCGTACCAGCGAAGCGACTTGAGTAGCTGTCGCTCCTCGATCGCGGCCTCAGCCACCTCACCCTCCTTAGTCAGGTTGTCGGCATCGCCGGGCCGGCGAGCCTGGTTGCAGCACGCTTTACTACCACTTGCCGTAGACGGATTCAATTGCCGGAGCGATCTTTCGTGTTGCGTTGGCGGCAATTACACTCGGGCTGCGTTGAAGGGACCTCCAATCACCGTCAAGTGCGAGTGCGGCGCGGTGAGACACGTGCCTTACGGCGAGGTCTGGACATGCGAGGGCTGTGGACGGCGCTGGAATACCGGCCAGATCGACGCGGCCGAGTACGAGGCGATCCTCCGCGAGATGCGCCGCTTCAGGCTGTCCGCGATCGCCGCCGCGGTCCTTTGCGCCATCGTCTTCACGATCCTGGCTCTGACCGTGTCACAGGCGCTCGTCCTGCTGCTGCCGATGGTGCTGGCGGTGTGGTACTTCTGGTACATGCCGTTCTGGCGACGCAAGGTGCGCCGGCGGGCACGGAGCCTGCCGACCTGGAAGCTCGAGCCCGAGTAAGAGCCGTGTCGAGCCTCGGACGGCCCCTCGCCGGGGATACGGCCCTCCGGGTCCCGAGCGGGAAGCGGCCGGTCCTGCTCGCCACGCTGCTCGCCGCTCCGTTCGACCCCGCGGCGGCCGAGGTCGCCGTCGCCGCCGCCGTCGAGACCGGCCGGGCGCTCATCGTCGCGATCGTCGTCGAGTTGGTGCCCCTGCCGATGTCGTTGATCCTCGGCCACGACCAGATCGACTCGCCGGAAGACGCAGACTCGTTCCGGGCGCCGGCCGAGCTCGCCCACTCGCTCGGCGTCGCCGTCGAGCGTCTGCGCGTGCGAAGCCCGCGGCCCGTCGAGGCGCTGCTCGAGCTTGTCGCCGAGCGCGAGCCCGGACTGCTGGTCTTCGGCCCCGATCGCACCCGGCTCTCGCGTCGCCGGTACCGGAAGGCCGTCCGCGCTGTCCGGGAGCGGGCCCCCTGCCTCGTCTGGACCGACGAGCCCTAACGGCGCGGGGGCTTGTCCGTCTCCCGGCCGAGGGCCCGTGACAGCTCCTCGGCGTGGCGGAGGAGCGACGCGAGCGCCTTCCGCCTCGGCTCGCGTCCGAACCGGGACGCGGGCCCCTGGACGCCGAGGATCGCGGCCAGCTCGCCGCGGCCGCCGAAGACCGGCGCCGCGATCGCATTGAGGTGCCGCTCCCGCTCGCCAACGGCGTCCGCATAGCCCGCGCGGCGGACGCGATCGAGCTCGGCCCCGAGCGTGCGCCGGTCCGTGATCGTCCGGTCGGTGTACGCGGTCAGCCCACCCCGAGGCAGCTCGCCGCCGCCGAACGTGAGCAGGACCTTGCCGGTGGCCGTTGCGTGCCCGACGCTCGGACGGCCGACGCGCGCCACACTTTGCACCGAGGACGCGCTCTGCACGAAGTCGACCGTCACCGCGTCCTGTTCTCCCGGAGCCGACAGCGTCGCCGTCTCACCGGTCTCCTCGACGAGGGCGCGCAGGTGGGGACGAGCGATCTCGCGGAGGTCGAGCCGCCCGAGCACGATGTTGCCGAGCTGGAGGAGTCGCAGCCCCAGCCGGTAGCGGCCCGTCGCCTCGACGTGCTCGACCATCCCCGCCGCCGCCAGGGTCGCGAGGAGACGGGACACGGTGCTCGCGTTGATGCCCGTGCGCCGGGAGATCTCGTTCGTTCCGAGCTCGGTCGTGCCGTCGCCGAGGGCGTCTAGCACGGCGAGCGCCCGCTCGACTGCGGCGACGTGGCGAACGGAGGGCTGTCCCATGCGAGGCATGCTGTCAGGGTCGTCCCCGATCCGGGCGGGACCCGCGTCCCAGAGCTTCCGGGTCGTCACCCTACATCGTGCTCGGCGGCGGTTTCACAGCTCGCCGACCACGGATAGATCAGACTGTCCGGTCTGAGGCACGCTGAACGCGGGAGCCCGTGCAACCGAGGAGGGCGGCCGCGGCGCAGACCGCCGCCAGGGCGATGGCCGCCACGCCGGGCCAGCCCCACGCCTGCCAGGCCAGGCCGGGGGCGAACGCGCCCACCGCACCGCTCACGTAGTAGACACTGAAATAGACGGCGCTCGCGGCGCCTCGATCCGCCGTCACCGCCGCGGTCACGCCGAGCTGGAGCGCCGTCACGCCCGTGAACATTCCGACCGTCACGAGCGAGAGCGCGAGCACGAGCGTCGGCAGCCAGGCCGGCAGGGAGAGCAGGAGCCCTGCCGCCATACAGGCGACCGCCCCGAGCGCCGTCCGCCGCCAGCCAGCACGGTCGGCGAGCCGGCCCGCGGACGGACCAACGGCCCCGAGCAGCCACAGGACGAAGACGAGCGAGCTGGCCGCGCCGCCAAGCTCGAAGGGTTGCCCCTGCAAGCGGTAGACGACATACGAGAAGGTGCCGACGAAGGTGAAGAAGAGACACCCGGCCGCTAGCGCAATCCCGACCAGCGTCCGGTTTCGCAATTGGGCCAGGACGCCGCCGCCACGCGCGCCGCTGCGGGCCGGAGGCCCCGTCTCCGGGAGCCCACGCGCCATCAGGAGCGCCCCGGCCGCCGGAAGGATCGCGAGCCCGCTGACCCCCCAGCGCCATCCGACCACCTCGGTGACGAGCGCCACGCCGATCCTCCCGATCAGCCCGCCGGCGACGAGCGCCGAGACGTAGACCCCCATAGCCCGCCCGCCGAGCCAGCCGCCGAACGCCTCCATCACGTAGGGCACCCCGACAGCGAGCAGCCCTGGCATGCAGAGACCCTGCGCCGCGCGGCAGGCAAGCAGCGCCGGAAAGGTCTGGGCAAGCCCTGCAGCCACCGTCGGGACGACGAGCAGGGCGCTCGCCGCCACCATTGTCCGCCGCCGCCCGAGCCGGTCCGAGAGCGGCCCCCAGATCCAGACGCCGACGGCAATCGCGACCACGACGGCCGACACGCTCAGCCCTGCGCGCGCCGGCCCGACCCCGAACGCGCTCCCAAGCTCGGGCAGGATCGCCTGCGTCGAGTACATGGACGCGAACATGCCGCAGCTCCCGACGAGGAAGGCAAGCAGGCCGCTGCGATGCGCCGTCGTTGCCGGTTCGGCGACTCCGCTCACCAATCCGGGATTCTGCCCCTTGCTTGCCCGCTGCTCGTTTGCGACGATCGCCCCGATTCCGATCCGGACGAGGGAGGACACGTGAAGACCATCGTCGTCGGCTATGACGACACCGAGCCGGCTCGCCGCGCACTCGAGCGGGCGGCTGAGCTGGCGCAGGCCTTCGGGAGCACGATCATCGTGACGAGCGTGGCACCGCTGTTGATCGGGACGCCGCGGAGCGCGGGCGTCGACCCCACCGATTCGCCGCAGGACCACACTGCCGAGCTCGAGCACGCGAAGGAGTTCCTCGCGGCCAAGGGCATTGCGGCGGAGCTCCAGCCGGCGGTGGGCGAGCCGGCGGACACGATCGTCGAGGTCGCGAACGAGCGCGGTGCCGACCTGATCGTGGTCGGCACGCGCGAGCTGAGCACCGTCTCCCGCCTGCTCGGCCAGAGCGTCAGCCAGTCGGTGTCCAGGCACGCGCACTGCGACGTCCTCATCGTGCACTAGCCGGGGTCGCGCGCCAGCTTTCCCAGCCGGAGCCCGACGAGAAGGTCACCCGTCCCATGGACATGCGCTTCCATGACCGCGCGGGCGAGCGGTGCCGCACGGGCCCGGATCGCGTCGAGGAGCTCGCGATGCTGCTCGTTCGAGACGTGCAGCATCTCGGCCGATTCGGGGATCAGGCGGAGCAGCTTCGCGAGGTCGGCCTGGACCTGTGTCTCGGCTGCGACGAGGCGCGGCGACCGCGCGGCCGAGGCGACGGCGAGGTGGAAGCGGTGATCGAGCCGCCGATACGGGCGGAACGAGTCGAGCGCCGCCATCCGCTCGACGAGCCCCTGCAACGCGACGAGATCGGCGTCCGAGCGCCGCTGAGCCGCGAGTTCGACTGCTGCGCCCGATACCGCCATCCGGAAGTCCATCAGGTCGGAGAGCTCCTCCACCGTCAGGCGCGCGAGGTGGCTCCGGGCCTCGCGGGCAGGCTGCTGCGGAAGCGAGCGCCGCACGAACGTACCGCCGCCGCGCCCGCGCCGCGTCTCGAGGTATCCGGCCTCACGCAGGATCCGCAGCGCCTCGCGCAGCGTCATCGGCGCGATCGCGAGCCGCGCTGCAAGCTCCGCTTCCGGCGGCAGCCGCTCCCCGACCTCGATCAGGCCGAGGCCGATCGCCTCGCCGAGTCGCCGCACCGTCTGCTCGACGACGGCACCGTCCGCGACCGGGGAGAAGACGGCCTCGCGGGCCAGGGCGAGCCCGTCACCCCCGCTGCCAACCTCCACTTTCGCCCGGCTGACCATTCCTCTAGGATCAGAGCTTAATCCCGCTGAAAGGAGCGATGCGGATGGCAGTCGCCGAGGGTACGGCCGTCACCGATCTCGATCGGTTCCTCGAGCAGGACGGCCGGGACGAGCAAGTCGCGCAGGTTCGGGAGCGGATCGACCGCGAGGGCATCCAGTACGTCTACTACCAGTTCCCGTCGGTCACCGGCCGGGTCATGGGCAAGGGCGTTCCCGCGCCGCACTGGGAATCGGTGGCGCGGAAAGGCTTCCAGCTCGTCTACGGCGCGACCGCGAACCTCTTCACCGACCGGCACGGCAACTACATCGGCTACGGCCCCGAGGCGGCGGAGCTCGTCGGACTCCCCGAACCGCAGACCTTCGAGGTGCTTCCGTGGGACAGCCGTGTGGCCCGCGTCTGGTGCCTTTGCTTTCGCAACCGCGAGGAGCGCCGGGACCCGGGCGGCTTCCTCACCTCGGACTGCCGCGGCAACCTCCAGAGGATCCAGGCGCGCTTCGAGGAGGAGACGGGCCTCCACCTCCGCGCCGGCACCGAGCCGGAGATGATGTGGCTGAAGCTGAAGCCGGACGGCACGCCCGACGTCCAGGGCATGACGAAGCCGTACTGCTACCACATCGACCAGTTCGCCGAGCTCCAGCCGATCATCCACAAGGTGATCGAGTACGGACAGAAGCTCGGGCTCGACATGATTCAGGGAGACCACGAGGACGCTCCCGGCCAGATCGAGCTGAACTTCGGCTTCGACCGGGCCGAGCGGACGGCAGACAACCTCTCGACCTTCCGCCAGGTCTGCAGGCAGGTCGGCCGCGAGCTCGGCGCCTTCCCGTGCTTCATGCCGAAGCCGTTCATGGGCGTCTCGGCGAACGGCTGCCACCACAACATCTCGCTCTGGCGCGGCGACGAGAACGCCTTCCTCCCCGACACGGACGACCCGCAGCGGCCGAGCCAGCTCGGGCTCTGGGCGATCGGCGGGATCATCGAGCATCTCCCGGCGCTCACGGCCGTCACCGCCTCCACCGTCAACTCCTACCGGCGGCTCTGGGACACCGGCTTCTGGGCGCCCGTCTTCGCCGACTGGGGCTACCAGAACCGGACCACCGCGCTTCGGGTGTCCGCTCCCGGCCGCTTCGAATACCGGAGCGTGGACTCGGCCGTCAACCCGTACCTCTCGCTCGCCGCGCTGATCGTCGCGATGCGGGACGGGATCGAGCGGAAGCTCGATCCGGGCGAGCCGGAGGAGCGGAACATCTACGAGGCGATGGAGGCCGGGAAGCAGGTGAAGAGGATTCCGATGACCTTCGGCGACGCGCTCGACGCGCTCGACGCGGACGCGGTCGTGAAGCAGGCGCTGCCCGACGAGATGCTCAAGGTCTTCATGCACTACAAACGTGACGAATGGGAGCGGTACTGTGCGACGGTCTCGGACTGGGACGTCGAGGAGTACCTCGACGTCCTGCCGTGATGAAGCTCGCACACACGTTCCTCGGGCGCCGCTGGGCGTGCGGGGCCGGAGGGGACAGTATGGGTAATACGGACCCGGAGAGCACCGTGCGGCCAGCGGCGTCAGTCGGCGGCGGAGCCGGGCTCCGCCCGGCCGAAGCCGGCGACGGCGAGGGGCGTGCGTGATGTGCGGGATCGCCGGGATCATCTACGCGAACGGCCAGCGCGACGTCGGCCGCGATATGACGCGGATGCTCCAGTCGATGAAGCACCGCGGCCCCGACTCGACAGGCTACGCCCTCTTCGGGCCGCATTCGCACCTCTACGTGATGCGGTACACACTCGCCGACGCGAACGACCCGCGCGACTTCGACTTTCACGACCGCATTCGGCGCAACAAGGGCATCGTCGAGGCACGGCTGCGGCGGGCCGGCGCGCACGTCCACGAGGCCGAGGAGGAGACCGACTACGCGTACCGCGTCACCTTCGAGTACCGCGGCGAGCTGAAGGAGCTCACCGACCTCGTCGAGGACGTGCCCGGGGCGGAGGTGCTCTCGCTGGGCCACTCGCTCGAGATCGTCAAGGATCTCGGCGACGCCGAATCGGTCTCGACGCAGTACGACCTCGGGCACTTCCAGGGGACGCACGGCATCGGCCACGTGCGCATGGCGACCGAGTCTGACGTCGACATCTCGGGCGCGCACCCCTACTGGGCGTACCCCTTCGGCGACGTGGCGGTGGTCCACAACGGGCAGCTGACGAACTACTTCCAGTGGAAGCGGCGGCTCGAGCGCTCGGGCCATCGCTTCCAGTCCGAGTGTGACTCCGAGATCATCGCCGTCTACCTCGCCGAGAAGATGCACGGGGGCGCTTCGCTCGAGGAAGCGATGCGCTCGAGCCTCGAGCAGCTCGACGGCGTCTTCACCTACATGGCCGTGACCGAGGACTCACTCGGCGTGGCGAAGGACGAGATGGCGGCGAAGCCGCTCGTCCTCTACGAGGCCGACGATCTCGTCGCGCTCGCGTCGGAGGAGATCGCCATCCGGGCGGTCGTCGACCGCGAGATCGAGACCTACGACCCGTACGAGGGAGAGGTGATGGTGTGGCAGCGGTAGTCACGTGGGGGAACCCATGGTTCCCCCACGTTCCCCCTCCTTTGGAGGCCATATGTCGGCGGTAGGAGAGACCCGGATCACCTACGACGCCCGCGGGCTCGCCGAGCCGCACGCCGAGGCACCCCGGGTCGCCGAGATCGACGGCGAGCGGGCCGAGTTCGACGCGCACGACCTCTCGACGCGCCAGATCAACCTCGAGCTGCGGCGCCTGATATATGAAGAGAACATCACCGATGTCACGGTGCGCAACCCCGGCGCGAAGCACTCGCTCGGCGTCGGCATCCTCGCGCGCTGCCGGATCACCTTCGACGGCAGCCTCGGGTATTTCGGCTGCGGTCTCGTCGACGGGCCGGAGATCCGGATCAACGGCCGCGTCGGCTGGTCGGCCTGCGAGAACATGATGTCGGGCGTCGTGATCGTCGAGTCGAACGCCGGCTCCCTCACCGGCGCCGCGCTCCGCGGCGGCGACCTCGTCGTCAAGGGCAAGGTCGGGGCGCGGACGGGCATCGACCAAAAAGGCGGCTCGATCATCGTCCTCGGCGACGCGGGAGCGATGACCGCGTTCATGATGCAGCGGGGCCGCCAGGTGATCTGCGGCGAAGTCGGAGCCGGCCTCGGCGACTCGATGTACGACGGCACGCTCTACGTCGGCGGGAAGGTCCGCTCGCTCGGGATCGACTGCGTCCCCGGCGAGTGGACGGACGCCGACACCGAGTTCATCGAGCGCAAGTTCCGGATCTACGGGCTCGGCTCGCCGCCGGAGTTCCAGAAGTTCGTCTGCGGGAAGAAGCTCTACAACTACGACAACCTCGAGCCCTCCGAGCGAAAGCTGGTGCTGTAGTGACCGACGAGACCGCCCCCTCGCCGCACACGGTGCTCGGGCGCAGCCCGATCTTCACGCCGCGGGTCATCGACGACATCCACATGAAGGCCGAGCTCGGCCGCTACCGGATGCGCGGCTTCTCGATGTTCAAGAAGATGCCCCACTGGGACGAGCTGATGTTCATGCCGGGGACGCTGACCCGGTTCGTGATCGAGGGCTACCGCGAGCGCTGCGATACGAAGACGGTGCTCGGCGCGCGCTTCGCGAAAAAGCCGATCGAGCTCGACATTCCCGTCTACATCACCGGCATGAGCTTCGGCGCCCTCTCGCTCGAGGCCAAGATGGCGCTCGCGAAGGGCGCCTCGATGGCCGGCACGGCGACGTGCTCGGGCGAGGGCGGGATGATCCCGCCGGAGCGCGACCTCTCGACCAGGTGGTACTACCAGTGCATCCAGAGCCGGTACGGGTTCAACCCGCACCACCTGATGCTCGCCGACGCCTGCGAGTTCTTCATCGGCCAGGGCTGTAAGGTCGGGCTCGGCGGCCACCTGATGGGCCAGAAGGTGACCGAGCAGGTGGCCGAGATGCGCTCGCTGCCGCCCGGGATCGACCAGCGCTCGCCGGCGCGTCACCCCGACTGGCTCGGCCCCGACGACCTCTCGCTCAAGATCCAGGAGGTCCGCGAGGCCACGGACTACCAGATACCGATCCAGCTCAAGCTCGGGGCGGCCCGCGTCTACGACGACGTCCGCATGGCGGCCAAGTGCGGCCCCGACATCATCTACCTCGACGGCGCCGAGGGCGGGACCGGCGCAGGCCCCCACATCGCCACCGAGGAGACCGGCATCCCGCTGATCGCGGCGATCCCCGAGGCGCGGCGGGCGCTCGAGGACGTCGGGCTCGCCGACGAGATCGACCTCGTCGTCGCGGGCGGCATCCGTAACGGCGGCGACGTCGCGAAGTGCCTGGCCCTCGGTGCGAAGGCGGTCGCGATCGGGCATGCGGCGCTGATCGCGCTCAACTGCAACAAGGAGATCCCCGGCGTCACCGACTACGAGGGCACGATCGGCGTTCCGGCGGGCCAGTGCTACCACTGCCACACGGGCCGCTGCCCGGTCGGGATCACGACGCAGGATCCGGAGCTGCGCAAGCGCCTGCCGGTCGACGAGGCGGCCGAGCGGGTCTACAACTTCCTGCACACGCTGACGCTCGAGCTGCAGATGCTCGCGCGGGCGTGCGGCAAGACGAACGTCCACTCGCTGGAGCCGGAGGACCTCTGCGCGCTCACGGTCGAGGCGGCGGCGATGGCGAAGGTGCCGCTCGCCGGCACCGACTACATCCCGGGCGTCACCGAGGAGCGCACGCTCGCCCGGATCGAGCGCCTGCTCGAACGCCACCTCGCCTATCCGGTCGACTACCTGCCCGAGCACGCCCGCGAGTTCGCGCGAGCCGACGACTGAGATGGCCGCGAATGAACCCGAGAAGAAGTTCGCGATCGATGCGGAGTACCTCGCCGGCCACCGCTTCCCATACCAGGAGGACATCGCGCTCGTCGACGAGGTCGACCTGCTCGCCGCCACGCCGGGCGAGGACATCAACTGGCTCGAGGACGTCCAGCTGCTCGAGGAGGACGGCGTTCCCGCCGTCTTCGATCGCTACTCGAACGCCTTCCTGAAGATCTACTTCCCGATCCCGGAGGGACGGGAGGACGAGCTGGCCCGGAAGGTCCTGATCACGCACCTCCAGTCGGGCAGCTCCTACGGGATCCAGTTGAAGGAGCAGCACTGCAAGTTCCCCCAGCCGGAGCTCGGCCCCTGGGTCCCCGGCTCGCGCACCGTCGGCACCGACTGGCAGGCGCCGGTGCTCGAGGGCTGGGAGCCCCCGGATCACTGATGGTGCCCACCTGATGGACGTCCTCGTCCTCCAGCACATCGCGTGCGAGCCCCCAGGTGTCTTCGAGGAGGTCCTCCACGAGCGGGGGGCGGCGCTCGAGCGCGTCGAGGTGGACGAGGGAGAGCCGCTGCCCGACCGACGGGGCTTCGACGCGATCGTCGCCATGGGCGGCCCGATGAGCGTGAACGACGAGCAAGCGCTGCCGTGGCTCCGCGACGAGAAGGCGCTCGTCGCGCAGGCGGTCGAGCAGGGCGTGCCGTTCTGGGGTGTCTGTCTCGGAGTGCAGCTCCTCGCGTCGAGCCTCGGCGCGCGCGTCTACGCGGGGCCGGAGCCCGAGGTCGGCGTGCTCGGAGTCGAGCTCACCGACGAGGCGCTGGCCGATCCGGTCTTCGGCGGCCTGCCGCGCCTCGTGCCCGCGCTGCAGTGGCACGGCGACACCTTCGACCTGCCGAGTGGCGCCGTGCGGCTTGCCAGCTCCCCCGCCTATCCGAACCAGGCCTTTCGGTACCGGAACGCCTACGGCGTCCAGTTCCACCTCGAGGTCTCGCCCGCGCTGGCGGGCGAGTGGGCCGGCGTCCCGGAGTATGCTGCCGCGCTCGACCGCGTCCTGGGCCCGGGAGGGGCGGACCGGCTGCTCGGCTCGGTCGCCGACCACGCCGACGAGATGCTCGCCCACGGGCGTAGGCTCTTCGAGCGCTGGCTCGATCACGTCGTCGAGCCGAGAATCGGGACAACGAATCGCGACGACCTGCTGGAGGTGTAGATGTCCACGAAGATGTGGGGCGGCGAGGAGTTCTGGGGCCTCGGCTACGAGTGGGATCCCGAGTGGGTCTACACCGACCGCCAGAAGGAGCTGCGGGCAACCCTGATCGAGCTCTGCGAGAAGGAGATGCGCGCGAACGCGAAGCGCTCCGACGACGAGCTGCTCTTCCCGCGGCGCAATCTCGAGCTGCTCGGCGAGCACGGCTTCCTCGCGCTCACGGTGCCCGAGGAGTACGGCGGCCTCGGCGAGAACCACGTCGCCTACTCGATGGTGTGCGAGACGATCGCGCGCTACGGCTGCGCGTCGACGGCGATGTGCTACGTGATGCACATCGGCGCGGTGAACGCGATCATGCTCCGGCCGACGCCGGAGCTGATCGACAAGTACATCCGGCCGCTCTCGAGCGGCAAGATCGGCACGCTCTCGTACTCGGACCCGGAGACGGGCTCGCACTTCTGGTATCCGATCTCGTCGGGTGCGGAGCGCTCGAACGGCGGCTTCAGGGTGCGCAAGAAGGCGTCCTGGACGACCTCCGGTGGGTTCGCGGACTTCTACGTCGTGCAGACGACGAGCCCGGACTTCAGCGGCTACGACGACCTCTCGGTGTTCGTCATCGACGGCGAGCACGTCCAGTCGCAGCCCTCGCTCTGGGACGCGCTCGGCCTGCGTGGCAACCAGTCCGGTCCGATCGAGGTGGCGAACGTCGAGATCCCGGGCGACCAGCTCGTCGGGCCGATCGGCGACGGCGCCGCCTCGAACGACGAGTCGGTCGACCCCTGGTTCCTGCTCGGGTCGTCGTCGGTCTGGAACGGCATCGCGCTCGGCGCGATCGACATCGCGAAGCGCCACACGACGAAGAAGCGGCACGTCGACGTCGGCCTGCGCGTCGCGGACTATCCGACGATTCAGGACTACGTCGGCGAGGCGGTCATGGACACGAACGCCTGCCGGCTCTTCGTCCTCTCGGTCGCGCAGGCGATGGACAACGAGACGGACGGCAACACGCGCGTGCTCGCACCCGGCGAGCTCGCACGGGCCAACTACCTGCACTGGGCCTGGCAGATCAAGTTCGAGGCGGCGAAGAACGTCGCCCACGTCGTCGACAAGATGCTCCACGCCTGCGGCGGTTCCGGCTACAAGCGCGACATGGAGCTCGAGCGCTACCTCCGGGACGCGAAGGCGGGCTGGGTGATGGGCCCGACGAACGAGGTGCTGCGCCAGTTCGTCGGCAAGGCCGTGCTGCTCGGCTTCGAGTCCCTCGACTACTGGAACCAGACGTACAACCGCCGCGCGGTCGAGAACGAGGTCAAGAAGCTCGACGCGAAGGGCAAGCGCGAGCTGGCCGAGCAGCTGATCGTGCAGGCCGACGAGCAGGAGGCGGCCGAGCCGGCGAAGGCCGGCTAGCCTGCGAGATGGCGACGGCGACGCGTCCGCGGCTGCTCGTCCCGGGCCTGCTCCCGGTCGACCCGACGCGCGAGACGCTGCGGTCGCGGCCGGGCGGCACGACGACGGTGCTGCTCGGTGCGGGCGACCGGCTGACGGTGCGGGACGTCCAGGGCGCGCAGCCCGGCTTCCTCACGGTCGCCGGCGACGCCTATCCGGCGCTCGGCCTCGACGGGCCGGTCGAGCTCTTCGGCCCGGAGTCGCCGCCCGGGTCGGAGCAGGCGTTCACCGCCGAGGCGCCCGCCGCGGTCACGGTCGCCGTGCGCGAGGCCGGGCCCGTCGTGGAGGGCGGGCTTCCCGCGACCGATCTCCTGCTCGAGGTGAAGCGCGCCTCGCCGCGCACCGAGCCCGACCCGCTCCTGCCCGAGCCGCTCGCCGAACCGCGGCTCGACTTCGAGGTGCCGCGTGCCTCGGCGCTCGCCTACGAGGTGAAGGCGGGGGAGTGGATCCAGGTGATCGATGTCCGGGGGCGCCAGTGCTCCGACTTCCTCGCCTTCCACTGGGACAAGCTCCAGGACGGCCTCGAGCGCGGGCTCGACTCGACGACGACGCGCTCGCTGATGGGGAACGCGTACCCGACGCCGGGGCTGCACGGCAAGTTCTACGACCAGGACCAGATCGCGCTCGTCGAGGTCGTGCGCGACACGGTCGGCCGCCACGACACCTTCGGGCTCGCCTGCTACGCGCGCTACTACGAGGATCTCGGCTACTTCGGCCACGTCAACTGCACCGACAACTTCAACGCCGAGCTGCTCCCGTACACGATCGAGCCCCGGAAGGGCTGGCCGGCGCTCAACCTCTTCTTCAACACCGCCTTCGACTCCGGCAACCTGTACCTCTCGGACGAGCCGTGGTCGCGCCCCGGCGACTACGTCCTCTTCCGCGCCCACACCGACCTCGTCTGCCTCTCGAGCGCCTGTCCCGACGACGTCGACCCCGCGAACGCGTGGAACCCGACCGAGGTGCACGTCCGCGTCTACCCGGCGCAGGAGCGCTTCTCGGCGGCGATCGCCCGACGGGTGACGCCCGATGCAGAGCCCGTGCTGACCCGGGACACGGGCTTCCGGCCCCGCACCGGCGGACTGACGGGCCGCTTCACCGAGTACAACGGCTTCTGGCTGCCGACGGAGTTCGACAACCTCGGTGCGGTGGCCGAGTACTGGGCCTGCCGTGAGCGCGCGGCGATGATGGATCTGTCGCCGCTCCGCAAGTGGGAGGTGCTGGGCCCGGATGCCGAGGAGCTGCTGCAGGCGACGATGACCCGCGACATCCGGCGGCTCTCCGACGGCCAGGTCGTCTACACCGCCCTGTGCAACGACACCGGCGGGATGCTCGACGACGGCACCGTGTTCCGGCTCGGCCCTGCGAACTTCCGCTTCGTCGGCGGCGCCGAGTACGACGGCATCTGGCTGCGCGAGCAGGCGGAGCGTCTCGGCCTCCGCGTCTGGGTCAAGGAGTCGACGGACGAGCTCTCGAACGTCGCGGTGCAGGGCCCCGCGAGCCGCGACCTGCTCGCGCCGCTGATCTGGACGGCGCCGTCCCGGACGCCGTTTCCGGAGCTGAAGTGGTTCCGCTTCACGGTCGGACGCATCGGCGGGCCGCAGGGGCTGCCGCTCGTCGTCTCCCGCACCGGCTACACCGGCGAGCTCGGCTACGAGCTCTTCTGCCATCCGAAGGATGCGCCGGCCCTCTGGGATGCCGTCATGTCGGCCGGCGACGTGACACCACTCGGCCTGGCGGCGCTCGACATGCTCCGGATCGAGGCCGGCCTCGCCTTCGCTGGGAACGAGTTCGACGACCAGGTCGACCCCTTCGAGGCCGGAATCGGCTTCACCGTGACGAAGGACAAGGAGGACGACTTCGTCGGCCGCGAGGCGCTCCTCGAGCGGCGCGAGCACCCGCGGCGCGCGCTCGTCGGGCTCGAGCTCGAGGGGAACGAGCCAGCGGGCCACGGCGACTGCGTCCACGTCGGCCGCCACCAGGTCGGCGTCGTCACGAGCGGAACGCGCTCACCGGTGTTGAAGAAGAACGTGGCCCTCTGCCGGATGAACGTCGGCTACGCGGAGCTCGGGACGGAAGTCGAGGTCGGAAAGCTCGACGGGTACCAGAAGCGAATCCCCGCCACCGTCGTCCGCTTCCCCTTCTACGACCCGGACAAGACGAAGCCGCGATCGTGACCGCCACCGCGCCGCTCGTCGAGTCGCTCACCCCGGAGCAGGCTGCGTCGTTCGAGCGCGACGGCTTCCTCATCCTCGACGAGGGGCTCGTCGCACCGGATGCCCTGCCGACGCTGCGCGAACGGTTCCTGCGCCTCTTCGAGGGGGTGTACGAGACCGGCATCTCCCCGGACGAGGTGAACTGGGTCCCCGGCCGCGACCCCGAGGACCGAACGCGCCAGATCTGCAACGGCTGGAAAGCCGACACGGTGATCGCCGCCCAGGTGCTCGCCGAGCGGACCGGGCGCCTCGCGGCGCTGCTCGCAGGCTGGTCCGGCGCGCGGCTGCTGCAGGACAACGTCCTCTGGAAGCCGCCGGGCGCGAAGGCGATCGGCTTCCACCAGGACTCCTCGTACGCGGACTACCTCGTGCCGCCGGAGATGCTCACGTGCTGGATCTCGCTCGACGACGTCCCTGCCGACGCGGGTCCGGTCGAGTACATCCCCGGCTCGCACCGCTGGCCGCGGACGCCGCCCGAGCGCTCGCAGTTCCACGCGCCCGAGGACTGGCTCGCGCCTGCGCGGCAGGCCGCGCCCGCGGGCGTCGAGGTCGAGACGGTGCCGGTCGCGGTGCGTGCCGGCGGCGGCTCGTTCCACCACGGCCTCTGCTGGCACGGCTCGCCGCCGAACGCGAACGCGACCGTCACGCGGATGGCGCTCGTCTCCCATTTCCTCCAGGCGGAGGCTCGGTTCCACCACGAGCACGTCGACCTGGTCTACTCGCGCTACCGCCGCCACGGCGACCTCTCGCTCGACGAGTCGTTCTTCCCGGTCGTCTGGCACGAGACCGGCTACCGCACGCCCTGGCTTTAGCGTGGGAGAACCCAGGGTTCCCCCACAGGCCCCTCCTCGGTCGCGCGTGGCGGGCGGCGCGGTGCGCTGCGGACGAGCGCGGTCGTCCTCCGCGCGCCGGGGGCCAGCCCAGAGAGAGGGGTGAGGACCCGGGTGGTCCCCAGCGAGGAACGCGCAGCGTTCCGAGCTACGCGAGCTCGCGGAAGCGGCTCGCGAGGATCTCGATCAGGGCCAGCGCGGCCCGCGGTTGGGTCCCGAGCGCCGCGCGCAGCTCGTCCCGCGTCACCCGGAGCGCGCGAACGTCTCCGTCGGCGATGACGTCGGCGATCCGGCCGGCTCCGGGATCGAGCACCTCGATCTCGCCCACGACTGCGCCGGCACCGAGGGAGAACATGCGGCCGGGCCGCGCAACCGTCACGGCTCCCTCGAGCACGAGGTAGAGCGCGTCGCCTCGCTCGCCGCGCCGCATCAGCGCCTCGCCGTCGGCGAAGGTCGTCTCGACGCCCGCCGCCAGGAGCGGCTGCAGCAGCTCAGCCGGCAGCGCCGAGAACACCTGCGGATCGCGGATCACCCGCTCGTAGCGGCCACCGTGGAAGAGCAGCGGCGTGCCTTCGCCGTAGTAGACGTATTCCACGCGGCCGAGGAAGAGCGAGTGGTCGCCGCCCCAGTACGAGCGGACGACGCGCCCGACCAGGTGGGCGAGCGCCCCTTCGACGAGGGGTGTCGCGTGGACGAGCTCGAACCGGGGCTCGGGCGTGTCCGGGCGCGGCCGTCCAGCGAACCGGTCCGAGAGCTCACGCTGGCCGGCCTCGAGCACGCTGACTCCGAAGCGGACGCCCTCGCGCAGCATCGCGTTCATCCGGGCCTTGCGATCGATCGAGACCAGGACCAGCGGCGGTGCGAGCGACACCGACATGAACGCGTTCGCCGTCATGCCGTGCACCTGCTCGTCGGCGACGACGGTGATCACGGTCACGCCGGTGGCGAACATGCCGAGCGTGCGGCGGAACTCGAGCAGCGGGTCGGCGCCGACCCCCGGAGTCTCGATCAGCTCCGGCTCCGGCGGCTCGTCGAACGACTGGCCGATCCCCTCCGGCGCGCCGGCGATCGCGGCGCCGTGCACCGGCAGCTCGAACTCGCTCGGAGCGTCCATCTCGCTCATTCTGACCGCTCGGCCGCAGCAGGGCCGCTCCCCCCGAGCGCCGCCGAGATCGCGTCCGCGCGCTCGAGGAGCAGCGGCAGTGCCCGGCGTGCGGCCGGCCGGCCGAAACGGCCCGCGGGCCCCTGGAGCGCGACGATCCCGGCGAGTGTGCCGGCGCTCGACCAGATGGGAGCGGCAACGGCGTTCAGCTCGGGCTCGCGCTCCTCGAACGCGTCCGCCCAGCCACGTTCGGCGACTCGCTCCAGCTCGGCGTCGAGCGCCTCCGGGTCGACGATCGTCCGCGTGGTGTAGGCAGCGAGCGGCGGCTGCGGCCTCCGGCCGGTACACGCGAGCATGACCTTCCCGGCGGCGGTCGCGTGGGCCACCGACGGCCGGCCGAGGTGCGGCGTGCCGCTGACGAACCGGGGCGCGACGACGATGTCGATCGTGATCGCATCCGGCTCGCCCGGCACCGAGAGCGTCGCCGTCTCGCCGACCACGGCGACGAGCTCCTCGAGGTGGGGTCTCGCCGCAGCGCGCACGTCGAGGCGCGCGAGCACCGCGTTCCCGAGCGCGACGAGGCGGATCCCGAGCCGGTAGCGACCGGAGTCCGGCTCGTGCTCGACCAGTCCGGCCTCGACGAGCGTCCCGAGCTGGCGGGAGACGGTGCTCGCGGTCGTCCCCGTGTGGCGCGCGATCGCATTCGTCCCGAGCGGCCCTTCGTCCGCGAGCACGTCGAGGATGGCGAGTGAGCGTCGTGCCGAAGCAACCCGCTCGCGCGACGGTTGACCCGTGCGAGCCACTTTGGTTAGTGTTGCATATTCAGGGATGCCATTGCGAGTGGCGCAATAATGTCGTTTCTGCTCGAGTGCCCCCACTGCGGTGCGCGGGACGTGAACGAGTTCCGCTACCAGGGGGAGGTGACCCGCCGCCCGCAACCGGGGGCGACGCTGCGCGAACTGATGGACTACGTGCACTTCCGTGACAACGTCGCCGGGGTGCAGCGCGAGTGGTGGTACCACCGGATCGGCTGCGGCACCTGGTTTCTCGCCGAACGGGACACCCGCACGAACGAGGTGATCCGTACCGAGGTCCCGGAGCCGGCGGGCCTCGGGGTCGCGAGCGGAAGCAAGAGGCGGCCGGAGGCGTGAGGCTCCCCGAGCAGCAGAACGAGCGGATCGACCGCGCCCGGCCGATTCCCTTCACGCACGCGGGCCGGGAGCTGACCGGCTTCGCCGGCGACACGGTCGGCTCGGCGCTCTACGCCGCGGGCCGCCGCGTCTTCTCGCGCAGCTTCAAGTACCACCGACCCCGGGGGCTGATGTGCTGTTCCGGGCGCTGCCCGAACTGCATGATGACCGTCGACGGCGTTCCGAACGTCCGCGTGTGCGTCGAGCCGCTGCGGGCGGGCCTGGAGGTCCGCGACCAGAACGTGCTCGGCTCCGCCG
>Ga0335085_10001746_pt1 | contig 43960 bp, 43 predicted proteins | sample Lox_Sample_45_FD_206712 | JGI IMG/M metagenome (GOLD analysis project Ga0335085, IMG submission 206712) | Soil microbial communities from Loxahatchee National Wildlife Refuge, Florida, United States - Lox_Sample_4.5 | ecosystem: Environmental > Terrestrial > Soil > Wetlands | place: USA... | reverse complement strand
GGCGTTGCCGGGACCCTTGATTTCCCCCGTGACCATCCCGGCGGGAGAGTGGCACCCCTCGCACTGGCGGGTGATGTCGTGGCCGACCGCCTTGACCGCCTTGTTCAGTTCTCCCTGGTAGACGGGGCCCCGGAAGGCGAGATTGTGGACAGAGCCGGCCCACTCGCCGTACTGCTTTTCGTGGCAGTCCTTGCAGACGGTCGGCGGGGTGAATTCCGCCCTGGACTTGTTCCATTTGATGAGCGACGGGTAGAAGGGATACAATTCTCGGTCGAAGTCGAAGACCGTCGTGGCGGCAAGCGCCGACCCCGTCAGCATGCCGATTGCGAGGAGCGTGGCAAGGGTTGCGAGGATCCGCTGATTCGGGTTCATGATGGCCTCCTCCGTCTGTTGTTGTGTTCATGGTTCGTTCGCGGTATCTCCCCACCGGGAACCTCCCGACGGGTACACCGGTCCGGCAGCCTCTCCACGCTCAAGAAACGGTCGTGAACCTGCTCAGGCAGATGTCTTTCTCCTTCAGCATCGTTACCCCGTGGTCCGGGTTGGCGGCCAGGTGGAGGAGGATGCGGAATACCGTTTCCACCTCGGCGGGTGCGCCGATGGCCGCGGCCACCTCCTCGGCGGTATAGGCCTCTTCTCCCGCGTTCCCGAAGAAAGCGAGGATGCTCCCCTGGAGCTGGAGTACCGCCGCGGCCGCCTTTTTCCCCGCCTCGACCCCCGGCTGGTGGTATGCGTTGATGTTGACGAGACTGGCGTAGAGGCCGACGGCCCGCTCGTAGAGGGCGATGAGAACTCCAACGGCCTGCGGGTCGATGCGTTCCACAGTGATGGTCAGGGATTCCCGGCCGTTGTCGGAGAGGGCCTGGCGGGTACCCTGGAGAAAGCCTGCCAGGTAATCGCCGGAGGTGGCTCCCGGCTCCACTTCCTGGGAAGGACCCTGCCGGTCCTGCAGCACCTCGATGAAGGTGACGAAGAAGTTGTTGACCCCCTCCCGGAGCTGCTGCACGTAGGCGTGCTGGTCGGTGGACCCCTTGTTGCCGTAGACGGCGATTCCCTGGCTGACCACCCTGCCGTCCCGGTCGCTTTCCTTGCCGAGGGACTCCATGACCAGCTGCTGGAGGTAGCGGGAGAAAAGGAGGAGCCGGTCCTTGTAGGGGAGGAGCACCATGTCCTTCTCCCCCCGCCCGCCGGTGGCGTGGAACCACATGAGCGCCAGGAGCGCCGCCGGGTTACACTTCGTGGTGGTGCCGCGGGTGACGGCGTCGCAGCGGCTGGCCCCGTCGAGGAGGCCGTCGATGTCGAGTCCTTGGAGGGCCGCCGGGAGGAGTCCCACGACCGACATCACCGACGTGCGTCCCCCGACCCAATCCCACATGGGGAAGCGGGCGAGCCACGCCTCGGCGACCGCGGTCCGGTCCAGTTCGCTGTCGAGGCCGGTGACGGCCACGGCCTGTTTCGGGAAGTCGAGCCGCGCCTCCGTGAATGCCCGCTTCGCCTCCAGCATGCCGTTGCGGGTCTCCTTGGTGCCGCCGCTCTTGGAGATGACCACCACCAGGGTCTCGGCGAGGCGCGGTCCGATCGCCGCGATTACCCTGTCCATGCCGTCCGGATCGGTGTTGTCGAAGAAATACGGCCGCATCCGGTCGGCGGCGGTGCCGAGGGCATCGGCCACGAACTGGGGGCCGAGAGCCGAGCCGCCGATGCCGACGACGAGGAGGCACGTGAAACGGCGTCCTCCCGGTGCCGCGATGGTGCCGTCGTGGACCGCGGCAGCGAACTCACGGATCGCCCGGACCGTGAACTCGATCTCGGCGTCAAGTTCCGCACGGGGGGCGAGGGACGGGTTCCGCAGCCAGTAGTGTCCCACCATCCGGTTCTCGTCCCGATTGGCGATCTCCCCCGCTTCCAGCGCCGCCATCTCGGCAAAGGCCTTTTGCATGCGGGGTTCCATCTCCCGGAGAAAACCCTCGCCGAAGTTCATCCGACCGATGTCGACCATGAGGCCTATCTCGGGGGAGGTGCAGAGGTGGTTTTTGTACCGTTCCCAGAGGTGCATTTTGTCCATGTCGTTCTCCGCAGAATTTTGAATGATTTTATAAAATCAGTGCCCCGGTGCAGCTCGACCCCTCCCCCGCCGTGCAGCAGTAACAGTGCTGGGCGAGGAAGATCTCGTTCCCTTCCTTTGCCGCCTCCTCCAGGTCGTCGATCTTGAGGATCCGGCCGTCGTCGCCGGTGATGGGGAGGCCGACCGCCTGGTTGAAGTCGCAGTTGTAGAGAAACCCCTTCCCGTCGACGCTCACCAGGGTGCGGCACATGATGCCGGCGGCGGCGTCGGGGTTGAAGCTGGTGGCGAGGAGATTGAGGTAGCGCTCGTAGGCCCCCTTCGCTTCTAGGTATTCCCGGAAGCGGCCGATGGGGGCGTTGGTGATGGTGTAGAGGTGGTTGAAGCGGATGCCGTGGCGAGCGCGCAGCTCTTCCTTGTAAGCGGCCTCCAACTCACGCTGGGAGCCGGGGATGAAGTCGCCGCCGGGATTGTAGACTAGGTCCAGTTCCAGCGTGTCGCCGTAGCCCTCGGCGTTCAGCCTCTGCAGCGCCTCGATGCTCCGGGCATAGACGCCGGGGCCCCGCTGCTTCTCGACATTCTCCTCCAGGTAGCAGGGGAGGGAGGCGACGATCACCACCCCTTGGCGGCGGAAGAAGTCCGGCAGCCACTCCATCCCCGGCTCCAGCATGATGGTAAGGTTGCTCCTGACGATGCGTCGGGGCGACAGGCCCGCCGTCGATTCGAGAAAGTAGCGGAAATGGGGATTCATCTCCGGACAGCCGCCGGTGATGTCGAGGGTGATCCCCTGCTTCCGGGAGAGGAGACCGGCGATTGCAGACATCACGTCCCGCCCCATGATCCTCTTTCCCTGGGGGGAGGCCCCCATGTGACAATGGCGGCAGGTGAGGTTGCAGAGGTTCCCCAGATTCACCTGGAGGGTCTGGAGGGTATTGAACGTCCCGTACACCGGGTTGATTTCCCGGATGATTTCCCTGAAAGCGGCGACCATCTGTTTCTCCTTCGTTGAAGCCGGGACCCGGGACTGGGGACTCGGGACCGGTGAAAAGCCTTCATTCCCTTCTCCCTGGAAGAGGTTCCGGAAGTAGTGTTACCCGCAGAAGCTGCGGCAGAAGCCATTCTTGCCTGCAAGTCCACTGCTGTGAGGTGAACCCGATGGGCAGGAAAACGCAGCACAAGTTCCGAGTCCCCAGTCCCGAGCCCCTGTCCCGGCATGTCAGTTTACCGGTCCCCGCAGCTTGGCGTAGATCACCGGGATCAGGGCGAAGAGACCGAGGAGGGCAAAGGAGCCGAGGACGCGCGGCGAAGCGACTTCCCCAAGGGAGTTGATCGTCGCCAGGCTGGCCCCCGCGTTGCAGTAGACGAACCCCCCCGGGATGATGCCGAGCATAGTCCCCGCGAAAAAGGTGCGCAGCGGCAGGCGGGTGAGGCCGGCCGCCAGGTTGATGAGAAAAAAGGGGAAGACCGGCACCAGGCGGAGGAAGAGGAGGTAGTTGAGCCCCCGGGCATCCAGTTCCCTGTTGAGTTTTTCCAGTTGCGGGCCGAACTTGCGCTCCACCGCGTCGTGGAGGAGGTAGCGGGTCACGAGGAAGGCGAGCGTCGCCCCGACGGTGGCGGCGATATTGGCGTAGACCGTACCGGGGAGTGCCCCGAAGATCGCTCCGGCGGCCAGGGAGAGGATGGCGGCGCCGGGGAGGGAGAGGGCGGTCTGGACGATGTAGATCGCCATGAAGCCGGCCACCATCACAGTGCGATGGCCGGCGTAGTAGTCGGCAAGCTGCTGGCGGTGGGCCTTGAGCGACTCCAGGGTCAGGAAGCGCCCCAGGTCCAGGTAGAAGAAGAGGCCGATGGCCACGACCCCCGCAAGGGCAAGGGCGAGCTTTTTCCACTTCATGACAGCTCCCTCTGCCAGCCGAGCCAGACGGACAGCACCTTCCTGACGAAGGGGGTGAGCCGGGTCCGGTTCCAGGCGTCCGCCAGCTTCCTGACCGCTTCCGCCTGGGTTGGATAGGGGTGGATCGTCCGGCCGATGGACGCGAGCCCCAGGCCGTTGGCCATGGCCAGCGACAGCTCGTTGATCATCTCGCCGGCGTGGCGGGCGACGATGGTGGCGCCGAGGATCCTGTCGGTCCCCTTTTTCAGGTGCACCCGGGCGAAGCCGGCGGTCTCCCCATCGAGCACTGCCCGGTCCACGTCGGCGAGCGGCACGGTGAGGGTGGTCACCTCCATCCCGTTCGCCTGTGCTTCCTTCGCATACAGCCCCACGTGGGCCACCTCCGGGTCGGTATACGTGCACCAGGGGATGGTCAGGGCCGAACTCTTCTGCCTCCCCATGAAGAGGGCGTTGGCGATGAGGATGCGGGCCAGGGCGTCGGCGGTGTGGGTGAATTTCCAGGGGAAGCAGATGTCGCCGGCGGCGAAGACCCGCGGGTTCGAGGTCCGCAACCGGTCGTCCACCTTCACCCCCTGCTGCGGGTCGTAGACGACCCCGCCCGCTTCCAGGTTGAGTCCCTCCACGTTGGGGGCGCGGCCCACTCCGACGAGGATGGCGTCGCAGACGATGTCATCCGTCTTCCCGCCCCGTTCGACGGTGACCACCCGTTCGCTTCCCCGCCTGGCCGCGCCGACGGTCTTCGTCTCCAGGAAGAGACGGACCCCGTCCCGCAGGAACGACTCCTGGACGATGGCGGCCGCATCCAGGTCCTCGCGGGGGAGGATGTGGCCACCCCGCTCGATGATGGTGACCTCGCTGCCGAGGCGGGCGAAGGTCTGGGCCAGCTCGCAGCCGATAGGGCCGCTGCCGATGACGGCCAGACGAGACGGCAGTTCCGTGAGGGAGAATACCGTCTCGTTGGTGAGGTAGCCGGCCTCCTCCATCCCGGGTATTGGGGGGGCTGCGGCCCGGGCGCCGGTGCAGACGGCGGCCCGGTGGAAGAAGAGGTTCGCCCCCCCTAGCCGGACGCTGTCCGACCCCGCGAAGGCGGCCTCCCCGAAGTAAACGTCCACTCCCAGCTCGTCCCGGAAGCGGCAGGCCGAATCGTGGGGGCTGATGGCGGCCCTGAGCTTTCGCATCCGCTCCATGGCACGGCCGAAGTCGCAGGTGAGCCCTTCGCCCCCTCCCACGCCGAATTCACCGGCGGCGCGGGCGTCATGGAGTGCCCGGCCCGCCCTGATGATCCCCTTGGAGGGGACGCACCCCACGTTGAGACAGTCACCGCCGAGGAGGTGGCGTTCCACGAGGGCCACCCGTGCCCCCAGCCCCGCGGCGCCTGCGGCGCAGACCAGGCCGGCGGTGCCGGCGCCGATGACGACCAGGTTGTAGCGGCCCGATGGCTGGGGATTGACCCAGTCCGCGGGGCGGACGTTCTCTTCCAGCCGGCGGTTTTCCTCGGTCTGGGGCAGGATAAGGGGCGGCTTGTCCATTGGTGGCTCCCGGAACAATACACGAGTTCTTTCCGCTCTTCAAGGGCTGGCATGGGGTGACGACAATCAAGTGTACCCGAGAATTTGCCGATGACAAATATGTAAGGGGGACGCGGGGCGGACGTCAGTCCGATATTTTCCGATGGCGGCAGACGGGTTCATGCCTTGCATCATGCAGATTCGATGGTAGAGTTTGCCATGCGGCAGGCACACCGATGAGGCGTTCCGGATTCGAGTCCGCCGTTGCTGCCGTGCCGAGGGGAAGATAGCGCAACGTGGTACACACTAATTTCATCATGGCGGTATTCATGGCATCAATCGTCACGTCAGACGCGGAGCCTCTGCTCCCTTCGTGTCCCTCGTCACCCAACTGCGTATCAAGCCTGGCCACGGATAGTCACTTCATCGAACCGCTGGGATACACCGGCGATGCCCCGGCCGCCTTTGCCCGCTTGCGGGAGATCCTGGGCAGGCGCGCCGATACACGCATCATTGCCGCCGACGAAGCGCGGCTCCAGGTCGAGTTCAGGACCTTCCTCGGCTTTGTCGATGACGGGCTGTTCGTGCTGGATTCCTCCCACGACGTCATCCAGGTCCGTTCCGCCGCCCGTGTCGGCTACTGGGACCTGGAAAAGAACCGCCGGCGCATGGAGGAGATCCGGGCCCAGTTTCTGCAATAAAATTGGCGCGGGACCTGCGGGAGTGTTGCCGAAAAGCGTTCCATGCTGCACTCGTCCCTCCAGCGCAGGCTTATCTCCCCCTCGATTCCGGGATGAACTCATCCCTCTCCCCACGGCAGTTCCTCCTTCCACGACCGCCATCCATCTGATCTGACAGACATATCGGAAAATAAAACATTTTTATATTGACTTGCGTCCGCTTATATTCTATATACTTGCATGCAACATTGCATGTAATTTAACGGAAGCGAGGGAGAAGGGTGGAAATGCTCTCTCCCCGCGGTTGTGACGAGGAGATCCGCGTCCACAAGCGGTCCGGCATGGGCCACGGTGTCAGGTAATACCGAACCATACGAAAAGGAGGAATGCGATGGTACGACGTCTGGGAAGCATGGTGGTGCACATGGTAGCTTGTTCGAGCATGCTGTACGGCGGTGTAGCATGTGGGGAGGAGGCCATCAAGGTCGGCGTCGTCGTCAGCGTCACCGGTCCCGGAGCCTCCCTCGGCATACCGATGAAGAACACCATTCCCCTCCTGCCGAAGGAGATCGGCGGCAAGAAGGTCAAGTACGTCTTTCTCGACGATGCGTCCGATGTCACCACCGCCGTGAAAGACGCGCACAAGCTGATCAGCGAGGAGAAGGTGGATGTCCTGATCGGTTCCTGCCTGACTCCCAACGTGCTGGCGATGACCGACCCGGCCGCCGAGGCCGAAACCCCACTGATCGGGCTGGGGGCGAGCGTCCGGATCGTCGACCCGATGGACGCCAAGAAGGCGTGGGTCTTCAAGGTACCTCCCAATGACACGCTGATGGCCGGCGCCGTCGTCCATGACATGGTTGCCCACAAGGTGAAGACCGTGGGCCAGATCAATATCAACGACAGCTACGGCCAGAGCTGGCGGGACGAGGCGTTCAAGCTCATGGCGAAGAACAACATCAAGGTCGTGGCGAACGAGAGTTACGCGGCCGAGGACAACAGCGTAACCGCCCAGATCCTCAAGATCGTCGCCGCCAAGCCCGATGCGGTCCTGATTTCCAGCCGCGGCACCATGGCGGTCTTGCCTGTCAAGGCGCTCAAGGAGCGCGGCTACAAGGGGAGAATCTACCAGGCCCACGGCGTGGCCAACAATGATTTCCTCCGGGTGGGAGGGAAAGACCTGAACGGCGAAGTGGTGCCGGTCGGCCCGGTCCTGGTAGGGAAGCAGCTGCCGGACAACAGCCCGGTGAAGAAGCAGGCCATGGAATATGTCAAGGCATACGAAGGGATGTACGGCCCCGACAGTACCACGACCTTCGGTGCCCATGTGTGGGATGCCGTTCTGATCCTGCAGCAGGCGATTCCGCAGGCACTGAAAGGGGGGCAGCCGGGGACCAAGGCGTTCCGCAAGGCACTGCGCGACAGCATCGAGAAAACCAGGAACCTCCCGACGTCGGCGGGGGTGTTCACTTTTTCGAAAACCGACCATGCCGGCCTTGATGACCGGGCGCGCGTTCTGGTGGAGATCCAGAACGGCAAGTGGAAGCTCCTGAAATAACTACTCCGGCCTGAGCCTCCGGGGCGGACGGCCGCCCCGGAAGCCATGCAGGACAGAGGATTTGCTACCTGTGCAGTCCCATGAGGGCCTACACGCACGTCCGTGCCGAGAAGTTATGATGGGGGAGGCACCATGGATATCGGCAGCTTAGCCATACTGACCCAGGACGGTGTCACCAACGGCGCGATCTACGTCCTGCTCGCCGTCGCCCTCGTCCTCGTCTTCGCGGTGACCCGCGTAATCTTCATTCCCCAGGGTGAATTCCTCTCCTACGGGACGCTCACGCTGGCGAGCCTGCAACTGGGGAAAGTCCCGGGAACCGTCTGGCTCCTGGTGTGGACCGGGATCGCGACCGGCATCGTGGAACTCAGGGGGGCGCTCCGGGCGGGCCAGATCCGCCGCCTCCCCGCCATCGCCGGTTTTTACGGCGCCTACCCCGTGGCACTCTTCTTCCTGACCCGCTGGATCGCTCCGCAGAATCCACCCATGGCCGTCCAGATCATTCTCATGCTCCTCCTCGTCGTCCCCCTCGGCCCCATGCTTTACCGCCTCGTCTACCAGCCGATCGCAGAAGCGCCGGTCCTGGTGCTCCTCATCGTGTCGATGGCCGTTCACTTCGCCCTGGCCGGTTTCGGGCTCCTCTTCTTCGGCGCCGAAGGGGCGCGCACCTCGGCGTTTACCGAGGCAAGCTTCGAGCTGGGGGCCGTGACCTTTTCCGGGCAGAGCCTCTTCATCCTGGCTGCCAGCGCCGTCCTGATCGTAGGGCTCTATTTCTTCTTCGAGCGCACCCTGGCGGGAAAGGCGCTGCGGGCGACCGCCGTGAACCGCATGGGGGCCAGGCTGGTGGCGGTGAGCATCACCAGTTCCGGCCGCACGGCATTCCTGCTGGCGGCGCTGATCGGGGCGCTGTCCGGCGTCCTCATCGCCCCGATTACCACGATCTACTACGATTCCGGCTTCATCATCGGGCTCAAGGGATTCGTGGCCGCCATCGTGGGCGGGCTGGCGAGCTATCCTCTGGCCGCGGGGGGTGCGGTCCTGGTGGGACTGATGGAATCGTTCACCTCCTACTGGGCGAGCGCCTACAAGGAGGTCATCGTCTTCGCCCTCATCATCCCGGTCCTCCTCGTGCGGTGGCTCTTCACCAGGCGCGTCGAGGAAGAAGAGGAGGAGTGAGGCGATGCGCAACCGTATAGCCGCGGCCCTCTTCATCCTCATCCTGGTGGCGATTCCGGCGGTCCCCGCAACCCCCGCCTACTGGGTGACGCTCCTCAACTACGTCGGCCTTTACGGCATCGTGGCGCTGGGGCTCGTGGTGCTGACGGGTGTGGCCGGGCTGACTTCCTTCGGCCAGGCTGCCTTCGTCGGCCTCGGCGCCTACACGACCGCCTACCTGACCACGGCGCACGGGTTCTCTCCCTGGGCCACGCTACTGATCGGCTTCGCCATCACCGGTCTCTGTGCGTACGTCATCGGCGTGGTCACCCTGCATCTCTCGGGGCACTACCTCCCCTTGAGCACCATGGCGTGGGGGATCAGCATTTACTACCTGTTCCGCAACCTGGTCTGGCTCGGGGCGCACGACGGCCTGACGGGCATCCCGCCGCTGAGCCTCTTCGGTCTGCCCCTCGTCGGCGGCCGCAGTTTCTACTGCCTCATCTGGCTCTGCGTGATCATTGCCATCGTGATCACGCGGAACCTGCTGGATTCGCGCCCCGGGCGGGCAATCCGGGCCCTCAAGGGGGGCGGGGTGATGGCCGAGTCGTGCGGAGTCCAGACTGCCCGCTTCAAGGTCATCATCTTTGTCTACGCGGCGCTCCTCGCCTCTCTCTCCGGATGGCTCTACGCCCATCTCCAGGGTGCCGTGAGCCCCTCTCCCTTCAGCGCGGAGATGGGGATCGAATACCTATTCATGGTAGTGATCGGCGGCTCGGGCAACGTGTGGGGCGCCGTCCTCGGCGCCGGTCTCGTGACCGTCCTGAAGGACGTTCTCCAGGACATCCTCCCGAAGCTCTTCGGAGAGTCGGGGAACTTCGAGATCATCGCCTTCGGCATGATCGTCGTGGTAATCATGCAGCACGCCCGCCAGGGCCTCTGGCCCTTTTTCCTCCGGTCGTTTTCCGGCAATGCCGCGACAAAAGCGCCTCCCGAGGCGCCGGCGCTTCCCCGGCGCGAGATGCCCGAAAGGGGGGAGATGGTGCTGGACGTCCGTTCTGCGCGCAAGGAATTCGGCGGCCTCGTCGCGGTCAAGGACCTGAGCTTCCAGGTGCGTGGGGGCGAAATCGTCGGACTTATCGGCCCGAACGGCGCGGGGAAAAGCACCACGTTCAACCTGGTGACCGGCCTGTTCCAGGCGACGAGCGGCGAGGTGCTCTTTCGCGGCCGGCGCATCGACCAACACGGCTCTCCCGAGATTGCCCGGCTCGGCGTAGGGCGCACCTTCCAGCACGTGCGTCTCCTGCCGGCCATGACCGTCCTGGAAAATGTCGTGATCGGCGCCCATCAGCGGACGAACAACGGGCTCTTCGCCGCGTTGCTGCGGCTGGACCGCGCCCAGGAAGCGCAGCTGTTCCACGAGGCCGCGCGGCAACTGGAACGGGTCGGGCTCGGCGCCTCCCTCCACGAGCAGGCGGGGAACCTGGCTCTGGGCCAGCAGCGCATCCTGGAGATCGCCCGTGCCCTCTGCTGCAACCCCGTCCTCCTGCTTCTGGACGAGCCGGCGGCGGGGCTGCGCTACCGTGAGAAAGAGGATCTCGCCGCGGTGCTGCGGCAGCTCCGGAACGAGGGGATGAGTATTCTCCTGGTGGAGCATGACATGGACTTCGTAATGGGAATCACCGACCGTCTCGTGGTCATGGATTTCGGCCTGAAGCTGGCCGAAGGACTCCCCCGGGAAATTCAGGCCAATCCGGCCGTGCTCGAGGCGTACCTGGGGGGGGAAGAATAGGTATGGGCGACGTCATTCTATCGGTACGGAACCTGTCGGTCAAGTACGGGAAGGTGGAGGCGCTGCACTGGGTGAACCTGGAGGTGAGGGCGGGGACCATTGTCACGGTGATCGGCCCGAACGGCGCAGGAAAGTCGAGCATGCTCGGCGCCATCATGGGGACGCTTCCCGCGAACGGCAGCTCGGCGGGTGAGATCCTCTACGGCGGCGAGAACGTGGAGGGGCAGCCGGCCGAACACCGCGTGACCGCTGGGATGTGCCTGGTGCCCGAGAAGCGGGAGCTGTTCACCACTATGACCGTCGAGGACAACCTCCTCCTCGGAGGCTTCCCGCGCCACCGGGCGGGAGAGAGGAACTACGCCGGCGAGATGGACCGCGTCTTCGAGATATTCCCACGGCTGAAGGAACGGTGCAGGCAGGAGGCGGGGACCCTCTCCGGGGGCGAGCGGCAGATGCTGGCCCTGGGACGGGCCCTGATGGCGCGCCCGAAGCTGCTGATGCTGGATGAACCGAGCCTCGGGCTGGCGCCCCTCATCGTTAGGGAGATATTTCAAGTCATCGCCCGGCTGCGCGAGACCGGGGCAGCGATCCTGCTGGTGGAGCAGAATGCGCGGGCCGCGCTCCGGATCGCCGATTACGGCTACGTCCTCGAAACCGGGGACCTGGTCATGGAGGGGGAGTCGGCACGTCTCCTTACCGACCCCCGCGTGATCGAGAGTTACCTGGGGTTCACCCGCACGGAAGGGTGACCGGGCGGCCGAACGCCGCAACCGGCCTTTCCGAGGAGGTCCATTTCCGATGTACATTGTCATTCTGGGCGCCGGCGCCATGGGGTGCCTCTTCGGCGGAAGGCTCGCAGAGGCGGGCCACCAGGTGGTGCTCGTCGACGTGTGGCCAGCTCACCTCGATGCCATCAACAGTCACGGACTCATGCTGGAGACGGTCGAAGGGGACCGGAGGATCGCCATCCCCGCCTGCAGGGCCGAAGAGGTGACGGAGCCCCCCGAGCTCCTTGTCCTCTTTACCAAGTCGATCCACACCCCGCGGGCACTGGAATCGGCCCGGCACCTCCTGGGGGAGGAAACGTGGGTCCTCACCCTGCAGAACGGCCTCGGGAACCTGGAAGCCGTCGAGGCCTTCGTGCCGCGGCGGCGCATCGTCGTGGGGACGACCACCTGGCCCAGCGACCTGCTCGGGCCGGGGCGGGTGAGATCTCTGGGGGACGGCTCGACGAGGATACTCGCCGCCGATGCCCAGGTGACCCCCGACCTGGCACGGATCAGCCAGACTCTCGACAGGGCAGGGCTGCGCTGTGCTATTTCTCCTGAAGTGTTCGCCGCCATCTGGGAAAAGCTGGCGTTCAATGCTGCCCTCAACACCCTGACCGCGGTGACCGGCCTCCCGGTGGGAGGAGTGGGAGGGACGGTCGACGGGAGGGCGCTGGCCCGGGCCATTGTGAGGGAGGTGGTTACCGTGGCAAACCGGAAGGGGGTGGGGGCATCGGAGGCGACCGTTCTCGCCACCGTGGACGAGGCCTTTCGCGACCACGAGGAGCATCTCCCCTCGATGCTCCAGGACCTGCGGGCAGGGAGGAAGACCGAGATAGAGGCGATCAGCGGTGCCGTGGTGCGCGAGGCTGCCTCACTCGGGCTGGCCGTGCCGGTCACCCAGTCCCTCTACCGGCTCGTGCGGATCATCGAACAGGGGCGGGAGGCGGAGCGGACCTCCTTTCCGGGGCACGGGAAAGAAGGGTCTCGGTGACCGCGCCGGCCGCCCCGCACCTCCCTCTCTGGACGAAATCCTACACCATCACCATCCTGGCGACCCTCTTCCTGTTCACCCCCTGGGCCCTCTTCATGCCGGTCCTGCCGCTCTATGTCCTCGAAGAGCTGCACGGCTCCCCCGCCACAGCCGGCGCCGCCAATGCCGTCTTCCTCATTGCCATGGTCCTCTTCCGGGCCCAGACGGACCGTCTGGAAAACCTGTTCGGGAAACGGGCGGTCCTCTTCGGCGGCGGGCTCCTCTTCACCTGCACCAATTTTCTCTTTCTCGCGGCCGGCTCCACGGCAACCGTCATGGTCCTCCGGTTCTTCAACGGGGTGGTTTTCGCCATCGTCAACACCAGCATCAGCGCCCTGGGTGGCCAGCTCGCCCCCCTCTCGCGGAAGGGGGAGGGGCTGGCATACGTGGCAACGGCCGTTACCGCGGCGACCGCCGTCGGCCCCTTCGTCGGGCTGTCGCTGGCACGGTCCCACGGTTTTCCGTGGGTCTTCTCCTTCTGCGGCCTCATAGCGCTTGCCGGCTCTTTCATTTCCCTCGGCATCGTCGTACCCGGCGGCCGGGCAGACCGGCCGGCTCCCCTTCGCCGCATGGCACTGCGCGACCTCTACGAGGCACGGGCCGTTCCGGCATCGACCATCATCCTCCTCATGATGGTCGCCATTTCGGCCGTCCTCACCTTCGTTTCCGTCTATGCCGCGACGCTCGGCCTCCACGGGGCGGCGACCTACTTTTTCGTCGTGATGGCCCTCTGCGCAATCGGCGCCCGCCTCCTCACCGGGCGCAGCTACGACCGGTTCGGGGCGGATTTCGTGATCTATCCCGCCATCGCCTTCCTGGCGTGCGGGCTTCTCATCCTCGGGCGGGCAGGGACGGTGTCCGGCATGTTTTCCGCCGCGGCGCTCATCGGGTTTGCCTACGGTATCGCCGTCCCGAGCCTGCAGGCGCTGGCGTACCACCAGTCGCCGCCTCACCGGATCGGCGTGGTGACGGCAACGTATTTCACCCTCTTCGACCTCGGGATGGGGGCCGGTTCCTATCTCGTCGGCGTCTGCATTCCCCTCGTCGGCTACGCCAATCTCTATTTCCTCCTCAGCCCCTTCATCCTGGCCGTCGCGCCCCTCTACCGTCTTACCTGCGGCAGGAAGAGGGCGTGTTGCGGCATATCCGGATAGGCCGGCCGCTCTCCGCCTGTTGCTAAGCCGGCATTCCCCGGTACAATTCCGGTAGCAACACGCATTGCGAGAGGGAGGTGCCGCGATGATCGAGGAACTGAACGGCAGGACCGCCCTGGTCACCGGAGCGAGCCGCGGGATAGGCCGGACGATAGCCCTGCCGCAGCTCCGTCCGGACCAGATGCCGGTGGGGCGGTACGGCATCCCCGAGGAGGTGGCCGATGTGGCGGTCATGCTGGTACGCAACGGCTACATTACGGGCTAGACCGTCGGTGTCAACGGCGGGCGCTACCTCTGCTGACGGGCCGCAGTAACCGTCGCAGGGGACGTAATGCAACCGCGACACCCATGGGTTGAACCGGAAGAGGCATGGGCAAGGGGAGACGGTTGCCTTTCCCTGCGGCCCCGCCCCAGTGCACGAAGCCATTGGATATTTCCGCCCGGGGAGTTTCGCCATGAACAGGTCCGCCGTCGTCATACTGGCACTATTCCTGGTCGTCGGCTCGGGTGCGGCGGCGGCTCCCGCGACCTCACCGGAAGCGCGCTACCGCGAACTGGTGAAGATCGTGGACCGGAACGCCGGCCATGCCCACTTCACGCGGGGGATGAACAGTTACACCATCATGGCGCTTCAGAACTCCGTCGACGAGAGCGACATCCCGGTCCTGCAGAGGATGCTGGGGGACAAGGACCGGATCGTCGTCATGACGACGGTGAATGTGCTGATGTGGATGTCCACCCAGGGGAGGAGGACGGTCTACGAAACTCTCCTGACAACCGATAACAGTACGTCCCGGAACACCATCGCGGAGCAGTTGAGCGATCTTCCCGACGACATGACGCTGAAAGTCCGCATCCCCGGCTGGACGGGCGACATCCCCCTCCTGAAGAGGATGGCCGAGAGCCGGGATCTGCGCACCATCTGGGCGGCCCGGGATCTCCTGAAGGCCATGGGGGAGCCGGGGAGGGCCGCGATCCGAGACGTCCTGGCAACCACGAAAAGCCAGAGGACACGGGACATGCTGAACGGGGAGGCGGGCAGGTAATGGGGCCACGTCAGATAGCGGAAAGGATACCCGCATGAAAACGAAGCAGCTGAAGAATCTCACCAAGAAGGCCAGGAATGAGCTTTCCTGGCAAGTCCGTGAGGAAGAGCAGCCATCCGGTCCGTTGCGCATCTACTCGGACCCCGTGGCAAGGACCCACGCCATTTTCCTGCCGCTGGAACACCCCGAAGGGGGCCCGGACCAGGAACTTGCCTTTCTCCACGAGCTGGGACATGCGCTGTTGTGCGAACGGGTCCATCCTTTCTTCTCCAGCGGCTTCCCCGTTGCCGGCGGGTGAGCAGTGAAGGGCAGGACGTGCTGGATTTTTACCGGGTTTCGGAGGAATAACGGAGGACCTCTGCGGCATAAAGGTTGAACGATGAGGATGTAAGAGTGGACCGTAAAGATGCGTTACGGCACCTCCTGGTCCCTGGCAATCCGTGAATCCCGGGTGTATAAATTTCCCATTTTTTCCCCTTCCGGATATATTCGCCGCCGATCTCCAGGTCATGGCAATAAAAACAAATTATTTCGGATGGTTGCGCACTGTTGTCCGCGGCGCATTGTCAACTGACCGTATAAATATCCTATACGGTTCCCCCTGGACGAAGGTTCGGGATAGGAAGGCAGCACCAAAATATACTGCAGCATAAAGGCAGCTATATCAATTAGTTGCGTGAAAATTTACGTGTATCTCTCGGTTCTGGTACGGGAAATGCTAGGGTAAAGACAACAGTGTCACACCGGAGCCAGTGACGGAGGGAATCGAAGGAAGAAAGGAGAAAGCCATGAAAGCTCTTTACACAGTTCTCCTGACAATGGCAATGACCGCAACCAATGCCCTGGCGACATCGGGAGGCGAAACCGTGGAGCTGAACTTCATGACGGTTCTCTTCATGGGCTTCGGTGCTCTGATCATCGTCTTCCAGCTCATCCCCGGCGTTATCCTCTTTGCGGGGATGATCAAGGGAGCGCTCTCGCCGGCGGACAAGAAGAGCGAACCGGCCAACTGACTGACGGAAACCAACAGGCACGTGACCTGGACGACGTGCGAAAAGGAGGGAGCCATGAACGCGAAAAGAACTATGACGATTCTGGGGAATGCGGCACTGTACAGCCTGATCACGAGCACGGCGGCATTTGCGGCGCCGTCGACCCATACGGTCTATTCCAGCGGCCTGCTGGTCCTGCTGTTCCTCGGATTCTGCGCCCTGGTTGTGGTGGCGCAGTTGATCCCCGCGTTGATCACCCTGTACGGCATGATCAAAGGGGCGGTGGAAGCGCGGAAACAGGCGGCGGCGGAAGTGCGGAGCAACTGAGGGCCACGGAGACGAGGAGGAAGCCATGGAATCGTTACTGTCATCGATGGGGCAGGTGAAGGAAGTCGTGACGCTGGTGGATTTCTACCAGTACATCAAAGGGATTGAATATCTGATCTGCGTCGCGTTCTTCGCAGGGTTCCCGGCCTTCTACCGCTACATCCACGGCGGCAAGGCCAAGTGACCCGGGCGTTCCGGGGACGTGATGCGCGATCCGATCACCAGCGGTTTTCCGGGGCTTGAGAGGTACGCCCGTGCGTTCCCATCATCCACCGGTAAGCCGTTGAAAAAGCACCAACAGAAAAAGCCCGCCAAAAGCGGGCTTGCTGCTTCTCTCACCAGAGCACCACTACCCCTTCCGCCCTTTTCTGCCGGCGAAGATCTTGCCGTGGGGTGTCATCACGTGGACATTATGGTTGGCGGCCCGGCGGATCATCAATTCGTGTTTTCCCGGGACGGTCATCCGCTGCGCCGTTTTCTGCATCCCTTTCGTCTCCTTCATGGCTCTCATGGTTCTCACCACCTTTCCGCGTCCCTGAGTACACTATACCACACTTTTCCCACGCCGGATGGGTGAGCCAGCGGGCAACAACTCGGCATGAAGCATCACCGCAACAGAATCTCGCGGTGTCGGGGAACGGATCACAACAGCAAAATGGCGGGGCTGCGTCTCGACAGGCGAACCTTTCGAAACTTGCCCCGCCACCTCTCTCCGCGACCGGCCTGGAAACGAACTGCAGCTCAGTCGCTATTTATGCGGTGTGGTCGGACAGTAGCAACTGGTGGGCTGTGCCCCGCCCACGCACACGCTCGGGTTGCACGGCTTCAGTGAGGTCCCTGCTGTGCTCTGCTGCCATGTCGTGCCACCGCCCGTCATGTTGCTGGTATATTGTTTGTTGGCTGTCATCTGTGACACCTTCTTTCTCGTGATCGGATATCTCCTTCCATGCTTTAATTATAGCACTTCCTGCCGGTTCCGGGGAAGAACGAGAACGCGCGTGGCATATGAGCATTCCGGAGAATTCCGAAAGCCTTCAAAGGGCGGTACATTGCCATTCCGGATTATTCTCATGATTGCTGCGTATTGGCAGTGGCTTGCCTGTGTAACCAAGCCCAGAGCCAGTTGGCAGTTGCCAGCAATCGCAGGACTGACAAGTGTTTACAGTTAGGAGCCGTTTGATATTTTTTGCAGTTTGGACTACCGTAGAATTAAAGGAAGGTGAAAAATAACGATATGCCTCCGCACCGACGATTCACATCATGAACCTTGAAAAAGTTAGTGAGGTGCGTCGCAAATAATCTGTTGAAGAAACCAACAGATTTGCGGAGACAGAAGCTGAAATACAACAAACATCGAGGTGAAACCCGAAAAGGTCAACGTGAAAGCGTTGGCCTTCTTTATTTTCAAGCGGAACAGTAACCGGTATGAAAAACATGAAAAAACCCGCATTATGCGGGTTTTCTTTTGCTGCAGCGTGTGCTCACGATACTCTCTTATTCCCTGCCGAATGCGTCGTGCAGGGTGTTCGTGACCCCCTTCGCCGCCGCCCTCAATTCATGGCAACTGTTGCGGTTGACTGCCGACTCAAGACATGCCTTGAAGTTGGCGGGTATCTGGTCTCCCCGTACCACAAGGTCCACCCCGTCACCTTTCGTGATGTGCAGCGACCCGGAGTAATCCACCTTGAAATCATCCTTGTAGTCGCATCTCATGTGTGTTCACCTCTTTTCTACGATAAGTATGACATATCTGGAAATGCAAATCAATATCAACATAAACCCTGTAATGGCACCTCATAAAACCATTGGTGTTCGAGGAGCTGATGCTCCGGAAGCGGCTTTCCGGCCGCCTTCCAACTCTCCTTCGATGCTTCGTCAGGCTTTTACGTGGGTCAGCGATGTGCGGGGAGGGGATACAGGGAAGGCACCAACATCTCCGGGGCGTACGAAATAATTCCGTTGACCGGGAAAATGGTTTACACTACAGATGAAGCGGAGAGAGACTACCGGGGTCCACGATGCGCACGATATCCATGCTCATTCTGATGTTCCTCGCTCTGACGGGATGCACGGCGAAGGACTGGCGTACGGCAAGCCGCGAATCGGCCGGAATTGCCCCGAACCCGGCCGTGACGAGAGAGGCGGTGCTTGAGGTGTACGAGGCCCGCACCTGGGGGTGGCGCGGCTGGTTTGCCGTTCATACCTGGATTGCGGCCAAGCCGACCGGCGAAGGGTCCTATACGGTCTACGAAGTTGTCGGCTGGCGGCAACGGCACGGGCTGCCGGTGGTACGCATCGAAAAGGACCTGCCCGACCGCTACTGGTACGGGGAAAGGCCGCGGCTTCTCAAGGAGCTCCGCGGGGCCGGGGTTGACAGCCTGATCGCCGCCGTCGATCGTGCCGCAAGGAAGTACCCGTGGCCCGACACATATACGGCATTTCCTGGGCCGAACAGCAACACCTTCACCGCCTGGATAGCCAGGCAGGTTCCCGAACTCGGACTGGAGCTTCCCTTCTCGGCCATCGGGAGCGGCTATGCCTCCAGGCAGCCAGTACATTGACCCCTGTCCACGTTTCCTGAGCGTATATCGTACCGTGGGCGAGACGTGGTTTTTTTCACCATCACTCCACCGGAGGCTCCCATGAAGATCGCCACCTACTGGCATGCCGGAACCCGTCACGTCGGCCGTCTCTCCGACGACGGCAAAAACGTGACCCCTCTGCACCTGGGGGAGGAGGCGCACGACAGCGGTGCCCTCTCCCTGGTCGAGAAGATGGCGGCAGGTCTGCCGCTGCCGGCGGAGGCCTTACCCCCCCTCCCTCTGGCTGCGGTACGTCTCGACGCGCCGTTGCCGAAACCCCACAGAATCTTCTGCGTCGGCAAGAACTACCGCGATCATGCCCGCGAATTCGCCCACAGCGGCTTTGACAACAGCAGTGCCAAGCCGGATGACGATATCCCGACCGATCCCATCATTTTTTCCAAAGTGTCCGAGGCCGTCATCGCGACGGGGGCGGCCATCCGGATTCCGGCGGGCGTTTCGGAGGCGATCGACTACGAGGCGGAACTGGCGGTAGTCATCGGCCGGGGCGGGCGCGGCATTGCCGCGGCACAGGCGATGGAGCATGTCTGGGGATACACCATCGTCAACGACGTGACGGCCCGCGACTGGCAGCAGCGTCACCGGCAGTGGCTGATGGGGAAATCGTTCGATACCTTCTGTCCGATGGGCCCCTGGATGGTCACGGCGGACGAGATGAACGGCTGCGATACCCGCGTGCGGTGCTGGGTGAACGACGAGCTGCGCCAGGACGCCCGAACCGCGGACCTGATCTTTGCCATTCCCACCCTGATCGAGACCATCTCGGCCGGCATCACCCTCTATCCCGGCGACCTGATCGCCACCGGGACGCCGGTGGGTGTCGGCATCGGCTTCACGCCGCCGAAATATTTGCAGGAGGGGGACCGGGTACGGATCGAAATCGATGGCATCGGCGTGCTGGAGAATCCGGTCGAGAAGGGGTGAGGAACACGAGGCGCTGGCGGTTCCGGGACGGATTCGCTGCAGCTACGATGCCTTTACGCTCACCGCGTACTTCAGGTAGCGCCCTTCGGGAAAGGTGACCGGATAGGGAAAGTCCTCCGGCTGCCCGGCCAGTGAAATGACCCGCAGGTCGCACCCCGCCTGGAGGGCGCCCCGCCGCAGTTCCTTGAGATAGTCGGCCACATCGACCTTCTGGTGGTTGGACGAGGCAATCATGAGCCCTCCCGTCTGCAGCAGGGGGAGTGCCGCGGCCACCACGTCGGACGTGCCGCCGCGGGTGGTGAACCGGCTCCTGGCGGTGGTGGAGAATGACGGAGGGTCCATCAGGATGATGTCGTAGCTCTTCCCCTGCTTCGCCAGTTCGTGCAGCACGGCCAGGCAGTCCCCCACCACGAACTCGTGGCGTTTCGGGTTGAGGCGGTTGGCGCCGAAGTTCGCCCGTGCCCAGTCGGTGTATCCTGCCGAAGCGTCGACGCCGGTGACGAGAGTCGCCCCCGCAGCCGCGGCAGCAACGGAGAAGGCTCCGGTATAGGCAAAGAGATTGAGGACCCTTTCCCCCCGGGCGCGGTCCATCAGGTCGCGGCGGTTGCTGCGCTGGTCGAGGAACAGGCCGCTGTTCAGACCACGTTCCAGGCTCACCAGGAAGTTCAGGCCGTTTTCCCGCACCTCCAGGGGGTCCGGCGCCGCCGTCCCTGTCAGGAGGCTCCCGTACTTTTTGGTGTCGCTTGACGCCTCCAGCTCCCGGGTATGCAGCGGCCGGGTCTTTTCGTAGATCCCCCGTGGGGAAAGAATCTCCTGCAGGGCCTGGACCACGGCGGGGAGGTGGGGCCGCCAGCCAGCGGCGTACAGTTGCACCATCAGGTACCCGCCATAGCAGTCAACTGTCAGGCCGGGGAGCCCGTCTCCTTCCCCGTTCACCAGCCGGTACGCGTCGGTATCACCCAGCTTGGCGTGGACCCGGCGCAGCTGCAGGGCAGGCTGCAGCTTTTTCATCAGCCAGCCCCGGTCCAGTTGCAGCCGCTCACGTCCCAGCACCCGGGCTACGACCCGGTCGGCGGGATCGAGGAGCGCCGTGGCGAGATAGCGCCCCTTTTCATCGGTCAGCGCCACCACGTCCCCCGTCCTCCCCGCCGGCCATCGTTTCGTGTAGCCGTCGGCAACGACCCAGGGGTGCCCCAGTTCCACCATCCGCACCGATTCTGGGCCGACGACGCGCGTTTCAGACTTCATTCTCATTTCCTTTTGGCTCGATGTGGGATTGATGCCGGTCATCTTCCTCGCGGCTCGTGAACTCTAGCACAAACCGGAATGATAATCGAAATGTATTATTTCCGGTGATACATCACGGTCATCTCTCTGCCGATCGGCGACCCGTAGAACGATCCATTTGACATTGCCGGGCATTTTCTCTATAAAGCAAGTGGATTTACGGTGCCATGGACATCGGTCACATTGTGGATATACTGCTATCTGACACTACACAGAGGAGGAGACGACTATGAAAGCGGTGCTGCTGGACGGCTTCGGGGGGCTCGAAGTGCTCAAGGTGGGAGAGGCTGCAAAGCCGGTTCCCCAGGAAGGACAGGTACTGATCCGGGTGGTGGCGACGTCCGTGAACCGCCCCGACCTGGTCCAGCGGGAGGGGAAATACCCGCCGCCGCCGGGGGATTCGGAGATCCTCGGCCTGGAAGTCTCGGGGTACATCGAGGAGCTGGGGCCGGGAGTCACCGGCTGGCAGAAGGGTGAACGGGTCATCTCCCTCGTGGGTGGGGGCGCCTATGCCGAATACGCCGTGGCCTACGCCGGCCATCTCATGCGCATTCCCGACTCCATGAACTTCTTCGAGGCCGCCTGCGTCTGCGAGTCATACATCACGGCATTTCTCAACGTCTTTATGATCGGCGGCCTGAAAGACAGGAATACCGTCATCCTCCACGGCGGCGGCGGCGGTGTAAACACCGCCGGCATCCAGCTCTGCAAGGCCCTCACCCCCGCCACGAAGATCATCGTCACCGCCAGCCCCGCCAAGATGGAGCGGGTGAAGGAACTGGGCGCCGACCTGGCGATCGACTTCACCCAGACCCCCGACTTTTCCGAAATCGTCAAGGAATTCACCGGCAAGAAGGGGGTGGATGTGATCCTCGACCACGTGGGGGCCAAGTACCTGGCGCCCAACATGAACTCCCTGGGGTATGCCGGGCGCCTCGTCATCATCGGCGTCATCAGCGGCATCAAGGCAGAGCTGAACCTGGCCCTCATGATGGTGAAGCGGCAGCAGATCATCGGCAGTGTGCTCCGCTCCCGGCCGGTCAAGGACAAGAGCGAGATCGTCGCCGAGTTCACCCGTACGGCGCTGCCGAAGTTCGCCGACCGGACCATCGTCCCGATCATCGAAAAGGTCTTCGCCATCGACCAGGTGGTGGAGGCCCACCGGATGATGGAGGAGGACAAGCACTTCGGCAAGATCGTCCTGCAGATCGGCGCAGAGTAGGCGCTGCGACCGCCTGAGGGGGAAAGAGGCCGCCGGTGACTTGCCGACGGCCTCTTTTGTTTTTGCACGGGGGGAGACCGGACTGGCGCCGGTTATAGGTCCCTCTCCCTCACGGGAAGAACTCCCGGAAGCGGCTAGCCGCCTCGGGAATGGTCTCTTCCGTGATATTGCCGAAGGCGAGGCGGAGGTAATCGGTGAGTCCCGGGCCGAATACCTCTCCGGGGAGGGTAAGGAGCCCCGCCTCCTCCACCAGCCGCCGGGCCACGTCCCTCCCGGTTTTCCCGGCACAAGGATGGCGTACCCACGCGAAGAAGGTGCCGCTCGCCACGAGGGTGAAGGGGTTTCCCGGGCGGGTGAAGTGGTCCCGGAACAGATCGTGACGCCGCTCCATCATGAGGCGATTGGCGGTGACCCAGTCGCCCAGGTGTTCGACGCCGAACTTGATGGCCTGCTGGGTGATGCGTGGCTGGCAGACCGCCATGGTGTCCTGGGCCTTGAGGGCATGGTGGATGAATTCCTCCGACGCGACGAGGCAGCCGGCCCGGTAGCCGGTCAGGGCGAAGGTCTTGCCGAAGGACATGATCTGGACGAAGTGGTCCCCCCATCCCGGCACGCCGAAAATATCGTGGGGGCGGACACCTCCGGCGATGAAGTCGGCGTAGGTTTCGTCGAGGACGAGGGGAATGCGGTGCCGCTCCGCCAGCCGGTACAGCTTGCGGATGAGTGCCGGGGGGGTGACCACGCCGGTGGGGTTGGAGGGGGTAACGAGGAGGATGGCCCGGGTCCGGGGGGAAATGAGGGCGGCGATTCCCTCCACGGACGGGAGGCCGCCGCCGGCCTCGATGAAGGGGGCGTAGACGCAGCGGATCCCCAGCATTGTAAGGGCCATGGGGTGGTCGAAGTAGGCGGGGAGCTGGACGATGACCTCGTCTCCCGCCCGGCAGAGGGTGACCATGGCGAGCCAGAACGCCTGGCTGGCGCCGATGGTGAGGCAGATGCGGGCGGGATCGATGCGGGCGCCGTAGTTCTGTCGGTAGCGGGCGCAGACCGCCTCGCGCACCTCGGGGAGACCCTCGTCGGGAGAATATCTGGCGGTGGCCGGATCGTCGATAAGGACCTTCAGATGGTCGGTCAGCTCCCGGGCGGGGGGATAGTCGGGGACCGCCTGGCACAGGTCGATGAGGGGATGCCGGGGGGACGCCTGGGCCGCCCACCCTTTGACCTCGGATATGGGGGGGAAGTGTACCTCCCGGATATGGGGAGAGTAGGGGAATTTCACCGCAGCCCCCCCTCGGTCAGTTCCCGTTGCCGCAGTCCCTCACGAAGTTGCGCTTCGAGCGGTCGTACCTGCGTTCCCCCGCGGAGGTGAAGAAGCAGCCGGGAATTTCGTCCCGGTCACGATGGAAGATGACGCACTTGCAGCAGTTACCCCGCTTGTCGCAGGCGGTGTACGTGCAGCTGCAGTGAGAGGCGGGGCCGGACGATACGCATTCCATGGGCAGAGACTCCTTGGGCGGATTCGATGTGACGAGGTTTTCATGCCGATAGTAGCACACGGCGGGCGGGAAAGCAGCCGAAAAGTACGTCGCCGGCACGGGGCATGTCACCAAGGTACCCAAGGGGGTATGTCAGGAGAGGAACTGCGCCGGGGCCGCGGGGTTACTTGAGCCATCCGATGAGGTTGGCGGCGAGACGGCGGTTGTCGGCGTCCAGGAAACGGTTCTGGAAGACGGCGTCGTCGCCGAAGACCACGAATCTCCCCTTGCCGTAGGCCCCCGCCACAACCACACCGAAGGACTGAACCGCATCGCCGGCGGAGAGCTTGCCGTCGCCGTTCAAATCGACCCAGGAGCTGTCGCTCGTCCGGGCGATGACGGCAGACCGGTCGTCGGTGTTGCGGACCGCCCATACGCCGTACATGCTGAAATGCTCGAGGTTTGCGGTCAGAGGGTGGGGCGTGAGCCGCGTGACGCGGAAATTGAGCGGGTCGCCGTCGATGACCTCTTCCCGTTCGTGAATCACGCTCGTGGTGTAGTCGACGCCGAGACGGGTGAGCACCTTGTCCAGGGGAATGCCTATGTGGAGCATCATGGCCAGCCTTCCCCCCTCTTCTACGAAGCGGGCAAGGGCCTCGGCCTCCTCGGCCGAATAGGGATGGAAGGGGCCGGAAATGACGAGGATATCGGTGTGCGCCAGGGCATCCGGAGTGAGGGGGGAACTCGTGCTGGAGACCCGCAGCCCCGCCTGCGCAAACATCTCGGCAAACGACGCCAGGTGCAGCGGGCCGGTTTCGGCGATCAGGAAACGCTGCCCGTGTCCCTCGTCGAAGAGCACCGACGGCGGGGAGCCGCCGAAGGCACCTGCTGCCGTGAGGATAAGGATGAGGGGGAGCATGACTGCGACCGTGCGACACATCCGGTTCATGGTGTTTCCTTCCTGGTGGGCGGAGCGATTGAAAAGCGGGTTGTGATCCCAATGAAGATAAAATTGGTCCACTTTGTCTCTTATACCAGCATTGCGCGGCCGAAGCAACAGTTTTCTCAAGGGAGTCAGTGGACGGGAGCAATCTATCGATGGGTGGAAGCAGGCTTCGACATCTGGGCGGCCGGGGGAGAGGGATGGAGACTTATCCGCCGATTTGGGATGCGGAGCGACGATGACACGCGGCCGGTTCGCGGGAGACATCTCCGTCGACTGCGGCTCCCGATGCGTGTCCGGCCAGAAATGCTTTGACAAAACAGGCGTGATTCCTATAGTATGGCCGACATACTTTCAAGGGGTAGAGAATGGAATCCGCACTTGCCCTCATCGGGGAAGACCTGAAGAATGTCGAACTCCAGTTTAAGAAGGATCTTCAGTCCGACGTTCCGCTGATCCGCAAGGTCAGCGAATATGTCCTCTCCAGCGGCGGCAAGAGGATTCGGCCTGCCCTCCTCCTCCTGGCCGCGCAGTTGTGCGGCTACCGGGGAGACCGGCACGTGCCGCTGGCGAGTGTCATCGAGTTCATTCACACCGCCACCCTCCTCCATGACGACGTAGTCGACAACGCCAACCTGAGGCGCGGCATCGCCTCCGCCAACACCCTCTGGGGGAACGAAGCGTCCGTCCTGGTGGGTGATTTTCTCTTCTCCAAATCCTTTTCCCTCATGGTGGCCGACGGGGACCTGAATGTCCTGCGGGTGATCTCCAATGCGACCACCATCATTGCCGAAGGGGAGGTCCTGCAACTGGTCTGCACGAGCGATCTCGACATCACGGAGGAGCGGTACATCGAGGTGGTGAAGTGCAAGACCGCCATCCTTCTGTCCGCTGCGTGCCAGGCCGGTGCCATTCTCGGGGGTGCCCCGCCGGAACGGGAGACGGCGCTGCGGGATTTCGGCATGGCGCTGGGGATCGCCTTTCAGGTCGTGGACGATACTCTCGACTACGTGGCCAGTGAGGAGCAGTTCGGCAAGAGCATCGGCCATGACCTCGAGGAGGGAAAGATAACGCTCCCCCTCATCCACACCCTGCAACGGTGCACCTCCGCAGAGAGAGAGCAGATCGCCACCATCATCGACAAGGAGATACTGGACAAGGAAGATTTCCAGGCCGTGTTCGGGATGGTGCATCGCTACGACGGCATCGCCTACGCCACGGAACGGGCGTCCCATTATGTGGACGAGGCCAAGCAGTATCTGGAAGTGTTCCCCGATGGCCAGGAAAAGAGGGCACTTTCCTCTCTTGCCGACTACGTGCTGACCCGCGTTAAATAACAGCTCCCATCCGTTAAATGGCATTACTTCCCCCGCTCCTTGCCTGCACAGCCGCCACTGGCGATGTCCTCTCTCTTGGCGCATTCCTTGCTAGCTCTTTGCTCATTGTTATCTTTCTGTTATTGGGATTGTGCGCCATGTCCGAAGAAAAACTGGTCCACAGGACCGACATCGAGCTCCATGGAGACCTTTACCAGATAATGGTCTTCTGTCGCGAAGACGGCCGGCATTTTGCCAAGACCTTTTTTGCCGAAGATGATATCATCATCAACGACGGTGCAACGCTGGAAGAGGTCCTGGTCAAGCACCAACGGCTCCTCCCCCTTGCCATCAGTTCGCGCAAGATCCTCCAGGATTTCAGGGGCGGGCCGCGAAAAAGAGTGTCCCGCCCGTAAGCAGGAGTAGTTCTGCCGTCCTGCCCCGTCCCGCATTTTCTGCCGGTCTCCTCACCGCTGTGCCCAATTTTGTCCTTGCAATCCATCTTTTCCTGGACTAATAGTGTCTCCATGATGAGATCCGCCATGGTGCGCATCACGGTGCTCGCACTCTCGATCATCGGCATCAGTCTTTCCCACTACTTCACCCCCCTCAGACTGCCGATGCTCCATGATATACTCCAGCGGCTCTACTATCTGCCCATCATCCTGGCCGCTTTCTGGTTCGGGCTGCGGGGAGGGCTGGTCTCCTCCATCGTCGTGAGCATTCTCTACGCGCCTCATATCATCTTTCAGTGGGGGGGACATCCCTCCATGGAGCTGGAGAAATATCTCGAGATCGTGCTCTACAACGTGGTGGGAGGAGTCACGGGGCTTCTGTCCGAACGGGAAGAGAGCCGCAGGGAGGAACTGCGCCGGACCGCCCGGGGACTCGAGGACTCCTTCAGAAAACTGCAGAGCCAGGCCGATCTCATCATCAGAATCGAGGAGCAGTTGCGGGGGGCGGAGCGCCTCTCCGCTCTCGGTGAACTATCGGCGATCCTTGCCCACGAAATACGGAATCCCCTTGGGTCCATCAGGGGAACTGCCGAGATCCTGAAGGACGATTACCGCCCCGGTGAACCGAAATATGAGTTCCTCGAGATCCTCCTCAAGGAGACCGACCGTCTCAACCGGGTTGTGGAGGACTTTCTCGGGCTGGCCAGGCCGATCGAGGTGGAGCGGGACAACTGCGATGTGCAGGCGGAACTCGCTGAGGTCATTGCCCTGCTCAATGGTGAGGCACAGGCCCGCGGGGTGCGCCTCGACCTGGTCCCGGCGATGCTCCCCCCTGTGAGGGGTGACCGGGAGAAACTGCGGCAGGTGTTCCTCAACCTTATCCTGAACGGAATACAGGCGACCGGCCGGGGAGGGCGCCTGACGGTAACCGCGATTCCCGTCCCGGCGGAAGATGCTTCACCCGCGGCAGTGGAGCTTGCCTTTGCCGACACCGGCGTCGGCATGGAGCCGGAGCTCATGGAGCGGATCTTCGAGCCGTTCGTCACCACGAAGGCTGAAGGGACCGGGCTCGGACTTGCCATCACCCAGAAGATCGTCGAAAGCCACGGTGGAAAGATCGTGGTGGAGAGCACCAGGGGGAAGGGGACGACGTTCCGGGTACGGCTGCCGGTGTGAAGGCGACAGAATGTTCGATGTTCCACGTTCAAGGTTCAACGTTCAACGTCCGGCGTCAAAACCTAAACCTCGATCTGCTACCCTTGAACCTTGAACCTTGGACGCTGAACGGATTCCATGACGAAGAAGATCCTTATCATCGATGATGACGCCTCCCTGCGCCGGGTACTGGAGTACAACCTCCAGGAGGCGGGGTACGGGGTGGTGACCGCGGCGGACGGCGAAACGGGGCTCCGGCTGTTCGAAGAGCACCGGCCGCCGCTGGTTATCACCGACCTGAAGATGCCCGGCACGGGCGGATTCCAGGTGCTGGCGGCCGTGAAGGCGCGTGCCCCCTCTACGCTGGTCATCGTCATTACCGCCTTCGGCGCCGTGGAGACGGCGGTGGAGGCGATGAAGCTGGGGGCCTACGACTACATCACCAAGCCGTTCAACAGGGATGAACTGCGGCTCGTGGTGAAGAAGGCCTTTGAACTGCAGGGGCTCTCCGAGGAGAACCGGCGCCTCAGGGAGGAGATTGCCGACAGGGCCGAGTTCCAGAGCCTCATCGGCATTTCCCGGGAAATGGAGCGGGTCTATGCCACGGTGCGCAAGGTGGCGGACACGGAGGTGACGGTCCTCATCACCGGCGAATCGGGGACCGGCAAGGAACTGGTGGCCAAGGCGATCCATTCCCTCAGCTCCCGGCGGTGCGCCCCCTTTGTCGCCGTCAACTGCGCAGCCATTCCCCGGGATCTCCTGGAGAGCGAAATGTTCGGCCACGTGAAAGGGGCCTTCACCGGTGCGGTTAGGGACAAGACGGGGAAGTTCCGGGCGGCGGAGGGAGGCACCCTCTTCCTCGACGAGGTGGGGGACCTTCCCCTCGATCTCCAGCCCAAGCTGCTGCGGGCCCTCCAGGAGAAGAGCATTGAGCCGGTCGGGGGGACGACCCCCGTTAAGCTGGACGTGCGGGTGGTTGCCGCCACCAATGCCGACCTGGAGAGGGCGATCGCCGTCGGGAGCTTCCGTGACGATCTCTACTACCGGCTCGCCGTGATTCCGATAGACCTTCCCCCCCTGCGGGAGCGGCATGATGACATTCCCCTCCTGATTCGCCACTTCTGCGGGAAACACGGCGGAGAGGGAGTGACCTTTTCCCCTGCGGCCATGGAGGAATTGTGCCGCTACTCCTGGCCGGGCAATGTGCGGGAGCTGGAAAATACCGTGGCCCGTCTCCTCATCCTGCGCAACGGCGACGTGATCGAGACTGCCGACCTGCCGGAAAAAATTGCCGGGAACGTCCCGTCGGGAGAGAGACGGATCATCAATCTTCCTCCCGACGGGTATTCACTGGAAGAGCTGGAGCGGGAGATCGTCATCGAGGCGCTGGAGCGCAACGGCTGGAACCAGAGCAGGGCGGCGCGGTTCCTCAGGATTCCCCGCCACACCCTCATCTACCGGATGGAGAAGTACGCCATCAACCAGGAGGAGACGAAGAGATGACCAGACTAGGACGCAGTGTGCTGTGCGCTGTACTGTTGTTCGCGCTGTGGGGGTGCGCCCGGCAGGAGAAGCCGGCGCTGGAAGGGAACCATGCCCCCGATTTTGCCCTGCGGGACCTGGCGGGCCAGGAAGTGAGGCTTTCCGCCCTGCGGGGGAAAGTGGTGCTCGTCAATTTCTGGGCCACGTGGTGCCCCCCCTGTCGCGAGGAAATTCCCTCCATGGGCCGGCTGAATAGTGCCATGGCCGGAAAGCCGTTCCGGATGCTCGCCGTCTCCGTCGACGAAGGGGGGAAAAAGGCGGTGGAAGGGTATTTCGCCAAGGCGGGAGTAACCCTCCCCGCGCTTCTGGACAGCGACGGGGCGGTGGGCAAGCGCTACGGAATCACCGGGGTGCCGGAAACCTTTGTAATCGACGGCAAGGGTGTTATACTGAAAAAAGTTGTCGGCCCGCTGGAGTGGGACCACCCGGAAGTGATCAGGTTTCTCAACGAAGTCATGAAATAAACGGGTCAGGGGAAGTGCAGAGGCTGCGGCAGCACCGGCGTGGTCTCCCGAGGTTCCCTGACGTACAACATTATCACCCAACCGAGAGTCTTCCATGGAATCCAGTCATATCACTTTCTTCGGCGCTTTTCTCGCGGGACTCCTCTCCTTTCTCTCCCCCTGCGTCCTTCCCCTCATCCCTTCGTACATAACGTACATCACCGGTCTCTCCTTCGCGGACCTCCAGGCCGAGCACCCGAGTCACAAGGTCAGGCAGCAGACCATTCTCCACTCCCTCTTCTTCATAGCCGGATTTACCTGCGTCTTCGTCCTTCTCGGCGCTTCCGCCACCTATGTGGGCGGATTTCTCCAGCAGCACATGAAGATGCTGCGCAAGATCGGCGGAGTGCTCATCATCATCTTCGGCATCCACGTCTCCGGTATTTTCGATATCGGCATTCTTCTCGGCGAGAAACGGGTCACCATCCACCGCAAACCGGCGGGCTACGCGGGGAGTTTCCTGGTGGGGATTGCCTTCGCCGCCGGATGGACCCCCTGCATCGGTCCGATCCTCGCGTCGATTCTGATGGTAGCGACCGCGGAGCAGACGGTCTACCGGGGTATCGCCCTGCTCCTCATCTATTCCATGGGGCTTGCCATCCCCTTCTTTGTAGCCTCCCTTGCCCTGCACCAGTTCCTCGTCTTCTTCAACCGCTTCAAGAAACATATCCGTCTCCTGGAGATTTGCACCGGCGTGTTCCTCATCATCGTCGGCATCCTCGTGTACGGCAATTATCTATCCAAGCTCAGCAGATATTTCTCCATGATGTTGGGGGAGTAGGGTGGCGTCTGAGCCCTGCGGCAGGGGAAGGGGGTAGCCATGGTACGAGAGCTCGCTTCCATTCAGCTGGTGGTTGCCGACCTGGAAACGGCCGAGGCCTTTTACGGGGGCGTTCTTGAACTGCCGGTGCGGCGGGCAATGACCGCCCCGGGGGCTCCTGAGCACTTCACCCTGCAGTCCGCCGGGTGCGAGCTGATCTTCGTCGAGGAGAGTGCCGTGATCCGGACCCACCCGATCCTGACGGAGAAGTTCGAGAACTTCCCGAAGGGGGTAGGAATGACCCTCCACTTCCAGGTGGACGGAATCGAGGATATCTACGATGCCGTCATAGAAGAGGACCTGGAAATCCTCTATCCCCTGGAAGAGAAGCCGTACGGTATGAAGGAGTTGTGGTGCTTCGATCCCGACGGGTATCTGGTGGTGCTGGAAGAGCCGTCGCGGTGAGGCATGGGGCGGGTGGGACGCGAGATGCCGGAGGTGTATCGCGAAAGAATTCCTCCCGTCGTCTCACGGTGAATTTCGTGTGTCTACCCGCCGGTTCCCGTTTTTTCCTTTTTCTTCCCCCGGTCCCCGGGGGAGCAGGCGTCCGCCATTCAGGTGGAGATCCCCAGGCGGGGAAAGACGTACTTCTGCAGGACAAGCCAGCCGGCCACGATACCCAGCAGCAGGAACAGATATTTCATGTCATCACCTCCGGAACCAATCCTACCACATATACAAAAAAATATATCATCGATTTTCGTCGCCCTGAGTGACGCAGGCATACCGTGACGGTCGACAGTGGCTGCGATCACGCGGCAAGGAGCACCCATGGACACCCGGATTTACGTCGTCGGCCACAGGAATCCCGATACCGATTCCATCGCATCCGCCATCGCTTATGCGGAGCTGAAGAAAGCCCTCGGCCAGAGGAACGTGGTCGCCGCCATGGCAGGGGAGCCGAACCCCCAGACCCGGTTCATCCTCACCAGGCTCGGCGTTGAGCCCCCTGTCTACCTGGCCGACGTCCACCCGAAGGTGCGGGATGTCATCAGCCACCAGCCGGTAACCGCCACCGCCGAAACCTCTCTCATGGAGGCGCTGGAGCTTCTGCACCGTCACACCATCCGGGTCCTCCCCGTGGTGGACGCGAGCCGCTCCCCCGTAGGCATCGTCTCCCTCCTGAAGCTTTCGGAGAAGTACCTCCTGGCCGGGACGGACCGGAAGCGAGGGGTCGACGCCTCCCTCCATTCCCTGGCCGCCTGCCTCGGCGCCACCTTCCTCACAGGAGGGCCGGCAACGGAGGTGGAGCACCTCCACCTCTTCATCGGCGCCATGATGGAGGAATCCTTCACGAGCCGCATCGCCGGCTACGACCCGCAATCGCTTCTCATTATGACCGGCGACCGCCGATCCATCCAGCTGGCGGCCATCGACCTGAAGGTACGGCTCCTCGTGGTGACCGGCGGGCTGGAAGTCGGCGTCGACCTGCTGTCGCGGGCCCGGGAGAACGGGGTGACGGTCCTCTCCACTCCCCACGACACCGCTACCGCGTCCTGGCTCGCCCGCCTCGCCATCCCTCTTGCCTGTTTCGTCGAGTCGACGTGGGAGAGGATCGGCGTTGCGGAGCCGCTGGAGCACCTGCGCTTCAAGCTCCTCCACTGCGGGGCGCCGGCGGTGATCGCGGTGGAAGAGGACGGAAGCATCGCCGGGGTTGCCACCAAGTCGTCGCTCCTGGCCCCGCTCCCCTACGCCCTGATCCTCGTCGATCACAATGAGCTGGGACAGGCGGTGCCGGGGGCCGAGGCGGTGGACATCATCGAGGTGATCGATCACCACAAACTGGGAAACCCCCCCACCACCCATCCCATCACCTTCATGGCGGCGCCGGTCGGGAGCACCTGCACGGTGGTCGCCTCCCTCTACCGGGAGCGGGGGGTGGAACCGGCACCGGTGATTGCCGCCCTTCTCCTTGCCGGCATCCTCTCTGACACGGTCATTCTCAAGTCTCCCACCACCACCGGTCGCGACCGGGAAATGGCGGAGTGGCTGGCACTTCGGGGAGATGTCGGGATCCAGGAGTTCGGCAGGGAGATATTCGCCTCGTGCAGCGGCTTCGCCTCCCACGGCACGCCGGAAAAGGCGATCAGGAGCGACTTCAAGCACTTCTCCTCAGCCGACGCGCTCTTCGGAGTGGGGCAGGTGGAGGTGGTGGGGTTCGACGAGTTCTTCGCCCTGAAAGAGCACCTTCGGGAGGCCCTGGAGCGCATCAGGCAGGAGGACCGGCTGCAGCTGGCGGGGCTGATGGTGACCGACATCTACACCGAAACGACCTTGTTTCTTGCGGAAGGAAAGAGCGAACTTCCCCACGTCATGGGATATCCGCAGTTGGAACCCCACCTGTACGAACTGAAAGGGGTCATGTCACGCAAGAAGCAGATGGTGCCCCACCTGCTGAAGGTACTGGGAGCTCTCGGGGGATAGGCTGTCCGCAGGAACGGAGAGCAGATCATCCCGTCCGGCGCACGAAGATCCGCAGCCCCTCTCCCGGCGCGCTCACGTACACGAAGGTGAGGACAACATGCCCTTTTCCCCACGGAGTGACGGTATAGTCCCGGCCAAAGGTCCGGGTGTAGGTGCGCACCCGGCTGCCGGGAGCGGCTTCCACCCCCGGATCCGCTTCCTTCCCCTTTCCCCATTTCCCCCCCCCTGACCCGACGGCAAGGAATGACGGCAGGCTGCCGGCCGCCGGGTACTCGCGGCAGCAGAAATCGAAGGCGAGAACATCCCCCAGGTCTTCTCTTTCCTCGTCCCCGACAAAGGTCTCACCGCAGCGCCGGAAAAGCTCGTACACGCCGTGGCGACCCGCCTCCGGCTCACCGGGCAGCTCCGCGCAGCATCGGGCGCAGTGGTCGAAGAAACGGGCAAGGGGCGCCGTGCGGGCGACGAATGCCAGTGCGGCAGTGAAACGGCCACTGTTGAAGAAGAGATCGAGGAGCCGGGCGATGGAGACGATCCGGCAGACATCGGCGAAGGAGAGCCAGGGGGTATGGAGGATCTGGTAGGGAGGGGCGTCGGAGAAGGCGTACCCCTGTGCCGCGGCAATGCGGCGCATGGGGGAGCCCTTGAGGACCTTGAGGAGCTCTACCTGGATGAAATGGTTCGTGCCGGTGCCGCCGTCGGTGCCGGCTGTGTCGCCGGCCCCGGCAGGTGGGCGGCTTTCCGCACCACGTCGTGAATCGTCCGGGCGGAGGGAGTCGAAGAGCAGCTGCAACGAGGCGAGGAAGCCGGGATAGTCCTCCGCCGGCAGGCCGGCCACCAGGTCGAGGTGCACGACCACCCCGGTTTCTGCCACGAGACGCCGCACGTTGGCGAAGAGGCGTCCCAGGTCCGATTTTCTCCCCACCCGGGCGAGGGTTGCATCCGTCCCTGCCTGGACCCCGATCTCGAAGCGGAAGGCCCCCGCCGGCACGCGGTGGAGGAGGGTCAGGTTGGCATCGGTGAGGAGGTCGGCGGCAATCTCGAAGTGGAAGCGGCTCCGGCTGTTGGCGGCGATGATGAATTCCCAGACGGCATCGGCCCGTCCCGCGTCATAGTTGAAGGTCCTGTCCACCAGCTTGACGGTCGCCACCCCGGCGTCCATGAGAAGGGTGAGGTCATTCCGTATCCGCTGCGGCGGGAAGGAGCGGACCCCCTTCTCCAGGGAGGACATGCAGAAGGCGCAGGAAAAAGGGCATCCCCGGGAGGTCTCCAGGTAGACGAGGGGTTTCGCCAGATCGACGAGGCCGCTGGCAAAGGGGGAGGGAATGGTGCCCAGGTCGGCGATGGGGGGGCGTTCCGAAGTGGCGACGATGTCGCCGTCGGCACGGAAGGTGATGCCGGCAACGTTTTCCAGGAGGGGCGCCGGCTGGATGGTGACGCCGGCATCGCGGAGGGCCCGGACCAGCTCCGGGAAGGTTGCCTCCCCTTCCCCCCGCACCACGAAGTCGACGGCGGTGTGCCGCTCCATCAGCTCGAAGGTCCCGAAGGAGACCTCGGGTCCGCCGAGGATGATCAGCGTCTCCGGCCGGATCTTCTTCAGGTCGGACGCGAGACGCAGGGTAGCCTCCACGTTCCAGATGTAGCAGGAAAAAGCGATCGCGTCCGCCTCGCAGGCCGCCACGGTGCGGAGCACCCGCTCCGGCGGCTCGTTCACGGTGAATTCGCGGATAACCGTCTCCACCCCGTCGAGGCCGGCACAAACGGCGGCCAGACAGGGGAGGGCGAGGGAGGCGTGGACGTATTTGGCGTGAAGGGTGGCAAGGAGGATTTTCATGGGAGAATTGTAGCGAATCGGGGCGGGGAAGGCCAGCGGAAAAGGGGGCCATACGTTCCACATCCCTCTCCTCCGGACAATTTTGACGGGTGTGGGTGATTTGGGATCTATCGGGAATATCGTTCCTGGAATCATTTGTATGGAAGTAAGGTGCATACCCGCCGCAGAAACGGGGAAATAACGCAACGGGAATCGCTTGACGTTTCCCGGCTTTCGTTATAGCCTGCCTCCGGAACAATGTCGTCCCTGGCGCGGAAACGGCCATTGTCCGAGGGGACGACACGGGAAAATCCTGCGATTGATGCCGACACACAGGATGCGCCCTCTTCACAGCGGCGAAATATCATGTAAGCATTCCATCCCAGGAGGACAACGTCGTGGCAAACTTCGAATTCAATCTCTCCGAATCCGCCTCCAATTTCACCGGCAAGCTCCTCGACGATACCATCCGCCAGTACGGCGTCAACATCCAGCAGTTCGGCCTCATCGGATCGCTCCGACCGCCCCAGGCGCTGCTGGACGCGGTGAACGCCAAGACCCGGGCGATCCAGAAGTCGATCCAGGTGGAGAACGAGGTGCGGGCCGCCCAGGCCGAGGCGAAAAAGAAGATCGCCATCGCCGAGGGGGAGGCGGCGGCGAACCGGGCCCTCGCCTCGTCCCTCGAACCGCGCCTCCTGGAGTGGGAAAAGCTGAAGATCATGAGGGAACAGATCACCAAGTGGAACGGCAAGATGCCGGACGTGTTCGCAGCGGGGAGCGGCCAGGGACTGCTCCTCAACATCCAGTCCTCCCCGGCGGCGGGAGGGAGCAAGTAGGGTGTCGCTGGCCTGCCCGAAATGTGGCCACGAACGGACGGCGGAAAGCCTGATCTGTGAGCGCTGTGGGGTGGTGTTCGCCAAGCTGAGGGAGCGTGCGCCGGCCGGCACTGGCCGGATACCGGTGGAGAGTTGCCCTGGAGCCGGGTTGTTGGGGGAGCGGCCCGGCGTGCGGCGAGTGATGAGGGAATGGCTCTTTGACGTTCCCCCCGAGGAAGTCCGCCCATTCCTGGTGGGAAGGGGGATCCTCTACCTTCTTCTGCTCACGTGGGGATGGCGTTTCCTTACGTCCTCAGTCGCCAGCGGCTATGCCGCCGAATCTCCGCTGCACCTGATTCTCCTGCCGTTTCATGAGGCGGGACATGTGATTTTCGGAGTGCCGGGCATCAGGTTCCTGATGGTGCTCGGTGGAACTCTCGGGCAGTTGCTGGTCCCGGCCATCGTCACGGGTGCCTTCGTCCTGCGGAGGGACCGTTTCGGCGGTTCGGTGGGGCTCTGGTGGCTCGGGCAGAGCTTCATGGATGTTGCGGTCTACGCCGACGACGCCCGGGCCGGGAAGTTACCCCTTCTCGGAGGAGTCACCGGGGGTGAGGTGGAGGACTACCACGACTGGGAAGTCATGCTGGGGAAGCTGGGGTGGCTGCCGTACGACCATCTGATCGCCAGGCTCATGTATGGCGGGGGATGCATCCTGATGATTGGGTCCCTGGCGTGGGGAGGCTTCGTATTGTGGCGGCAGTCGCGTCCCATCCCCCCCGGTGCCGTCTGATTCGTCCGACATCCTGCTGATAAACCCCCTCCCATTTTCTCCCGCGAAATGGTACAGTTTCCGGGAGGCTGGCCATTCCCTTCCCGGATGTTCCGCGCCATGTACATCGACACCCATTGCCATCTCGACGATCCATCCCTCCACGACCGGTTGCCGGAAGTTCTCCGCAACGCCCGTGGGGTCGGGGTCTCCGGATTCATCATCCCCGGCGTCGGACCGGACGGCTGGGAAAGGATCGCCCGTCTCGGGAAGATGGAAGGGGTCTTTCCGGCGTTCGGGCTCCATCCGATGCTGGCCGGCTCGTATTCCCCCGGGCTCATTTCCGTTCTGGAAAGGTACCTCCCCGCCGCAGCTGCTGTGGGAGAGATCGGTCTCGACTACTCCTATGCCGATGTGCCCCGTGAGGCCCAACAGACGGCGTTCCGTGCCCAGCTGCGCCTGGCGGTCGCCCGTGGGCTGCCGCTCCTCATCCACTGCCGGCGGGCGTTCCATGACCTGGTGCAGATCCTGAGAGAGGAAGGGGCGGAGCGGGTCGGCGGGGTGATGCATGCCTTTTCCGGCAGCGTCGAGGTGGCCGGAGAATGCGTGCGGCTCGGTTTCGCCATTTCCGTGGCCGGGCCGGTGACCTACGGCAATGCTGTCCGTCCCCTGCAGATCGCCCGGGAAATCCCCCTGGCGCACCTCGTTCTGGAGACCGATGCCCCCGATATGACCCCCGAGCCGTGGCGGGGAAGGCCCAATGAACCGGCGTTCCTGGTGGAGACGGCCCGGAAGGTGGCCTATGTCAGGGGAGTTTCCCTGGCCGAGGTGGAGCGGGTGACGACGGCGAATGCCCGGAGGTTGTTCCGGTTGGAAAGGTAGTCCTGCGTTGCGACATCAGGAGTCTCACCAGCAGGAAGGCGCCTGAGGGCTCTCGGGGGGCCTCGCGGCAAACGAAGTATGCATTCCTGCTGTGCCGCTGTTTGGAGGAAAGCGGCGGAAGCTGCGCTTTCCTCGTCACAGGCAATGGCGCCCGCGCTGACTTCGTTTGTCGCGAGGCCCCCCGAGAGCCCTCAGGCGCCTTTTTCTGCCTCTAGTGAGAAACGTGACAAAGTAGAATCTGGTACGTCACGTCAACCCGTCGGGGTTCCGTAAACCCCGGAGGGTGGTGACAGCGCATTTGAAGGAGATATCCTATGGCAGCTCTCCATCGCTTCTCCCGCACCGAACTCCTGATCGGAGCGGCCGGTCTCGAACGGCTGCAAAACTCTGCCGTGGCGGTCTTCGGCCTCGGGGGGGTCGGCGCCTATGCCGCCGAGGCCCTCTGCCGGGCCGGGGTCGGTCGGCTCGTCATCGTCGATTTCGACGACATCTGCCTCACCAACATCAACCGGCAGCTCCACGCCATGGACGGCACGGTCGGCAGGGCCAAGTCCCACGTCATGGCCGAGCGGCTCCGCCTCATCAATCCCCTGGCCGACATCGTCCCCTGCAAGGACTTCTATTCCGCCGACACCAGCGACTTCCTCCTCTCCCAGCGGCTTGACTATGTCGTGGATGCCATCGACCACATCACCAGCAAGCTCCACCTCATCGGGAGCTGCCGGGAGCGGGAGATCCCCATCATTGCCAGCATGGGGGCGGCGGCCAAGCTGGACCCGACCCGGATCAGGGTGGCGGATATCTCCGAGACCCGGAACTGCCGCATGGCCCGTTCGGTGCGCAAGCTCCTGAAACGGCAGGGGATCACCACCGGCGTCAAGGTGGTGTTTTCCACGGAGGAGTACCGGGAACAGGAGGTCAAGGATGGCGGGTGCAAGGGGAACTGCATCTGCCCCAACCGGGACGATCAGCTCTTTTCCTGCGAGCACCGGCGGGTCATCCTCGGGAGCATTTCCTACATCCCCGGCATATTCGGCCTCACCATGGCGGGGGAGGTGGTGAACGACCTGCTGGCTCGGGAAAATCGTTGATAGCCGGTTGAAGTCGGGCAAACTGCCATTATACTTTTCCCATACACTATCAATTTCGGTGGAGTGAGAGGAGGAGCAGCCATGGGAAAAGAATACAACATTGAGGAAGCCCTGCATCTGGCCATCCAGGCGGAAAAGGACAGCATGGACTTTTACCGGAAAGCGGCGTCCGTTACCAAGAACGAAAGGGCGAGGAAGGTCTTCGAACTGCTGGCCAACGAGGAAGTCGGCCACCTGAAGTCGTTTTTCGACCATTACAAGGGGAAGGCGTTCGGGGACCTGAAGAGCTTCATGGATTCCCCCCCCAACAAGAAGAACGCGACGTATCTTGCCCTGGAAAAGGCCATCGACGAGGAAACCCACGAGCAGAAGGCCCTGGAGATCGCCCTGAAGGAGGAGAAAGCCTGTGTCGATCAGTACTCCATGATCGTCAAGGATATCATCGATCCTCTCGTGAGGGGTGTCTTCGAGAGGGTGGTGAAGGAGACTCAGGGACACTACGACATGATCGAAGACGAGTACATGCATGTCATGTCCATGGTGGACAAGTCCGACCAGGACACCTACGTGAGGGAATAATGAGACGATACGTCGTGCCGGGCACCCTGCTTCTTGCCGTATTCTCCGTTTCCACTCTACCCGCTACCGCCCAGGAGGAGGTGAGGGGGGTGGCCCTCCGTCAGCAGGGGCTCACGGTGATCGAGGAGAAATGCCTCGTCTGCCACAACCGGCAGCGGATCGAGGATGCCGTGCATGAGCGGAAGAACATGGAAAGGATCACCCGCCTCATGGAGAAAAAGGGGGCGGTCCTCTCCGAGAAGGAGCGGCAGGTGATGAATCATTTCTGGAAGGCGAAGATGTTCAAGGAAAAGGATGAGGGGAAACGCTCTCCACAGCAGCAGGATGTCCCGCCGACCTTCCAGAAATGAGCAGAGCACGTGGCCGCGGAACGGAGAGCGGGCCGGGAATCCGGCCCGCTCTTTTTTTCAGGCGAGGGGATGGGCGATGGGTTGTGAGTCGTGAAGATTACGGCAGGGTGAAGTAGAAGGTCGCCCCCTTGCCGGGCTTCCCTTCGGCCCAGACCCGCCCGCCGTGGCGCTGGACGATCCGCTGCACGGTGGCCAGCCCGATGCCGTGCCCCTTGATTTTGTCGACGCCGGGGAGGCGCTGGAACGGGATGAAGATCCTTGCCGCATCCGCCATGTCGAAGCCCGCCCCGTTGTCCCGGACGAAAAAGGCGGGGGAGGCGTCGATGTCGGCCGTGCCGAACTCGATGACCGCATCCCCCTCGCTCGTATACTTCCAGGCGTTTCCAAGGAGATTTTGCAGCACAATCATCAGGAGATTCTGGTCCCCCTCGACAACGACGCCGTCGGCGATCCGAAATTCGGGCCGGCGCTCGGGCTCTGCCAGGCGCAATTCCGCAGCCACCGTATTTGCCATGGCGGAGAGGTCGACGGTTTCCCGCCGCGGTTCGACGTCCCTCAGGCGCGAGAAATCCAGCAGGCTGTCGATGAGACCCGCCATGCGGTGCACGCCGTTGTCGATTTCCCGGAGGAACCCCCGGCACTGCTCGTCGAGGCTCTTCCCGCAGAACTCCTGGAGTACCTGGCAGTACCCGCCGACCGTGGTGAGGGGGATGCGCAGGTCGTGGGATACCGTATAGTTGAACGCCTCCAGCTCCGACGCCCGCGCGGCCAGTTCGGTGTTCAGCTGCTCGACCTCCTCCTGGGCCTTTTTCTTGTCGGTGATGTCCCGCACCACCACGAGGAGGTAGCGCTTCCCCTCCAGGACGATCAGGTCCGCCGACATCAGGCCGATATGTATCCGGCCGGATTTGTCCCGGAACCGCATCTCGAAGTTGCGGACCGACCCCTGTTCTTCCACGGTCCTCATCATCCAGGACTGCGCTGCCGGGTCCACCCAGAGGCCGAGCTCCAATCCCGTTCTGCCGACGACCTCGTCACGCCGGTATCCCAGGGCTTGCAGCGCGGCTTCATTGATGTCGACGAACCTCTCCTCGCCAAGGGTTGTGATGCCGATCAGGATCGAGGCGGTGTGAAATATCCGGGAAAATTTCTGTTCGGACTTGCGTAGCGCCTCTTCGGCCATCTTCCGCTCGGTGATGTCCATGAGCGCCACCCGCCCGGGCTGCCGCTTTTCCCCGGCGACGAACGTCCCCCCTTCGAGAAGGAGCCACCCCTGCCGTTTCGCGTTGGCGCCGAGCCTCACTTCGCACCGGACTCCGGATGTCCCTGCCAGGAGGCGATGGATGCAGGACTCGTAATCTCCCCGCGACTCCGGCGCGATGAAACGGAACAGGGGTTGCCCCACGAGCCGGTGCCGCTCGCATCCGAGGAGGGCCGCGGCGGCCAGGTTCGCCTCCGTCACCTCCCCTGCGGCGGACAGGGTCAGGTAGCCGACCGGCGCGAAGTCATAGAGGTCCTGGTAGCGCCGCCGCTGCTCCTCCGCTTCCTGCTGGGTGCGGCGCAGCTCCTCGTTCTGCATCTCCAGCTCGATCTGGTGGACCTGCAGCTCGTGCACAAGAGAGGAGGTGTCTCGTCCCTCCATGCCGGCCGTTCCGCTTGCTGCCGTGGCCAGTTTTGCCTCGGCCCGGCGCCGCAGGCCGTTTCCCGAGGCGCTGTCCGTCCCCCGTTTCTTCATGGCCGCTCCTTCGTCCCTTCATCCTTGCCGGGGACCTCCCGGGTGATGGACGACGTGCCCACGATCTTGCCCGCGGCGTCCAGGATCGGCGAGAGGGTCAGGGAGACCTTGATGATCCTGCCGTCCCTGCACCGCCGCACGGTTTCATACGATTCTATCCGCTCGCCCCCCTTCAGCCGCTCCAGGTTCGCCCGCAGCTCATCCTTGCGTCCAGCGGGGGTGAGGACGGAGACCTTCTTGCCGATCACCTCCCCGGGGGTGTAGCCGTAGAGCCGCTCGGCCCCCCGGTTCCAGCTGGTGATGGTGCCGTCGAGGCTCTTGCCGATGATGGCGTCGCTGGAGGAGTCGACGATCGCCGCCAGGTGGCTGCACTCGATCTCCAGCGTCTTGAATTCGGTGATGTCCACCAGGGTGATGACCGCCCCGTCGATGACATTGTCGGCGGTGCGGTAGGGCATGATCCGCATGGTATACCAGCGTTCGTTGGTGCTTCCGACCTGCACCTCCTTGAAGACGAGGGATGCCAGGACCTCCCGCACGTCCTGCTCCAGCTTGTCGTAGCGGAGCTTGGAGACGATGTGGGTGAGCGGCCGCCCCACGTCCCCCTGGATCAGGTTGAAGATCCGGGACGCCGAGGCGGTGAAGCGTTTCACGTTCAGGTCGTTGTCGAGGAAGATGGTGGCGATCTCGGTGCTGTTCAGGAGGTTGCGCATGTCGTTGTTGGACTGGGTGAGCTCCTCGATCTTGCTCTGGAGCTCGGCGTTTACCGTGATCAGCTCCTCGTTCAGGGACTGGAGCTCCTCCTTGGAGGTGGTCAGCTCCTCGTTGGAGGACTGCAGTTCCTCGTTGGTCGATTGCAGCTCCTCATTGGACGACTTCAGCTCCTCCTGGGAGGTCTCCATCTCCTCGGTGGTGGTCTGCAGGCTCTCCCGCAGGTACTTGATCTCCTTCTCCAGGTCCTCCACCAGGGCGCTGCGCTCCGCCGCGTGCAACTTGCCGCTCCGCGCCTTGACCTTGGTCACCTCGGTGAAAACCACCAGCAGGAGCCCCTTCATGAAGTCGGGTTCTTCGATGGGACGCACCGTCAGGTCGCAGGTTAGGGAGCCGCCGTTGTGTTTCACCTGCAGCCCCCGCATCACCACGTCCCGGTTCTGGCCGAGGGCCTTGCGCACGGCGCTCGCCAGCTCGATCCCGAGCCCCTGCCTGGCCAGGGCGAAGACGTTCATGGCCGCCTTGCCGGTGGAGAGCTCCAGGAATTTCCCCGTCCGGCCGCTGATGTAGATGATGTCGCCGCTGGCGTTGATCAGGACCGCCGGCGGGGTGAAATCCTCCAGGACGATCCGCTGCGCCGCCTCCGTGACCGTCCCCTGGACAGCTTTGCGCCCCTTGCCGGCAGCCGTAGCAGCCCCGGGGACGTGTGCCAGAAGCGTTGCCGGCAGCTCGATGATGCCGTTCAGGGCCGACGGGGTCTCCCGGCGCTGATACAGCTTCCACTTGCCGTCGATGGTCTGGAACAGGTCGCCGAAGGCGCCGATCGTCTCGGCGGAGCCGAGGAACATGATCCCGTCGGGGCACAGGGCGTAGTGGAAGAGGGGTATCAGCTTCTTCTGCAGCTCGGCATTGAAGTAGATGAGGAGGTTGCGGCAGCAGAGGAGGTCCAGCTTGGTGAACAGGGGGTCGATGATGATGTCGTGGGGTGCGAAGACCACCATCTCCCGGATCTCCTTCCTGATGCGGAACGAGGAGTCCTCCTTGGTGAAGAAGCGCTTGATCCGCTCATCGGAGACGTCGGCGACGATGTTCGCCGGATAGACCCCCTGGCGCGCCTTGTCGATCGCCTCCTTGTCGATATCGGTGGCGAAGACCTGGATGGTGAATTCACCCCGCCGCTTGCTCTTCTCCAGGGACTCCATCAGGGCGATCGCCACCGAGTAGGCCTCTTCCCCGGTGGAGCAGCCGGGGACCCAGACCCGCAGCGCTCCCCCAGTTTCCTTGCGCTGGAGCATCGGGAGCAGCCCCTTCTCCTTGAGGGCCTCGAACCCTTCCGGGTCGCGGAAAAAGTTGGTCACCCCGATCAGGAGCTCCTTGAAGAGGAAATCGATCTCCTGGGGGTTTTCCTGGAGGTAGCGGACGTAGCTGTCGAGGGTGTCGATCTGGTGCACCGTCATCCGCCGCTCCACCCGGCGGATCACCGTGTTCCGCTTGTAGAGGGAGAAGTCGTGGCCGGTCTGGGAGCGGAGCAGGACGAAGATCTTCTGGAGCCCGGTGAGCTTCTTCTCCTCCAGGGTCGTGCCGGCTTCCCTGGTGAGGGTGGCGGAGTGCCGGACGAACTCCACCAGCTTCACCGCCAGTTCCGGGGGAGGCGCCACGAAGTCGACCAGACCGGTGTCGACGGCGCTGCGCGGCATCCCGTCGAACTTGGCCGATTCCGGCTCCTGGACCATCGCCACACCGAGCTTCTCCTTCACCGCCTTGAGTCCCAGGGTGCCGTCGGTCCCCATGCCGGAGAGGATGACGCAGATCGCCTTTTCCTTCCGGTCCTCCGCCAGGTGCCGCAGGAAGAAATCGATGGGGAGGCGCAGCCCCCGGGGGGCCGCCGGCTCCAAGAGCTGGAGGGTGCCGTGGAGGATCGACAGCTCATTGTTGGAGGGGGTCACATAAACGCAGTTCCGCTGCACCTTCATCCCGTCTTCGGCCTGCCGGACCTCCATCCTGGTGAAGCGCTGGAGGAGCTCGGGCATCATCCCCTTGTGGGTCGGGTCGAGGTGGGGGACGAGGACGAAGGCGAGGCCGCTGTCTTCGGGCATGGCGGTGAAGAACTGCTCGAACGCCTCCAGGGCGCCGGCCGAGCCTCCCATGCCGACGATGTAGATGGGGGTCGTGGCCGCGGACTTCGGGGTGGTTTTATTCTTCGGGGCGATTTCCCGGGTTTTCCTCACCTCGGTTCGCGTCTCCTTCTTCTCCGCTGGCTTTGCCATGAAAGCGCACCTCTTGTTTAATGGAGATTAATTGAATTGAGAATACCACAAAATCGTCCGGTGGAGACTATGTGTTTGAATAAATCGTTACCTTGCCGCGAATAGATTCGATTCACGGCGGCGCGGCAATGGGAGACCGCTGTCGGCGGTCTACTTGCGCCCGGCGCTGCGCTGGCAGACATACCGGAACCAGAGGCGGGTGAGGCAGGCGGCGAGGAAGCGCCCCGCCCGGTTGGCGGTGAGGCGGTCGAGCCTGAGGTCATAGAAGTCGAGGAGGGGGGTGCCTCCTTCCCCCGGAGGGACGCCGCGGGAGA
>Ga0335085_10001745_pt1 | contig 43961 bp, 39 predicted proteins | sample Lox_Sample_45_FD_206712 | JGI IMG/M metagenome (GOLD analysis project Ga0335085, IMG submission 206712) | Soil microbial communities from Loxahatchee National Wildlife Refuge, Florida, United States - Lox_Sample_4.5 | ecosystem: Environmental > Terrestrial > Soil > Wetlands | place: USA... | reverse complement strand
AAAGATTGCAATCGACAACTTAAAAGCGGGTCAGTGGCTGCTACGGACAGACTGGCCCGCCCAAAAAGTTGAAAGGTTTTACTGACAACTGATAACTGAAAACTGATAACTGCCGTGTTATCAATATCTTACCACTATCTCGCTGAAAACAAGGATCTTACAAAACTATCTACCGTTAAGTTATTTGTTTTCAATAAATAGGGCGAGGGGAGGGGGAGGGGGTGAGAGGCATTCTTCCCTAACCAGGCATTCGGATATCCAGGTATCCAGATATCCAGATGACCAGTTGGCCAGATCACCAGATAAGCGCGCCCGTGGTCCGTCTTCGCTACAATGATCGGTTCGTCCACCTGTCATGAAGATCGCCATCACCGCTCGTACGGCCTTCACCCCGCTCGAATCCATTGACCACGCCCTCATCATTGTTGAAGACGGCTACATCGTTTCCGCCGGTCCCCGCGATGCCGCCGCTATCCCATCCGGTGCCCGCAGCGTCGACCTCGGCGACAGCATCCTGGCCCCGGGTTTTATCGACATTCACATCCACGGTGGCGCGGGACACGATGTCATGGCCGCCGACGCCGATGGTCTCGCCCGCTTCGAGCGCAGCCTGACAAAATGCGGAGTTACCAGCTACTGCCCGACCACGGTGACCGCGCCGCTCGATGCTACCTGCGCATCGCTCGAATGGCTGGCCAAGTCGAAATCGGTTCCCGGCAACGGAACCCGCGCCCGCCCGATTGGAGTCCACCTCGAAGGGCCGTTCATCAGTCACGCCAAACGCGGCGTCCATCCGCCCGAACACCTGCTCGAACCTTCGCCCGAGTTGTTCAATCGGCTCTGGGACGCGGCAGACGGCAACGTCGCCGTGATGACCATCGCGCCTGAACTTCCCGGCGCCATCGAGACCATCAAGGCCGCGGCAGAGAAGCGCGTTTGCGTCAGCCTCGGCCACTCCAACGCCACGCTCGCCGAAACCGTTGCCGGCATCAGCGCCGGTGGCCGCCACTCCACGCACACCTTCAATGCCATGCGCGCGCTCGATCACCGCGAGCCCGGCGTTCTCGGGGAAGTGCTCGCTAACGATCAGGTTACGTCCGATATCATTGCCGACGGCATCCACGTTCATCCCGAGATGGTCAGCCTTTTCGTCCGCGCCAAGGGACTCGATCGCGCCGTGCTCATCACCGACGCCATGAGCGCTACCGGCATGGGCGACGGCAAATTCCGCCTCGGGCATTTCGATGTCGTAGTAAAGGGCGATCGCGCCGAAGCCAATGGCGTTCTCGCCGGCAGCGTTCTCACCCTTGACCGCGCCGTTCGCAACGTCGGTAAATTCGCCAGCCTGAAACTTCAGGACTCCGTTCGCCTCGCAACCTTGAATCCTGCGCGCGTCCTCGGTCATCAGGACATGGGAATCATCGCGCCGGGCGCGCGGGCCGACTTCGCGGTGCTCAGTGCTGATGGCGCAGTCGAGCAAACGATCATTGGTGGCGAAATCGGACCGTAGAATCGCTGGTTGACCCGATCGCTCGTTGCCACATACCATCGCCGCAGGGGACTTCTTTGATCGGACAAACCATCTCGCATTACCGCGTCATCGGAAAACTCGGCAGCGGCGGAATGGGCGTTGTTTATGAGGCCGAAGACATCAATCTCGGCCGCCGCGTTGCCCTGAAATTTCTGCCCCGCGAGATCAGTTCGCACCCCCAGGCGCTCGAACGGTTCCGCATGGAAGCTCGCTCCGCCTCGTCCCTGAATCACCCCAACATCTGCACCATTTACGAGATCGGCGAATTCGAAGGCGAGAACTTCATCGCCATGGAACTGCTGGAAGGCAAGCCGCTCGACCAGCACCAGAACGGTCGTCCGATCGAGCTTCAGGAACTGCTCGACCTCGCCATCCAGATCGCCGACGCCCTCGACGCCGCCCACTCGCGCGGCATCGTGCATCGCGACATCAAACCGGCTAACATTTTTGTTACTAATCGCGGCCAGGCCAAACTGCTCGACTTCGGCCTTGCCAAGCTCGTCTCGGAGAAGAAGGCTGTCGCGCAGACTGCCGGCGACGCCACCTTCGCCGGCCCTGCTCATCTCACCAGCCCTGGAACCGCGGTCGGCACTATCGCTTACATGTCGCCCGAGCAGGCCCGTGGCAAAGAACTCGACGCCCGCACCGACCTGTTCTCGTTCGGCGCTGTGCTCTACCAGATGGCCACCGCGAAGCTGCCGTTCGACGGCGAGACTTCCGCGGTCATCTTCGACGCTATCCTGAATCGCGAGCCGGTCGCGCCGACCGAACTCAACGGCCAGGTTCCTCCCAAGCTCGAGGAGATCATTCGCACCGCGCTCGAGAAGGATCGCGATCTCCGCTACCAGAGCGCAGCCGACATGCGCGCCGAACTCAAGCGCCTGAAACGCGACACCAGCTCCGGACGCGTGGCTCTTCCATCCGTCACCACCACCGCGGCGCGAACGTCAGCGACTGCTGCAGCGACAAAGAAGTCCGCGCAAATCGGAAAGATCATCGGCGCAGCCGTCGTGCTGATCGCGTTTCTTGGCTTGGTTTACAAGTTGTTCGCGCCGCATCACGGACTGAACCTGCAGACGATGCAGCTCGAAAAGCTGACCGATTCCGGCAAAGCCGCCGCAGTTGGAATCGCGCCTGACGGCCGCTACATTGTTTACGTGTTGCGCAACGGCGAGCAGCAAAGCCTCTGGGTGCGACAGGTGGCGACACGCACCGACGTGCAAGTGATCCCGCCGGACAACGTGGTTTATGTCGGTGCGACGTTTTCGCCGGACGGCAATTACATCTACGCGGTTCGATCCGACAAGGCGACCGCGAACTTCCGCTACCTGTTCGTCATGCCGGTTCTCGGCGGAAGTGCTCATCAGATCGCGCGCGATGTCGACACTGCGCCCTCGTTCTCGCCCGACGGCAAGCAACTGGTGTTCGCGCGAGGCATTCCGGCGGAAGGCAAGACCAACATCCTGTCGATCAATCCCGATGGCAGCGGTGAACGCGTTCTTGGTTCCACGCAATCGCTGAATCCACCAAACTCTGTCAGTTGGTCGGCTGACGGCAAAACTATCGCGTTTGCAGTTGGGCAACTGTTCAACAACGAAGCGGACTCGGTGCTTGAGTTACTCGATGCGCAGAGCGGAGCGGTGAAAGATTTTTACCGAACCCCAAATGGGATCGGAGCGGTGGAATGGCTTCGTGATGGTTCCGGGCTGCTGGCGCAGATGGTCGATCGCAAACAGAACACCGCGCAGATTTACTTCGTGTCGTATCCCGATGCAAAGGTGCAGCGCTTCACCAACGATCTCAGCATTTACAGCGGCTGTTGCCTGCATCTGACCGCCGACGACAAGACGCTGGTCGCGGTGCAGGTGAACCAGATCCAGGACATTTACAACCTTCCCGGCGGCGACACCGCGAAAGCCCACCAGATCACTTCCGGCGAACCGCTGGTCGTATTCGGTACCGCGGGACAGAAGCTGCTGGCCATCAACAACCGCGGGCAGCTGCTGACCATGAACCTGGACGGCAGCGATCCTAACCCGTTTGTTACAAGCTTCGAACGCATCCTGTACACGAACATCTGTCCCGACGAGAAGCACGTTGTGCTGTTTGCCATGAAAGGCAGCGTCAATCTTTACAGCGTGAACATCGACGGATCGGAACTGAAGCAGCTGACCACGAGCGGCATCGCCAACAACGCCAGCTGTGCCGCCGACAGCCGCACGGTTTATTTTTCTAACCCTGGCGGTACAAAGCTCTACTCGGTGCCGCTGTCGGGAGGCGACGTCACCGAGGTAAAGCGGTTTCCGCCGGCGAACTACATTTTCTTTTCCCCTGACGGAAAGTACGCTGCTTATCTGCACGGCTCGCTGGCCGAGCATTACCAGACACTGTGCGGCATTATCGACCTTGCGTCGGGCAAGACGGTTCTGGATTTTCCGTTGCCGATCGGCACCGACAATCCGCGTTTTTCGCCCGACAGCAAAAGCGTGCAATTCCTGATAACGCGCAACGGCGCGCGAAATGTCTGGGAACAACGTCTCGATAACAGCCCGATGCGTCCCGTGACGACATTCCAGAGCGGAGATGCTTCGACCTTCGCGTGGTCGGCCGATGGCAAGCAGCTTTACATGTCGCGCGGTATTACCAAGAGCGATGTAGTGTTGATGACGAATTTCCACTAGTTCCATATTGGAATTTGGACTTCGCGATTCGTGTGAAAGGATGGATCAGGTGGGTCCAATCGCCGTACAATAGATAAATATGGCCCGTGGTTGGGAATCGAAGTCGGTTGAAGAACAACAAAGTCAGTTCGTTAAACCCGCAGTCAAATCGAACAATCCTTCGGAAACAATCGAATCGCGCAGGCGCGCAAACGATGTCAAGGCCTTGCAGCTGCAGCGTGCCCGCGTCGCCGAACAGTTACGGCAGGCGCAGAATGCGCGGTTCATCGAGCTGATGCAGAAAGAGCTGGAGTTTCTCGACCAGAAGTTGAGAAGCCTCGCGTCGTCGCACAACTGACCTTTCTGCGATTGATGCGGTGAGCGACCGTTTCAGCGTGACAGATTTGTGCCTCTCTCATCGCGTCGAAGTGTACGCGGCGGTTGTGTATCATCGCTTGGTGGACATTCTTCTCAACGAAGTGGAAGTTCGCGTTCTCGGCGCGCTCGTCGAGAAAGAAATCACGACACCCGATTACTATCCCCTCTCGCTTAACGCCCTGGTGAATGCGTGCAACCAGAAATCGAACCGCGAGCCGGTAATGGAACTGGACGAGAATACGGTTCGTGATGCGTTGTTGGCATTGCAAGAGAAGCGGCTCGCCGGGCCCGCCAGCGGCGCCGACAGTCGCGTTGCCAAGTACGAGCATCGGCTGGAATCGTTTAACTTCAGCCGCCGCGAAATCGCGGTTCTATGTGTGCTTCTGCTGCGCGGTCCGCAAACTCCCGGCGAACTTCGCGGGCGCACCGAGCGCATGTACCGTTTCGAAGACCTCGACCAGGTGCAATCGGCGTTGCAGCAACTGATGCAGCGCGAGCCTCCACTGGCGGCGATGCTGGCGCGGCAGCCCGGAACCAAGGAGCCGCGTTATGCACATCTGCTCGCCGGTCCGGTCGATTCGTGGGCGCCGGTCGCGGCGCCAGTTGTTCAGGATGCGGATCCCGATCGCATCTCCCAACTCGAAGAGCAGGTCCGTTCGCTGCAATCCGATGTTACTGCGCTCAAAGATCAGTTCGCCGCGTTCCGCAAACAGTTCGAGTAGTTCGCACAGTTGACAGAAAACTTCTAAGGCGTTCGACTGAAACTTCTATCTTCGTGCCGGGTTCGCACGCGGACAGGAGGTTCGCTTGTCTATCTCCCGCGTTAGTCTCGTGGTTTTGCTGGCATCATCGCTGATGGCGCAACAGGCGGCGCCGCCGCAGCGGCCGCGAATCGGCGTTGCACTGAGCGGTGGAGGCGCGCTCGGACTGGCTCATATTGGCGTGCTCAAGTACTTCGAGGAGCACCACATTCCGGTCGATTCCATCGCGGGAACCAGCATGGGCGGGCTGGTGGCCGGATTTTACGCGACCGGAATGAATGCCTCGCAGCTTCACCAGATCACGCGCAGCATATCGTGGGACGACATGTTGCGCACGACGCCCAGATACGAGGACCTGCCGGTTTCGGAGAAGCAAAACTGGAACCGTCCCGGCAGCGACACAACGCTGCGCTTCAAGCGCAACCTGTCGCTTCCGTTGGGACTGAATCCCGGGCAACCGCTCGCGCTTTTGTTGAGCCGCTACACGGCAGCGTATGCCGACCTGAAGAGCTTCGATGACCTGCCGATTCCGTTCCGATGCGTTGCGACCGATCTCACCAGCGCCGATGCGTTCACGCTCGAGCAAGGGTCGCTTCCTCTCGCCATGCGCGCGACGATGGCGATTCCCGGGCTGTTTACGCCAGTGGTTTGGGGAAACCACATCCTGGTGGATGGCGGTGCAGTCGATAACATTCCGGTTGATGTGCTGCGCACGATGAGTCCCGACGTGGTGATCGCCGTCAGCCTCGACATTGCACCCGCGTCGCCGAAGAACCTCACCTCACTGGCGACCGTGCTGAGGCAGGTAGTTAACGTTGTCGTTATCCAGAACGAGCGCCGAAGCCTGCAGAAAGCCGACATCGTGATCCGGGTGCCGCTGCAGGATTACGAAAACACGGAGTACGAGAAGTCGGACGAGATCGAAATTCTCGGCTACAAGGCCGCCGAAAGTATGGAAGCGTCGCTCAAGAAATACGAACTGGATGATGCGGCGTGGCAGGAATATCTGCATGAGAGGAGTTTGAGGGTTCGCCCGGAGCCAGAGCGCGGCAAGGTGGTCGCGGTGGAATCGTCGCAGCCGGTGATCCGCCGCGATGCCGAGCATGAATTGCGGCGCAAGCTGCCGGGAACCGTGAGCCGACCACAACTCGAAGACGCGCTGACTGGAATCACAGCGGCAGCGAGTCTTCCGGCGGCGTACTACGGATGGCGCAGCATCGCGGAAAATGAGGGCTATGTGGTGTCGCTGCAGGACCGAGCCGCGGGCGGAGAGGTGCTGGTGCGGCCGTCGCTTGGATTGCTGATTTCCGGCGATGAACCGACGCGCGCGTCGCTGCGTATCAGTACCGTTACAAATCCGACGGACGCGTATAAGTCGCGACTGCTGGGCGAAGGGTCGATTGGATACGATCCGGGAATTCGCACCGAGTACTACAAGCCGTTCGACGGTGATCCGTACTTCCTGGCATTCGGGGCGATGGTGCAGCGGACGCACGTGGATAGTTACAGCGGTCCCACCATCAATGAGTTCCTGCGCGACCGCTTCGCTGGAACACTCTATGGCGGCGTGGGGACCTGGCGATTCCTGCAATGGCGCGTGGGCGTAACGGCAGGCTACGATCGCGTGAGCCAGCCGGTGGTGGCGAACGGAATCGACTCGACGAGCACTGCGTTTGCCAACCCTGAAATGACGTTCCTCGCGGACACACAGGATGCAGGCATTCTGCCCTCGAAGGGCACCCGCTTCCGCGGAGCGCTGGGCTATAGCGTGCGCGACCATTCGTATCCGTACTTCGACAGCAGCTTTTCGCACTTCGTTCCGCTGCCGAAAGACAGCGGTGCGTTCGTGCTGGGGCGCGCGGATACCAGCTTCGGACGCAGCCTGGGATACTACGATCAATTCACGGCCGGAGGCTTTGCCGATCTTTCAGCGTATCGCCTGCAGGAATTTCACGCTAACACTCTCGTTACAGCCGGGGGTGGCGCTTACACAGGGATACCGAAGGTTGATGTGTCGGGATGGAAGCCGCTGGTCGCGACCTGGTACGAGATCGGGCGCTTCGACCAGGGAGCGGCGGGATGGGCGACACATCAGAGCGCGTCGGTGGGAGTGTTTGGGCCGAGTCCGCTGGGTCCGGTTGGGCTGGCGCTGAGCGCGAATGAAGACGGAAAACTTCGGGTCAGCCTGGTGTTCGGGAGGTTCTAAGGAGTAGCGGTATCGATGTTTCTGGGATTCCGGGCTCGCGAAATCGTTGGTCGATTCGGTACTGATTGGCCAGTGGGGTTTTGACGGGGGTTGTGCGATACTGATGGAGCCAACCTCAAGCCGGGATGGCGGAACTGGCAGACGCAGCGGACTCAAAATCCGCCGACCCTTATCAGGTCGTGGGGGTTCGACCCCCCCTCCCGGCACCATAAACTTCAGCTCTCAAAATCGAGCAAACCTCAGCACGTTTGCCCAAGTGTCCCCGGACTTCCCGCTCGCGTTACACTGACGCACAGAATTTCGAGGGACATTCATGGCTAAACGCCTGGCTGCCGTGATCGAGCAGCTGGAAGGATTGCGTCGCGAGTACGGCGGGGGTGCGGCGAAACGTGCGGAGAGTCTGCTGGCTTCGATCGGGCGTCTGCGGTTTCCTGATGCCGAATCGTTGATTCGTTTTCATGATGGGCTGCTGTTCCTGCGCGCGTTTCCGCAGAGTCGGAAGGTCGCTTCGCTCGCCGACAGCTTGTTGAAGCAGGTTGAAGCGGAGGTGGAGCGGCTTCGGAAATCGAGGGCCGATCTTTCGAGTTTCGATCTCGAGCCGTATTCGGGGATCGCCGGAACGGTTCTCGCCGAAGAGCATACCTACGAAGTTGCGAGCTGGCTGGCACGGCGCTATCCGCGGCAAGTGAGCGTCGATTTTCAAATCGACGACAACTACAGCAAGCTGGTGAACACGCTGCCGCGTTTCATGCCGCTGATTGAAGACGATACGTTTGTCGAACCGGACATTCCGTTTGATCGCCTGCTTTTGGCGGCCGCGGGAAAAGAGGGCCGCGAGTGGCTGTGGTTGATCGACCAATTCGAGGGCTTGCCGCTTTCGCTCAAGGACAAGACCGAGCTCTACGATTCGTTGGCGATCGAGTTGAAACTCGATTTGCGACGCAGTGCGGCGAGCCGTACGTATGCGAGGCGGCCGATCGAGAAGCTGTTCGTCCACTCCGAGACTTTGTTGCAGCGCAAGCAGGTTTCTCTGGCGGAAGAATTGAGTTCGCCGTCGATCGCGCTGCGCAAGCTGTCATCCGAGGAAGGCAGGGAATTGCTGGATCTCGCACGCGAAGCGTTGCTGGTCCGACAACGCGAGCTGTATGGCACTACGCGTGGGGATGCGGATCACGTATATGAAGCGAATGTCGGGCGGGGAGTGCAGATTTTCATTTGGGGATTGCCGCCCGATCGACGGTTGCCGCTGCGTGCCTATCACGCGGGATGCACTTTCAAGAACGGAGTGCCGATCAACTACCTCGAAGCGATTTCGCTCTTCGATTGGTCCGAGGTCGGCTTCAACACGTTCTATACCTATCGCGATGGTGAGACGGCTTGGATCTACGCGAAGGTGCTGCACCTGCTGCATCAGGTCTCGGGGGTGACATGCTTTTCGGTGTATCCGTATCAGCTGGGGCACGACAACGAAGAGGCAATCCAGTCGGGCGCGTTCTGGTTTTATCGCAAGCTGGGATTTCGTCCGGGACGCCCTGAGCTGTTGGCGTTGACTGAGGCGGAAGAGCAGAAGATCGCTCGCGATATGACGCATCGGACGTCGGCTCGTAGCCTGCGGAAGCTCGCTGCCGGACATGTTTTCTACGAATTCGGCAACGCTCCGCGCGCAATGTACGATTCGTTCTCTACGCGTAATCTTCAGCTCGCGGTGCAACATGAGATGGCGGCGAAGTTCGACGGCAACGCGGACAAGATGCGCGCGATGACGACGGTTGCGCTCGCGAAGACGCTAGGTGTCGATCTTGGGAAATGGAACGCCGACGAGCGGGCGGCATTTTCGAATTTTGCGCAAGTTCTGGCGATGGTTCCGGAAGTAGCGGATTGGAGTGTCGAGGAAAAATCGAAGCTGGTCGAGATTATTCGCGCGAAGGCCGCGGCAGAAGAGTCAAAGTATCTCCGGTTGCTGCAAAATCACGACTTGTTGAAGCGAGCGATGGTTCGCCGTGGTTCGCGCCGGCGGTAAAATGAGTCGAGAAAGGGACCCGATGCCAGACGCGAACCAGGACCGCCAAGCCGTCGCCGCCCAGAACGTAGCCGAAGCACGCCGCCTGCTCAATTCGTTGCGCGAGGAACTCGATTCGCATCCCAAGCTGGAACAAGCGATCGTCAAGCTGGAACTGGCGCTCGAGAACCTCACGCTCAAGTCCGGCGGAATGCTCTGAGATCGTCGCGGTGCCGACAATGAGTGGCGCGGAGATTCTTCTCCGCCCACTTACCACTCGGTCAAAGTTACGTTGTCGACCCACACCGACCACGGAGTGGGACCGCCGTCGGAATCCATCTGGAAGGCGACGTCGATTCCGCTTCCGGTTGCCGCGTAAGAGTCGAACGCCTGGTTGATGGTCGCGCGCACGCCGTTTAGCGTCACCGCTTCCCAAACAACCTGATTGCTGCTGTTGCGCGAGAACTCCCACGTTAGCTTGTTCCAGGAATCCTGCAGCGGAGTCGCGCAAGGCACGCCGGTATCGAGCCAGTGCATCTGCGCGTGCGGCCAGATGCGCCAATGATGCGAGCCTCTGATATCGCATTGCGTGGCGTACTCGTAGCGGTTTCCGCCGGCGTTCTGGTTCACGTTGAATTCCAGCGCCTGGGCCGCGTTTACGTCGGTCAGGTAGAACGAGATGTCGTAGACAAAGTGGGTCATGGCGTCGTTGCCGCCGACCTGCTTCCACCAGAGGGCGTCTGCCCACGGAGTCCCGCCGGTGACGTCGAACTTGATCGCGGAACCACTCAACGAAGGCGACGAGATGGGCTGCTCCATGGAATAGATGGCGTTGGTTCCAGGCTCGCCGGCGCAGGAACTGCTGCACGATCCCCAACTGGTCATCTTTTGAATGTCGCCGATGACTTTTGCATCGGCGGGAATTGACGAACCGGACTCAGTCGAACCCGAACCGGAACTGGATGAAGACGTTGACGTCGAAGTGGAATTGGAAGCTGAGGGCACGGCTCCGCAGCCAGTCAGAAGAAGTGCCAGAACACAAAGGCCTATGCCTTGTAGTCGAAACATTCGTCCTCCCATGAGGACGAAGCAGCGCGAGGAGCATTCTGCAGGCTGAGGACAGGCTTACGAACCCGACGATCACCTGAGCAGGGCTACGGAAATTACCCTACCGTGGAGTAAGGGATTCCTCGGAAAGCGGCGGGAGCCGCGAACAAAAGATGGAAGCCGGAGGAAGCCTGTGGGTGTTGGGTGTGGGGTGGGCTTCCTCCGGTGGCGCGGCGTTCAGTCCCCCTTCGCTTCGTAACGTCGCAAAGCGACCGAGCGCGCCGAAACAGTAGCCAGTACTCAGTAGCCAGTTGCCGGTTCCCGCAACGTCAGACCCTCTCTCCGCAGAACGAAGAACGCGCGATGAGGCCCAAACGTTCAGAACGTAAAAGCCGGGCACTTCTAGAGCTGAAACTCGAAACCACAACCTGAAACTGCTTCAATTTGCTGCGGCCGACGAAGGCCGCTTCAAGTGAAACAGTTTTTGTATCGCCGATGTCAGTTCGTCCTGGTCCATCTGTTCCGGCAGATTCTTTAGCTCCCTCGCCAGCGAGCCCGCGATGCGCGAACTGATGCGCTTGGCTAAGGCGGCGAGCGCCTGTTCCTGCTCATCGGAGAGCGATCCTGCGTCGCTGCGGTAGGCTTCCAACTCCTGGCGGCAGAGTTCGTCGAGCCGCTCGCGTAACGCCACTACGGTTGGGACCGCGACCTCAACGAGCAATCGGCGCGTGAAGAACTTCGCTTCGCTGGTAACGATGGCCTCTGCCTGCTCGGCGGCGGTTTCGTGAATCGTGGACGATCGCTTCACGACCTGCTCGAGATCGTCGATGTCGTACAGGAAGATTCCGTGAACTTGACGAACGTTGGGATCGATGTCGCGTGGGACCGCGGTGTCGATCATGAGCAGAGGGCGGCCATGGCGTTCCTGCCGAACGTACTCGCCTTCTTCACGGGTGAAAATGATGTGCGGACAGGCGCTGGCGCTGATGATGATGTCGGCTTCAATGAAATGTTGCCAGCGTTCTTCATGCTGTGCGGCGATCCCACCAAGTCGTTCGGCGATGTCGTTGGCTTTATCGACCGTGCGATTGACCACGCAAACCTGGCTGGCTCCATACTTCACGAGGTATTCGGCCGACATTTCGCCGGTGCGGCCGCCGCCGATCAAAACGACTTTGCGCCCTTGAAGCGAGCCGAAGAGTTGGCGAGCGAGTTCCACCGCGGCATAGGGAACTGATACTGCACATTGTCCGATGGCCGTTTCGTTGCGGACACGATCGGAAACGGCGATGGCTTTCTGGAACGTGGAATCGAGGAAGCGCGACGTGGTGCCAACCTTCTGCGCCAGCGCCCAGGCTTCTTTCACCTGAGCCACGATTTCGGGCTCGCCAAGAATGATGGAGTCGAGACTGCTGGCAACTTTGAACAGGTGCAGAAGCGCGGGTTCGCCGATCAGGCGGTAGAAGTGCTTCCACTCGCAGAGGCGGAGCCCATATTCCGTAGTCAAGAAGCCGAGCACTGAGTTGGCGGCTACGGCCGCGTCGCGGGTCCATAAGACAAACTCGGTCCGGTTACAGGTGGCGACGACCGCGATTTCTTCGATGGCTTCGGCGCGCGACAGGCGAACAAGGGCTTCGTACCGGCGGCTCTCGCTGATCCAGAAGCGCTCGCGCACCTCGACCGGAGCCGTGCGGTAGTTCACGCCGATGACCATCAAAGTCGATTCCACCGCCAACACCCCCAACGACAGTTAGAGCAACTCCCCTGTGGAGAGGGCAGTTTTTCTGCCAAACCGGTTTTGTTATCGGAGTGGTTATATCTTGTTGGAACAAAATGGGTTTGCCAGTTGTGCAGCGGAGCGCGTGCGATCGCGAGAGGAGGAACACTGCGGAATCTCGCACGGTTGGCGGGTGATTTCACTTGATCGCGTGTACCATTCGCCACGGATTTTGGACTCTCTTCGACCGCCGGTCGTATACTTGGTGAGTTTTTTCAGAGCTCCAGTTAGTCTTCACTTCCGAAGTGCGCCGGCAAGCGGCGCGCCATCCTAAACTCTCCCAACTCTCGCCACTGGCGGGACGGCAACAGGTGGAGGCGCAATGAAGACGCGTGACGAGGAACTGACTCCCGTCGAAGAGCAACCTGAAGTCGGCGTATCGCGCCGCGACTTCCTGAAAATCTCCAGCGTTGTGGTGGCGACGCCGATGGTGGTTGGACCCACCGTGGTGAAAGTCGCAGGAGCCGAGGTCCCGGTGTACGGACCCGGCGCCATGCCGGTTTCACTTACCATCAACAGCAAGACTTACAAGGCGCAATTGGAGCCGCGTGTGACACTGCTCGACGCGTTGCGTCACGAGTTCGATCTCACCGGGGCGAAGCGCGTGTGCGACCGCGGCGAATGCGGCGCATGCACCGTGCTGATGGATGGCAAGCCTGTCTATGCCTGCTCCATTCTTGCGGTCGACGTGCAAGGAAAGAAGATCGAAACGGTCGAGAGCCTCACGGTGAGCGGCAATCTCCATCCGGTGCAGCAGGCGTTTGTCGATCATGACGGCCAGCAGTGCGGATTCTGCACTCCCGGGTTCATCGTCGCGGCCAAGGCGCTGGTCGATAAGTATCCGAACCCGACGCCGGAGCAGGTAACGCACGAGTTAGCCGGGAACTTCTGCCGCTGCGGGACCTACGCCGGGATACGGCAAGCGGTCGGCGAAAAGAAAGGAGCATAGCCATGCGTGACTTCAAATGGCCTGCGTTGCAGGAACGGTCGCTGATCGGCACGCGCGTGGAGCGCGTCGATGGTCCGGAGAAAGTTGCCGGGCACGCCAAGTACTCGTACGACCTGCTGCCCAAGGGCATGCTCTTCGGAACCATGGTGCGGTCGCCCTATGCGCACTGCAAGGTTGTCAGCGTCGACATCAGTGCCGCGCAGAAAATGCCGGGCGTGAAAGCCGTGATGGTCGTGCAGGGCAACGGCACGGAGATCCACTGGGCGGGAGACGAAATCGTCGCGATCGCCGCGATCAACGAAGGGGTGGCGGCCGACGCCGTGCGGGCGGTGAAGGTGGAGTATCAGCCCTTGCCACACTTCGTGCTCGACGCGATCGAGCCGAAAGAAAACATACAGGAAGATGTTGGGCCGCTTTCCGAAGATGATATTTGGGACGCGCTCGGGAACCAGGTTCCCGACAACCAGTTGATCCCGCGTTTGCAGAGTGACGGCATCACCTTCAAGCCTGAGGCCGACGACCTGAAAGAGTTCAAGGAAGAGGGTGCAAGCCAGGCACTGGTGGACGCCATTCGCAACGCGCCGCAGAAGCCGGCGACCAAGCCCAAGGTTCGTTCGCCTTACAAGCGGGCGGCCGAGAAGGTGCAGGGCGATCCTGCGACGGCCTTCAAAGAAGCCGATGTGGTGAGCGAAGGATATTACGGGATCGCGGTGATCACTCACTGCTGCATGGAGCCGCACGGCGCGATGATGACGTTCGGTCGCGACGGCAAAGTGGAAGCGCGGATCTCGACGCAGAACGTCTCGGGCATGGCGGGGCAACTGGCGGGACCACTGGGAATTCCGGCGACAGACATTCATATGCACCAGGACCATGTGGGTGGCGGATTCGGCAGCAAGTTCTCGCCGGATCGGTGGGCCGTGGTTGCGGCGCAACTTTCGAAGATGGCGGACGGGGCTCCGGTAAAGATGTTCAACGACCGGCGCAGCGAACTGGAAGTGGCCGGTGCGCGACCGTCGGGATTCGCCAAGGTGCGCATCGCGGTAAAAAAAGACGGGACCATGACAGGCTGGGAATCAAGCTCGTGGGGAACGGGCGGTCCTGGTGGTGGAGGCGCGCCGCCGCTTCCGTATGTCTTCGATATTCCGCATCAGAAGAAGTCGCATATTGCGGTTTCGACGAACATTGGTCCGGCACGGGCCTGGCGGGCGCCGAATCATCCGCAGGCCGCTGCGCTGACGATGTGTCCGATTGACGATGCCGCGGCGAAGATCGGCATGGATCCATATGACTTCTTCCTGAAGAACATCGACTACACCGGTCCGCGTGCGCGTGTGTACCGCGAGGAACTGGTGAAGGCCGACGAGTTGATGGGCTGGAAGAAGAACTGGCACCCGCGCGGCGACCAAGCCGCAGGACCGGTGAAACAAGGCATGGGCCTGTCAATTCACACGTGGGGTGGGCGAGGCCACGCGAGCGACTGCGATCTCACCATCCATCCTGATGGCGCCGTCGAGATGAAGATGGGCACGCAGGATCTCGGCACGGGAACGCGCACGGCGATCCTGATGGTTGTTGCTGACACGCTAGGCGTGCCGATGAGCCAGGTGAAACTGCTGATTGGCGACAGCAATTATCCGGTGTCAGGCGGATCGGGCGGCAGTACCACGATTGGCGGCGTTTCGTCGTCGTCGCGGCGCGCGGCGGTGCAAGCGATCAACCAGGTGTTTGCGAAAGTCGCGCCGGCGTTGAATGCGAAGCCGGAAGAGTTGACGGCGAAGGACGGGAAGATCTTCGTCGTGACCGATCCGGGACGCAGCCTGAGTTGGAAACAGGCTTGCGCGAAGCTTGGCGCGATGCCAATCACCACGCACGGACGGAATCCGGACAAGGATCATCCGCCGGATTTGACTAACAGCGGCGTCGGCGGCGTACAGATGGCCGATGTTTCGGTCGACACCGAAACCGGAATCGTGCGCGTGAACAAGATGGTCGCGGTGCAGGATTGCGGGCTCATCATCAGCATGACTCAGGCCGAAAGCCAATGTTTGGGCGCGTTGATCATGGGCATCAGTTATGCGCTGTACGAGGAGAAGGTGATGGACCCGATCTCCGGACGCATGCTCAACGCCGACATGGAGCACTACCGGCTGGCGGGAATCGGCGACATCGGCGAGCTGGTCGTCCACATGATGACCGGCCCGGGTTATGACGAGCGCGGCGTGATCGGACTCGGCGAGCCTCCGGTGATTTCGCCGGGAGCGGCGATCTCGAATGCCGTGGCAAATGCAATTGGCGTGCGCGTTTCGGAAATACCGCTAACCCCTGACAGAGTGCTGGCGGCGCTCGGCAATACGGAGAAGACATCCGCTTCCACGGCGAACCGGGCGTTTGGTTCTTTCGGCAATCGGTTTTTGGCGAAAGGAGGCGCGTAATGAGGCAGTTTGAATACGCTGCTCCGAAATCGACGCAACAGGCGGTGGGACTGCTTGGTCCGAACGCCCAGATTCTCGCCGGTGGCACTGACCTGCTGGCGTTGATGAAAGACGACATCGTCACGCCGAAGCGGGTGGTGAATATAAAGGATGTGGAAGGTCTGACCCGCGCGGTAGTTGGCCAAGATGCGTTTTTTGTGGGAGCACTGGCGAAGCTCAGCGATATTGCTGACAACGCCGAAGTCAGGAAACGCTACCCCATGCTCGCGAATGCAGCCGACGAAGCGGCCAGCCCGCAGATCCGCAATATGGCAACGATCGGCGGCAATCTTTGTCAACGTCCGCGCTGTTGGTACTTCCGCAGCGGGTTTGGGCTGTTGGCGATGAAGGACGGCAAATCGATGGTGGCCGAGGGCGACAACCGCAATCACGCGATCATCGGCAACGATGGTTCGGCGAAATTTGTGAGTCCTTCAACGATTGCACCGGCTCTGATTGCGTATAACGCTTTTGTTACCGTTGTGGGGCCAAAGGGGACGCGGAACATTGAGCTGGCAAAGTTTTATCGCATCCCGAAAGCTGAAGGCGAGCGCGAGCACGACCTTCAGCCGAACGAGATGATCACAGAGATCGTACTGCCTCTCGCGGGCTCCGCAATGTCGCTCCGAGGGCCCGCTCACGCTGCCCAATACGAAATCCGCCAGAAGGCTGCCTTCGACTGGCCGATGGCGCTGGCTTCCGTGGCGCTCTGGGTGGACGGTCGCACGGTGACGAAAGCGAATATCGTGCTTGGGGCGGTGGCTCCGGTGCCGTGGGTTTCCCAGGAAGCCGCGCAGGCGCTGATCGGCAAGGAGCTTAACGAGCAGACTGCCGATGCCGCGGGGCAGGCCGCGGTTTCGATTGCCAAGCCGCTCAGCATGAACGGCTACAAAGTCCAACTCACGCGCGTGGCTGTAAAGCGCGCGTTACTGCAGGCCGCGGAAGGAGCACGGGCATGATCAACATTCGCGAAGACCGTTTCAACATCCATCATCCCAACCTGTGCACGGGACTGCGGTGGAAGGGGCAGTTCATCACCGCGGAGCACGATCCCACGGTGCAGCCTTCGAACGACGGCCTGTTCTGGTGCATGTATACGCAAACTTGCATCGGACCCGATGGCAAATTGGCCGAACCGGGCAACTGCAATTCGAAGCGGCGCGGATGTCATGGCTCGGGGAAGTGCGGCTGAGTTGTTAGCGTTGATGTTTTGACTTGGCACAGCCATTCGTGGCTGTGCTTTGTTTTTGTCGCCGCTTTTCCACTGGAGCTTCTCCGCGCTGCAGCCGATAGCCTGATCGAGACGGCTATGAAAGCAATCGTCCTGTGCCTGGCGGCATGCACCCTACTTTCTTCTTCCGCGATCGGGCAGCGATCCTCGGAACTGGTCCACCGGAACTGTTCGTGGTGCCACACCTCGGCTAGTCCGCCGGTGAAGGTGATAACGGCCGCAGCCACGCCCGAGCATGGGATCAAAATTCCGAGGGTGAAGATCACAAAAGCGTCGGCGCCGGTGTGTCTCAGTTGTCACGATGGATTTACAGCGCAAGCACTCGACCAGGCGCACATCAATCACGCGCCTACCGACAAGCATGGAGGACTCGACTGCCTGGTGTGCCACGATCCGCATGACCGCACGCGAAGCTATCGCATGCTGCGTGGAAGGAACGGTCCAGAAACTGCGCAGACGGCAGTGCTGGGTTTCTGCCGCGAGTGCCACACCGACTACTGACCGGTCATGCTGAGGAGGACGTGGTGCCGACGATGCAGCGGCGCATTCCTTCGTTCGTCGCTTCTTCCCAAAGCGCTACTTTCCCTGAAAATTCGCTGCGCGCTTTTCAAGGAACGCCGACGTCCCTTCTTTCTTGTCCTCGGTCGCACAACTGACGGCGAAAAGAGTCGCCTCGAGGAATAACCCTTCGGCGAGCGTCATCTGCGTGCCCTTGTTCACGGCGTCCATGCAGTACTTGATCGCCAGCGGCGCATTCGCGGCGATCTTCTGCGCCATGGCTTCCGCGCGCGCCATCAGGTCGGCGGGCTTGGCGACATCGTTCACCAGCCCGATACGAAGCGCTTCCTGCGCGGTGATCATTTCGCCAGTGAGGTTGAGTTGCATTGCCATGCCCTTGCCGACGAGCCGGGGAAGACGCTGCGTGCCACCGTATCCGGGAATGATGCCGAGCTTTACTTCGGGTTGACCGAGCTTTGCATTCTCGCTGGCCAGCCGGATAGTGCACGCCATGGCCAGTTCGCAACCGCCGCCGAGCGCGAATCCGTTGATGCAGGCGATGGTCGGCTTGCCGAGATTCTCGATCAGGTCGAACACAGCCTGCCCGCGGTGCGTGTACTCCTTGGCTTCGACGGGGCTGAGTCTGTTCAACTCGTTGATGTCAGCTCCAGCGATGAACGCCTTCTCGCCCGCACCGGTAAGGATCACGACGCGCACTTCCGCGTCATCGCGGGCACTCTCAAACGCTGCGCGTAATTCGACCATCGTCGCGCTGTTCAGTGCATTGAGAACCTTGGGACGGTTCACGGTGATGTAGGCGATGGAGTTCTTTTTTTCGTAGAGGAGATTTTCGAAAGTGGTCACAATTCCTCAGTTCCTCAGTATTTCAAATCATTTACGCTGGGCGACCCCACTCTTCGTTTGTCTCAGGTCGTCAGAATTCCAAAATGCTGTGGGCCAGATCTTCGAAGGACAGGAAGCCATCTGTTCCTTGATCTGTTTTTGTTTGTACGTTTTCAATATCTCTCCCGAGTCAGCAGCAACCAAGTATCCTCGGGTCACGCCCATCTGCCTACCGCAGTCGCTGGTCGGGTATATTTGAAACGCCACCAACAGGTCGCTGGAATCATTCTCCCACTTGAGGGCGAACTGATTGGTACCGCGGCTCACGCAGCGATGCTTTTCGGAGAAGTCGGAGAAAGCAGACTTAAGTGTCTGTAACTCAGCGATTCTATCTTCTGAAATTTTAAACACGCGGACATGATAGCCGCCAATCATCCCACCATCGCTCCACATGATGTAGAACGCTTTCGAATCCGGTGCCCACTTCACAAATATTCCAGCGCTGAGATTATGGAGACGAATCCGGCCGAGAACTTGTTTATGAGACTCGACCGTTGCGATCCCTGTCTCAATATCGTCTCGATCAGACTTGGGCTGTACCGCCGACAAGCGAACCGCAAGTTTGTGATCCGGTGATAGAACGGCTGGGCCTTTTAGCAAGTCCTCAACAACGAACACTTGCGCCTCACAGGAGTCGGCTCCGTGCCCTGCCATCAATGCGAGCGGTTCGAGAACCAAGAGTAACAAAAGTACGAGGGCGGTTTTGCGACCTAGCATCGTCTTCATCCGTGTGATCCGTGGTCAACTGTTCTTTAAACTGCTGCTCGTGCTTCCGCCGCAAAGCCTCTTAGCGCTGCGTCGTTTGGCACAGGATGCTCGGGATTCGCGTAATCGTAAAAGCCTTTGCCGCTTTTGCGTCCGTACCAGCCGGCGAGCACCATGCGTTTCAGCAGCGGCGGCGCGGCGAATCGCTGCTCCTTGAACTCGTCGAACATCACGTGCGTGATGTAGTACGTAGTGTCGAGGCCGACGAAATCAAGCAGCGTAAACGGGCCCATCGGGTAACCGCAGCCCAGGCGCATCGCCCAGTCGATGTCTTCGATCGAGCCCACCCCTTCTTCATAGGCGCGAATGGCGTCGAGCAGATACGGCACCAGTAGCCGGTTTACGATGAACCCGGTTTTGTCGCTGGTGCGCACCGGAATTTTGCCGAGCTTCTTGGCGAATTGGAACGCCGCCTCGAAAACCTTCTCGTCGGTTGCTATTGTCCGCACCACTTCAACCAACTTCATCAGCGGCACGGGGTTGAAGAAGTGCAGCCCGACGAAGCGATCGGGCCGCTTGGTCGCGGTTAACAATTCCGTTACAGAGATGGACGATGTATTGGTGGCGAAAATCGCTTCTGGTTTCACGATGCCGTCGAGCTTCGCGTAAAGTGCCTTCTTGTCCGGCACGTTCTCGATGATCGCTTCGATCACGATGTCGCAATCAGCGAAATCGAGAGCGGTGGTGGTGCCCTTGATGCGCGCGAAGACTTCGTCGGGCGTGCCCTGCAAGGTGCCCTTTTCCGCAAACTTCGCCAGCGACTTCTTGATGCCTCCGAATCCCTTGTCGAGGAACTTCTGCTCAGCCTCGAGCACAGCGACTTCAAAGCCGGCCATGGCAGCGACTTGAGCAATGCCCGAGCCCATCAATCCACAACCGCAAACGCCAACTTTCTTGATGTCCATAAGTCCTCTGAAGAGTCGAGGCTATTCAAGTCCTAGACTTCTCTGCTTCAACTTTCCCGCATAAAAGATGATCAGCCAATAAAGTGCGACATCGAGCAAAAATCCAACTAGATTGGCAATCCAAGCATCCCAACCATCGCAAGCGGCGCGGTATGGTTGATTGCCAGGGTCAAAGATGCTGCACACTCCTAAAGCAACATACATGCCGGGATATGCTGGCCAAACGATGAACAGAAATACGAGCGCGAACGAGCAACAAGTGAAGATGACCGAATAAATCAGCGACTTGTATTTCCAACTCACGATGTTTTACGCTGCCTCCACCACCATCGCGATCCCCTGTCCGCCGCCGATGCACGCCGTCGCCAGCCCGTACTTCTTACCACGCCGCCGCAATTCGCGCAGTAACGTGATTACCAGCCGCGTGCCCGTCGCGCCCAGCGGATGCCCCAGCGCGATCGCACCGCCATTCACGTTCAGTTTTTCGCGGTCCAATCCCAGCTCTTTTTCGACCGACAAGCACTGCGCCGCGAACGCTTCATTCAGCTCGATCAGGTCGATGTCATCCAGCTTCAATCCCGCTTTCTCCAACGCCAGTTTCGTCGCTGGTACCGGTCCCGATCCCATGATCTTCGGATCGACACCCGCGATCCCCCAGCTTACGATACGCCCGAGCGGCTTCAGTCCGCGCTTCTGGGCGTCGTCCATTGTCATCAGTACAGTCGCCGCGGCGCCGTCAACAATACCGCTGGCGTTTCCGGCTGTAACGCTGCCGTTCTTTCCGAATGCCGGCTTGAGTTTTTGCAGCCCTTCGATTGTCGTCTCCGGACGCCGGTGGTCGTCTTCGGTGAACATTTCACCCGTCGCTTCGCCCCGCTTGTTTCTCAGCGCCACCGCCACCACTTCTTCCTGGATGCGTCCCGCCTTATACGCTGCGTCGGCCAGTTGCTGCGAGCGCAGCGCGAAGCAGTCCTGCATCTCGCGCGTGATGCCTTGCTGCTCGGCGTACAACTCCGCCGTATTCGCCATCGCCATGCCGCAATAACTGTCGAACAGAGCCACCATCAACGAATCTTCCAACTTGCCTTCGCCAAGACCCACGCCCCAGCGCATGCCGCGAATCGAATGCGGTGCTTGCGACATCGCTTCCATGCCACCGGCGAGCGCCACCTTCGATTCGCCCAACTGGATCATCTGCGCCGCCGTCACCAGCGATTGCATCCCCGATCCGCAGAGCCGGTTCACGGTAAGCGCCGGAACTTCGATGGGGATGCCGGCACGGAGTCCAACATGGCGGGCGCCGTAGAGTGCGTCGCCCGAGGTTTGCTGCGCGTTGCCCATCACGACATGATCAATTTCTTTTGGATCGACCTGCGCACGTTCCATTGCGCCCTTTGCCGCGATGGCGCCAAGTTCCATCGCGGTGAAGTCGCGCAGCTTTCCGCAATAGCGGCCCATCGGAGTGCGCGCGCCGGAGACGATCGCAATATCTGAATTGAGTCCCATAAACCACTCACCCCGGAAAAAGTCGAACGAGTGTTCGAAACAATCCAGTTTATCAGTGATGGAAAAGGGAAGGAAAGTCGTGGGCTGCAGTTCCAGTGATTACCAGTTACGAATTACCAACTTAATACGCGGCCACCACGTTGGTCTCGTAGGTCGGAGCCATGGAGTGGGCGCGATCTGCCCCTTCGTGTTTTGCGGTCTCGAGCGCGGCTTCGACACGGTTGATGCCTTCGGTGACAATATCCACGGCATCGTATTTCGGCTGCATCACCAGTTCGGCGATGCCGGTGGTAACAGTAACGGCCTCGCTACGACCCGGCATGCGCGAGTTGGCGAGCATCTTACGCAGCTTGTCGAGCACGAAGAAAGCATTCTTGTCGTTGGTGTCGGAAAGCACCAGCGCGATGCTGGTCAGGTCGTAGCGGACCGCAAGATCATTCTGACGGATATTCGAGGTAACGATGCGTCCGATCTCATGCATGGCTTCGTCTACTCGATCTTCGCCAACTTCTTTCACCAGCGCCGATGCTGAGCCGAAGTTCATCAGCAACAGGCTGACGGGCGATTTCTGTGGCAGGCTGCGTTGCACTTCGGCGAGCAGGACGTCGAGATACGACGAGCGCCGCATCAGCCCGGAGTTCTCGTCGGTGACCGCCATGGTCTTCACCAGGCTGCGCAGGCGGGCATTGTTCACCGCCATCACCACCTGCTCTGCGATGGTGTTGAGCACCACCTGGTCCACGTTGCGGAAGACGCGGCGAGCGCCGCACTGCTCGAGAATAATGATGCCGATGGGCTCGTCGCCGTCGATCAAAGGCACAGTTAGTACCGACTCGATCTTTTGCGCGGCGAGCACCGCACGAACCGGTTCCAGGTCTGGCGCCGATTGTGCGCGATCGAAAGAGATCGGACCGTTGGCTCTGATCGTTACTACTTGTAAAGCCGGCAGCAGCTTGGCCAATCCCATGACGTCGGATTTCGTCACGCCAGTTCCACAATATTCCATCGCCGCCGAAGGTGGTTTGCCCGGAGAGCACAGCCCGGCGACGCAGCGCGACACATTCCAGTGACGGCCAACGTCGTTCACGGTCGCGAACAGAACGGCTTTTACGCTCGACTGACGCGCGATGTTGCGGGTGATCTCCGTCACGCGTGCGAAGTTGTCCACCGCGCTTTCGTTCGCGACGGCCGCCGCAGTCGGCTTGTCTCCGACGGAGGATGGCGGCTTGATGTCGTCATACTTCGGGACAAATCCGGCGCCGACATATAGCTGTGCTAACTTCTCGCGCTGATCTTCCTCATGCGGAAAGAGCTTGGCGATTCGCTCCAGCCGCTCAACGGCCTTTGAGCGCATCGAGTATTGCAGAAAGATCTCGGCCTGCAGCATCAGGTCTTCCAGTACGGTCGGCTCGCCGGATTGGTCCGGCTGCGCCTCGGCAGATTCTTCCGGCTGTTCTTCCTCGACCGACGGGAGTTTGGTGGCTGTGCGCGCCACCGTTGAGAGCCGGTTCTCGATCACGTTGTAACGGCTGTTGTCGATCTTGCCGCGAAGCATCGCCAGCCGTTCTTCGTGACCTGGCTCGTAAGCATCGACCTCGGAGGCACGATCGAGACAATCGGCGGCTTTGATGTAGTTGCGCTGTGCGTAGTGCAGCTCGAAAAGCTTTAGCAGCGTTGCGCTGTACTCATGTTCGCGATTTGAGCTGTTGTAGAGCTGGGCCAGATACTCGAGCAGCTCAAGATCGGTAGAGTGTTTCTCGCTGACTTCGTGAATGAGCCCGAGCAACTCGCGAAAGGTGCCGCGAGCCTTGGATCGAGCCTCGAGGGAACGTCCGTAACGAACAGCTTCCTTTGTCTGTCCCGCGCTAACATAGCCGTTAATTACGTCGGAGACGAGAGGGAGGGCCTTCTCGCTGTGTTCGTAGAGGCGAGTGACGAGCGGCTCCGCGCCCGCCACTTGATTTGCCATCAAGTAGGCCTGCGCGAGCAATTCAACATATTCGGCAGACCCGATGTTCTGCGTCTGCAACACCTGCACGGCCTCGATGGCGTTCTGTCCGCGCAACAGACCGCGCGCATGAGACAAGAGGATGTTTGGATCTTGCCCATCGAGTTCGTAGGCGCGGGCAAAATCGGCCGAACCGTCGCGGCTCGCGTTTTCTTCCAACTTGCCAAGCTGGAAGAGGGACGCCGCCGCAGCCTTCTTGTCGCCCATCACCTCGGCCAGTTCTGCCTCGCGGCGAAGGTTCTCGGCATTGGGCTCGAGGGCGACCATCTTCTTGATCGCCAGCAAGGCATCTTCTTTGCGTCCGCTAGCCAGCAACGGGTCGAACACCGAGCGGAAAGCCTCGAGCGACTCGCGCGGGCTCGATTTCTCGATCAGGCGCGCATATTTGAAAGTGCGGTCGGTATCGGAGACGCCCATCCTCTGCAACTTTTTGTAATAGCTGATGGCGTCGGTGGCACGATTCTGGGCAAACGAGCTATCAAAGAGTTCGCTGAGGTAACCCGAGGCCTCTGCGGTCTCGCCGAGTGAGGTAGCCAGATCGGCGGCGCGCTGGCGCGCGTGCTCGTTGCCAGGTTCATCCTGGAGCACGAGGCGCAGTTCTTCCAAAGCCGAAGAGAGCTTGCCCTTCTGTAAATACTTGTCAGCTTTCTCCAGGCGTTTCGCTGTTTCCGACATGGGTTCGCGTCCAGTTTACTCCCCGCAAGTCAGCGTATTGTATGCATAGTGTGAGTCACCGGCAATTCGGCATTAGGCCTATGCGGGCCGCGGCCGGTGCATGAAAAGGTACAATCTCCCGGTGCAGAAGAAGATTTTTTGGACGCTGGTCATGGTGTTGGGCTTGATTGCCGATATCGCCTTGCCGCTGTTTTGGGGATTCGTCGCCACGATCCCTATCATTCTCCTCAGTTGGTGGATCGTTTACCGCAGCAATTGGTTTGACCTCTGAACCTGGTTGGATACTGGGATCGATAACTTGACTTTCGCCTTCCATTCGCTCATACTTCGCCTGAAGTTGGCTCTGACATTTTTCCGCAGGACGGAATGCGAATGGCTCTCACGAAACGCCAGCGCCAGATTTACGACTACATTGCGGATTTCGTCTCCCGCAACGGTTACTCACCGTCGTTCGAGGAAATTGGCGACGGCATGGGCCTCAGTTCTCTGGCCACCGTCCATAAGCACATCTCTAACCTCGAAAAAAAGGGACTGCTCAAGCGCGACTACAATCGCAGCCGATCGATCGACGTGATTCCGCCGAAGGGGAGCATGAAGAAGGCGATGGCAACCGCGGCGGCAGCGTCTCCACTGGAGCTGCCTTTGCTGGGTCGGATCGCGGCGGGCCGGCCGATCGAGGCCGTCGAGAATCCTGAGACTCTATCGCTATCGGATTTCACCAGCTCGAAAGACGTTTACGTGCTGAAGGTGATGGGCGAGTCGATGCAGGACGAGCACATCGTGGAAGGGGATTACGTCATCGTCGAAAAAGCGGAAAGCGCGCGGAATGGCGAGATTGTAGTTGCCGTGGTGAACCACGATGATGCGACCTTGAAACGCATTTACCACGAAGGCGAGAACACGCGGCTGCAGCCATCCAACGCTAAAATGCAGCCGATCATCGTGCCATCGCGATCGGTACAGGTGCAGGGAAGAGTGATTGGAGTGCTGAGGAAATACTAAACGGGAAATACGTCTTACAGTTCCCAGGGATTCAGCACAGAGACTCCATCGGTTACAAAGTATCGAGTGTTTCTTGTGACCAACGTTAACTTATGATGTAGTGCCGTTGCCGCGAGCAGAGCATCTGCCTGAGGCAGCGGTGATCCGCGTAATCGAGCGACGGCGGTAAGCACACCGCACCGTTCTGCGATCTCTTCGTCAATGTTCAGGATACGCCCTCGAAACTGCCTTCGAATGTCTACATCGAGCCAAGCTTGAAGATGGGCCTGCCGAGCGGTGCTTGTTTGAAGTGCGATCCCGCGTCTAATTTCGCCAATTGTGATCACACTCAGGTAGAGCAGGTCGTCACGAACGGATTGGAGCCAGCGGCTGACATTGATGTCCGGTGTTTTCCTGACCGCTTCAGACACGACGATGGTGTCGAGCAAGAATCCGGTCACAAGTCTATCTCCCGACCGTAATCGTCTTCGCGTTCAAGGTCGAGATCGATTCCGACGAGAGGTGAGTTGCGAAAGAACTCCCAGATGCCGCCGACTTCGGGAGCCGGGCCTTTCAGCTTATCGAACTCTTCTTTCGACAAGATCACCACTTCCTCTTTTCCCGACTTCGTTACGTGCTGCGGGCCTTCCGTCCGGGCGAGCCGGAACACTTCGCTGAATTTTGCTTTTGCCGTCTGAAGCTGCCACGTTTGCGGCGGCTTACGCGACGAGATTTTCTCTGTCGAAGACTTAGGCTGAGATTTTCGTTTCAACGATGGCATCGGGTGCTCCAGTTCGGACTAGTCTGACTAGTCAGTATTGTGGCACGCAACGGAAAAGCCCGGCGCGCTGCCGGGCTTTCCAAGAAACAAAACTCTATGTATTGACCGTCACGTGCTTGTTCAGGGCCTTCTCGATCGTCTCTTTGGGCACATAGCCGACGATCTGCTCAGCAACCTGGCCGCCCTTGAACACCAGCAGCGTGGGAATACCCCGCACGTTGTAGCGCTGTGGCGTGGCCACATTCTTGTCCACATCCATCTTGGCAACCTTCACTTTGCCTTGATACTGGCTGGCAACTTCATCCACCAGAGGCGCAAGCGCGCGGCACGGAGGGCACCACGCGGCCCAGAAATCGACGATCACCGGCTGTTCCGACTTCAGCACAGCCGAGTCGAAGTTCGAATCTGTCACTTCCAAAATCAAATCACTGGCCATGTTCTCTCCTGTAATGCCACCTATCGCGAGCCGTCCGGCTGATTCCGGCGCTCGCGATTAATTCGCGCCGGTTTTCGGGTGGCTTTCTATCGTAGCACTTACCTTAGATGCAAAGGGAATGCCAAAGTCGCAGGCCAAGCTAACACCTTCCCGATTACGAATTTAACTCCGGCACAGGCCTTTTCCGTAGCCACTTACCTTGCCATGCGGCACTACAATAATAGGTAGGGGGCGTGTATGTCATCTCTGAAGGACGTCCTCGACCAGAATGTTCGGGAAGCAGCTCCCGAGTTGGTCTCCCCGCTTGATCGCAACCGGGTACGCTGCTACTCCTGCGGGCACGAATGCCCCATTCCCGAAGGCCAAGCCGGCGTTTGCAAAGTGCGCTTTAACGCCGGAGGCAAGCTCTACGTCCCGCACGGCTACGTCGGCGGCGTGCAGTGCGACCCCATCGAGAAGAAGCCGTTCTTCCACGTTCACCCCGGAGCTCTCGCCTACAGCTTCGGCATGCTCGGATGCGACCTGCATTGCTCTTATTGCCAAAACTGGGTCACTTCGCAGGCTCTTCGCGATCCGAGCGCCGTTTCGCCTCCGCTGAAAGCCACTCCCGAAGCGCTCGTGCGGCAGGCGCTTCGCCAGGGTGCTCGCGTGTTGGTCTCCACCTATAACGAGCCGCTGATCACCAGCGAGTGGGCGGTCGAAATCTTCAAGGAGGCGCGAGCTGCTGGGCTCGCTACGGCGTTCGTTTCTAACGGAAACGGTACGCCGCAGGTTCTCGAATACCTTCGCCCGTGGATCGACTACTACAAGGTCGATCTCAAGAGCTTTGACGATGCGCACTACCGCAAACTCGGTGGACGCCTCGAACCGATTCTGCGGACGATTCGCCAATTGTACGAAATGGGAATTTGGCTCGAGATCGTGACGCTTCTTATTCCAGGCTTTAACGATTCTGACGATGAACTTCAGCGCGCCGCAGAATTTCTGGCGAGCGTCTCGCCCGATATCCCGTGGCACGTGACGGCCTTCCACCAGGACTACCGCATGACCGACCCCGACGACACGCCACCGTCAACGCTGAAGCGCGCCGCCGAGATTGGCAAACGCGCAGGATTAAAGTTCGTCTATGCCGGAAATCTTCCGGGCCGCGTCGGCAACCTCGAAAACACCTACTGCCCGACCTGCCACGAACTGCTGGTCGAACGCTACAGTTACATGATCAACAAGTATCGCCTGGCTCCGGACGGCTCCTGCCCGAAATGCCACACGCAAATCCCAGGCCGATGGGGCAAACGATTTGAAGGTCAGATCACGGCCGTGCCGTACACGGCGGGGCTGCGGGTGTGGTCGTAAGGCATCAGAGCCAGTCTGGTATGCAGCGTCCGGAGTAGACGTGCAGCACTAAGTTCCGGTTCAGGATTCAAGCGGCCCTATCGACGATTGCCGCAGGATGCTTGGACGCCATGATGTCGATCTTTTCGACCACCGGCGGTTGCGCAAACAGATCCGACTTCTGACGCAACGCGCTTGCAACTTTTCCGGAGAGGTGAGCCTGCCGTCCCGATTCGTCGGCGAAAGTATCGAAGATGCCGAACGTCGATGGTCCGAGCTGGATCGCGTACCACGTCAGCGTCTCTGGTTCCTGCTGCACCAGCGAGAGTCCCGCACGAAGAAAATCTTCGACTTCGCTTTCTTTGCCAGGCTTTGCTTCGAGGCGAACCCACAGGGCAAGCTTTGCGTCGGCCATCGCACGCTCCTTTTTTGGGGGCGGATAACTTCTAGTTGTTGCGGCGGAGAGCGAGGTTGCCTTCGTAGGCCGTAATCCTGTGCAGAACGATCGTCGCACTGCGGTTTCAGTTTGCGATGTGATAAAACAATCGTCGGATGATCAAGTCGATCCACAGACTGCTGGTGCCGAAGAACGAAGCGGACTATCGGGCGCTGCTTGCGTTTTTTGATGCGCTGGGCCTGATGCATGGCGAGCAGTGGAGTGGGCGTCGATCAAAGGGTGTGAAGCTCGACGCGCCGGAAGCTGGGATCGAACTTGGCATTGGCGAAGGATTCCCGGCTTGCGACCTGGTCCTCGAGTGCGATAGCGCCGATGTGCTTTACGCGCAGGCGAAAAAGCACAACCTGAAGATCATCGATGAGCCGCGCGACGAGGATTGGGGCGCGCGCATATTCACGCTCGAGCTTCCTTCAGGCTTCGGAAAACTCGCGGTGTTCTCTTATAACGAGAACTGGCGGAACAAAACGCTCGAAGGCGATCTTGACGCGAGTGCCATGAAGTTTGCGATCGTGGTTGCACGGTTCAATGCCTTCATTACCGAGCGGCTGCTATCGGGCGCGTTACAAGCGCTGCGTCAATGCGGCGCGAAGAACGAGAATATCGACATCGTGCGCGTGCCGGGTGCGTTCGAGATTCCCAGCGCCTCGCGCATGCTGGCGGAAACGAAAAAGTACAGCGCCATCGTCTGCATCGGATGTCTGCTCCGCGGCGACACCGCGCACTACGACGTAATCGTCAACGAAGTTGGCCGAGGCGTCGGTCAGTCTGCCCAGGAAACCGGTGTGCCACATGCGTTCGGCGTCCTGACCTGCGACACGCTGGAACAGGCCATCGATCGCGCTGGCCTCAAGGCAGGCAACAAAGGATTCGAAGCCGGTTTGGCTGCGGTGGAGATGGCAAGTCTGAAGAAGAAAGTAGTTAGTGGGTGATTACGTGGGAGTGCCAAGACTCATCGCCGGTATCGGATTTTTCGTAGCATCCCTAATTTGTGGCTTTGTGAGATTGTCGTATTGGTTGGATCTTCAACAAGAGGTAAACAGCCGAGTTGAGCCACAGAGAAGAGTCGATCCGACGTTCTGGTCCTTGTTGGATTACGAGCGATTCCGGCGACTCCGTGACGGAGTGCTTCCGGCGAGTTCTTTGCATAACAAGATGAAACGCGTGCAGATCTTGATGTGCTCACTGGGCCTTATCGCCGTTGTCATCTTGTTCGGGCCAGAGTTGGTATCTTAAGGTGAAATCCGTGCGGATGGGAACTCGACGCAAATCACGCGAACTGGCACTACAGATGCTCTTCCAGTCCGACATGGGCAAGCAGGACGCTGAGCAGGTGCGCAAGACATTCTGGTCCGAGCGCAAAGAGATGGATGAATCGGTTCGCGGATTTGCCGACGACCTGTTTCGCGTGGCGACGGAACGATCGAGCGAGATCGATGAGGCCATCGAAAAGCACGCTTCCAATTGGAAGCTGGAGCGCATGGCCGCCGTTGATCGCAACGTGATGCGAGCTGCCGTCGCCGAGTTCATCGGCTTCCCACAAACACCCGCTCCTGTTGTCATCAATGAGGCGCTGGAGATCGCGCGCAAATTTTCAAGTCCCGAAGCCGTGAACTTCATCAACGGCGTGCTGGACAGCGTGGCGAAAGAAATCTCAAAAAAGTAAATCAGTAAATCCGCATTTCACTTGATCGGTATTTCCTTGGATCTGATTTACTGACGAAAAGATTACTGACGCACTGATCCTCTTCTCGACTATCCACAACCCCTTCTGCTAGGTTGGGTTTGCAGTCATTGGAGTAGAAAGAAGATGAACTGGTCTGACGAAGCGAATTCCATAGTGGAAGAATTAGTGCGCGATTTGCCTGCGCCGGTGCGTGAGAGTGTGGTCGATACCGCGCATACGCGAGCCGAGAGCTTGACGACCGACGAAGGTGACGACGAAGTATCGCTGGAAACCGCGGTGCGCGCATTCATCGAGAGCACTCCTTCGGATCTCCGAAGCCGGCTCAAGCATGCGCTGACCTATCACGGGATCGATCCGGAAGAGTACGAAGAGGCGTTCGCGTCGTAAGTACGTGGTTGCCAGGTGGAGAGAAGCCGATCCCTCGCCCAAACGAGGAGCCGGTGAGGACAATCGGTAACACCGAAAACTGGAAAGCCCTCGCACACGGCGAGGGCTTTGTTGTTCCAGCGAGACTACGAGACTATTCGTAGCGTACGGCAACCAAATCCGCAGGGATCGATACGTTGATCTGCTGCGCATCGGTGTTGGTGCCGGTGTCGATGCGGTGCACCGAGTTGTCGGTTCCGCCGCCGACCCAGAGCTCCGCGCCGTCTTGCGAAAGAGCCGCTCGGGTCGCGGTCGATCCGTTGGCCAGGCTGATGGTGGTTGCGGTGTTCGCCGACGTGTCGAAGATCACGATCTTGCCTGCGCCATTCACCATGTAAAGCTTCGTGCCTGCACCGTTACTGAAGAACTGCTTCGGCGAGATGGTGCCTTGGCCCATGTCGATCGACGAGGAACTGTCGGCCAGCGCGGGCGGGCAGTTGGCACCGTTCGTGGTCACGTTGACCGTGTCCATGCTCGAACCGGCAACCGCGTACACCTTCATCCCGTCGGCGGAAGAAATGATGCGGTCGGGGGTCGCGGCGACGGCGACAACGTCCCGCTCGGAACCATCGCAAGTGGTTCGTGCGGTAATGGCATTGCTTTCACCGCCGGCAAGGTAGGCAAACGATCCCTGAAGAAGGAAAGAGACATCGTTCGCCGCAGCATTCAGCGTGATGGTCCGCAGCGACGTGGTGCTGTTCGAGATGAAGAGTTGATTTCCGACGACGACGTAGGTGGTCTGCTCATCCGGCGAGGTGGACGCGTGAACTGTGCTCGGCGTGGCGCCCGCCACCGAGAACTTGTCGACCACCCCGTTGCCCGAGAGGCTGTAAACGGTAATGGTTTTTGTCGGATCGTCATAAAGGACGATGCGTCCGCCGTTGTTTGAGAGATCTACGATCACGCCGGGAATCAAGGCGACTCCGTTGACCGTCGCCGTGGCGTAGTCGTACGACATCAGTTCGGTCGAGCTTCCCAGATAGGCCGTAGCCGCAGCACGGCTATAAACCAGCGAATTTGGCTGAAAAGGAAGAGTGAGCGTTGTCCCCACCGTGCTGGTGCTGATGTCAATCGGCACCAGGGTGGTGCTGGAGAGGCTTGCTACCAACACCTGCGTGGTCCGGGAATTCGTGCCTGTCGCCGAAGTCCCCTGGGTTGCGCCGGTGACGACGTTGGAGAAGATGGGAAACAGCCCGTTGTTGCAGGCGGGAGGGGAACATGAGGCCACGATGGTGGAATTACCGGGATTAGTGCCCGTAACCAACCCGTTAGCATCGGACGTCAACGCCAGGGGGTAGCTGGAGTTGTACTGCAATTTGCCGGAGACAATGCTGATGGTGTTGCCGTTGCTATCGACCGCTGTCGGGGTCAATTGCTGCGTCGCTGCCTGCGCAATGGAGAAGGTGTTGGTGTTAGTGCCATTCACGGCGAGGGTAATGCTGACGACCGGACAAGTAGTGAAACTCGACGGTGAGCTTGAGGTTCCGGCAATCGTTGCATAAACACGCGCCCGGCCTGGGTTGACCGCGGTCGCCAGGCCGTTGGTGTCGATGGAAACGACGGTCGAGTCGGAACTACTCCACGAGAACGAACTGGGATCAATGGCGACCAGGGTGGTGATGTTGTTTCCTTGGGCGTCGAAAGCGGCGGGCGTCAGTTGCTGCGTGCCTGTGGAAGAGAGGCAATTGACGTTGGTCGGGTTTACAGTAACACGCGCGACTGGCGCATGAACCAATGCCTGGATGCTGGCGCTGAGACCGTCGGATGTCACCGTGATGGTAGCCGTGCCGGACTGAGGTTGTCCGTTCGATCCCGTCGGCGGGTTCTGGCAATTAATGAAGTCGCTGCTCCAGGTTCCGCCGCAAATGCAGGTGGTGGAAGTAGAGTTGGTCGTGTCGCCGCAGGTCCCACCGGTCGAGGTCAGCGTGGCGATGTTGCTGTTGCTGGTCGTCCAGACAAACTGCTGGTTCGACATGATGTTGCCATTGTTGTCGAGCACCTGGGCACTAAGTTCGGTGACTTGGCCGAACTGCAGTGAGACGGAAGTTCTCGACGAAATGGAAATGCTTGTGGCAACAACAGGTGTGCTACTGCCGTGGCATCCGGAAATTGCTAATCCGAGAATAAGGAAAGTAAGAAGTAGAAGGCCCGTTTCGGGCTTATAGAATGACCGAACCAACTGCCGCATGCATCCTCCCCGCTACGGTCTGCTGCCGGAGCGGACAACTCATATGAGCTGAATTAGATAGAAATGTTGAGTGTAGAAGGAAGAATTCTATCTGTCTATCCAGCGAGAGCCTCATCGCAGTCGCAACGGTCTTTTGCCGCCGCGAATCGGCTAGTTCAAAACCGGGTCCTCAGGATTTGTTGCGGCTTGTGACGGGGATTTGACGAGATTGGAGCCGTGGCAGCAGATGGCGTCGAACTCAGCCGCATGTTTTGTGTCTGCCGAGGCATATGAGCGACGGAATGCAGCAAACAAGCGGGGTTGTGAGAAAGCAATCGGCGGATTTCACGGGGATTGTTGACGGTCGGAAATAGACTTGCTATATTTGAAAAGTTCTGCGAGTAAGTTTGGTCTGCACTGTAGCAGCTGAGCTGTTTTTCGATTGCCGAACGGATTTTGGTTCGGGCCTCTCGCTGAAATGAACCTGCGCTGCCTCTCACCATTCAGAGCCTATCCGGGCCATCTGAGAGGGTATGCGGGTTCCTGAGAGCGAAACGGAGTACCCCCGTAAGGCTGGGTGCCACCGTCGGTCTCCAAATCATCAAGCAAATTCCCTGGAAGGCAGGACATAGCCGGGGAAGTATGGCGCGTGAAAAACGTGCCAGCCTTTGGAAATCCCACCCTGGCCAAAGCAGGCAGGGATGGGCCGCCCAAAATGTGCGAAAGCGCGCCTGCGTGCGCGAAGGAGTTTGGAAGAGTGCCAACATTTAATCAATTGGTGAAGAGCGGTCGCACCGCGCCGAACTACAAGACGGCCAGTCCGGCCCTCCAGAGTTCGCCGCAGAAGCGTGGCGTTTGCACGCGTGTTTACACCCAGACGCCGAAAAAGCCGAACTCGGCGCTCCGCAAGGTCGCCCGTGTTCGCCTCACCAACGGGATCGAAGTTACCACGTACATCCCCGGCATCGGCCACAACCTGCAGGAGCACTCGATCGTGCTGATCCGCGGCGGCCGCGTGAAAGATCTGCCGGGCGTGCGTTATCACGTAATTCGCGGAACGCTGGACGCCGTCGGCGTCGCCAACCGCAAGCAGGGCCGGTCGAAGTACGGAGCCAAGCGGCCGAAGAGCTAATTTCTGCACAGCCGGAATGGCTGTGGTACATGAGAGCGATTTAGATATGCCAAGAAAAGGTCATGCGTCGTTGAAGCGCGAGGTACTGCCGGATCCGGTGTACCAATCCACGCTGGTCACGAAGTTCGTCAACTCGATGATGTACGACGGCAAGAAGTCGACTGCCGAGGACATCTTCTACGCCGCCATGAAGCGCATGGAAGAAAAGGGTGGAGACGAAGCCCTGAAGCTGTTCAAGAAGGCGGTCGAGAACGTCAAGCCGTTGCTCGAGGTCAAGACCCGCCGCGTCGGCGGCGCCAACTACCAGGTTCCGGTGGAAGTGAATCCGGACCGGCGCACTTCGCTGGCGATTCGCTGGCTGGTGACCTACGCACGCGGCCGTGGCGAAAAGGGCATGACCGACAAGCTGAGCAACGAATTGCTCGATGCGGCCAACAACCGCGGATCCGCGGTGAAGAAACGCGAAGACGTCCACCGCATGGCCGAAGCGAATAAGGCGTTCGCGCATTATCGCTGGTAAACCGGTCGCTGGTTGTTAGTTGTTGGTCGTTAGCCACGACGCTAACGGAGGCAATGACTGACGAATGACTAACGACAGAGAACTAACGACAGGGTTTTGAGAGTGGGTGAGGGACCGGCCCTCTTTTTATGAGCCGGTATTAAGGATTTGAAGTGGCGAGACAAGTTCCATTAGCGCGTTGCCGGAATATCGGCATCATGGCTCACATCGACGCGGGCAAGACCACGACGACGGAGCGCATCCTGTTCTACACGGGCAGGACGCACCGCATCGGCGAAGTCCACGAAGGCACAGCCACGATGGATTGGATGGAACAGGAGCAGGAGCGCGGTATCACCATCACCAGCGCGGCCACGACCTGCAACTGGCGCGACGTTCGCATCAATATTATTGATACACCCGGCCACGTGGATTTCACCGCCGAAGTAGAGCGCTCGCTGCGTGTTCTCGACGGTGCCGTCGCTGTATTTGACGCCGTGCATGGCGTTGAGCCGCAGTCAGAAACCGTATGGCGGCAGGCCGACAAGTACGGAGTTCCGCGGATTTGCTTTATCAACAAGATGGACAAGACCGGCGCGGACTTCGAGCACGCCATGGACACGATCCGCAAGCGCTTGAATGCAAAGCCGGTGGCGATTCAATTGCCCGTCGGCCAGGAATCCGCATACAAGGGCGCGATCGATCTGTTCTCGATGAAGGCTGTGCTCTTCCTCGATGAGACGATGGGCGCCGAGTACGTAGTTCAGGATATCCCCGAGAATCTGACGAAGAAGGCGCAGGCCTTCCACAATCAGATGGTGGAATCGATTGTCGAGAACGACGACGAACTGCTGCACAAGTATATGGAAGGCGAGACCATCAGCCCGGAAGAGCTGAAGGCTTCGCTGCGCAAATCGACGATTGCGTTGAAGGTTTTCCCGGTCATCTGCGGTACGGCGTTCAAGAACAAGGGTGTTCAGCCGCTGCTCGATGCGGTGGTCGATTTCCTGCCTTCGCCGATCGATATTCCTCCGGTGAAGGGCCACGATCCAGACCACACCGATAAGGAAGTTATCCGCAAGGCCGATGATAAGGAGCCGTTCTCGGCGCTGGCGTTCAAGATCATGAGCGACCCGTTCGTCGGGCAGCTGGTTTTCGTGCGTGTGTACTCAGGCCAGCTCAAAACCGGCGACAGCGTGCTGATTGCGGGCAAGAATAAGACGGAGCGTATTGGCCGCCTGTTGAAAATGCATGCCAACAAGCGCGAGGAGATCAGTGAGATCCTGGCCGGCGACATTTGCGCCTGTGTCGGTCTGCGCAATGTCACCACTGGTGACACAATTTCCGACGAAGGGCATCCGGTCCTGCTCGAGTCAATCGAATTCCCGGCGCCTGTGATCGCGGTCGCAGTGGAACCGAAGACGAAGGGCGATCAGGAGAAGATGGGCTTGGCGCTATCTCGCCTTGCGCAGGAAGATCCGACCTTCCGGGTCTCCACTGACCCCGATTCCGGGCAGACCATCATCGCTGGTATGGGCGAATTGCACCTGGAAATTATCATCGACCGCATGATGCGCGAGTACAAGGTGGAAGCCAACGTCGGCAAGCCCCAGGTCGCGTATCGCGAAACCATCCGCAAGAATTCGCAGGCGGAAGGCAAGTTCATTCGCCAGTCGGGCGGCAAGGGCCAATACGGTCACGTAAAGATCCGTATGGAACCGAATCCCGGCAAGGGCTACGAGTTCGAGAACGAAATCACCGGCGGGTCGATTCCGAAGGAATTCATCAAGCCCATCGACGCGGGTATCAAGGAAGCCATGGAAGGCGGCGTTCTCGCCGGCTACGAAATGGTGGACGTGAAGGTGATCCTGTACGACGGCAGCTACCACGAAGTCGACTCCAGCGAAATGGCGTTCAAGATCGCCGGTTCGATGGCTTTCAAGGAAGCCGCGAAGAAAGCGAGTCCGGTCCTGCTGGAGCCGGTGATGTCGGTGGAAGTGGTGGTTCCGGAAGACTTCCTCGGCGTGATCGTCGGCGACCTGAATTCGCGCCGCGGCCGCATCGAGGGCATGGAACACCGCGCCGGCTCGCAGGTGGTGAAAGCTATGGTTCCGTTGAGCGAAATGTTCGGATACGCGACGCACATGCGTTCTTCCACGCAGGGACGCGCAACGTACTCGATGCACTTCGCTCGTTACGAAGAAGCGCCGCGTTCAGTGGCCGAAGAAATCATTGCCCGCGTACAGGGCAAGGCAGTTTCGAAATAACAGGTTCCACCAGCATCAGGAGCAGATCTAAATGGCGAAAGAGAAATTTGACCGCAGCAAACCGCACGTAAACGTAGGGACGATCGGGCACATCGATCATGGCAAGACGACGTTGACGGCGGCGATCACCAAGGTGTTGGGCAAGAACAACCCGAACATCAAGTTCCGTTCGTTCGACTCGATCGATAACGCTCCGGAAGAGCGCGAGCGTGGTATCACGATCGCGACGGCGCACGTGGAGTACGAGACCAAGAACCGGCACTACGCGCACGTCGACTGCCCGGGTCACGCCGACTACATCAAGAACATGATCACGGGCGCGGCGCAGATGGACGGCGCGATCCTGGTGGTCGCGGCGACCGATGGGCCGATGCCGCAGACGCGTGAGCACGTGCTGCTGGCTCGCCAGGTAGGCGTGCCCTACATCGTGGTGGCGCTGAACAAGTGCGATGCGGTGGACGATCCCGAGCTGCTGGATCTGGTCGAGCTCGAAGTTCGCGAACTGCTGAAGTCGTACCAGTTCCCGGGCGACGATCTGCCGGTGATTCGTCTGTCCGCGCTGGGCGCGTTGAACGGCGAAGAGAAGTGGGAGAAGCAGGTCGATGCGCTGATGGACGCGGTGGATCAGTACGTGCCGCTGCCGGCGCGTGACGTGGAAAAGCCGTTCCTGATGCCGATTGAAGACATCTTCTCGATCTCGGGCCGCGGCACGGTGGTGACGGGCCGTATCGAGCGCGGCAAGGTGAAGGTGGGCGAGGAAGTGGAGATTGTCGGCTTCCGCGACACGCGCAAGACGGTGGTGACGGGCGTCGAAATGTTCAAGAAGCAGCTCGATGAAGGTATGGCGGGCGACAACGCAGGTCTCTTGCTGCGCGGCATTGCGAAAGAAGATGTGGAGCGCGGGATGGTGCTGGCGAAGACGGGATCGATCACGCCGCACACCAAGTTCTCGGGCAAGGTGTACGTGCTGTCGAAGGAAGAAGGTGGACGTCATACGCCGTTCTTCAAGGGCTACCGTCCGCAGTTCTACTTCCGGACGACGGACGTGACGGGGGTGGCGGAGTTGCCGGCGGGCACGGAGATGGTGATGCCGGGGGACAACGTGGACCTGACGATCGAGCTGATCACGCCGGTGGCGATGGAGAAGGGCTTGCGCTTCGCCATCCGCGAAGGCGGCCGCACGGTGGGCGCAGGCGCCATCAGCGACATCATTAAGTAAGAGTCAAGGGCACAGCCAAAAATGGCTGTGCAACAAAAAAGAGATTTGGAGTAACGGCGATGCCACGCGAAATCATCACTATGCAGTGCACAGACTGTAAGGATAAGAACTACTCGACGACCAAGAACAAGAAGACTACGACGGAGCGGTTGGAGATGAATAAGTTCTGCCGCAAGTGCCGCAAGCACACGTCGCACAAAGAAATTAAGTGATCGCTCAGGCGGTCATCCTGAGTGCGAAGCGCGAAGGATCGACAGGAAACAGGGGCGTAAGCTCAACGGTTAAACTGCCGGTCTCCAAAACCGGACTTGGGGGTTCGAATCCCTCCGCCCCTGCCAGGTTTTTTTGACGGCAGGCGAAGTTTAGGGAAACTAGGGAAGTATGGCGAAGACAGCAACAATGGCAGCGGAAGATAGCGGATTTACTGGACAGATCAAGTCGTGGCCGGAGCGAATTAAGGGCTTCTATAACGACGTTCGCGTCGAAATGAAAAAGGTCACGACGCCGAGCCGCAAGGAAGTGCAGTCCACGACCATGGTGGTCATCATCACCGTGTTCCTGTTCGGCGCCTACTTCTGGATCGTAGACACGATTCTTGGGAAGAGCCTCGACGTGCTCTATCACAGGCTGATCAATCGCTAGGCGATAACTGGAAACGCATGCAGGAAGATCAAAACAAACACGAAGCCGAGCAGCCGAACGGAGCTGTTCCTCCGGCGCCCGAAGGCCTGCCGACAGCTGAGCCTGAAAATCCGAATATGAAGTGGTACATCATCCACACCTATTCGGGCTTCGAGCGCAAGGTGAAGGAATCGCTCGAGTCGCGCGTGGCGGCATTTGGCCTCCAGACGAAGATCGGCAAGGTGCTGATCCCGACCGAGCCGGTCACCGAAGTCCGCGGCGGCAAGAAGTACACCACCGAGCGCATGTTCTATCCCGGCTACGTGCTGGTGCAGATGGACATGGACGACCACGTCTGGCACGTGGTGAAGTCTACCCCGCGCGTTACAGGATTCGTCGGCACCGGCCAGCAGCCCACTCCGCTTTCGCCCGAGGAAGTGAACCAGATCGTCTTCCGCGTCGCCGAAGGCAAAGAGAAGCCGAAACTCAAGGTCAAGTTCGAGAAGAACGAATCGGTGCGCATTTCCGAGGGTCCGTTTGCTACCTTTACCGGCATTGTGGACGACATCAACGAAGACAAGGAAACCCTGAAAGTGATGGTCACTATCTTCGGGCGCTCCACGCCGGTGGAACTCGGATTCGCGCAGGTCGAAAAGGTTATTACGTAAGGCAGAGCAAAATCGGGCAACTGTAGCTCGCCTCGCGCAGCGAGGAAAATTACAAACGCTATTAGCTGAGAGCTGATAGCTGAAAGCTGAGAGCAGTTTCATGGCAAAGAAGGCAACAGGATTCGTAAAGCTGCAGATTCCGGCGGGCAAGGCCACGCCGGCGCCTCCAGTCGGACCCGCGCTCGGTCAGGCGCAGGTCAACATCATGGAGTTCTGCAAGCAGTTCAACGCGCGTACCCAGCAGAAAGAGCTGGAAGGGCTCATCATCCCCGTCGTGATCACGGTCTACAGCGACCGTACCTTCACCTTCATCACCAAGACGCCGCCGGCGTCGGTGCTGTTGAAGCGGGCGGCGAATATCGCCAAGGGATCGGGCGCGCCGAACAAAGATAAGGTCGGCAAGGTCACCGAGAAGCAGGTCGCGGATATCGCGAAGCAGAAGATGCCGGACCTGAACGCCGCCTCGCTCGATGCCGCAATTAAGAGCGTCAAGGGAACCGCGCGCAGCATGGGAATTGAAGTCGTAGCGTAACGCAAGGTTTAGTAGTAGTCGCAATCACCACTGCCTCCGAAGTAACGGAATGCCGTGGGAGACAAGGAGTCAAATGCCTGGTAAAGCTGGAAAAAACGTAGAGAAAGCGCGCAAGGCGGTCGAGCAGCGTCCGTACACGCTGGCCGAAGCAGTGCCGCTTTTGCAGAAAGTTAAATTTGCCAAGTTCGACGAGACCGTGGATCTGACCATGCGTCTTGGCGTGGATCCGAAGCACGCGGACCAGATGGTTCGCGGCACCGTGGTTCTGCCGCACGGACTCGGCAAATCGAAGAAAGTGCTCGTGATCGCCACCGGTGAAAAAGTCCGTGAGGCGGAAGCGGCCGGTGCCGATTTTGTCGGCGGAGAAGACATGGTGGAGAAAATCCAGAAGGAAAACTGGACCGACTACGATGCCGTGATCTCCACGCCCGACATGATGCGTTCGGTCGGCAAACTTGGTAAGGTGCTTGGCCCTCGCGGGCTGATGCCGAATCCGAAGACCGGCACTGTCACGATGGACATCGCGAAGGCCGTTCAGGAAGTGAAGGCCGGCAAGGTCGAGTTCCGTACCGATAAGGGCGCGCTGGTTCACGTGCCGGTCGGCAAGTTGTCCTTCCCGGCCGACAAGCTGGTGGAGAACGCCACGGTCGTCATCACCAGCGTGCTGAAGGCGAAGCCTTCGGTCGCCAAGGGCAAATATATGAAGGGCGTGTACCTGAGCTCGACGATGGGCCCGGGAGTGCCGCTGGACATCACCGCGATCGAAACCGCTGCGCGCGGCGCGTAATTGCGACTCGAAGCAGGAAAAGGATCTGAGACATGGCTGTTACCAAAGCGAAGAAAATCGAACAAGTTCAGGTGCTCGGCACCGAGATCAAGGAAGCCGGAACGGCAATTCTGGCAACCTTCAAGGGCCTGAAGGCGGCGCAGACTGAAGAGCTGCGCAAGACCGTCCGTTCGGCGGGCGGCACTTACAAGGTTGTGAAGAACACGCTGGCAGAGCGCGCGGCGGAAGGCAGCAAGATCGCCGCCGCTTTGAAAGACCTGACGGGCGTTACGTCAGTCGCTTACACCAAGGGCGATCCGGTCATGCTGGCCAAGGCGCTCTCGAAGTATGCCAAGGACAATCCGGAGTTCACGTTTAAGGCGGGCATTGTCGAAGGCAAAGTGATCTCGATAAAAGAGATCGAAGCGCTTGCAACAATGCCGTCGAAGGAAGAGATTTATTCGAAGCTGCTCTTCCTGTTGACCGCTCCGGCGCAGCGCCTGGTCACGGTGATGAATGCCACGGGACGCGATCTCGCGGTGGTGATCAACCAGGGCGTAAAGGAAAACAAGTTTACCGCTGGAACCGCAGCTCCGGTTGCGGCGGCTCCGGCGGAAGCGGCTCCGGCCGCGCAGTAGTTCAGGTTCGAAGTGATGGTTTTGGGTCTTGTTTTTGGTTTTTAATTACAAATTACCCAATTACCAATTTTAGGGTTCCGTTATCAGTGGTCAGGTGTTGCGACGGCGATACCCCACGTCTTGTCTGGGATGTGACGGTCGATTGGCGCACTGGAAACCTTGGCGACAGATAACACCGTGCCGCAAGGCACTTAAAACTGATAACTAAAGGTGGAGAAGGAAATGGCGGATCTGCAACAGTTAGAAGAGTCAATCGTAGGCCTGTCGCTGCTCGAAGCGGCTGAGCTGGTGAAGAAGTTGGAATCGCGTCTCGGCGTTTCGGCCGCGGCGGCGGCGCCAGTCATGGTTGCCGGCGGCGGCGCAGGCGCAGGCGCGGCGGCGGCTCCGGCGGAAGAGAAGACCGAATTCACGGTCGTCCTCACCGACGTAGGCGCGAACAAGATCAACGTGATTAAGGCTGTCCGCGAAGTCACCAGCCTCGGCTTGAAAGAAGCCAAGGACCTGGTTGACGGCGCTCCCAAGACCGTGAAAGAAGGCGTGTCGAAGGAAGAAGCGGCCACGATCCAGAAGAAGTTCGCTGACGCTGGCGCGAAGGTCGAGATTAAGTAGTTCGTTTTCGGGGACATCCAGTAGTGGGTGTTCCCGATGTCCGCTCTGGTAAATCGTTTTACTCGAACGGGCAGCTGGTTTCTGAATCGGAACGGAGCAGCCGCTCATCTAAACGGTAAGTGGCTTCCCGTCCCGGCGACAAGTGAGTTAACGGTGGCGGTTTCGCCCGGTCGAAAAACCGGGTAGAGGCCGGAAATAGCTTCCAACGCTGACGCGGACAAACACAATTCAGCGAGTTCGAGTGCCGACGATGGCGCCCACGGGGAATCCCGCCCCGTCGGGCGCAGCCGTCTTTTTCATGTCCCTGCGCGGAATTCCAGCCATTCCTGCGCAGGTTTAGATGCTTTCGCGCGCTTAATGCGTGCGTTCCTCTCGTCGCTGGCGCGTAGAGGGACAAAGTCAGGCCGGAGGTGGGACGCCCACCCGCTCCGGCGAGTCGAGATCAGGAGTCTTTGATGCCAAACACGAACAACGCCATCCGTACCCGTTTCGATTTCTCAAAAATTCCGGCGACCATCCAGATCCCCAATTTGATCGAAGTGCAGAAGCGCTCCTACGACCGCTTTCTGCAGATGGATCGCCTTCCCAGCGAACGAGACGATGCCGGACTTCAGGCGGTTTTTCAATCGGTATTTCCCATTACCGACTTCCGAAACGTTTCACAGCTCGAGTTTGTCGATTACGCCATCGGCAACTGGGAGTGCAAGTGCGGTCACCTCAAGGGACTGCACCACCTTCGTACCACCTGCCGCAATTGCGGTGCGACGGTCATTACTGACCCGTTTCACCCCGGCGAAGTCCTTTGTCACAAGTGCGGCACCTACAACGCGAACACCCCGGATTTCTGCAACAAGTGCGGTGACCCCGTCGGCCTGCAACTGAAGTACGACGTGGCCGAGTGCGAAGAGCGCGGCATGACCTACAGCGCCCCACTCAAGGTCACGATGCGCCTGACCATCTACGACAAGGATCCCGAGACCGGCAACCGCTCCATCCGCGACATCAAGGAGCAGGAAGTCTTCTTCGGTGACGTGCCCCTGATGACCAATAACGGTACCTTCATCATCAACGGTACCGAGCGCGTGATCGTCAGCCAGTTGCACCGTTCGCCCGGCGTCTTCTTCGAGAAGGTTCCCGCCAACAACTACTTCCTCGGCAAGATCATTCCTTACCGCGGCTCGTGGGTTGAGTTCGAATACGATCAGAAGAATGTGCTGTACGTTCGCATCGACCGCAAGCGCAAGTTCCTGGGGACGATCTTCCTCCGCGCGCTGGGTCTGCGCTCGAACGAAGACATTCTGCGCACGTTCTACACCGTCGATCGCATCGCGCTGAAGGACAACAAGCTGTTCTGGACCTTGGAACCGGGCATTGAGCGTCCGACGATGCTGCAGGGCATGAAGCTGCAACACCGCATCGTCAACAAGAGCGGCGATGAAATCGCGCACGCCGGGCGCAAGGTTTCCCCGGCCGTGCTGAAGGAAATTCAGAAGTCGAAGATCACGGAGATCGAAGTCGATCCTGGCGATCTGGAAGGCGCATGGGCGGCTTCCGACATCATCGACACCAACACCGGCGAGGTCCTTGTCGAAGCCAACACCGAGATCACCGCGGAGATCATTTCCAAGGCGATGGAAGCCGGTGTCGCCGAACTGCACGTGTTCTTCCCCGAGCGCGACGACGTGGGCGTCGTCATCAGCCAGACGCTCCGCCGCGACTCCGTGAAGACGCCGCAGGAAGCGCTGATCGAAATCTACCGCAAGCTGCGCCCGGGCGATCCGCCGACGCTGGACACCGCGACCGCGCTGTTCCAGGGCATGTTCTTCGACCCGCGCAAGTACGACTTCTCGCGCGTGGGCCGGTTGAAGTTCAACATCAAGCTCTACGAGAAGCAGGACGCCACCAACCTCGACAGCCGCACGCTCGAGCCGGATGACTTCTACGCAACCATCCGCTACCTGCTCAAGCTGCGCAAGAACATCGGTTCGGTGGACGACATCGATCACCTCGGCAACCGCCGCGTGCGCGCGGTCGGCGAGTTGATGGAGAACCAGTTCCGCATCGGTCTGGTCCGCATGGAACGCGCCATCAAGGAAAAAATGAGCGTGTACCAGGAAATGTCGACGGCGATGCCGCACGACCTGGTCAACGCCAAGCCGGTCATGGCTGCGATCCGCGAGTTCTTCGGATCTTCTCAGTTGTCGCAGTTCATGGATCAAACCAACCCGCTCTCGGAAATCACGCACAAGCGCCGCCTGTCGGCTCTTGGGCCGGGCGGTCTGTCGCGCGAGCGCGCTGGATTCGAAGTCCGCGACGTTCATCCGACGCACTATGGACGCATCTGTCCGATTGAGACGCCGGAAGGTCCGAACATCGGCCTCATCTCGTCACTGAGCTGCTACGCGCGCATCAACGACTATGGCTTCATCGAGTCGCCATACCGCCGCGTCAAGGCCGGACGGGTCATCGATTT
>Ga0335085_10001744_pt1 | contig 43974 bp, 40 predicted proteins | sample Lox_Sample_45_FD_206712 | JGI IMG/M metagenome (GOLD analysis project Ga0335085, IMG submission 206712) | Soil microbial communities from Loxahatchee National Wildlife Refuge, Florida, United States - Lox_Sample_4.5 | ecosystem: Environmental > Terrestrial > Soil > Wetlands | place: USA... | reverse complement strand
CTGGGGGACAACAGCCAGAAGATCGGCGGGATCGTGGAGATCATCGACGAGATCAGCGACCAGACGAACCTTTTGGCCCTCAACGCGGCCATCGAGGCGGCCGGCGCCGGCGAGGCGGGGAAGCGGTTCGCCATCGTCGCCCAGGAGGTGAAGCGGCTGGCGGAACGGACGGTGGATGCGACGCGGCAGATCAAGGGGCTTATCGAGGAGATCCAGAAGGCGACCAACTCCACCATCATGGTGACGGAGGAGGGGACCAAGGCGGTGGATGCGGCGTCGGGACTGGTGGACAAGATCAACCTGTCGTTCACCAGTATCATCGGCATGGTGGAGGAGACTGCCCGCTCCGCCAAGGAGATCAGCCTCTCGACCCAGCAGCAGACCTCCGCCTGCGAGCAGATGGCGGAGACCATGGGAGAGGTGCGGGACGTGGCGCGCCAGGTGGCGGGAAGCGCCCGGGAAACGGAACGGGCCATTTCCGAGATCATGGGACTCTCCGAGAATCTGAAGGCCCTCGTCGAAGAAGAGACCTAAATGGCGAGCAAATATCTCGACATATTCATCAGGGAGGCCGAGGAGCATCTGACCTCCCTGCAACAGGGGCTCCTCCTTCTGGAAAAGGACTCCGGCAATGCCAAGCTGATCCATGAGCTGCTGCGCAATGCCCATACCCTGAAGGGCTCTGCCCGGATGATAGGGATCGAGGACATCAGCGCCATTGCCCACCGGATGGAGGACCTTCTCCTGGAGATCGAGGAAGGGCGCAAGGGGGTGGGTGGCGGTGCCATCGACCTTCTCCTCCAGGGGAGCGACGCCATCGCCCGGATGGTCATGGCGCTTGCCAAGGGAGAAGAGTCGCCGGTGGACGTGGAGAAGTTCATCGCGGCCTTTGACCGGGGGGAGTCCACCGCCGCGGCGATGAAGGAGGGTGAGCCGCCGGCGGATGAAGAAGAGGTTTTCGGGGATACGGTCCGGGCGAAAGTGAAGACCCTCGACAGCCTGGTCAACTTCATCGGCGAGCTGATCATCAACAAGAAGCGCTTCGAAGACAAGGTCGTCAGCCTGAAATCTCTCTGCCAGGAAGAGGAGGGGCACCTGCAGGTCGGCCGTCTCCGGGATTTCCAGCGGGGACTGGAAGAAGATGTCCTCTACCTCAATTACCTGATCCAGGAGTTGTACAACGAAACCATGTCGCTGCGGATGCTTCCCCTCCGGACGGTTACCGACGGATTCCGGCGGCTGGTGCGGGACCTGGCGAAGGATCAGGGGAAAGAGGTGGAACTGGAGATCATCGGCGAGGGGATCGAAATCGACCGGGTGCTCCTGGAGATGTTGAAACCGATGCTTCTCCACATCCTCACCAACGCCGTCGACCACGGCATAGAGGTTCCGGATGACCGGCGGGCAAAGGGAAAACCGGTCAAGGGTGTTGTCCGGGTAGTCGCGCGGCACGAGGGGAGTAACGTCTGGATCACCATCAGGGACGACGGCCGCGGCATGAACCCGGTGAGGATAAAAGAAGTCGCAGTGCGCCGGGGGGTGCTCACGGAGGATGAAGCCGGGACCCTCAGTGACGAGGAGGCGCTCTACGTGACTCTCCGCCCCGGTTTTTCCACCAGCGAGATCGTTACCGACATCTCCGGCCGGGGTGTCGGAATGGACGTGGTGAAGAAGAATGCCGAACGGGTGAAGGGGAACATCCTGCTGAAAAGCAGGCAGGGAGAGTACACCGAAATCACCCTGCAGCTGCCGCTGACCCTCTCGGTGATCGAGGCGCTGATGATTTCCTGCGGCGGCGAGATATATGCGGTGCCCCTCTCCTACGTCCAGGAGACCATCAAGGTCCGCCAGGAGGACATCAAGGTCGTTGGCGGGAAAGAAGCCGTCTCCGTTCGGGGTCTCACCACCCCGCTGGTGTCGCTGGCGGGTCTTCTCGGCCTCTCCGAACAAAAGACCCGTGTGGAGTCCGGGAAGATCGCGGCGGTCGTCCTCAAGCTGCGCGACCATACCCTTGCCTGCATGGTGGATGACAGCCTCGGCAATTCGGAAATAGTGGTCAAGGGGCTCGGCGGTCAGCTCAGGAGCGTGAAATTCGTCTTCGGCGCCACGATCCTCGGGGACGGCAGCCCCGCCCTCATCCTCAATGTTCCGGACATCTTTGCCAGCTCCGAGGGGGCCGACTCGGCAGGACTCAGAAAAGTTTTCGAAGAACAGACCCAGGCGAGCCAGAGGGGGCACATCCTGGTGGTGGATGATTCCATCACCACCCGGACCATGGAGCGGAGCATCCTGGTGGCCAACGGCTACCGGGTGATACTGGCCGTTTCGGGGGAGGATGCCCTGGAGAAGGTTTCCGGCGACCGTTTCGATCTGGTTATTTCCGATATCGAGATGCCGGGAATCAACGGCTTCGAATTGACCAAGAGGCTGCGCTCCCTGGAGTCGTACCGGGACGTGCCGGTGATCATCGTCTCGTCGCTCTCGCGTGATGAGGACAAGCGCAAGGCGATCGAGGCGGGAGCCCAGGCGTATATCGTTAAGGGCTCTTTCGACCAGGGGGCACTTCTCGATACCGTCGAGGCGCTCATCGGGTAAAGGGGCGAGCTGCAGCTCCGGGAGGGAGCGGGGTGCCCGCAGGGACCGGAATCTACCGCCAACTGCAGAGGGGATGTTCGGGTGACGTTATGATACAGGTACTTGTGGCGGATGATTCGTTCCTGACCAGGATGGTGGTGCGTGATATAATCGGCAGTACGGCCGATATCGCTGTCGTGGGCGAAGCGGAAAACGGCAGGGAGGCGGTGGCCCTGACCATGGAGTTGAAGCCGGACCTTATCATCATGGACCTCATGATGCCGGTCATGGATGGGCTCGAAGCGATCGAGGAGATCATGGCCCATTGTCCCACCCCGATCCTCGTTCTTTCGGCAACGGTCGACGAGCGGGAAGTGACCCAGGCGTTCAGCGCCATCAAGAAGGGGGCGCTGGATGTCATGGAAAAGCCGGTGGCGGGGATCGACCCGAACGGCGGGTTCGCCTCCCGACTCGTGGAGAAGGTGCGGCTCCTGTCGCGCATCAGGGTCATCCACCGTCCGCGGCGCCGGGTCCGGGAGGAGGTACCTCCTCCGGCCAGGTGTCATGGCGGGGTGCGGTCCATCCTCGCTATCGGCGCTTCCACGGGGGGGCCCAAGGCGGTGATGAGCATCCTGAAAAGCCTTCCCGCCGATTTCAAGGGGGCGGTGTTCGTCGTCCAGCACATCTCCAGGGGATTTACCCGCGGGTTCGCCCAGTGGCTGGACAATGAGAGCAGCCTTGCCATCAGGCTCGCTGTCGACGGCGACGAGGTGGTCGCTGGGACGGTGCTGGTCGCTCCGGACGATTGCCACATGATCCTCTCCCAGGGGAGGGTCAGGCTGGTCACGGGGGAGCCGGTCAACTGCTGCCGCCCGTCCGTCGACGTTTTTTTCACCTCCATGGCAGCCGAGTATGGGGCACGGGCCGTGGGAGTGCTCCTCACCGGGATGGGGAGGGATGGCGCCGAGGGGATGCTCCGTATCAAGGAGCACGGGGGGGTGACCATTGTCCAGGACGAACCGAGTTGTGCGGTATTCGGCATGCCCAAGGCAGCAATTGCCCTCTCGGCAGTGGATGAGGTGGTGCCGCTGAACGGCATACCCGACGCCATCACGCGCATATTTCAGTACTAACTACCTGCTTGACAACTGGAGGATAGTGAGAGATGACCCAACGGCGGATTTTGATAGTCGACGACAGCGAACTGGTCCTGGCGATGGCCCGGGATGCACTGGAGGGGGCGGGGTACGAAGTGTTCACCGCCACCAATGGCATTGAGGCGAACAGCCGCATTTTTTCGGTGCACAAACCCGATCTCATTATCCTCGATGTGATGCTGCCGATGCTGGACGGGAACAAAAAGGCCAAGCTTCTGCGGGAGAAGGAGTTCAGTCGGGAAATCCCGATCCTTCTTCTGTCTTCCAAGGGGGAAGATGAACTGCGACGGCTGACCATCGAGTCGGGAGCCGACGGTTTCATCCGCAAGCCCTTTACCAACGAGGGGATTGTCGACAAGGTGAGGGAATTTCTGGCGGGTTTGCGGTAATCACCGTCTCACGGGGTGCTTTCCAAGCTTGCTCCGTTGTGGTAGAGTACGAAGGTTTCGACCATCCATTCCTTGAGGTTTTCATGGCACTGAGAGTCTACAATACCCTGTCCGCGGCCAAGGAGGAATTCGTTCCCCTCCAGCCGGGGAAGGTGAGCATGTATGTCTGCGGCGTAACGGTGTATGATTTTTCCCACATCGGGCACGCCCGGGCGAATGTGGTGTTCGATGTGATCTACCGCTACCTCCTGTACCTCGGTTTTGACGTGACCTATGTGCGGAACTACACCGACATCGACGACAAGATCATCAACCGGGCCAACCGGGACGGCGTGGCGTTCTCCGAGATTTCGGAGCGGTTCATCCGGGAGTTCGACCGGGACATGGAAGCCCTGGGGCTTCACCTCCCCACAATCCAGCCGAAGGCCACGGAACATATCGCCGAGATCATCGATATTGTCCGGCGACTGATCGACAAGGGATGTGCCTACCAGGCGGGGGGTGATGTCTACTTCTGCGTGGAAAAATTCGAGGGATATCTCAAGCTTTCCGGGAGGAACCTGGAGGAGATGCAGGCCGGTGCCCGAATCGAGGTGGACGACCGAAAACGCCACCCCATGGATTTTGCCCTCTGGAAAGAGGCGAAGCCGGGGGAACCGTTCTGGGAATCCCCCTGGGGGAAGGGGCGCCCCGGCTGGCACATCGAGTGCTCGGCCATGAGCATGAAATACCTGGGGGAGAGTTTCGACATACACGGAGGAGGGAAGGACCTGATCTTCCCCCACCACGAAAACGAGATTGCCCAGTCCGAGGCTGCCACCGGCAAGCCCTTCGTGAAATACTGGCTGCACAACGGCTTTGTCAACATCAACGCCGAGAAGATGAGCAAGTCCCTCGGTAACTTCTTCACCATCCGGGATGTCCTGGAAAAATACGACAGCGAGGTGCTCCGCTTCTTTCTCCTCTCCGCCCATTACCGCTCTCCCCTAGACTTCTCGGACCAGAACCTGGACGATGCCGAGGCTGGCATGGAGAGGATTTACAAGGCCCTTGTCGGTATCGGCGATTTCATCGGGAGCGGGGCCCCCGATGCTGCTGCGGGGCTCGATCCCGCCCTCCTCACCGAGGCTGAACAGGAACTTGCGGCCCGGGCCGAAGCCCTGCCGGGGCGCTTCCGGGAGGCGATGGACGACGACTTCAATACGGCCCTTGCCGTGGCGCATGTCTTCGATCTGGTGAGGAGCGTCAACCGGGTGCTGGCCGAAGGCTCGAAGGGGCGACGGGAGATGAGTGCGCCTCTGGCAACTGCCCGCAGCGCTATCGTCGGGGTGGGGGAGGTGCTGGGGGTATTCACGTCGGAGCCGTCGTCCTATCTGGAGAGGATCAAGGCGCGGAAGACCGCGGAATTGGCAATTGCCGTAGATGAGATCGAGCGGCTCATTGCCGAACGGGCCGAGGCCCGGAAGGCCAAGGATTTCAACCGGAGCGATGAGATCCGGGATTATCTGCTCTCCCGCAACATCATGCTGCTGGACGGTCCTCAGGGGACGAGCTGGCAGGTGAAATAAAGCAAGGGCCGCGAACACGGCCCCTTTTGCTTGTCGTTACGTTACTATGCAGCCTTCTGCTGCTCGGGCACCAGCTGGGACTTGAGCAGCTCCATGGCTTCCCGCATGATGTCGGACACGCTCTTGTGGCTGTGCTTCATGATCTCCTGGAGCGTTTCTCTCTCCTCATCACTGATCCTCATGGATATCACGTTGTACCGCGGATTTTCCCTCATTCTGCCCATGTTCGTTCCTCCTCTCCTCTTTTATGTGGGGTGTTTGATTTTAATGAATACTGTATGCCACAACTGTGCCAACTCGCGGTGCGGCAGGTGGTTGCAGTATAACTTGCTTGAAATAGGGAACTTATTGCGATTGTTGACATCGGGGACGATTGATGGTGTATACATGATTTGTGTCATGTTTGACACAGTAGTGTGCAAATCTGGCCACTTCTTGTGATGCGGCGTCGGTGGAAACTTGCAGAAGGTGCAGCAAAGGTGAGGCGGTCGCCGGAATTCGCCGGAGAGAAGATCTTGGGGGGCTCCTGTATTGCGGGGGCAGGCCTCCCTTACGGGTCAATCTTCCCGGTGGGCCGACCTTCTCGTGCGTGACGGCCCCTTCAGCCCGCAGCGGTCGAGGAGGCGGTAAAAGGTACGGCGGGGGATGTTGGCGAGTTGTGCCGCTTTTGACACATTCCCCTTTGCCTCCACCAGGTAACGCTCCAGGAGATTTCTTTCCACCCGGGAAAGGTGTCGATCCCGCTCCGCCTGGAACGAACCTCTCGTGTCCAGGTCCGCAACGGCCCCTTCGTCGTATTTTTCGGCGAACGCCAGCGGCAGGTGCTCCATCCCGATGAAGTCTTCCGTGAGGACCGCGGCGCGCTCGATGACGTTCTGCATCTCCCTGATGTTGCCTGACCAGGGATACCGTATCATCGCCCTGATGGCGCGTTCCTCGATGCCGACGATCTTTTTGTTCAGCTTGGCGCCCGCCTTCTCGAGAAAATGGTGGGCCAGAAGCGGGATCGATTCGACGCGGCTCCTGAGGGGGGGCATGGTGATGGAAAAGACATTTAGGCGGTAGTACAGGTCCTCGCGGAACCACCCGTCCTTCACCCCCTGTTCCAGGTTCTTGTTGGTTGCGGCGATGAGGCGGATGTCAACTTTCTTGGCGAGGGTCCCTCCCACTGGCCTGACCTCCCCGGTATCGAGCACCCGCAGAAGCTCCGCCTGGAGTTTCGGGGTAATGTCGCCAATCTCGTCAAGGAAAATGGTGCCGCCGTCAGCCGCCTCGAACAGCCCTTTCTTGTCGGCGATGGCACCGGTGAACGCCCCCTTGCAGTGGCCGAACAACTCGCTTTCCAGGAGGGAGTCGGTAATAGTGGTGCAGTTGACCGTAACCAGCGGCTTGTCGTTCCGTCTGCTGTGGCGGTGAATGGCCCGGGCGGTGAGTTCCTTGCCGGTCCCCGATTCGCCGCGGATGAGGACTGTTGTGGGGGTGGGCCCCACCTGCTTGATGAGATTGAGCACATCGAGGGTCTTACGATCGGTGCCGACGATGAACTCGTCACCATACTCCCGGTCCAGTTCCCGTTTCGCCAGCTCGTACTTCTGGATGAGGCGTCCCCGGTCTTCCTCCAGTTGCTGGATGTTGTGGGGGAGGCACATCTCCAGGTCGGCAAGTCCCTGGTGAACGGCTACGGCGTATTCCCGACAGGTGCGGTAGCCGCAGGCGCGGCAGTTGAGTTCGTCCTTCTGGGTAAATTTGCCGGTGGCCAGGAGGATCTTTCTGATGTCGTTTCCCTTGGGCGTTTCCAGTCGCGCGTGCTTGGCGGTAAAGCCGCGGGCAAAGGGAGGGGCTGGCCGCTCCGCCAAGTAGTGGGGAAGGGTCCGGTAGGGGGTGGAGCGCTTGAAGTGGGATATGACGAGGTTGCGCTTGTAGAAGCCGGTCAGATCCCTGTTCTTGCCGGGTCCCCCGACGCAGCCGTTGTAACAGAAACGCAGATCGGCGATGCGGGGATTGATCCTTCCCTGGGCGAGGTCCCTGATGATGCCCATGACGTTGACCTCGCCTTCCGCCGTGACGATTTCGGTGTCGAGGGGGTCACTGGCGATGGAAAATGCCTTGAAGGTTCCTTCCGACATGGAGAAGAGGCGTCCCAGGTGGGGAGGAATGCCGTCGAAGGGCTCTTCCTTCAGTGCGGCAATGCTGATGCCACGGTTGCGAAAGAGACCTTCCAGTTCCCGGTAGGTGAGAACGATGTCGATGGCCCCTCTCGTTTCCTCTGCCTGAATCTCGAACTTTGCGGCAATGCACGAGCTGAGGTAGACTACTTTTGTGTCGGGTCCCAGGACCTGCTTCAGGAAACGCCCCATGGCCACCATGGGAGAGACGAGCCCCACCAGGTTTTTGAGGAGCTTCGGGTAGTGGCGCTCGATGAGATCGACTACTGCCGGACAGTGGGAGGAGATGAGGGGGGCGGTCGACCGTTCCATGGCCTCGGCGTATCCGGCGGCAATGAGTTCCGCGCCGAAAGCGCCTTCGTGGACCTCGGCGAAACCGAGTTTTTTCAGCCCGGCCACCAGTTGCCCGGGGGTCGTGTAGTGAAAAAAGGCGGGGAATGAGCTTCCCAGGACCGCAACGACCGGTGTGCCCGATGTGAGGAGCCTCTCGGATACCGCCACCTTGTCGCTGACGACTTTGGCCTTCTGCGGGCAGTTGCCGAGGCAATTGCCGCAGCCGATGCACCGGTCGAAGATGATTTCCGTATAACTCTTTTCCACTTTGATGGCTTTCACGGGGCAACTGCGCACGCAGGAATAGCATTTCCGGCATTTGTCCCGCAAAGTGACGATCGGTTCCATGGGGCCTCGCGTTGACTGGGGTCGGTTGTGATGTGTGGGGAGTTGGGATAGGGCTACGCTATGTGTCGATGGAGTACTACACGGGAAACCTGCCAATTGTGCAAGCAGTGGCACAGAAAAATACCATGGGCCAGTAATGGCACACAATGTGGCTAAAAAACACCCTAGCGACTAGGAGGGCAAGTCAGCTAGGGCATAATGAGAGTCTCGCGACTCTCGCAATGTTTTCTTTTCTATAATTATTATATCTTTCGCATATGACCGGTGCAAGCAAAAAAATTCGGCAGAAAAAATTCTGGAAAGGGTAAAATTGATATAAATTCAATTGGTTGTGGCTTTCGTGACGCTCTGGAGCGTCGCCGGCGTTCGGCGATTGTCAGCATGGCGTGATTGTGGTATAAAGATGATGGACAAAGGAGACCTCTATGGATTGCACTCTCGATGAACAGGCACTGCTGGCCAGGTTTCGGCAACTGCACCCGGACGGGAAAAAGGAACTTCTCGACTACGCGGCGTTTCTGGTGAAAAAATACCGCAGCGACGCTGCGGCAACGCCGCAGCACCCCGGAAACCAGTGCCCCCTGGAACAGCCGGAGAAAAGACCGGAAGCGGCCAAGGAGCCGATTTTCACCGAATAACCCGCCGTCGAGGATTGACCTTCTATGCTGGCATTCTGCAGGATTTCCGCCCTGCTGATCATGCTCATCTTTCCGATGACGGAGCTGTCCCGCGCCGCTGCCGCTTCCCTCCCCCCCCTCGCCGCACCTCCCGCCGGAGAACGCTGGTTCAGTATAGCCATGGATGATGAGAAAAAGGGGTTTAGCTGTCTGACGGTGGAGGCTGTGCCGGATGGCTACGTGTTCACGGGTCTCGGCAGCGTCAAGATGGGAGGTGTCTTTTTTTCCCGGGAGGCGTGGTCGCGGGAACGCTACGTCGTCCACCGGGACCTCTCCCTCATCTCCTTTGACGTGGAGCAGGAGATCGGCGGCAAGGCTATGCAGGTGAGCGGTTCGAGCACCGGCGTCGGGGTCAGGGTCGTGGTGACAACGCCGGCCGGACGGGAGGAAAAGCTGCTCAAGGCGAAGGGGGCGGTCTACCCCCCGCCGGTGCTCAATCTCTATCCTCTCATGCGGGGAGTTTCGCCGGGAAAGCGCTACCGCCTCCAGATGCTGGACGTGGAGGATGTCAGGATCAGGGCGGTGACCTTTACAGCGGTTGGTGTGGAAACTCTTCCCGGAGGGGTGAAAACGGTCCATCTGCGAAACGACCTCTTTCCCGTGGCCAACGACATCTGGGTGGACCCGGCGGGTAATACCGTCAAGGAATCGGTGCGTGACGACATGATCGTGACTCTGGCCGAGGACGGGAAGAGCGCCGGCATGTACCTGGTTGAGGCTGCCCTGGCGGGGAGAGACCTCGTCCGCCGCTTTGCCCTCGTTACCGTTTTGCCGCCCATTGCCCGTCCCCGTGATCTGAGGGGTATGGTCGTGGAGCTGTCGGGGGTCCCCGCAGATGTCAGGCTGCCGGAAGGGAGAGGGCAGAAGGTGGAACGTCTCCCCGACAATGGGGTACGGATCACGACGACGACCGTATCGCCGCAGCGAAAGGAAGAAACCGCCACCCCGCCGGGGAGCGGAAATCCCCCCTTCCTGGAATCGGACGAACGGATTCCCTGGGACAATCCGACGCTCATCGCGCAGAAAAACGCGATTCTCGGGGGAGAAAAAAACCAGTCGTCCGCGGTGGAAAAGCTGGCCCGGTGGGTGGAGCTCCAGGCGGGAGAGAGGGGAAGCGACGCCGGATCACCCCTCGGGGCCGCGTCTCTGGGGGCCGCGTCTCTGCGCGACGGTTCGAGTCAGTCCCTTGCCCGCCTCTATACGGCCCTGGCCAGGGCCGCGGGAATTCCCACCAGAGTCGTCGCCGGACTTGTCTACCGGGAAGGGGAAGGTTTCCAGTACCAGTGCTGGGCCGAAAGCCTGGTGGGTGAATGGATGCCGGTTGACCCCGCTGCAGGCGAGGTGCCTGCCGACAGCAGCCATATCAAGGTTGCCGAAGGCGACGCCCCTGGCGACCTGCTGCCGCTGGCCCGTCTCATCGGCCGGATACGCGCACGGGTGAAGGATCTCATGTACTGACGCGGGGAGGCAGGCCGGGAAGGATCTGTCTGCACCGCATCACGTTCCGGCTGACGATCGCTCCGGGTTGTCCTCCGAACCCGCTACCTTTCCCTGCCACTCATCTTCGTAATTTGCCAGCAGCGTTTCCACCTCTTCCCGCACCGCTGTCTGCCATGGTCCCACAGCCACCAGGTTCAACCCCGCAGGAGAAAACAGTCCCCGTGCCGTTGCCCCGATGATCTCCACCGTGACCGCTTCCGCTTCGGCGCGGTCTTCCTCGATCTCCCTGACCAGTTTCATCAGTTCGCCCCAGCCGTACCGGACCTGCATCTCGTAGGTGGAGTCCCTGCTGTATTCCAGGTCGAAAAAGTACCCATCCTTGACCCGTCGCAGCTCATCCGCGCCTATCGGCTCCGTTGCCAGCCGCATGGTTTCCCTGAGGACCTCGGCGACCGCCCGGGGGAGATTTTCCGGAGCCGTGGAGAGTTCCACGGCAAATGCGCCCGTCTCTTCGTAGGCTGCGATGGATGCATCCACCGAGTAAATGATGCCGAGTTCCTCCCGCAGGAGGATGTGCAGACGGGAACATCCCCCGCCGCAGAGCACCCGCCTGATGAGGCGGCTTGCCATGATGCGCCGGTCGCAGCGCGCGAAGCCGCGAAAGGCGATCTGCAGGTGTACCTGGCTGTCGGAATCCTCCACGAAGAGAGACCGGGGGCGCTCCTGTCTGTTGGTAACGGGGAGGAGAGCCGGCGCCGGCCGATTGCACCAGGAACCGAAGACCGCCGCCCCGGCGTTGAAGGCCGTTTCCGCATCCACCTTGCCGGCCACCACGAGCACGGCGTTGCCGGGGACGTAATGTCGGGCCAGGTGGCCGCGCAGGTCCTCTTCCGTGAAACTTGCGATGGAATCCAGGGTGCCGATAGTGGGATTTCCCAGGGGATGTCCCGGCCAGAGGAGGCTACTGGCAAGATTATGGGTATTCACCTCTTCTCCCCGCTCGTTGATGTCCTCCAGGGCCTCTTCGGTAATGATGCGCTTTTCGATGTCGATGCCGGGAAGGGTGGGGGAGAGGAGCATGGTGGAGAGGAGCCGGATTCCCTCTACCACCAGGTCCGGATGGACCCGGGAGAAGTAGCAGGTAGTCTCCTCGTCGGTGGCTGCGTTGACGGCTCCGCCGATCGCCTCGAAGGCCGTCTCCAGTTCGAGGGTCGTGGGGTGCTCCCCGGTTCCCCTGAACAGCATGTGCTCCAGGAAATGGGAGAGTCCGGCCTTGCCGGGAGGGTCGTCGCGTCCCCCGGTCTTCAGGTAGACTGCGACCTCGGCGCTGTGGAGGTGGGGCATCTCCACGACAGCCATGCGCAGGCCATTGGGGAGGGATTTCCTATGGCAGGTGATCATCGAACCTCCGGCAGGGGTGATAGTTCTCTTCACTGAAACCGCTGTTAATAGGGAGGATGAGCGCATGGAGACAGGGAAAGCCTGAGAACATGCCGGACCTCGCCATCGTCGTAGATGCATCTGCCGCGGGCCCGAGATTCTCCGGGGCTACTGTCTCATGAACTGTGCGCCCTCAAATGTAAGCCATGCCACGGCAGCGTAGCGGGCCAGCTTGCCGGTGCAGACGAGAAGCGAAAAGCGGCCGAAGCCGGCTCCGAGGATGCCACCCACAAGGCAGAGGGGGTCTCCGACCACCGGCAGCCAAGAGAAGAGGAGAGACCAGGTGCCATACTGTTCATAGATACGCTGAGCCCGCGCTGCCGCGGTTGCGTCGATCCTCAGGACCCTCCGGATCAACCAGGGGCCTCCATAGATGCCGACAAGCCAGGTTGTGCACACCCCCAGGTAGTTTCCCGCCGTGGCCACCGTGACAGTCGCGATCGGGTCGTGTCGTTTCAAGACCATCACCACCAGCAGCCATTCGGAGCCCAGTGGTATGAGGGTCGGGGCAAGGAAGCTCAGAACGAACAGAGCCGGGTAGCCGTGGGCGGCACGTGACTGTTCCATCGTGTCAAAGTAACGGAAAGGTGGCTGATTGTCAAAGGGTTTGGGGAACCTGGCGGCTACGTCCCGGCGTTGCGGAGCAGACGGGGGGGGGAATAAAATGCCCACCCGAGGGGGGTGGGCATTGCCACAACGAACTTACAGGCACGGCTACTTCTTCGGATGGCACTGATGGCACTCGACCGGCCCTTTTTCCTCCAGGTCATGGCACGGAATGCAGATCCTGTGGGCGGTGTCTTTCCCCCATCCCTCGATCTTCCCGATCTTCTTGGTATGGCAATGGAGGCAATCGTTTTTCAGCTCCCTCGCATGCTTTCCGTGGGAGAAAGGGAGGACCATGACCCCCATCTTGAGGTTGATGACTTCCGGGCCGGTGCCGGCGGGGGCTTCCGCCATGACGTTCGACGCGACGCCATACACGGACAGCACGGCGATCACCAGGGGCAAGAGTCGTTTCTTCATGCGATTGTTTCCCTCCCGAGTAAGATACTTGTACGTCAAAATAACGTTTCCGTAAAAATATGCAACACCTTCGAACTGTCGGGACGGGCGAACCGAGTTCCTGCCGAGGAGATGAAATCGATGGGATCCCGCTGTCTTTCGTTACAGTAATCGAAAGCGGCGGTGTTGTCAAAGGAATTGGGGAAAAGATTCCGGCAGATGAGCGACGGAAAGCCCGGAAGATGCGCCGGTGACATTTCGACACATGCCCGCAGGATGGTGCTGAAAATAAGTCAGAATCCCAGACGCACTCCGAGAACGACGCTGTGGCTGAAGTAGTCAATGTCGAATTTGTGGCCGCCGGACTCGGTGAACTTCGCGCGGGTGGCGCCGAAAAAACGATATCCGAGATCGAGACTCAGTGAGTCGGTCAGCCCGTAGTCGATTCCGCTTCCCGCCTGGTAGGCAAAGACGGTTTCCGAGTCGTTGCTCAGGGACTGGCCGGTTACCGTCAGGCCGGACGCGTCGATACGGGCGGCGCCGAAGCCGATGAGGAGGTAGGGAGACCAGGGACTCTCGTTGCGGAAGACGCCGATGCAGTTGACGAGCAGGCTGTCCACCGTCAGGTCGCCTCCCCCGTTTGCCTTCCCTTCCACAAACTCCACGGTATCGAGCGGATTGCTGCGTCGGCTGTATTCGAGTTCGACCCGTCCCTCACCCAGCAGGCTGCCCTGCTTCAGGTCCCATCCGACGGCGGCGCTCCCCTGCAGCGCCGGATTGAAGCTGAGGTTGAAGCTCCCCAGGTCGTCAGTGGCCTTGGTGTCGGGCACAAAGCTCCCTCCGAGAAATGCCCCCACATAGGGTCCCGTGTGCTGTGCCCGGACCGGCCCGCAGAGCAGCAGCGGCAGGGAGAGGGCGATCAGTATCCGGTAGCTTGGTTTCATGGCGTCATCTCCCTTTCCTACCGCACGGTGAGATTCACTGTCTGGCTCTTGCTGCCGAAGCTGGCCCGAAGGGTTGTGGAGCCGTTGTCAACGCCGATAACCTGCCCCGGCTGATTCTGGCTGTCGGCAAAGACTGCGACGTTCGGATTGTCGATGGTCCACGTCGCATCCACGGTCACATCCCGGCTGCTCCCATCGGTATAGGTTGCGGTTGCGGTGAACGGGACCTGATTGCCGGCTGCCACGGTCAGGGCGGGGAAGTTCGAGACGGTCAGGCTCGCGACGGTCCGCGACCTCACCGTCACGGTGGACCTGGCGTTCAGGCCGCCGAATGCGGCGTTGATATTTGTTGAACCGGCGGCCGCTACGACGCCGTGGACCCGTCCCTTGGCAACTCCTGTATTGTCGACGGTGGCGGTCGAACTGTCGCTGGATGTCCAGTTGGTGCTGACGGTCACGTCCTGGGTTGTCCCGTCGCTGTAGGTGGCGATTGCGGACAACTGGCCGCTGGCTCCCGCAGGCAGGTCGGTGCTGGAGGGGGATACCGTGAGGGACTGGAGCAGGGGGGCGACGACAGTCAGATTGGTGTTGGCGGTCAGCGAGCCGGAGGTCGCCGTAATCTTCACCGGGCTGGATGCCGGCGTCACCGCGAGGGCGTTGAGCAATGCCACATTGCCGCCAGGGGTGGAGACGGTCGCAAACGTCGTATTGGCCACTGTCCAGTCAACGGCACCGGTGATGTCCCGTGAGCTTCCGTTGCTGAAGGAGCCGGTGGCGGTCATCGGCAGGGCGGTGCCTTTGACGAGCCGGGGGGTGGCCGGTGACAAGGATATCCCGGTCAGGGCGCCGCCGGTCACCTTGAGGTCGGTCGTGCCGCTGATGCCATTCAGGCTGGCGCCGATCGAGGACGTTCCCGGCGCAATGGTCGTGGCTGCTCCACCGGGTGCGATCGTCGCAATATCGGTCTTGGAAGAGGTCCAGGTGGCCTGAGCGGTGATGTCGGCGGTCGAGCCGTCGGAAAAGTGTCCCGTTGCCTGGAAATTTCCGGTGGACAGGCTGAGAATCGATGGGGTGGCCGGCGTAATGGAGATCGATTGCAGCACCACCTCCGTGACGGTCAGTGGCGAAGTTGCGCTCACTCCCTCGAAGGTCGCGGTAATCGTCGCAGTGCCGGCCGCCAGGGCTTGCGCAAGGCCATTGCTGCCGGCGGTGTTGCTGATGGTTGCCACAGCGGCATCGCTCGAAGACCAGGCGGCATCGAAGGTCAGGTCCTGTGTCGACGAGTCGGAGAAGGTGCCGCTTGCCGTGAATTGAGTGTTCAGGCCCTTGGGAACCGTTGGTGCGGCCGGGGTGATCGTCATGGCCCTGACCGTGGCCGAGGTCACCGTCAAGCTGAAGGTAGTCGATACGTTCCCCACGGCTGCGGTGAGGACGGCGGTTCCCGGGACGAGGCCGGTTACGCGGCTCGGGCTCTGGGCGGTTATGAATGCGGCCACGGTGGGCGAATTGCTCGACCAGACCGCCTGATCGGTAATGTCGCGAGTGAACTGGCCCGAGAAATTGCCGATGACCGAAAGCTTGGTGGAGGTTTGCGTCGCAATGGATGAGGAAACCGCAACGATCTCGATCGACGTCAGGGTGGCAAAGTCGTTGTGGCGAGTCGGGCTCTCCGAACTGCAGCTGCAGAGCAGCAACAGTGCAAACCCTATATAGGTCAGTCTGAACATGCGCTTCCTCCAGGGGATAGATGCCTGATGCGAAATAGGGGGGCACCAGAGGGGACACAGGGTGTCGGGACAGGAGCCACCGTGACAGCGGACGGATGCGACAGGCCGGCGGTACTGGCCAGTCCTGCCGTTGGCTGGCAGTCGGTGGAGGAAAAGGTGTCCGGGCCTTTCCCTGTTTCATTCAACGGAGGGTACATGACGGTGAACCCTGTTGCAGAATCTCCCATGGAAATTCCTCATACATCCGCAAGGAATCAATCAAAAATCCCGAATCCAATATCACTTTGCATCTGCATTGTCAATTTGCAAATCATGGACAGATGCCGGATCCCCAAAATTTCAGAAATTTTGTTCTTGACAACCGGTACCGAATTCGGCAACTATGCTATCCATGACAACCGCCAGCTTTTACGCCTTTTTTGACTTTTACTTTTGGTACGGCTTTTATTTTCGGCCGTCTGCCCGGGGTAGAGGTTTGATTTAGGGGAAGCTGCACTAAATTGCACAACCGAAAGCCGTGGGTGGACGAAAGACCAACCCCCGGCTTTTTTTGTGTGGTGCAGCGTACACGATCAGGGCCGGGGGAAGCAATCCTCCGGCCTTTCTGCTTTCGGGGGAAAGGGGTGACAGGATGATCATCGTAATGAAGGCAGGTGCGACCAAGAAGGACAAGGACGAGGTGCTGAAACGGATCAGGGAGTTGGGGTACAAGCCCCACGTGATTCACGGGACCACCCGGGACGTAATCGGCGCGGTGGGGGATGAACGGGGAAAACTCGTACTGCAGGGGATCGAGTCGATGCACGGCGTCGAGAATGTCGTGCCGATCCTGAAACCCTACAAGCTGGCGTCCCGGGAAGTGAAAACCGAGCCGAGCATCGTCAGGATAGGCGATACGGTCAGCATCGGCGGCAGGGAGATCATCGTCATGGCCGGCCCCTGCTCGGTGGAGAGCGAGGAGCAGATCATCACCTCCGCCCATGCGGTGAAGGAGGCGGGGGCCCGCGTCCTGCGTGGCGGGGCATTCAAGCCGCGGACCTCGCCTTACTCCTTCCAGGGGCTGGAGGAGGAAGGACTGAAGCTGCTGGCCAAGGCGCGGGAGATAACCGGACTCCCCGTGGTGACCGAGGTCATCAACCCCGAGACCGCCGATCTGGTGGCCGAGTATGCCGACATCCTCCAGATAGGCGCCCGCAACTCCCAGAACTTCGCCCTTCTGAAGAAGGTGGGGCAGTTGCGCAAACCGGTCCTCCTCAAGAGGGGGATGTCCATGACCATCCAGGAGTTCCTCATGAGCGCCGAGTATATCATGAGCGAGGGGAATCAGGCGGTGATCCTCTGCGAACGGGGCATCCGCACCTTCGAGACCGCTACCCGCAACACCCTCGATCTCTCTGCCATTCCGGTCCTCAAGGAAAAGACCCATCTGCCGGTGATCGCCGACCCCTCCCACGGCACCGGCAACTACCATTACGTGGCTGCCATGTCCTGCGCCGCCGTGGCGGCAGGAGCCGACGGCCTGATCATCGAGGTGCACCCTGATCCGGAGCATGCCTCCTCCGACGGGCCCCAGTCTCTCAAGCCGAAGAAGTTCTCGGCGTTGATGACACAACTCGGGCTCTTTGCCAGGGCGGCCGGAAGGGAGCTGTAGCCGGAGAAAAAACCTTGCAGCGTCCCCCTCTTTCTTTTACTATGAGGAGAATTTCATGGTCGGGGGGAGGCATGGGGAAGCTGTGGGTGCTGGTGATCATGGTCGGTCTGGTGGGGGTGTTTCATCCGGCGGTGGCAAAAACCACCTTCCTTGGAAATGATGGACTGCAGGCCGATGCCCGGCGCGGTTTCGAGGAGATTCTCGGCCTCTGGCGGGACGGCAGGTACGGTGACGTGTACGAACGGACCATCGTCGGCGGGAAACTGTCCAAGGAAGAGTTTGTCGGACGACTGGCCGCCGCTCCCCTGCGTCCCGCCTGCTGCTGGGAACAGCTGCAGGACGTGAAGGTCACCGTCAAAGGTGAAGGGGCGGTCCTCATGCGGGCAAAGCTCGGTTTTGACGGGCGCGGTGCCACCACTTTCAGGACCAGGGCATTCAAGCTGGTGAAGGAGGAAGGGGTCTGGCAGATTTCCCAGGCCGAGATCCTCTCCCTTACCGGGACCGCGAAAAAGGGGCGGAGCTCGAAATCAAGGAAAAAGCGGTGATCCCGCCGGCGTGGTTTTTCCCGGCGCCGTTCCCTTTGTCCGGGATCTTGCCTGATTTTCCACAGGACGAAACGGAGGGCCAAAGATGAAGCCAGTCCTCGTTCTCGGCATATTTCTTCTGCTCCTCGCCGCGCCTGCCTGTGCCGTTTCCCCGGAAGGGGAGGCAGCGCAGGCAGCTCGCCAGGCCATCGTCGTCGCTCTCGATCCGGACCGCCACCTCCTGAGCGGCGAAAGCACCTTCGTCTTCGCCTCACCCGCGCCGGCAAAGCTGGTGCTGGCCCTCAATCCCCGCTCTGCCATCGTCTCGGTCAAGATGGGGGGGAAGGAAATCCCCCACGCATTCAGCGGTGGCATGCTGACGATCAGCCTTCCCTCGACGGGGAACGGTGCAGACCGGCTGGTTATCGCCTACCGGTGCGTCTTTGACGACCGGTTGCCGGAATCGACGGTCACCGCCGAGGGATCGTTCAGCGAAGGTACCGCCAGCATTTCGCCCCGCGGTGTCTTTCTCGGGACCGATGCCGGCTGGTACCCGGTTCCAGCCGGCACCCCGCGGAAAAGAACGGTCACCGTCTCGGCTCCTGCCGGCATCGAAGCGGTGACGGCCGGACGCCGGGCGGCCCGCCGTACCGAGCAGGGGCAGAACGTTTCCGTCTGGGAGGAGGAACATCCTGTCGAACGGCTCTCCCTTTCCGCGGGGCACTACCTTGTCGAGGAACGGATGGCCGGCGGGGTCGCGCTCTATACCTACTTTTCCCCCGGAAATAGCCACATGGCCAGCCGGTATCTGGCGGCGGCGGAGAAGTACCTCCGGTACTACAGCGAGCTGCTCGGCCCGTATCCCTACGAGAAGTTTGCCGTCGTGGAGAACTTCTTTCCCACCGGCTACGGATTTCCTTCCTATACCCTCCTCGGCAGTACCATTATCCGCCTCCCCTTCATCATCGACACCAGCCTCCCCCACGAGATCGCCCACTGCTGGTGGGGTAACGGTGTTTTCGTCGATTTCCGGCAGGGGAACTGGTCGGAAGGGCTGGTCACCTACCTTGCCGACCATCTTCTCGAGGCGGCGAAGTCGTCCCGGGAGGGGGTAGGGTACCGTTCCCGCCTGCTGACCGATTACGCCTCCCTCGTCCCGCCGGAAAAGGATTTTCCCCTGCGGGATTTCACGGCGCGGAGCGACCCTTCCTCCCGGGCCATCGGCTACGGCAAGGGGGCGATGGTGTTCCAGATGGTGCGGAAGCTGATCGGAGACGACCCTTTTTTCAGGGCGCTGCGCAGCGTCTATCGGGAGAGGCTCTACCGGACTGCCTCCTGGGACGATTTTACCCGGGCCTTCTCCCGTGAGGCGGGAAGCGACCTGTCGGCGTTCATGGCACAGTGGCTGAACCGTCCGGGAGGTCCCCGTCTCTCCCTGACGGGAGTCCGCCGCGAATTCGCCGACGGGACATGGCGGGTGACCGGTACCATCCGGCAGTCACAGCCGTTCTACGACCTCCGGGTACCGTTGCGGCTGACAACGGCCCGGGGGGATCGGGATGAAACGATCAGGAGCAACGGAGGGGAGACCTCCTTTGCCCTCCTCTCTCCGGAAGAGCCGAGCCGGCTCACCCTCGATCCAGACGTCGACCTCTTTCGCATCCTCTCGCCCAGTGAACTGCCGGCCACGGTCAACCGGGTGAAGGGTTCCCGCACCCTCGTGGCGGTCGTGACCCGCGACTGCCGGGCCGACAGTGAAACCCTCCGCCTCCTCCTGGAGTCCCTCAATCAGCGGAATGCACCCGTAGTCCGGGAGGAAGAGGTGGGGACCTCCTCTGCCGGCCGCGACCTCCTCGTCTGCGGCAATCCGGCAAGCGACGGGCTCCTCCCGCCGGCGCCTTCGTCCGTTTCCTACTCGGTTGGCGGTTTTACCGTCGAAGGGGAAAGCTTTGCCGAATCCGGCGACGCCCTCTTCCTCGTGACCGCTTTTCCCGATGACCCCGATCGGGTTGCCGCCCTGTTTCTCCCCCGTTCAGCCGATGCCGCCGCCCGGAGCATTCCGAAAATCACCCATTACGGCAGATACGGCTACCTCGTCTTCAGGGAGGGCGAAAACCGCAAGAAGGGGGTGGTCCTTCCTGAGACCGGCCCCGGCATCGTGAACTTTCGGCGGGGTGGGTCATGACCGTCATGGCACTGCGTGCCCTTGCCACCATGATCCTTGTTGCCGCAGTTTTCCTTCCCATGGCTTGCGGTGGTGGCGAGCGGGTCTTGCGGACCCGTGACCGGCAGATCATCTCCTTTGACCGCATGCTCGACGAGATCAGGGGAGCCCGTGTGATTTTTGTCGGTGAGTCCCACGTCGTGATGGCCCATCACCGGACACAGCTCCGCATCATCAGGGCCCTCGAACGGCAGGGGGTATCTCTCGCCGTCGGCATGGAAATGTTTCCCGCCGTCGAGCAGCCATCCCTGGACCGATGGCTGGCACAGAGGATGTCGGGGGAGGAATTCATCGACCTCTACTACCGCAACTGGCGGATGCCGTGGCCCCTCTATCGTGATATCCTGCTCTACGCTCGCCGGCAGGGGATTCCCATCGTCGGACTCAACATTCCACGGGACGTGGCGGAAAAGGTTGCCCGCCAGGGTTTTGCCGCCCTGACCCCCGCGGAAAGGAAGATGCTCCCCCCCGACATAACATGTGACGTTGACAGCCGGTACATGGCATTTATCAAGGAGGCGTACTCCTTCCATGCGGCGGGCGGTGCGTCGTTTCTCCATTTCTGTGAGGCCCAGCTCATCTGGAACCGGGGGATGGCGACACATGTCGCGTTTTTTCTGGCGAGTCAGCCGCAACGGAGCATGGTCGTCATTTGCGGAGCAGGGCACGCTCTGAAACGGGGAATTCCGGCAGAACTCGCACGGGAGTCACGGGCGGAGTGGCGGGTGATCCTACCGGAATTGCCCGAGTTGCCAAGGGAGAGGGTAACGGCGGAGGATGCAGATTATCTGCTGCTGGGAGGGTAATCGCAGGTTTCGTTGTTCAGGGCAGTCCCGTTTGGGGCGGCAACGGGGAGGCTGACGAAGAAGGTGCTTCCCGTTCCCGGCGCGCTCTCCACCCAGACCTGCCCCTTATGGGCGGTGACGATTTCCTTAACCAGGGCAAGCCCGAGGCCGGTCCCTCCCACCAGGCGGCGGTCGGTGTTATCGAGGCGGTAGAAACGCTCGAATATTTTTTCCTGCAGCTCCAGTGGTACTCCCTGCCCTTCGTCCCGCACCCAGAATGTGACGTTTTCTCCGTCGCAGCGGGCGCCGAGGGAGACGAGGCTGCCGGGGGGGGAGTATTTGACGGCATTGGAAATGAGGTTGGTGAGCACCTGGTGGAGCCGGGCTTCGTCCCCCTTGATCGGCGGGAGTCCGCGAGGGATATCGATTGAAAGCCGGTGTCGGTCGTGGTCGGCGGTGAAGAGGTCGGCGGCGTCCCGGAGCAGGGGTTCGACAGCGACGGGACGGAACCGGTAGGTGGTGAGACGGGCCTTGATCTGCTGCAGGTCGAGAAAATTGCCGATCAGTTCGTTGAGCCGCGCTGTTTCCTTGTAGATGGTAGTGAGGTAGCTCTTGCGCTGCTTCTCGTCAACGGGGGTTTCCAGCATGAATTCCGAATAGCCCATCATGGCGGTGAGTGGCGTGCGCATCTCGTGGCTTACCGCGGAGATCATCTCATCCTTCATGCGTTCCATCTCTTTCTGTTCGGAGATATCAACCGCGATTTCCAGCCGCACCATCCGTCCGTCGGGCCACCTGATCGCCCGCTCGTTGCACTGGTACCAGCGGCCGGTCACGCTGTTCTGAAATTCCCACACGCTCAACGATTGCGGTTTGCCGTTGGGGGAGAGACATTCGTCGTCGCAGAACGACCGGCCGGTCTGCTGTGCCGGACGGAGGACCTCGGCACAGCCCTTCCCATGCCAGTCGCCGCTGAAGAGCGATGCGCCGTAGCGGTTCAGGTAGAGAAGAGAGTCGTTTTCCATCTCGGACACGAAGACCACGGCGTTGAGGGAATCGAAGATGGTGGAAATCTCCTCGAACTGGGTCTTGAGGGCCTCATCCGCCTGTTTGCGCCCGGTGATATCCCGGTCGATCCCCCGGTATCCCGCAAGAGAGCCATTCGACGCGAAAAAGGGACTCCCGCTGGTTTCCAGAACCACGAGTTCGCCGGTCTTTGCCATATTGGTGTTTTCCAGGCACGAAAACGGCCGCTGGCAGGCGACAATCCCTCTGAATATCCCACCGACCCGCACCGCCTCGTCGGGAGGCATGAAGTCGAAGGGGGTTTTCCCCAGCATTTCCCCCTGCGTGTAGCCGAGTATGTGCCCCACCTGGGGACTGACATAGGTATAGACCCCCTGTCCATCAACTTCCCAGACGAAGTCGCTCGTGGTCTCCACCAGGTTGCGAAACCGCTCTTCACTCTTGTAGAGTGCTGCCTCCGTCTCTTTGCGCTCGGTGATGTCACGATTGCTTCCCCGGGTGCCGAGGAAGATGCCGGCATCGTTGAAGGCAGACTGGCAAATGTGATGAATCCAGCGGATTGAGCCGTTAGGTCGGACGATGCGGAATTCCATTTCGGCCGGTTCCCTGCTCGTGCACTCCAGCGGACGATGGTCGACGAGCCTCTGCCGGTCATCGGGGTGGGTGATTCTCATCAACAGGCCGGGGTCGGCCATGAACTCGGCGACGTCGTGGCCGGTGACCCTTTTGCAGGAAGGCGACATGTAGAGAAAATCCCCCTGCGGACTGACCCAGAATTCCCAGTCATAGGTATTGTCGGCGACGATCCCGTACTTGACGGCGGATTCCCGGAAAGCGGCCATGTAATGCCGGATCAGGAGGTTGAGCATGACAGCCGTGACGATGACAAAGAACCATCCCTTGGCGATCGACAGTTGGGTGAAGCGACGGGGATCGGTAACGAGGCTGGCCAGGAGCTTGTCGGAAAAGAGGATCCAGAGTCCTGCGATCAACGCATAGATGCCGGCGATCTTGAGGGGGGCGGTGATATGGTCGCGTAAATGATTCATGTCAGCCAATCTGGCGGCAGCGGTGCAACCGCATACACCACTGCCGCGATGGTTACCGGGGGAGAAGGAACGGAGGTGACCCAGGCGGTTTTCTTAAGTTAAGCATACTTCCCGATGAAGTCAAAGGCCTGGGCGCCCCAGCAATCAACTTGACGCTTCGCAGCGCTTCGGGTAGTCTGGAACCATGCAAGAAAATCCAGTACGACGCACACCCGAGCTCCTCGCCCCTGCCGGCTCCCTGGAGGCTTTTTTCGCCGCCATGGAAAAGGGTGCGGATGCCGTCTACGCCGGTCTCAAAGATTTCTCCGCCCGGGCCAAGGCGAAGAACTTCACCCTTTCCCAGATGGAACGGATGACCGCCTATGCCCACTCCCTCGACAGGCGGGTCTACGTGACCCTCAACACCCTCGTCAAGGAGAACGAGCTTCCCCGACTCGTGGAAATCCTCGCCGCCCTGGAGTCGATGGGGGTTGACGGGGTGATCCTTCAGGACCTGGCGGTGGCACGCCTGTGCCGGGAGTACTTTCCCGGGATACCCCTCCACGCCTCGACCCAGCTGACCATCCACAATTCCGTCGGCGTCCGCCAGTTGGAGGAGCTTGGGTTTGAACGGGTGGTGCTGGCGCGGGAGCTCCATATCGACGAGATCGGCGCCATCGTCCGGCAGGCCCGGATCGGCATCGAGTGCTTCATCCACGGTGCGCTCTGCTTCTCCATTTCGGGGCAGTGCTACTTTTCCTCCTTTCTCGGCGGCCACAGCGGCAACCGGGGACGGTGCGCCCAGCCGTGCCGGCGGCAGTACCGCTACCGGGGGAAGGAGGGGTACTATTTCTCCACCAATGATTTCTCCAGCATCGACATGCTCCCCCGGCTGGCGGATGCCGGGGTATCCTCCCTGAAAATCGAGGGACGGATGAAGTCGGCCGAGTACGTGGCGAGCGTGGTGGGTGCCTACCGGCTGGCCCTCGATGCGCCGGAAGAGGAAAGAGACGGAGCGGTTGCCAGGGCCAAGGAGCTTCTCAAGCTCTCCTTCGGCCGCGTTCCCACCCGCGGGTTTCTTGCCTCCTCCGCCCCCACCGACATCGCCACTCCGTCACTGCGCGGGGCCACGGGCCGCTTTCTCGGCGAGATTACGCGAATCGCGGGGAACCGGATCAGTTTCACGACCCGCGACCGCCTCCACGTAGGGGACCGGGTCCGGGTCCAGCCGAAGAGCGACGAGGCGGGACGGGCCTTTACCGTGAAGGAGCTGTTCGTTGCCAACCGGCCGGTGAAGTCGGCTGGAGAAAAGACCCTGGTCAGCATCGTTTCTCCCTTTCCCTTCAAGGTGGGGGACGGGATCTTCAAGGTCTCGTCGGAAACCGCCTTCACCATGAGCGAGAGCGCCTGTGCCAGGCGCCTCGAAGGGGTGAAGCCAGGGAAGATCCCCTGCGACCTGACCATAGCCCTGGAGGAGGAGACCTTGCTGATCGAAGCCGACGTGGCCGGGGTCAGGTTCTCCCGCTCCTTTCCCCTCGGCCCCCTGGAGGTAGCCCGAACCGCGGACATGACGGCCGTCTTCCGCGGCCAGTTCTCCCGGACCGGCGACACTCCCTTTGAACTCCGTTCCCTGCACGCCCCCGGCTTCCCGGCGGTACTGATCCCGGCGACCCGGCTGAAAGAGGTGCGGCGGGAGTTCTACGGCGCATTGGCCGATCGGTCCGTGGGAGAAGTGCTGGAGCGGCGCCGTCTGGCGGTCGGCCGGGCACTGGCCGGGCTGGTGAAAGGGAGAGAGTGCCAGTCAGGCCGGTCCGAACTGACCGTCCGGATCGAACATCTCCGGGACTGGCACCTTCTCCACCAGGAGGGGATCGATGCCGTCAGCCTGCCGGTGTCGCGGGCCAACATCCACCAGTTGCCGCTTTTCGCGAAGAAGTTGCGGGGGCGGGAGGAAAATGTCTTCTGGCGGCTGCCGTTCATCATCTTCGAGGCCGATCTTCCCTGGTACCGAGAGGCGGTGAGGGTCATCGCCGGGCATGGCTTTCGCTGCTTCGAGGCGGCCAATCTCGGCCATTTCCCGCTGCTGCGGGAGGCGGAGAATGATCCGGCGAAGCCGGTTTCTCTCCAGGTCGTCACCGACTACCGCCTCTTCTCCCTCAATTCCCAGGCGCTCCTCGCCTGGCGGGACCTGGGCGCCGTCGCCTGCACGCTGTACATCGAGGACGATGCCGCCAACATGACCGACCTGCTGCGGGCCGATGTCCCGGTTGCCCGGCGGGTCATGGTCTACTGCGGCGTACCGGCCATCACCTCCAAGATCGCCATCCGGGGAGTGAAAAACGATGCGCCGGTGGTTTCCGACCGGGGGGACGGATACGAGGTGACCGTCCGCGACGGGCTCACCGTGGTAACGCCGACGAAGCGCTTTTCCCTTACCGGGTTCCGGGGGAAGCTCCAGTCGCTCGGATGTTCCTCCTTTGTCGTGGACCTCGGCCAGCAACCCCGGGAGGAATGGCAGCGGGTCCTCGACGCCTTCTACCGGGGGAGCGAGCTGGCCGGGACTACAGAGTTCAATTTCACCATGGGGCTGGTGTAGGAACCGTTCAAGGTTCAATGTTCGACGTTCACTTGCATGAATCAGCACCGTGAACTTGGAACGTTGAACATTGAACGGATTTTTGGAGTGGTATGGGCATGTTCGATACATTCCGGGATCCCGCTTTTCAGGAACTGTTCCGTGATCAGCGGCTCAGGGATATCCTCGTCCGCCGGGAATTCCGCATCAGCGAGGAGTACGTCCATCGTGAGTTCATCAGCCGGGCCGGGGACGACGAGGTGCGCAATCTCTCCCTCCGGTTCCGGGACGGCTTCGGCGAGCTTTCCGGTGAGGTGAAGAAGCGGCTTCTTCCCTTCGCGGTCCCCTTTGCCGCCCGATTCGCCATCCACGGCGTGGAGTTCGGTGCCTTGGGGAAGCGGGTCTACCTGCGGCTGGAGGAGGTCCGACCGCTGGACCTGGACTGGGTGACCCGGCGGGTGGTGGATAAAGTGCCGTTCCTCGACTTCCGCGACGGGCTCGTGGTCTGCGACCTGACGCGTGTGCCGCGCCTTGATGCCATCCTGTCGTGGCGGCTGGGGAGAGGACGGCTGACCGACTTCCTCACCCTGCGGGAGTTGGCGTTCCGGGAAGGGGAGATTGTCGGCCGCCTGGGGGTGGTGCTGTGAGCGACTATCTGGTGCGTATCCTGGCAAAAGACGCCAATATCCGGGCACTGGCCTGCATCACCACCGAAACGGCAGCGGAAGCGAGCCGTCGTCATGGCACCCATCCTGCTGCTGCAGCCGCCCTGGGGCGTGCCCTCACGGGGGGGGCGCTGTTCGGGGCGCTTCTCAAGACCGGCCAACGGGTTGTCTTCAAGTTCGAGGGAAACGGTCCCCTGGGAAAGATTCTAGTGGAGGCCGATGCCAGCGGTGGGGTACGGGGACGTGTCGGCAACCCGGAGGCGCATGCCGTGCGCTCCGACGGCAAGCTGGATGTGGCGGGAGTCCTGGGACGGGTCGGGCTTCTCACCGTGACCAAGGATCTGGGGCTGAAAGATCCGTACCAGGGGACAGTTCCGCTGTATACGGGGGAGATCGCCGAGGACCTGGCCTGGTACCTGACGGAGTCCGAGCAGATCCCGTCGGCAGTCGGTCTGGGAGTCTTTGTGGAGCCGGACGGTGTTGTCAGCTCCGCCGGCGGCTTTCTCATCCAGACCATGCCCCCCCACGACGACCTTCTCCTCGACCGGTTGATGGCCCGGATCGGGGAGATGCCGCCGGTTACGGAGTTACTCCGGGGAGGGTCGACACCGGAGGGGCTCCTCGATTTCCTATTCGAAGGGATACCCTTCACCGTCATCGAGAAGAGAGTCGTCGCCTTTGCCTGCTCCTGTACGCGGGAGAGGATCGAACGGGTGCTCATCTCCCTCGGCCGGCAGGAACTGGACGACCTCATCGCCCAACAGGGGGGGACCACCGTCACCTGCGAATTCTGCCGGGAAGAATACCGCTTTACCGGCGACGAACTTGCCACATTGACGGAAGAAACCGCTCGCCCCTGATCCCGTCGGTTCTACCTTCCTCCCGTCTCCCTTTCTCCCGTCTTCCGGTCGCAATTCCGTTTCTACCGTGTATACTGAAAAAGGGCACGATAGCCGTCGTGTGCCGGCAGGAAGACCGCCGTGCAGCGCCAGGCAAGGCGTTTCCACGACAGAACGGAGGCGACGATGAATATCTACGATATTTCCGTCCCGGTTTCCGGCGACCTGCCGACCTTTCCGGGAGACCCGCGGGTGGAACTGGCGCCGGTCACCCGGATTGCCCGGGGTGACTCCGCCAATGTCACCCGGATCGTCATGGCGAGCCACAGCGGCACCCACCTCGATGCTCCCCGTCATTACAACGACCACGGCATCTCCGTGGACCACCTCCCCCTCACTCTCCTCATCGGCAAGGCCCTCGTGGCGGATATCCGCGGGGTGAAGGAGATCGGACGTCATGAACTGGCACGTCTCCCCATCGGGGGAGAACAGCGGCTCCTCATCCGCACCGATAATTCCCTGCTGTGGGACCGGCCGGGCTTCAGCGACGAGTATGCCGGTCTGACGGCGGACGGGGCGCAGTATCTCGTGGAGAAGGGGGTACGGCTGGTAGGGATCGACTACCTGTCGGTGGAGGCCTTTTCGGGAAACGGGGAAATTCACCGTCTCCTCTTGGGCAACGGCGTCGTCATCGTCGAGGGGCTGAACCTGGACGGGGTGGCAGCTGGGAGCTACGAGCTCATCTGTCTCCCCCTGAAGCTCAAGGGGGGGGACGGCGCACCGGCCAGGGTAGTTCTCCGCGGACGGGGAGGGGAGCATGGCGGCGAAGAATTCGATCCCCATACCACCCGCTGGCCCATCTCCTGAAAGCGGCGGCGTATGACGAAAAATCGCGCGGAGATACGAAAAAGGCATATTCAGCTCCTTCATCGCCTCGTGAGGGAAAGGACCGCAGAGCTTGAGCGGGTAAACGAGCGGCTGTTCCTTGCCAACCAGGTGAAGGGGGAATTTCTCGCCCACATGTCCAAGGAATTACGCACCCCCCTCAACCGGATCATCGATATTGCCAACCGGTTGCGGGAAGGGGTACTCGGCAGGCTCAACGATGACCAGTCCGAAGCCGTCAACGCCATCGCCGAGAGCGGGACGGGACTTCGCACCATCGTCGACCGGATCCTCGAACTCTGCACGGCCGATGTGGGCATGACCCTGTTTCTCCCCCATTGTTTCCAGGTGAAGGAAGTTATCGAGCCGTGTGTCGCCGAGCTTGCCTCCACTGCCGCAAAACGTGGCATCAAGGTTTCCTTCGTCTGCGAGGGGGAGCCGGGGTGCCTCACTGCGGACGAATGCAAGTTCGTCTTCATTCTCGAAGAACTGGTAACCAACGCCGTGAAGTTCTCGGCGCGGGGTTCGCAGGTTCTGATCACCGCCCGCGAGGTGATGATCAGTGGCGACGGGCCCCGGAGCTACCTGGAGGTGGCAGTGGCCGACCAGGGGCCCGGCATCGGGAACGAAGACCTGGAACGGATTTTCCTCGGATTCGAGAGGGGAGGGCCCTTGCCCGGCAACGGGAGTCTCGGCATCGGCCTGGCCCTCGTCAAACGCTTCGTGGAACTTCATGGGGGGAGGATCTGGGTCGACAGCAGCCCGGGGAGGGGGAGCGTCTTCACCTTCATCCTTCCCCGGGAAGGGGCGCTTCCGGCCGAGGTGGCTGCCCCGCGGATCATGGTGGCCGACAACGATCCCGCCTTCGTGCAGATGCTTGCCCACTGCCTGAAGGAGCAGGGGTACGAAGTGGTCACGGCGGCCGACGGCCTTGACCTGCTCAACAAGGGGATCGGTGTCCCCGCCGATCTCTTCGTCATCGACCTGGCCCTCAGGGGGATGAACGGCATCGACGTCTGTCTCCGCCTGAAATCACATGCCAATACCCGGTACGTGCCGGTGGTGATTGCCGCCGCGGGCGATACCCCCATCGACAGGATCAAGTGCGCCCGGGCCGGGGCTGACGGTTTTTTTGCCAAGCCGATGGACGTGAATGAGCTCCTCGCGAAGATGAAGAGCCTGATCACCCAGAAGCTCAACTACGAGTTCCTCCAGAGGAGTTACGAGATTGCCGCCTCCGAGGCGTCCACCGACCCCATGACCGGCCTGTTCAATCTCCGCCAGCTCAGGTCGTCCCTCGATCACGAGCTGGCTAGGGCGCACCGGTACGGACACTGCTGTTCCCTGGCATTGCTCGACATCGATGATTTCAAGGAATACAACGACCGGTACGGACATCTCCAGGGGGATGAGGTGCTCAAGCAGGTTGCCGGAATTCTTCAAACCAGCATCCGTAATTCGGACATCGCCGCCCGCTACGGAGGTGAGGAATTCGTCGTCATCATGCCGGAGACCGGCAAGGAACTGGCGTTGCTCGTGGGGGAAAAACTGCGCAGGGGGTTTGCCGACCATCCATTCCCCTTTCGGGAAATTCGGGAAGGAGGGAGACTTACCATCAGCATTGGCGTCGCAACCTATCCGCAGGATGCGGAGGAGGCGCGGCACCTGCTGGATGCGGCGGACAAGGCCCTCTACCGGGCGAAACGCCAGGGCAAAAACCAGGTTGTGGCGTGGAGCGGTGAGGTGGAGGCGCCGTGCCCCTGACAGGATGGAGCACCTTCGACATTCCTCTGCAGGGTGACGTCGCGGAAACTGGTGGTATACTTTCACCAGAAGGTAATCCGTCTGCTGAAAGGAGAGATGATAATGGCACGGGTGACCCACAAGATCGCCATGGAAGAAAAGGGACAGAGGACGGCCCGGAGCACGAGCGTCTATCTGCCGAAGGGAGGAACCAAAGAGGCGGCTCTCTGCAGGAAATGCGGGGCGTTCTACCTGAACAAGCGGTGGACCGTCAATGCTGCCGAGATGAAAGAACTGAAGGGAGAGACCGGGTTCACCAAGATCATCTGTCCTGCCTGCCGGAGGATGGAAGACGGCAATCCTGCAGGGATCGTGACCTTGCAGGGTGCATACCTGGTGGCCCATGAGAACGAGATACTCGACGCCATCAAGCATGTTGAAGCCAAATCCCGCCTCAAGAACCCGTTGGGCCGGATCATGGAAATCAGCCAGGAGAAGGATACCGTAACCATTGCCACGACCGAGGACAAACTGGCCCAGAAACTGGGACGTGAGATCTATAAGGCCCACAAGGGAGAACTCCATTACCGGTGGAGCCATGACCAGGAACTGGTTCGGGTGAACTGGACGCGGTAGGGGACGAAGCCTGACCGGTGGCCAGCGACAGAGTGGTCCGGGGAGAGGGGCGGAAGGATTTCCGCCCCTCTCTTTTATTCTGTTCGCATCAAACCCGGAATCGTCCTGTTGCCGGGAGCCGGCAGTGCACTTCACTGCTTCGCGATTCCCAGCTGCTGTTCCACCGAGGAAAAGAAGGAATTGGTGAATGGATAGCGCTTCGTGAGAAGCTGGAAGTCGTTGCGGAGAATTGCTGCATGTGCGTCGGTGTTTTCATGGAGGAACTTTCGGTAGGCATGCAAGGCTTCCTCACGTCTGACTTGGCACATGAGGGCGTGACCCAGATTCGAGTAGGCGAGGGTGAACCGCTCATCGCCGGCGAGTGCCCGTTTCGCATATGCTTCCGCCTCGTCGAATTCTCCGACGAACAGAGAGTACCAGCTGGCCCTGTTGAAATTCTCGGCAGACGTGTCGGACTGGAGCGAAATCAGCTGGAGGGTATGGGTCTTTTCAAAGCTCTTAACGGCGGCCGCGGCATCTCCCTGTTCTAGCTGCAGCCTGGCTGCGGCAAACCGGAATGCTGGGCTGTCGGGTTTGAGGGCGATAGCCCGGCTGATCGTCTCGATGCCGTTGCGGTAATCGCCTGTCTGCAGGTAGAGGATGGCCAGGTTGTACCAGAAGTACGCTTTGGTGGCATCCAAGCTTACTGCCCTGCGGTACGACTCGATCGCCTTTTCGTAACTGCCGGCGTTATGGTGGATGCTTCCCCGGGTGAACCAGGCCAATTCGTTGCGCGGATTGAGGGAAAGTGCCGAGTCAAGGCATTGCAGGGCGAGGGCCGGATTCCCGCTGACGGAGTAGAATACACCGAGGGCCGCAAAATCCATGTCGCTCTTGGCAATCCCCTCCAGCATTTTGACGATCTCTCCCCGGTTGTTGATACCGGCGAAGAAGAGGGCCGACCTGCCGTTCCGGTCCGTGGCCCGCGCGTCGGCGAAATTCTTGAGAAGCTCCGTGACAACGTCCCGACTACCCTGCGCGGCGGCATACATAACGGCCGTTGTCCCCTGGCCATCCTTGGCATTGATGGAGGCCCCGCGGGAGATGAGGTTTCGAACCAGGTCGAGGTCGCCGGCGCGCGACGCCATCATCAGCGGAGTGATCCCTTCGGACGTGGCGGTGTTGATATCGGCTGCCGGCGAGCCGAGAAGAAATTTCGTCAGTTCCACATCGCCGTCGCTAATGGCGTAACAGAGAATGGTCGTCCCATCCGCATCCCGGGAGGAAGGATTGATATCCACGTCCTTCAGGGGAATCTTCAGCTTCCCAGCGAAACGGAGGGAGAGGTAATCCTTCAGGGCGAGGAGTCCTTCATTCTTCAGGCAGAGCTTGGTTTTGTCGAAGTCGATCTCTCTCCCCTTGACGGCGCTGCATTTGCGCAGATAGTCATCGATCTGGGCAATTTTTTTTTCCTTGCAAGGGGGAGTTTCCGCCCGTGCCCCGGCTGGTGATGAGCCGATGGCGCACGCCAGCAGCGACAACCCGATCAGGAACAGTCGGAAGCTCCCTCTCGCGACGTCGTGAAGGTGAACGGGAGAAACGGAAACGCAGCCAGCCGGCGGGGTCACGGGTATGCCGGATGCGACGCCGGCAGCGGGGAGGTGGGCTTGTATGAAAGAGGACCGTTCCATGGGCCTGTTCGGTGTACCGGTGTGGTGGACAGGGAATAGAGGAATTATAGCCCGTGGCGTATCGCCGGGAAAGATATATTTTCGTTTTCCCGCAGAATACCTGGTAAAAGCTGGCGGCAGTGATTATAGTTGATGCATGGAACGGGAATACGAACAAGAATCGGGACCTGACGAGGAATGGCGGGCCATTGCCGGTGACCTGGGGGACAGCGATGCCGCCGCTCCTCTCTCCGAGGGAAGGGCACACCTCTGGGCGCTGGTACTGGAGGCCCGCTCCGTCCCCTGCCTCCTCCGTGCCGACGAGGAAGGAATGTGGCTGCTGGTGCCGGACCAGCACCTCTCCCGGGCCCGACGGGAGCTCCGTCTCTTCGAGGAGGAAAACCGCCACTGGCCACCTTCTCCCCCCGACTCGCCGGCGGTGGAGAATGTCATGGCCACCCTGGCGGCCCTTCTCCTGCTCGCCACGTTTCACAATATCACCCTCCTCGACACTCCCCTGTTCGGGCACTCCCTTCCCGACTGGACCGCGGCCGGCAGTGCCGATGCCGGCGCCATTCGGAACGGCCAGTGGTGGCGGCTTCTTACCTCCCTCACCCTCCATGCGGACTGGGCCCACCTCCTGGGTAACCTGGCATTCGGCGGCATCGTCATCGTCTCGCTCTGCCGGGAGTTCGGGTCGGGACTCGCCTGGAGCCTCCTCCTGTCGGCCGGTGCCCTCGGCAACATGGTGAATGCCTGGGTGCAGAGACCGGAGCACCGATCGGTCGGCGCCTCGACCCTCGTCTTCGGTGCGGTCGGGATCCTGGCGGCTGCGAATCTGGTGCGCCACCGGCAGCACCGGCACGGGCAATGGTTCCTCCCAGCCGCTGCGGCCCTTGCCCTTCTCGCCCTCCTAGGGAGCGAGGGGAAGAACACCGACCTGGGGGCGCACCTTTTCGGCCTTGCCTGCGGGATGACCCTTGGCCTGATCGCGGAATACCAGGTGGGGAAACACGGCCTTCCCGGCCGGGTCTCCAACTTCCTCCTGGCCCTGGCCAGCGTCACGGTGGTGCTGGCCGCCTGGTGGCGGGCGCTCGCCTTCGGCGGGTAGCCACGTGCCCGCAAGCAAAGCCGGTCGGAAGTTCTGCAGGTAACGGGCAGAGGGCTTTTCCCTCATTTTAGCGTTTCCAACACCACGGGAATTGGGTAGTATGGCGAAAAACAGGGGGAGGTGTGCCGCTCCCCCGCGAGGTTCGCATGTATTCCTATCTTTTCCGCGGCGCCACGGTGGTGGATGGCTCCGGTGTTCCCCCCCGGCGGGAGGACGTGGCGGTGACGGCCGACCGGATCGTCGCGGTCGGCGCGCGAGTGGACGGCCCGGCCCTGCACTGCATAGATGCCGACGGACTGGTGCTCGCCCCCGGTTTCATCGACATTCACAGCCACAGCGACCTGACCATCTTCCGCCACCCCGGCCTCGAGAGCAAGGCCTTCCAGGGTGTCACCGTGGAGGTGACCGGCAACTGCGGCATCGGCGCCTTCCCTGTTGAGGAGGGGCGGGAGCGGGAACTGGCCGATTATCTCCGGCTCCACGACATGGCCCTTCCGGCGGACGGCTTCTCCTGGCACGATTGTAGCGAGTATGCCGATCGGCTCGACCGCCTCGGCCCCGCCATCAATGTGGCGCCGCTTGTTGGTCACGGGGCGCTTCGCATTGCCGCCATGGGGATGGATGACCGGCCTCCGTCCCCTGTCGAGCTGGACCGGATGCAGGACTTCCTGGCAAATGCCCTCCGCCAGGGGGCGTGGGGGATGTCCACCGGCCTCATCTATCCGCCGGGAAGCTATGCCGCCACCTCGGAACTGGTGGCCCTGGCCCGCACCCTCGCCGCTGCCGGCGCCCTCTATGCCAGCCACATCCGCAACGAGGGAAAGGCTCTCCTGGCGGCCATCGACGAGGCAGTAACCATCGGCAGGGAGAGCGGGGTCCGGGTCCAGGTCTCCCACCTGAAGGCGCTGGGGAAGGGGAAGACGGGGCGGGCCGCGGAGGCCCTGGCGATAATTTCGGCGGCGCGGAAAGCCGGCATCGACATCGGCGCCGACCAGTACCCCTACAACGCCTCTTCCACGACCCTGGCGGCGGTGGTTCCCCCCTGGGCCCAAGAAGGCAGGACTTCATCGCTCGTCGGGCGCCTGCGGGACCTTGAGCTGCGGCCCGTCCTCCTGGAGGAGATCGGGAGGGAAATGGCGGCGCGGGAGGGGGCGGACGGGATCATGGTCATCGGCTGCCGCTCGCGGCGCAACCGGTCCCTGTCGGGGCAGACCGTGGCGTCCATTGCCGGATTATGGAACTGTTCCCCCGCCGAGGCGGTGATCCGGCTCCTCGTGGAAGAGGAGGGGGCGGTGGGGGCGATATTTTTCTCCATGACAGCGGAAGATGTTAGCGACATCCTCTCCGACCCGGACGTTGCGGTCGGTTCGGACGGCCATGGCCTGGACGCGGCGGAGGCCGCCGGCGAGGCGACCCACCCCCGCTCCTACGGCACCTTTCCCCGGGTCCTCGGGCGTGCCGTGCGGGACGAGAACCTGCTCACCCTGGCTGCCGCCGTGCGCAAGATGACCGGACTCCCCGCCGGCCGCCTCGGGTTTGCCGACCGGGGAGAGGTGCGGCCGGGGTACGTTGCCGACCTCGTCCTCTTCGATCCTGCAGCGGTGGGCGATCCCGCCACGTATGCCGACCCTCACCGGTACGCCACCGGCATGGTCTACCTCTTCGTGGCCGGAGAACCGGTGATCGCGCAGGGGAGTCTCACGGGCGTCCGGTCGGGCCGGGTGTTGCGCCGGAGATACCCGTAATTACTGACGGCCATCGGCGAACTGACTCTTGAGCTGGCAAGCAATGAGCACTAAATCACTTCAGGAAGGTGGCTCCGCATGGCCAATGCAATGACTCCCGCGCTCTGGTGGGGGCTCCTGGGGCTGGCACCGCTGGTGATGTACGTCGTCCTCGTTTTCCGCGGCGTCGACATCCTGCCGGCAACGGCGATCTGCGTCGTGGTCGGGGCGATCCTCAGCCACCAGTCGCTCCTTTCCTTCGGTACGGCGCTGGCCAACGGCATGGGGTCGTTCCTGGCCCTGGTGGGACTCATCATCATGCTCGGACGTGGCCTGGGGGAGGTCCTCTCCGCCACCGGGGTGTCCCACACCATCGTCCACCGCATCATCCACGGGATCGGCGTGGACACGGAAAAGAAGGGGATGCTCGGGATCATGGTCGCCTGCCTCGTCATCGTGGGTCTTCTCGGCACCATGGCGGGGGGGAATGCGGTCATCGCCCCCATCGTCCTCCCCGTTGCCGCGACGCTGGGGCTCTCCCGCAGTACGGTGGGGGTCATCTTCCAGGCAGTGGGAGAGGAGGCCCTGATCCTCGGTCCCTTTTCACCCCCTGTCATCACCCTCCTCGGCCTCACCGGAATCTCCTACGGCGACATGCTCCTCTTCGTCTCCGGCCCCGTCGCCCTCATCACCCTCGTCGTCACCTGGGTCATGATCCAGCGGATCCAGCGGCGCACGAAAGAGACCCATTCCTACGAGGAAACGGAGGACGGGGGACCGTTCACCCCGACTCCCCGTCAGCGCCGGGCCACCGCCATCTTTGTCTGCTCATTCCTGGCGGCGGTCGGGTACGGCATGGCCGTCAGGGCTCCCACCTCCTTCGTCGTCGTCATCATGGTGGGGCTCTCTCTGGTTACGGGAATAGCGGGCGGTCTCGCCTTCGATGACATTCTCCGGCTCATCGTCAAGGGGATGGCGGCCAATGTCGGCCTCTTCTTCCTCTTTCTCCTTCTCGACCCCTTCATCGTTTTCGTGGAGCAGGCCGGCGGCTTTGCCGCCCTTGCCACGCTGCTCAAGCCTCTCATGGAGGTGGGGGGAAAGCCTGCCATCGTTATCACCGGCGGGTTTCTCGGCGCCTTCGGCATGAGCGGGGCCACCGTGGCCACGCTGAAGTTCCTCCACGAGATGTTCAACCCCCTCCTTGCCCGCTACGCCGTTTCCATGCTCGCCTGGTCCCTGGCGCTCGTCGTCGCCACCAGGGTGCACAACTTCGTCTTTCCCGGGGCGAACATGGTGAGTTCCCTCGGCTTCGCCGAATCGGACGACATGGAGTCGATGCTGCGCAACGGCTGGGTGGTCGCCGCCTGCCAGCTGGCATTCCTGACGCTGGTCGGCGTTGTCTTTGCCTGAAAAGGGTGGGCGGGAAGATCGAAGCGATGGTATGGAGAAAAGCGTTACTCCACGCTGATGCCGCAGTCGGCGCAGGCCCCGGCAAAGGCTTCGTCCAGAGGGGCGATGGCAGCCACCGGCCGGCCGTCCCGGGTCAGGAAGGCCATGGAGCGGCAGTGGAGCATCATGCGGGGGGCGAGCATGCCTCCATAGGCGGTGTCGCCGATGATGGGGAGACCGCAGTGGGTCAGATGGACGCGAATCTGGTGGGTGCGGCCGGTGAGCGGGCGCGCCTCAACGAGGGTCGCCCCCCGGCCGGTTGCCAGCACCCGGAAATCGGTGCGCGCGTTGCGGCCGGGGAGGGCCACCCCGTAGCGGAACTTGTTGAGCTTGGCGATGGGGACGTCCACGCTCCAGGAATCCTCCCCCGGCCGGCCGGGAACGAGGGCCCAGTAGATCTTCTCCACCCCGCCGTGCTTGAGGAGATACGAGATGTGGGTCGCGGCCTTCTTCTGCTTGGGGAAGAACATCACGCCGGAGGTTCCCCGGTCGAGGCGGTGGATCACCCGGGCCGGCTCCTTGCTCCCCAGGCTCTTCAGGTAGCGGTCGACGGCGTACTCCACGGTCCCCTTCATCTGGTAGGGTGTGCGCTGGGAATTGAGCCCCGCTTCCTTGTTCACCGCCAGGTAATCGGCATCCTCGTACAGCATGTCAGCCGTGCCGTAGACCAGCTCCACGCAGCGTTCCGGCTCCATCACCCCGAGGACGATCCCGTCTCCTTCCCGTAGCGTCCGTGAGGCGACCCGCACCACGACCTGATTGACCGAGCATCCCCCCCAGTCGATTACCCGCCGGATCTCTCCCTTGGAGAGCTGGGGGAAAAGGAGCCTGGCGCCATCGTCGAGACGCATCCCCGCCTGTTCCGTTCCCACCGTCGCCGTAAGGATCATCCCTGCAGCTCCCCTGCCCGGAAAAGGGCGGCAATGGTCTTGCCGTCGCTGATCCTGCCGTCCCGGGCCATTTTCAGCGCCTCGGCCAGCGGCAGGCGCAGGGTGGCGATCTCTTCGTACTGTTCCGGCTCGGCCTTTCCCTGACGGAGGCCGGTGGCCAGATAGAGGTGGATTACCTCGTCCAGCACCCCCGGCGATGAGTGGAGAATGCCGAGGGGGGTGAGCCGCTCCGCATTCAGCCCGGTCTCCTCCGCCAGTTCCCGACGGCCGCATGCCGCCAGGTCCTCCCCCGGACCGAGCCGGCCCGCCGGAACCTCGATGAGATGGGAGGCCGCTGCCGGCCGGAGCTGGCGGATGAGGGTCACCGTTCCGTCGTCATGGAGGGGGAGCACCCCCACGCCTCCAGGGTGGCGTACGACCTGGAAGGGGTGCCATCCCCTGGCGCCGATTCTCACCTCCATCTGCTCGATGTCCACCACGAGCCCCTCGAAGAGGATGGCCCGGTTACGCGTTTCCATGAAAACTCCGTTACCTGTCGATGTCGTCCCCTCTGAAAAATATCATCAACCGCCGGCTATGGGAAGCGTTGATTTGTCGTCACGGGGTGTTAATCTTACTGTAGAAGAGGCTGAGAAGCCGGGAACGACCGCGCAGGACGTTCCTTTATCACGGGGAGGGAATATGTACGGAGAAGACAGGATCTACAAGAAGGTGGAAGTAATCGGCGTGTCGAAGAGGGGTATCGAGGCGGCGATCCAGGCGGCGGTCGGTAAGGCCCACAAGACTCTGGAGAAGCTCTCCTGGTTCGAGGTGGAGGATATCCGCGGCCACGTGGGGGAAGACGGGAAAGTCTCGGAGTACCAGGTCGTGCTGAAGGTCGCCTTCCAGTTGAAGGAGTAGGTAACGGTTCCTCCGCATCCGCCGGTAGAGGCGCGTAATTTGCGTGACATATTTGCTCCGCATCTGCTATTGTCAGTGGGTAGGGCCAACCACGACTGAAAGGCGGAAAATATGGCACAGGCAAAACAGGGGGACAGGGTAAAGGTGCACTATACGGGGAAGCTGACCGATGGCGAGGTCTTCGATTCGTCCGAGTGCGCCGATGACGGCTGTGGCTGCGGCACCGGTCCCCTGGAATTCACCATCGGTACGGGAGAAGTGATTCCCGGTTTCGAGGAGGCGGTTGTCGGCATGGGGCCGGGGGAAGAAAAAACGGTCACCATTCCCGTGGACAAAGCCTACGGCCCCCGCATGGAGGAGATGGTAGCGGTGGTCGGCAGGAGCGAGCTGCCGGCAGACCTCGATCCGGTGGTGGGGCAGCAGCTGGAGGTCACCCAGCAGGACGGGCATTCCTTCCCGGTGCTCATCACCGAGGTGACCGACACGACCGTGACCCTCGACGCCAACCACCCCCTCGCGGGGCGGGACCTCATCTTCCAGTTGCGGCTGGTGGAGATCGGCTGAAGCCCTAACCTGGGGTGATACAAAGATAGAAGGGAGAGGCATCTTGCCTCTCCCTTTTTTTCTGCCGCGGCACCGCGGTTCAGAACTTCACCCTGATTCCCGCAACGGCATTGTGGCTCTCGAACTTCGTCTCGGTCATGATGGGTGCGTCGGAGCCGAAACTCCCGGTGGCCGTGCCGAAGTAGCGATACCCCAGATCGAGGGTGACCTGACGGTTGAGGGCGATCCCGATCCCCGCGGCGGCCTGGTAGGCGAAGACCGTATCGTCGTCTCCCTGGTAGAGGAGAAGCCGGACCCCGTTGGCGCCGGAGCCGTAGGTGTTGTTCAGGTGGAGGGCCGCAAAGCCGATGCCGCCCCCCAGGTAGGGGGTGACGGGGGTGTCGTTGTGGAGGTCGATGAACATGTTGAACATCGTCGCCAGCACTCCCAGGTAGCCGTCCACATTGCCGAAGGAGACATTGGTGGACTGGTCGGTAATCGACTTGATGTTGGCGTATTTGTACGACACTTCCGCTTCCAGGCGGAGGTAGCCGAAGTCGAAGCCGGCGCTGCCGCCGGCATTGATGCCGGGGTCGAAGGAGACATGGTCGCTGAAGCTGCGGGAGGTGACGAAATCGGTGCTGTTGACGCTCTGCTTCGTGGGGAAGGTCGCTCCGACGAAAGCCGACAGGTAGGGCCCCGGCTGTGCAGGTGCGGCCCCGCACGCAACCGGCACGGCGATGGCGACGAGGAAGGCGACGACGATGAGGCCCTGCTTCATGGGGTTCCTCCTTGCGGTGATCATCACGTTCATGCCGGTCCGCCGATTTCCGGCATTCCACCACCGGATGCGTCGCCCCTAGTATACCGGCTTTTCGCCGTGTGTCCCGGGAAAGAGGTGGAAACGGGGGAGGAAGTCACTCATCCAGCATCTTCTGGAGGATGTGGACGTCCAGGAGCCTGCCGAATTTTCGTCCCACCTCTCTCATGGTGCCGACATGAACGAAACCGGCCTGTTCATTCAGGTGGAGGCATGCCCCGTTTCCCTCCACCACCCGGGCGATCAGGGTGTGATACCCCAGACGGCGGGCCTCGGCAATGATTGCCTCCTTCAGTTTCCGGCCGATCCCACGGCCGTGGAACCCGCCTGCGATGTACGAAGAGGTTTCCGCGGTGTCGTCGTAGGCGCGGCGTTCCGACCACCTGCTGAGGGAGGCCCAGCCGATGACCTTCCCGTCCAGCACGGCGACAATCACGGGATGCCGGTCATCGTGGGCCTCGAACCAGTGTCGGCGCTCGGCTGCGGTTTTTGGCTCGGTGTCGAAGGTGGCGGTCGTGGCGAGGATCGCCTCATTGTAGATGGCCGTGATGGCCTCGAGGTCGGAGAGTTCGGCTTTCCGTATGCGGATGGCTGGTGACATGGGATCTTCGGTGCGGTGCGGAAAAAGGGTGCGAAGAGGCTGCGTTTCCGCGCAGTCACGGGAGGACGGGCGTACGGGGGGCGCGGCGGTGCCCCCCCGTGGCGGAAACCTATCAGCCTTCGGGGAGGAAATGCTGTTCGTACATGTCCTCCAGGGCCTGGAGATGCCGGGTCTCGTCCGCCAGCATCCGCCCGAAGAGGGGGGCCATCGGCGCGCCGGCGCATCCCACGGCCATCCTCTTGTAGAAATCCACGGACCCCTTTTCCAGATGGATGGCGTAGGCGAGGGCTTCGCGCACGTCGGAGCCGGAATGGAGCTCCTTCTTGGCCAGGACGTAATCCAGGTTCATGGTCGGCACCGGCTGGCTGAGGCCACTGCCGTCCCCCATGTTTCCCTCGACGAGCGCCTTTTCCAACTGGTGCTTGTGCTCCAGCTCGTCCAGCGCCGCGTCCCTGAGGATTTCCCGGGCACCCTTGTTGGAAACCAGGCGAATTGCCGCCAGGTAGTGCCGGAACCCCTCGTCTTCCATCTTGACCGCCATTTCCAGCGCGGCTTCGAAGGTATAGCAGATATTAGTCTCGCTCATATTTTCTGAACCTCCTCACATGAACCATACCGGCCTCTTTTACCACAACGACGCGCCGAGCACAAGCAGATTGTATACAGCATACAATGTTTGGCTCTCCCCCGTGACCGGGACAGTCGGCGTCGTCGGTCCTGGCAAACGGGCTGATTTCGGGTACAATGGTACGGGAAGGGCTGCGTCGGCAAGGGCGGGGGCAGCGTGGTACCTGGTCCGGACCGAAGAGGGCGTCCGTCCGGACGAGTCAGAGGAGGTTCGTCATGAAGGTATTTGTGAGCGGCGGCACCGGTTTTTTCGGCGGTCACCTGCTGAAGGCCCTCCGGGATCGGGGGCATGAGGTCAGGCTCCTCGTCCACCGGCGGAAGGAGGGGGAGATGCCCGGCATCGAACTGGCGGAGGGGGACGTGACGCGTCCCGAGACGCTGGCCGCAGCGGCGGGGTGCGACGCCGTCATCAACCTGGTGGGGATCATCAGGGAGTTTCCCGGTCGCGGGGTCACCTTTGAGAAACTCCACGTGGAAGCGACCAGGAACATGGTGGCGGCGGCTCGAACCGCCGGTGTCCGGCGCTACCTCCAGATGTCGTCCCTTGGCACCCGTCCCGGTGCCGTCTCTGCCTACCACCGGACCAAGTTCCGCGCCGAGGAGGAGGTCCGGGGATCGGGGCTTGACTGGACCGTCTTCCGTCCCTCCATCATCTACGGCCCGAAGGATACCTTCGTCAACATGCTCGCGGGCTATATCCGTACCATGCCTGCGGTTCCGGTTGTCGGTGACGGGAGGTACCGCCTGCAGCCGGTCTTTGCCGACGACGTGGCGCGCTGTTTCGCCCTGTCCCTGGAGATGCCGGAGACGGTCGGCGGGACGTACGAGCTGTGCGGGCCGGATCGGCTTTCCTACGACGACCTCCTCGACGCCATCGGCCGGGTACTCGGCAGGTCCCGGGTCATCAAGGTCCACAACCCTCTCGCCCTGATGAAGGCGGTGGTCCCCTTCCTCCAGGGATTCTCCTTCTTTCCCCTCACCATGGACCAGATTACCATGCTGGTGGAGGAGAATATCTGCGACGGCGGCTGGCAGGAGACCTTCCGCTTCGAACCGGAGCCTTTTGTCGAGGGGATATCCAGGTACCTGCGGCCGTAAAAGCCTGGCGATGCCATCTGCCGGATGTTTCCCGCCCGCGGAAGATGAGGGATATCTGTTGGCGAGGAGGGCAGCTGTAGCGGGATGATCGCTGGGAAGGGGGCTGAGAGGAAAGCCGGCGGCAAGATGCCGTAACCGGTTTCTCCCGGCGCGGTGGTCTGCTGCAGGCGGTCAGGATGCCCCCCGCCGCAGGTTCGGGAAGTGGCGGGGGGGCAAAGCGGGTAGCAGCCGGTCGGGCTAGATCCAGCAACTTCCGCCGTCGTAGACGAACGAGTCCGCCTTCGTGCGGGGGCCGACCTTGAATTTTGCCTCGCGGGCGCAATCCTTGATCTTCTGCGTAGCCTCATCGGTCACGGCGCCGATCTTTTCCCGCACTTCCTTGCCGGTACGGGGGGTGAGCAGCAGGGTGATGCCGGCGGCGATGACTGCCCCGGCGAAAAATGCAACCAACGCGGATTCCGTCCCTTTACAGTCTGACATGGTGCAACTCCTTTGTGCCGAAACTTGCGCCATCATGAGCGTGCACATAGAATACCACAGAATGCGCTCCGTGAAAAGCCTCTAGTTTGAACTTTCCGCAGTCCCTCTACATCATGCCGCGGTCTGCAAAGCTCGTGTAGCGTCCGTCACCGATGATGACGTGGTCGAGAACCCGCACCCCCATCAGATCGCCCGCCTCCCTGAGGCGGCGGGTGATCTCCAGGTCCTCGCGGGAGGGTGTCGGATCACCGGTGGGGTGATTGTGGACGAGGATGATGGCGGCAGCCGATTCCCGGACCGCCGGGTTGAAGACCTCGCGGGGGTGGACGATGCTCTGGTTGAGGGAGCCCTCGGAGATCTGGACCTCGCGGAGCACCCGGTTCTTGCCGTCGAGGAGAAGCGCCAGGAAGTGCTCTTTTTTCCGGTCGCGGAAGGCGTGGTGGTAGTGGTTGAATACCTGCTCCGCACAGGTGAAGCGGTCGCGGCTCCGCATCCGCTCCTCCTCGAAGCGCTTTGCCAATTCCAGGGCCGCCTTGATGGATGCCGCCTTGGCGGGGCCGGTCCCTTTCACCCGGCAGAGTTCGGTCACGGTGGCACCCGCCATCGTGCGCAGGTCGCCGCTGAATTCCCGCAGCAGCTCGCGGCCGAGATCGATGGCACTCCGCTTCGCCGCCGCGTCGCCGGTGCGGATGACCAGCGCCAGGAGTTCGGCGTCCGTCAGGTTCTCCGCGCCATGCCTCAGAAGTTTCTCCCGGGGCCGCTCGTCCTCCGGCCACTGCTTGATGCCGCCGGTCATCGAGGTCTCCTTTTGTCTTTACATCCGCCGTGCAAGCGGATATCCTGAGAATTCGCGTCGGTGAATCTCCCCATTCCCTCTTCCCACCGGCGGCAGCGCGGCAGCATCTGTCGGCGGAGAATCTCGATGACGAAGGAAATTCACACCATTGGCAGCGGTTCGCACCGCAAGAAGCTCGGCGAGATCTTCGTCGAACAGGGGCTGCTCACAGAGACCGGGGTCCAGCGGATGGTCCTCCAGGCGAAGCGCAAAGGCCTCCGGTTCGGGGCCTTCCTCGAACATATCGGGATGATCACTCCCGAGGAGTTGGCCGAGGCGCTGGCCGCCCAGTACGGGTGCAGAAAGATACGGAATTTCGCCCGTCACGCCTTTCCTCCGGAGCTGTTGAAGATGGTCTCCATCGAGATGGCGGTCGAGCACACGATCTTTCCCCTGAAGCTGGAAGAGGGAAAACTGGCGCTGGCGGTCATCGACCCGACCGACGAGCAGCTCTTCGCCGACATCTCGGCGCGGCACAAGGTCCGTGTCATCATCTTCGTGTCGACCCGCACCGATATCAACCGGGCCATTGCACGGCACTACATGGGAAGGAACGTCGTCGAGACCACCGAAAACTCGATCCTGGTCATCGAAGACGATGAGCTGATCAGGACTGCCGTCGCCAACGTCCTCACGAAACACGGCTACCTGGTCGATACCGCTCCCGACCCGATGGAAGCGTTCAAGGTAATCTTTACCCGCAAACCGCAGCTGGTCATTACCGACAAGGTAATGCCAAAGCTCGGCGGTTACGAATTCCTGGAAGCGGTCAAGAAGATCCCCGAATTCCGCTTCACGCCGGTGATCCTCATGACCGCCAATGCCACTCCCGATGAGGAGCACACTGCCTTCAAGAAGGGATTTTTCGACGTGATCCTCAAGCCGGCCAAGGAAAATAC